>Ga0136617_10005406_pt1 | contig 11427 bp, 11 predicted proteins | sample AntDrymUQ3222106_2_FD_129672 | JGI IMG/M metagenome (GOLD analysis project Ga0136617, IMG submission 129672) | Polar desert sand microbial communities from Dry Valleys, Antarctica - metaG UQ322 (21.06) | ecosystem: Environmental > Terrestrial > Soil > Desert | place: Antarctica: Dry Valley...
CGCCCTCAAGGACGTCGATCTGAGCTCCGGGGCGACCCCCAGCCCGGAGACGATCGCGAAGCTTCAGCAGATCGTCCAGCAGATCGACCAGACCGAGGTGCAGGCAGCGTCCAATCGCATCAGCGCCTGGTCGACAGAAAACTGCGCGCCCTAGCGCATCTGGTTCCCTAGCACTTTCGGAGGTCGCTTTGCGACCTCCGAAAGTGCCAGCCGATGCTCGCTCTACCCTCTATCCGTGAAGGTTCTCGGCATCGACCCAGGAACGGCTGCGTGCGGCTACGGGATCGTCCAGGAACACGCCGGGCGTGTCACAGCCCTCGAGTCCGGGTGCTGGAGAACTGGCCCGCGCGAACGACTAGAGCTGCGTCTCCGGACGATCTTCGACGGCGTCGCGGGGCTCGTCACGGAGCACCGACCGGACGCCGTTGCGCTCGAGGAGTCGTTCGTCGGGGCCGACGCCCGCATCGCGCTCTCCGTCGGACAGGCTCGGGGGGCCGCGCTCGTCGCGGCCGCGTCCGCCGGGGTCGAGTGCACCGAGTATGCGCCCGCGCGCGTGAAGCAGGCAGTGTGCGGCTACGGCCGTGCCGACAAGGGCCAGGTGCAAAGGATGGTGCAGGTGATCCTCTCGCTCGATCGAGAACCGCAGTCAACACACGAGGCCGACGCGCTCGCCGTCGCGATCTGCCATGCGCTGATGCCGCCGCTCGCGAGGCTCGCGTCGTGATCTCCCGGCTCCGCGGACGGCCGGTCGGCCGGTCGGCCGACGGCCTCGTGCTCGACGTCAACGGCGTCGGGTACCTCGTCGCCGCGACACCGAGCGTGCTGCGACAGGCCGGAAGCGGAGAGGAGCTCGTCGTGGAGACCTACCTCCATGTGCGCGAGGACACGCTCCAGCTCTACGGATTCGCCGACGCAGAGGAGCGAGAGCTCTTCACGCACCTGCTGACCGTCAACGGCATCGGGCCGAAGGTCGCGCTCGCAGTCGTCTCCGGCTCGCGGGCCGCCGATCTGCGCCGCGCGATCGTCCTCGGCGACCACGCGCGATTCACCGCGATCCCAGGAATCGGCAAGAAGACGGCGGAGCGGATCGTGCTCGAGTTGAAGGAGAAGCTCGGCGTCGCGCCGGGTGTCGAGAGCGCCGAGCCGTCCTCGGCCGGGCAGCTCGTCGCGCGTGACGCGCTCGTCGAGCTCGGCTACACCGCCGTCGAGGCCGAGCAGGCGCTGGCGCCGATCGACCCGGAGCTGCCCGCGGAGGAGCGTATTCGAATGGCGTTGCGCGCAGCATGAGCTCCGCGGCGCTCGGGCTTTCAACGGCTCGTAGGGGCGAGGCGTGCCTCGTCCTGACTATGTGCAAGCGAACGGCACCAGCATGAGCCAGTTTCTCGCACCGACCGAGACCGAGGAGGATGCGCAGGTCGAACGCTCGCTGCGGCCCTCGCGGCTCCGTGAGTTCGTCGGCCAGGAGCGCGTCAAGGAACAGCTCGCCGTTGCGCTCGACGCGTGCCGCGCGAGGGGCGAGGCGCTCGACCACGTGCTCCTCGTCGGGCCGCCCGGACTCGGCAAGACGACGCTCGCGCAGATCGTGCGCGAGGAGCTCGGAGTTGGGCTGCGAACCGTCGCCGGGCCTGCGCTCGAGCGCAAGGGCGACATCGCGGCGATCCTCACCAGTCTCGAGGCACGCGACGTGCTGTTCGTCGACGAGATCCACCGTGTCAACCGGGCGATCGAGGAGATCCTCTATCCCGCGCTCGAAGACTTCCGCCTCGACATCATCGTCGGGCAGGGTCCCGCGGCCCGCACGCTCACGCTCGACCTGCCGCCGTTCACGCTCGTCGGCGCAACGACGCGCACAGGTCTCTTGACCACGCCACTGCGCGACCGTTTCGGGATGACGTTCCGGCTCGGCTACTACGACGCCCAGCAGCTTGCGTCGATCGTCCTACGGTCGGCCGCGATCCTGGGCGTCGAGATCGACGACGACGCGGCCTCCGAGATCGCTCGTCGCTCCCGCGGCACACCGCGGATCGCGAACCGCATCCTCCGTCGTGTCCGCGACGTCGCCGAGGTGCGTCACGCCGGTGCAATCACGACGTCCATCGCGCGCGAGGCGCTGGAGCTGCTCGAGGTCGACGAGCAAGGCCTCGAGCGGATCGATCGGGAGCTGCTCGACGCGATCGTGACGAAGTTCGACGGCGGACCGGTCGGCCTCTCGACGCTCGCCGTCACTCTCGGCGAGGAGACCGACACGATCGAGGATGTCTACGAGCCGTTCCTCCTCCAGCTCGGATTCCTGCAACGCACGCCCCGTGGCCGCGTGATCACGGCACTCGGCCGCGCACACGTCGGCGCTGCCGCCGCGGACGACCGGAGCCTGTTCTGAGCACCCACGCGATCTGGACGCCAGGGATGGCCGGCCCTGTCGAGGAGCTCGTCAAGCGGATCCAGCGTCGGGCGGAGGCGTTCGCCGAGGAGCACAGCCTTCCGGCGGCCGAGGTCAGCATCGAGCTCTACGACGGCTCGCTGCACCGGCTCCGCTCGCTTTCGCCAGACCCCGGCTACGGGTTCGTAAGCTTCTCTCCACACGGCGAGGGGGGCGAGCCCATGGAGCTGATCGTCCCACTGGGAGCCGTACGAGAGATCAGGATCGGGATGCCGGACGCAGAGCAGCCATTCGGCTTCAACGCTGCGAGCGCGTAACCCGACTCAACCGACGACGCGAGCGAGCGCGTGGATCCGGTTGGCAGCGTCGAGCGCTGCGACCTTGTACGACTCGGCGAGCGTCGGGTAGTTGAAGACGGTGTCGACGAGCGTGTCGACCGTGCCGCCTGCTGCCATCACTGCCTGGCCGATGTGCACGACCTCCGTGGCGCCGGTCCCGAACACGTGGACGCCGAGAATACGCCGGTCGGTCGTCCCGACGAGCAGCTTCAGCATTCCGTGTCGATCGCCGACGATCTGCCCTCTCGCGAGCTCCCGGTAGCGTGAGATGCCGACCTCGTACGGAACTGCGTCACCCGTCAGCTCCTCCTCGTTTCGACCTACATAGCTGATCTCGGGAATCGTGTAGATCCCGACGGGAAGCGTCTCGGCGAGTGCGTGCGCAGGATGGTCGAACGCGTCGCACGCTGCGAGGCGGCCCTGCTCGGCCGAGGTTGCGGCGAGGCTCGGGAACCCGATCACGTCACCCACCGCGCGGATGCTCGGCACCGATGTGCGGTAGCCCGGTCCGACCTCCAGCCGGCCCCGGTCGTCGCAGGCGAGACCGACCCGGTCCAGGCCGAGCTCGTCCGTCGCACCACGACGTCCGGCCGAGTACAGCACGGCGTCGGCCGGGATCCGCTTGCCGCTCGCGAGCTCCGTGACCGTGCCGCCGTCGTGGCGCGCGACCCCGACCACCGACTCGCCGAAACGGAACAGGACGCCAAGCTCACGGAGGTGGTACTGCAGCCCTTCGACGATCTCGGCGTCGCAGAACTCGAGCAGGCGGGAACGGCGCTCGACCACGGTCACCTTCGTCCCGATCGCAGCGAACATCGACGCGTACTCGATTCCGATCACGCCCGCGCCGACCATCACGAGCGAGGCCGGAATCCGCTCCAGGCAGAGGATGCTGTCCGAGTCGAGAATCGTCCGGTCGTCGAAATCGACATCCGCCGGGCGGGAGGGAACGGTGCCCGTCGCGACGACGATATGGTCGGCCCGGAGCATGCGCTCCGAGCCGTCGGCTGCCGTGACGGCGACGGTGTGCTCGTCGCGGAAACTGGCGGATCCATGGACGAGGTCGACCCGGTTCCGACGGAGCTGATCTCGGATCACGTCGATCTCCGACTCGATCACGTGTCGCGCCCGCGAGAGAAGATCCTCGATCGTCAGCACATCTTTCACCCGGTAGCTCTGCCCGTAGAGCGCGCGATGGCTGATGCCCGTGAGGTGCACCACAGCCTCGCGGAGCGTCTTCGACGGGATCGTGCCGGTGTTGACGCACACCCCGCCAACCATCTGGCTGCGCTCGACAACTGCCGCGCGGCGTCCCAGCTTCGCCGCCTGGATCGCAGCTTTCTGTCCGGCGGGACCCGAGCCGATCGCGAGCAGGTCGTAGGACGGGGTGTCCACAGCGCCTAGCCTATGCGTCAGCCGCGGAACTGGAGCTCGTGCCAGCTCGGGGTCGGCGCGAGCTCGAGCAGCGCGCGGCCACCCTCCGGCTCGGCGTAGGCGAACTCCGCGCTCTCCTCGTCCCAGGCGACCTCGAGCAGCCCCTCCTTCACGCGATGATCGAGGTACGCGCTGCGAAACACGAGCTTGCGAAGCCAGTAGACGAGTGATTCGCCCTCGACGAGCGCGAGCCGCTCCCAATGTCGAACGACGTAGCTTCCGAGCCGGCCTCGCGCAGTGGCGATGCGCCCGTCGGCGACCAGCTCGACGAGGTCGTTGACGTCATCGGCGTCGAGCTGATTGGACTGGATCAGACCGAGCCGCACCGCTGCGGCCGTGACGCGCTCCTCGAAGTCCCGTGCGCCGAACGCGAACCGGTAGCCGAGGAACTCGAGGGTGTAGTCGTCGCCCGAGACGTAATTGAGGTCGTCGGCGTGGGGCACCGTGTTCAGGCTACCCCTGCCGGAGGACGCGGAGACCGGCCGCCGTCCCCTTACCCGTCGCATAGGCTGAGACAGTGACCCGCGACCGCAAGGTGCTGCTCGGCGTGGCCGCGGGGGTGGTCGCGATCTGGCTGGGCGGAGCCGCAGTGACCCGATACTCGGTCGAGCAGATGGCCTACTTTGCGCCGATCGCCGTCTGCGTCGTCGGAGCGACCGCGGCGCTGATCCTGCTGTGGGTGAAGATCATCCTGCAGGCTCGCGCCGAGCGTCGCGAGCGCAGGCTCTGACGCACGCGACGCAACTGCGCTCACTTGCTACGAGGTACGCCGTCCGATCCGGGCCGTACCGTCGATCTGGATGCAGGACGGGCGCTGGTCGATCGAGCCGTGTGACTGGGCCCGGGTTCGGGCGCTGGCCGACGCGCTCGAGCTTTCGGAGGTCGCCGCCACGGTGCTTGTGCGCCGCGGTTACGGCGACGCCGAGCGCGCCGCCGCGTTTCTCGCCGCGGAGCCTCCGGGTCACGATCCATTCCTGCTCGGCGATATGGCCGGTGCGGTCGGCCGTCTCAGGGAGGCCGTGGAGCGCGGAGAGCGCATCTGTGTCCACGGCGATTACGACGTCGACGGTATCTGCGCTACCGCGGTCGCAGTGCTGACCCTGCGCGAGCTCGAGGCAGACGTCGTCTGGCATCTGCCGAGCCGGTTCGACGAGGGCTACGGGCTCGCGGTCGAGACGGTCGAGCGGCTTGCCGGCGAAGGCGTCAGCCTGATCTTGACCGTCGACTGCGGAATCACCGCCGTCGACGAAGTGAGGCGCGCGAAGGAGCTCGGCCTCGACGTCGTCGTCACCGACCACCACCGGCCCGGCGATCGGCTTCCCGAGTGCCCCGTCGTCGCGACGAAGCCCTCCGAGTATCCGTTTCCCGACCTCGCCGGTACCGGTGTCGCCTACAAGCTCGCCGAGGCGCTCCTCGGCCCCGGGCACCCGGCGCTCGCGCGGATGCTCGACCTCGTCGCGCTCGCGACGATCGCCGACGTGGTTCCGCTCGTCGACGAGAACCGAGCCCTCGCGACCGCGGGGCTGCGGGTGCTCGCGCGGACGTCGCGACTCGGCCTTCGGGCGTTGATGCGCACGGCTCATGTCGACCCGGCCGCGATCGACGCGAGCGCGGTCGGGTTCAGGCTCGCGCCTCGGATCAACGCCGCGGGCCGTCTCGGCCGGCCCGATGTCGCGCTCGAGCTCGTCTTCGCCGACGACGCCGACGAGGCTGAGCGCCTCGCAGGCGAGCTCGAGGTCTTCAACCGCGAGCGGCAGGTGGTCGAAGATCGGATTCTGCGCGAAGCGACCGCGGCGATCGCCGCGTGGCCGGAAGAGCAGCGGGAACGGCGGGGCTACGTCGTGTCGGGAGAAGACTGGCACGAGGGCGTGATCGGAATCGTTGCCTCGCGACTAGCCGAGCGCTTCAGCCGACCGGTCGTGCTCGTCGCAGGCGGCGGCGAGCTGTGGAAGGGCTCGGGTCGGTCGATCCCGCAATTCGACCTGCACGGCGCGCTCGAGGCGTGCTCCGAGCAGCTCGAGCGCTTTGGCGGCCATCGTGCAGCGGCAGGTCTCTCGGTTCGGCCGGACAGGCTCGATGCCTTCGCCGACGCTTTCGCAGCGCATGCCGACGCCGAGCTCTCCGCGATCGAGCTACGACACGTCGTCCCGATCGATGCGGTCGTCCCCACTTCTGGACTCACGCTCGACCTCGCGCAAGAGCTCGAGCGGCTCGCGCCGTTCGGTCTCGGCAACCCCGAGCCGACGCTCCTCGCCGCCAGTGTCGAGACTGTCGAGCCAGGCACGGTGGGAGAGGGCAAGCATCTCCGCTTCCGGGTGCGACAACATGGGCGTGACGGCGGCACGGCGATTGCGTTCGGGCTCGGGTCCCTACTAGGCCGCCTGGCGGCTGGCGGACGCTTCGACGTCGCGTTCCGCTTGAAGGAGAACCGCTGGAACGGCACCACCGCCCCACAGCTCGTCGTGAGGCGGCTCTTCGACGCCTCGGGCTCCTATGACGAGCTGCGTGCATGGCTCGCCGAGCAGTGGCGAGCAGGCGAGAGCGAGTGGACACTCGAGGCGCGGCGAGTCTTCGCCGAGCTCGATCTCGCCTCTGGAGCCCGCCGGCAGCTCCTCGAGTCTCCAACCTTGCGAGCTCTGCTCGCCGACGGCGTGCCGCTGGAGCTTCCCCGCGCCGCGTAGGGCAAGGCGTGTCTCGGTTACGCGCGACCCCGCGATCCGAGCCGCGCTTTTAGCGGCCGTCCCGACGTCGTCGAGCCGAGCGCGACGAGCATCCTGCGGATGCGCCGGCGCTCGAGATAGAGGCGAACCAGGCGCACGCCACTCTCGTTCGAGCCGGGATCTGCCGATCCTTCCACGGCCGAGAAGCGCAAACAATCGGTCCGTAGACTGAGAGAGATGTCCGTCGTCGATGAAACACGAGAGCACGAGAGTCTCGTCGGCGAGCTGCTCGCGAACGTCGAGGCGTACAATCCCGGCGTCGACAAAGAGCTGATCCGGCATGCGTTCGAGTATGCGGAGGCCGCGCACCGTGGTCAGCTTCGACGGTCGGGTGAGGACTTCATCCGGCATCCGTGGGGCGTCGCACGCATCTGCGCCGAGCTCCATCTCGACGAGCAGACGATCGCGGCCGCGCTCCTCCACGACGTCGTCGAGGACACGGGTGCCGCGCTCGAGGACGTGACGGGCGAGTTCGGCGCCGAGATCGCCCAGCTCGTCGAGGGCGTGACCAAGCTGACACGGATCAGTTTCCAGAGTCGCGAGCAGGCCGAGGCGGAGAACTACCGGAAGATGATCGTCGCGATGGCGGAGGACGTGCGGGTGATCCTGATCAAGCTCGCCGACCGTCTTCACAACATGCGGACGATCGAGTACCTGGGCAAGCAAAAGCAGGTACAGAAGGCGAAGGAGACCCTCGAGGTGTATGCGCCGCTCGCCCACCGGCTCGGGATCCACGCGGTCAAGTGGGAGCTCGAGGATCTCTCGTTCCAGATCCTTCATCCACGCAAGTACTCGGAGATCAAGGCGATGGTCGCCGACCGCAGGGCCGACCGGGAGGAGCAGGTGGACAAGGCCGCCACGATCCTCCAGCTCGAGCTCGACAAGGCCGACATCCCAGCCGTCAGCGCGGGTCGCGCCAAGCACTTCTACTCCATCTACGACAAGATGGCGAAGAAGGGCCGCGAGTTCAACGAGATCTACGACCTCACCGCGATGCGCGTGATCGTCGAACGCGGTGGGGAGGAGGGCACGCGCGACTGCTACGGCGCGCTCGGTCTGATCCACTCGCTGTGGAAGCCGATGCCCGGTCGCTTCAAGGACTTCGTCGCGATGCCGAAGCTCAATCGCTACCGCTCGCTCCACACGACGGTGATCGGTCCGACTGGCACCCCGCTCGAGATCCAGGTGCGGACCCGCGAGATGCACGAGGAGGCGGAGCTCGGCGTCGCCGCCCATTGGCTCTACAAGCGCGGCCGACAGGGCCGTGCCGACGACGAGTGGCTCACCTGGGTGCGCTCGCTGATGGACTGGCAGGGCGACGGGCAGGATGCGGCCGAGTACATGCGTACGTTGCGGACGAACCTGTTCGACGACGAGGTCTACGTGTTCACCCCGAAGGGCGAGGTGAAGACGCTTCCCGCGGGCGCGACGCCGATCGACTTCGCCTACGCTGTTCACACCGACGTCGGGCACAAGACGGTTGGCGCGAAGGTCAATAGCCGGATCGTGCCGCTTCACTACCGGCTCAAGAACGGCGATTTCGTCGAGATTCTCACCACGAAGTCGGGTCGCGGGCCGTCACGCGACTGGCTCTCGCTCGCGCAGTCGTCGCGTGCGCGCAACAAGATCCGGCAGTGGTTCCAGCGGGAGACGAAGGGTGAGACGGAGGCGAAGGGGCGTGAGGCGCTCGACGCCGCGCTTAAGGCCCAGAACCTCCCGTACCGCAAGCTGCAGGGCTCGAGCGTGCTGGCGCAGGTGATCCGGGAGCTCGGGTTCAAGAAGGCCGAGGACTTCTATCTCGCGCTGGGCGCCGGGAAGGTGGGCACCGGTCAGGTGGTCAACAAAGTGCTGCAGAGGTTGAAGACCGACGAGGTCGCCGAAGCGCCGACCATCAGCCTGAAGCCCGCGCAACGCAGCAAGCGGATCGTCGCCGGCGAGTCGCTCGGGGTCATGGTTCCGGGTGTCCAGGACGTGCTCGTCCGACTCGCGAACTGCTGCACGCCCGTACCTGGCGACGACATCCGCGGTTACATCTCGCTCGGCCGCGGAATCACGATCCACCGCTCCGACTGCCCCAACACGAAGGCGCTGATGCGCAATCCCGAGCGTTTCACGCCGGTCGAGTGGGAGGCCACGGCGACGATGTCGAGCTTCCGCGTGCAGATCGCCGTCGAGGCCTGGGACCGGGCGAGATTGCTCGAGGACGTTGCGCGCACCTTCGCGGAGCACGGCGCGAACATCGTCGCCTACGGAGGCACCGTCGAGGACGGGATGGCGAAGAACTGGTACACGGCCGAGCTAGGCGACGTGAAGGGCTTGCGCTCGCTGCTGACCGCATTGCGGAATCTCGACGCGGTTTTCGACGCCACCCGCATGACCCCGTCCTGACGCCACAGGCCGCGGTCGGCTCCCGCCGGGCGGAGCCCGGCTCCGCCGACCGCTCGCGTCGCTGAGCTCGCCCGGCTCTGCGGGCCCTATTCTCATACTGTCCCCTCCGGCCGGGCACGCGCAGCGACGCGCCTGAGGCGTCAGGCTTCGCAGGAACGGCTTGCTACCGCAGGCCACCGCCGGCGGGCTCCCGCCGGGCGTAGGCGGTCTTTGTTCGCGGCGAGACGGTTGGGGTCTGTCCCTCCGGGACTGACCCCGGTCTTCGACAGCGACGTACCAAAGGCAAGCGTCGCGCCCCGAAGTCCGTCGTCTCTGCGAGAGTGCCATCCGTGCGCGCGACGCTCTACACAGACGGCGGGGCGCGTGGCAACCCGGGTCCTGCTGCGTCGGCATTCGTGCTCGAGAGTGAGGACGGCGCTCTGCTCGACGCGCGCGGCAATGCGATCGGCACCGCCACGAACAACGTCGCGGAGTACACCGCGCTCGTCAATGGGCTCCGGCGGGCAGCCGAGCTGGGTGTGAGCCAACTCGAAGTGCGGTCGGACTCGGAGTTGATGGTGAAGCAGATGCGCGGGGAGTACCGCGTCAAGAACCGCGACCTGCAGGAGCTCTTCCTGGGGGCGTCACGTCTTGCCCGCGCACTCGGCACGGTGACGTACACCCATGTGCGTCGCGAGCACAACGAGCTCGCCGACCGCCTGGTGAACGACACGCTCGACGGCTGTGAGACGGGTGTGCATGGCTGAGCAGAGCGACGGAGTGCACCTCAGACAGAGCCCCGGTCCAGATGCGTGAATCGCCTATCGGCGCGTGCCGCGTACGAGCAGGTAGGGCCGGTCGAGCGTGACGCCGTCCGCTGTCTGCGACTCGGCGAAGAGCGTCAGCAGCTCGTCGCGTAGCGCCCGGCCGCCCTCGGGCTCGAGCGCACCGAGCAGAGTCTTGATCGGCCCGAACGCGGTCGACATCTCCTCCCACATCGCCTCGGCCGAGTCTTTGCGATACGGGGTGTTGTGCTCGGAGAACGTCAGCTCGAACGCGTCCCCGAGCAGTTGCTCGCAGTGCTCACGATCACTCCACTGCAGCGAGGTGCCCGCGCCCGCCACGGGCGGCGGTGAGTACGAGCCGATCACCTTGAAGAAGTTGCCGATCGGCCCGTCGGCCGTCCAGGCGGTGAGTGCGAGACGACCACCCGATCGACAGACTCGGCCGAGCTCTGCGGCGACGCGCTCGTGGTCGGGAGCGAAGATCGCGCCGACCGACGACGAGAGGATGTCGAAGCTCGAGTCCTCGAAGGGCAGTGCCTCGCAGTCGGCGACCTCGAAACGGACGTCGGCACCACTCTCGCTCGCCTGTCGTCGAGCCGTCCCGACGAGCACGGGCGCAATGTCGGCGCCGGTGACCTCGGCGCCGGTCTCGACGGCGAGCATGGCGAGCTCGCCCGTCCCCGATCCGACGTCGAGCCACTTCTCGCCCGGCTGCCCGTCGAGGGAGCGGATCACGGTCTCGTGCATGTCCACGAGGTTGTCGGCGATCCGTTCGAACGGCGCGGAGCCCCACATTGCCGCGTGACGCTGCTTCAGCTCCTCGAATGCCATACGCCGCCACGGTACTCCCGCGAGGGAGGCATTGGCAAGCGGGGGCTCAGAGACGCCCGGCGTCGCCGAGATACAGGTGCCAGAGGAGCTGCGCCGCGACGGAGCGATGAGGCCGCCACTGCTCGCCTAGCAGCTCCAGCTCGGCTGCGCTTGGACGCGCGAGCAGCGCCTTCGCCCGGTGCGCGGCGGCTTGCAGCGCGATGTCGCCAGTCGGCCAGACGTCGGGTCGGCCGAGGCAGGCGAGCAGATAGACGTCGGCTGTCCAAGGGCCGATCCCGGGCAGCGCCGTCAACGCAGCGCGGGCTGCCTCGTCGGGGACGTCTGCGAGCCCGTCGAGGTCGAGCGTGCCGTCGAGCACCGCGTGCGCAAGCAGGCGGGCATAGCGCGTCTTCTGACGGCTGAACCCGACCGCGCGGAGCGCTGCGTCGTCGAGCTCGAGCAACGGCGCGGGGGAAACGACTCCGTCCAGTCGTGCTGCGAGCCGGTCGAACGCCGCCCTCGCCGAGGCGAGCGACACCTGCTGCTCGAGGATCAGCAGGACGAGCGTCGCGAAGCCGGGCTCGCGGCGCCAG
>Ga0136617_10005407_pt1 | contig 11427 bp, 13 predicted proteins | sample AntDrymUQ3222106_2_FD_129672 | JGI IMG/M metagenome (GOLD analysis project Ga0136617, IMG submission 129672) | Polar desert sand microbial communities from Dry Valleys, Antarctica - metaG UQ322 (21.06) | ecosystem: Environmental > Terrestrial > Soil > Desert | place: Antarctica: Dry Valley...
CGCCGGGTCGTCGGCCGGCGCGGCGAACGCCGTGTAGACGTCGAGCAGGTGGACGAGCTCGTAGCGCGCCTCGGCCGGGTCGAGGAGGTAGGCGACGATCGCCGTGTCGAGCTCGAGGTTGCGGACGTCGATGTCGCGGTCGAGCAGCGAGCGCATCAACGCCTTGGCGTTGTGGGCGCGTAGCGAGGCGGCGGTGAGCGCAGCGACGACGCCATCGTCGGCGAGGTGCTCGGCCGGGATCCAGGTGACCGCACCCAACGCGCCGTCGGTGACGACGGCGATCCCGTGCAGCTCGCCGCGCCCCGGCTCGCGGTCCCACCCGGCGGCGACGTCGAGCGCGCCGTGCGTCGCGAGGAGCGCCGCGGACGCTGCCGCCGACTCGCTCGTCGACACCTCCGCCTCGAGCGTCTCCCGCTCGCTGTCGGCGACGATCGCCGCCTGCGGGCCGAGCGCCTCGGACAACCGGTCGGCGAGCGACCGGAACTCGAGGAAGTCGAACAGCCGCTTCACCTCCGCCGGGTTCGGCGACATCGTCAGCGACTCCGCATCGATCTCGATCGGTGCGTCGCGTTGGAGCACGTTGACCTCGAGGTTCTTGCGTACCCGGGGCTCGTGCTCGGCGAGCGACGCCCGCAGCTTGGGCGTCTGCTCGTCGACGTGGGCGAACACGCCGTCGAGGTCGCCGTAGTTGTTGATCAGCTTGGCGGCGGTCTTCTCGCCGACGCCCGGGACGCCGGGCAGGTTGTCGCTCGGGTCGCCGCGCAGCGCCGCGTACTCGGGGTACTGGGCGGGCGTCACGCCGGTGCGGTCCTTGATCCCCGCCTCGTCGTAGAGCACGTAGTCGCTGACCCCCCGGCGGTTGTACAGCACCTTCACGTGCGGGTCGCTGACGAGCTGGTAGGCGTCTCGATCGCCGGTGACGATCACGACGTCGTGGCCGCGACCGACGGCCTGCTCGGTGGCGGTGGCGATGAGGTCGTCGGCCTCCCAGCCGGCGAGCTCGCACGACGCCACGCCAAGAGCGTCGAGCACTTCGCGCACGAGACCCATCTGCTGGCGAAGGATGTCCGGCGCGGCCTCTCGGTTGGCCTTGTACGTGACGTCGGCCTCATGGCGGAACGTCCGCTCGGGCCGGTCGAAGGCCACCAGAACGGCATCGGGTCGCTGCTCCTTGAGCACGTTGATGAACATCGACGTGAACCCGAACACCGCGTTCGTCACCTGACCGCTCGCCGTTGACATGTCCGTCGGCAGGGCGAAGAACGCCCGATACGTCAGCGAGTTCCCGTCGAGCAACAACAACTTGGTCATGACGCCCGCAGCGAGCGTCGGCGCACAGGCGTCGAGGGAAGCGCCAGCGACGAGACGCACGTCAAGTGAGCGAGTTTCGAGCGAACGAGACCAATCATGACGTCATGACGGCCGGAGGGAGCCGTCGAGGATGCGCTCCGCCACCGCTCGCATCTTGGAGCGCTCGCTCATCGCCTTGCGCTGAATGAACGTGAACGCGTCCTGCTCGGTCATGCCGGCGTCGGCGATCAGCAGGCCCTTGGCGCGGTCGATCAGCTTGCGCGCCTCGAGCTGCTCGCCGAGGGCGTCGATCTCGCCGGTCAGCGCACGCAGCTCGCGGAAGCGCCCGATGGCGACCTCGATCGCCGGGACCAGGTCGCTCTTCTGGAACGGCTTGACGAGGTAGGCGAGCGCGCCGGCGTCGCGGGCGTCCTCGACGACCTCCCGCTGGCTGAACGCGGTGAGGATCAGCACCCCGCAGAGCTTCTCGGCGCTGATGATCCGGGCCACCTCGAGCCCGTCCATCCCGGGCATCTTGATGTCGAGGATGGCGAGGTCGGGGAGCAGATCGCGCACGATGCCGACGGCTGCGTCACCGCGCCCGGTCTCGCCAACGACCTCGTAGCCCTCCTCCTCGAGGGTCTCGCGGAGGTCCATCCTGATGATGGCTTCGTCCTCGGCGATCACGACGCGGATCGTCACACTCGCTTCCTTTCGCGTCCCTCGATCGGGGCTCGACGGGACCAACCCATTCAAGCAGCGCCACGCCGAGCCTCAGTCCGGCGGACGCGCCGAGCTCAGCCCGGACGAGCCATCGAATCGAGCAGGTCGTCCTGGCGTCGTTCGAGCTCGGCGATCTCGCCGACGATCCGGTCGCGATGGCGCCGCATCGCGTCGGCGTGCTTGCGGGCGTCGTTCGACTCGAACGACGCCGACGGGGTCTCCGACACCATCGCCCGCAGGGCCAGGTCGTCGGCGTCCTCGGCGAGGTGACCGAGCTGCTCCTCGATCATCGCCAACTCATCGCGCCGCTCACGGAGGCGGTGGGCCACCTGCGTCAGCCGGCGTTCGGCGAACCACGTGCCCATCGGGCGACACGATACGAAGCGACGACCTCACCAGACGTGACGCACGTCATGGTGCAACCGGCGGGCGGTCCTGCCATGCTAGCTGTCAGCTACCACTCGACATACCAGGAGATAGCACAACCATGCAGACCCCCACCATCGTCACCGACAGCCTGGACCGCATCGAGTCCGTGCTGCCGGCCGTCCCGGCACGCGTGTTCCGCCTCCAGCGGACCGTCGCCGGCACCATGTGCGACCGCACCGCCACGGTCGTCCAGGCAATCAGCGATTCGAGTCGCAACCTGTTCGAGACGGCCCGCATCTCGGGCCAGACGGTCACCGGCCAGGCCCGCGCCGCCACTGAGGACGTCGCCAAGACGGCTCGCGTCGGCGTGAACACCGTCGTCGGCCAGGCCCGCGCGGCGACCGCTGGTGTCGCCAAGTCGGCCCGCTCCAACGCCCGCACGGTCGCCGGCCAAGCTGGCGCGCAGGGTCGCCGCGTCGGCACCAAGGCGAACCGCGAGGCCACCGGCCTCATCGACTCGGCGATCGACTCGCTCGAGGGCGCCGTGGAGACCGCCGAGCGCACTGTCGCCGACGTGTCCGACGTGTCCGACGCCGGGTCCGGGCCGTACGAGTCGCGGACCAAGGCCGAGCTGCTCGAGCGGGCCAAGGAGCTCGGCATCGAGGGCCGCTCGACGATGTCGAAGGCGCAGCTGATCCGAGCACTTCGCAACGCCTGATCGGCTCCGCTCGCGAGGGGCGGCGCGCCACCGTACACCCCCCGTCCGAGTCGGTGCGCCGCCCCTCGCTCGCGCCCGGGCTCGTCGTCATCGTCACCGACGACCAGGTCCTGGCATCGCTCCTCGTGATGCGCAACCTGATGAGCTACCACCCGGGTGGAACTCGTTCGAGAAGCTCGAGGGCTCGACGAAGTACATCACCGACCGGTCGGTCAAGTTCATCACCGCCTCGTCGCCGAAGCCGTTCTTCGCCTTCATCGCGCGCCGCGCTCCGCACCGGCCGGCGGTGCGGAAGGTCCCGCTCGAGTACGCGCTCGCTGACGGGCCGGTCGAACCGTTCCCGCCGAACTTCAACAAGGAGGACATGTCGGACGAGCCGGCCCACATGCACCTCATGAAACCACTGAAGCCGAAGCCGATCGCCAAGTTGACCGCTGAGCGGATCGAATCCCAGCGGGCACTGCTCGGCGTGGACGATTCCGTTCAGCGCGTCGTCGACACGCTCCAGGCGATGGGTCAGCTCGACAACACGGTCATCGTGTTCGTGTCCGACAACGGGTTCTCGTGGGGCTCGCACCGCCACGCCGGCAAGAACTGCGCCTACGACGAGTGCATGCGCGTCCCGCTACTGATCCGCTACCCCGGTGTCGAGGCCAGCCATACAGAGCTGCGCCACGTCTCGAACCCCGCCCGCGCCGTGAGGGTCCTCCACCCCGATGTGCCCCGGGTGGGACTCGAACCCACACCGTACGGAGTTTGAGACCGTTGCCTCTGCCAATTGGGCTACCGGGGCGCGCGGCGAGCGTAACGCTCCGCCGTCGGCTACCCGTCGGTAGCGAAGGGCCTCGGAGCGGCAGCGTCTACCCTGCGCTGCGATGCCCGGATCGCTTGCGTTCACGTTCCCGGGCCAGGGCTCACAGCGGCCGGGGATGGGGCGGCCGTGGGCGGAGCACGAGAGCTGGGAGCTGGTCGAGGAGGCCAGCGAGATCGCCGAGCGAGACGTCGGCAAGCTGCTGATCGACGCAGACGCCGAGGAGCTGCGCGACACGCGCAACGCCCAGCTCACCACGTTCGTCTCGAGCCTGATGGTGCTCGACGCGGTGGAGCGCCTCGGCGTCGAGCCGAGCTTCTGCGCGGGACACAGCCTCGGCGAGTACACGGCGCTGACGGCGACCGGCGCGCTCGGGTTCAACGACGGTGTGCGACTAGTGATGGAGCGTGCCGACGCGATGCACGATGCCGGGCTCGAGCACCCCGGAACGATGGCCGCGGTGCTCGGCCTCGACGACGACCAGGTCGACGTCGCCTGCCGGCGCGCCGACGAGGACGTGTGGGTCGCCAACTACAACGCGCCGGGCCAAGTGGTCATCGCCGGCTCACCCGATGGCGTCGGCGCGGCGTCCGGCCACGCCAAGGAGCTCGGTGCCAAGCGAGTGATGCCGCTGCCGGTGTCGGGCGCGTTCCACACCCCGTTCATGATCGGCGCACGGGCACGTCTCCGATCGGCGATCGCCATGGCAGCGCCACGAGACACCGATGTCCCGGTCGTGTCGAACGTCGACGCCCTGCCCCACGACGAAGGCGACGAGTGGGCAAGCCTGCTGTCGGCCCAGCTCTCGTCACCGGTTCGCTGGAAGCAGTGCCTGCTCGAGCTCGACGACCTCGGGGTGATCGACTTCGCCGAGCTCGGTCCCGGCGGTGTCCTGACCGGCATGGCCAAGCGGACGGTGTCGGGTGCGCGGACGATCTCGATCGCCACACCCGAGGATCTCGACCGATTCCTCGAGTGGGTGCGATCCGAGGCGTCGACCCAACCGCAGCGCCTCGAAGGTGAGCACCTGTTCGCCAGCGAGCGGGTGGTCGTCAGCCCGGCCGCCGGCGTCTTTCGCCCGGCCGACCTCGCCGATGGTGCCATGATCGACGTCGGCGACGTGCTCGGGCACGTCGGCGAGCACGAGGTGCTGTCACCGTTCGCCGGCGCTCTGCAGAGTTACATCGCCGTCGACACCGAGCGAGTCACCGCACGCCAGCCGATCGCCTGGCTGCGTACCCCGTGACGACCGCCACGACCGCATGGGCCGGCGGCGAGGGAAGCGCCAGCGACGAGCCGCACGCGGCGCCGTAGGGCGCCGCCAGGAGAAAGGGAGGAGCACCTCATGCCTGCGATCCACCCCGGCGTCCGTGGCGCCGTGATCACCGGGTGGGGCACCGCGCTGCCGCCCAAGACGCTGACAAACCGCGACCTGGAGGAGATGGGTCTCGAGACCAGCGACGACTGGATCGTCGAGCGCACCGGGATCCGCGAGCGGCGCGTTGGTGGGACGACGGCCGGCCTGTCGGCCGAGTCGGGTCGCCAGGCGCTCGGCATGTCCGGGCTCGACCCGGGCGACATCGACGCGCTCGTCCTGGCCACCACGACGCCCGACCGCACCGTCCCCGGCACGTCGCCGACGGTCCAGAACGAGCTCGGGCTGCGGTGCGGCGCGTTCGACATCAACGCTGCGTGCTCGGGGTTCACCTACGGGCTCGTGGTCGCTCACGGGCTGATCGCGATGGGCGCCGAGAAGGTCCTGCTCATCGGCACCGACACGCTCGCCAGGATCGTCGACTGGGAGGATCGCAACACGGCGATCCTGTTCGGCGACGGCTCCGGTGCGGTGGTCCTCGAAGCCGTCGACGGTGACGGGCAGTTGCTCGGCTGGGACCTCGACGCCGACGGCGGCGCCGAGCGGTTCCTGTTCGCCGAGGTCGGCGACACGATCAAGATGGACGGCAAGGAGGTGTACCGACGGGCCGTGCGGATCATGGTCGATTCGGCCCGCAAGTCGCTCGACCACGCCGGTGTGTCGATCGACGACATCGCGCTGATCGTCCCGCACCAGGCCAACACCCGGATCATCAGCGCGGCGTGCGATCGGCTCGGCATCTCGATGGATCGCGCTGCCATCGTCCTCGACACGACCGGCAACACATCGTCGGCATCGATCCCGCTGGCGCTGGCGAGCGCGCTCGAAGCTGGACGCGTCCACCACGGCGACCTGATCCTGCTGGTCGGCTTCGGCGCCGGAATGACCGCGGCGAGCGCGATCATCCGCTGGGGCGGGACGCAATGATGGTCTCGTCCGCGCCACCGTGAACCGGGTCGTCCTGGTCACCGGGGGGGCGAGGGGGATCGGGCTGGCGTGCGCCAGGCGGTTCGTCGAGCTCGGTGATCGGGTGGCGATCACGTATCGATCATCGGAGCCGCCAGAGGGTGTTTTCGCCGTGAAGTGCGACGTGACGTCCTCCGACGACGTCGGATCGGCGTTCGACGCCGTGGAGCACCACTTCGACGAGCCGGTCGAGGTGCTCGTGTCGAACGCCGGAGCGACCCGCGACGGGCTGCTGCTGCGGATGAGCGAGGACGACTTCACGTCCGTCATCGACGCCAACCTCACTGCGGCCTATCGCGTCAGCAAGCGTGCGGCCCAGGCCATGCTGCGGGCCCGCAAGGGTCGCATCGTGCTGATGTCGTCCGTCGTCGGGCTGCTCGGCTCGGCTGGGCAGTCGAACTACGCAGCAGCCAAGGCCGGGATGGTCGGCTTCGCCCGCTCGCTGGCGCGCGAGCTCGGCTCTCGTGGCATCACCGTCAACGTCGTCGCGCCCGGCCCGGTCGAGACCGACATGACGGCCGTCCTGGGCGAGGACCGCATCGCCCAGCTCACCGCAGCGGTGCCGCTGCGGCGCATGGCCTCGCCCGACGAGATCGCCGGCGTCGTCGCCTTTCTCGCCTCGCCCGATGCGGCCTACATCACCGGCGCCGTCCTCCCCGTCGACGGCGGCCTCGGGATGGGGCACTAGGTGCTCAAAGGGGGAAGGAGCGCGGCAAAGGGGGGAAGGAGGACCTTCACCCCTTTGGAACCCCCCAACGCGGTTGGAGCTGCGGTCGGCCGAGCAAGTCGGCCGATCCTCGCGCCGAAAGCCACGCTCGCCGTGCCGGTACCGGCACGGCGGGAAGACCTCGTCTCGCCGCACCACGCTCTCGGTGGGCTCGCTGTTGAGCTTGTGCCACACTTTCAGCGAATCGCTGACGTGTCGACCCAAACCCAAGGAGCCGCCGTGGACCAGGAACTCTTCGCCCGCTTCCGCAAGTGCGCCGTCGAGGTGCTCTCGGTGTCGGAGGACCAGGTCGTCCCCGATGCCAAGTTCGGCGACGACCTCGACGCCGACAGCCTCGACCTCGTCGAGCTCGTGATGGCGCTCGAGGAAGAGTTCGACATCTCCGTGCCCGAGGAGGAGCTGGAGGGGATCGAGACGGTCGGCCAGGCGTACGACCTGGTCGCTGGCAAGCTCTGAGGGGCTCTCATGACCGGCGGTAGCGACCGGCGGGTCGCCGTCACCGGGCTCGGCGTCGTCGCGCCGTGCGGCATCGGTGCGGATGCGTTCTGGCAGGGCCTCCTCGGACCCGGCGTCACGACCGGTCGATCGACCAGCATCGAGGACTGGGATCCCAGCCCCTGGTACTCCACGCCGAAGGAGGCCAGGCGCGCCGATCGCGTCGAGCAGTTCGCCATCGCCGCGGCCGCCGAAGCGATGGACCAGGCCGGCGATGTCGGGGTCGATCCTGGCCGGTTCGGCACGATCTTCGCCACCGGTGTCGGCGGCCTGCACACGCTCGAGGAACAGGTCGCGACGCGCATCGAGCGAGGTGAGCGCAGAGTGTCGCCGTTCCTCGTGCCGATGATGATGCCCAACGCCTCCGGCGCGGCGATCTCCATGCGCTACAAGCTGCAGGGGCCGAACGAGACGATCTGCACGGCGTGCGCAGCGGGCACCCACGCCATCGGAAACGCCGCTCGGCAGATCATCTGGGGGCGCTGCGACGCGGTCGTCACCGGCGGCAGCGAGTCGGCGGGGACGCCGACGTCACTCGCCGGGTTCGGGAACATGACCGCGCTCACCTCGTCAGGCGTCAGCCGCCCGTTCGACATCGACCGCGACGGTTTCGTGATGGGCGAGGGCGCGGCCGTACTCGTGCTCGAGGAGTGGGCGCACGCAGAGGATCGCGGTGCGAACATCCTCGGCGAGGTGCTCGGCTCGGCGAGCAACGCCGATGCCCACCACATCACGGCGCCGTCGCCCGGCGGCCGTGGCGCCGTCATCTGCATGCGCCTCGCGCTCGACGACGCCGGGCTCGGGGCCGAGGAGATCCGCCAGATCAATGCGCACGGCACCTCCACACCGCTCAACGACGCTGCGGAGGCGGAGGCGGTCATCGAGGTGTTCGGTCACGACGGCCCGCCGGTCACGTCGACGAAGGGCGTCACCGGCCATGCGCTCGGTGCGGCGGGCGCCCTGGAGGCCGCCGCCGTCCTACTGTCGATGCGCCACCGCCAGATCCCCCCGACCGCCAACACCAAGGTGGTCGACCTCGGCATCGATGTCGTCACCGGCGATGCGCGGGACTGGGAGCCGGGCCCGGCAATCTCCAACAACTTCGGCTTCGGCGGCCACAACGGTTCCGTGATCCTGGCGCCGGCATAGAACCCGTCACGCGTCGACGAGGACGAAGAGGAGGTCGCAGCTGCAGGCGACCTCGCCGCGCAGGAGTGCCCTGCCGCTGCCCTTGCCGGCTCGAGCGGACATCCGGCCGAGCTCGACCTCGAGGACGAGCTCGTCACCGGGCACCACCTGGCGGCGGAACCGGGCACCGTCGAGCCCACCGAACAGCGGCAGCTTGCCGGCGAAGCGGTCGTCGGCGAGCACGGCGATCGCGCCGACCTGAGCGATCGCCTCGCACATCAGCACGCCGGGGAGCGTCGGCCGGCCGGGGAAGTGACCGGCGAAGAACCACTCGTCACCCGTCAGTCGCCACACGCCGCTGGCCGCGACGCCGGGTTCGAGGGCGAGCACCTCGTCCACGAACAGGAACGGCGGCCGGTGCGGCAGCACGCCCGCCGATGACGGCAGCGCCGTCACGTCGAGAGCGCGGCGATCAATCGCTTCGGCGTGTCGGCAGCGCTGATCTTGTACCAGGCCTCCCGGACCATCCCGTCCGGGTCGATGAAGAACGCCGATCGCTCGATGCCCATGTACTCGCGGCCGTAGTTGGTCTTGAGGTTCCACACGTCGTACGCCTCGGCCACCGCATGGTCGACGTCCGACAGCAGCGGGAACCCGAGGCCGTACTTGGTTGCGAACTTGTCGAGCGCCGCCGGTTCGTCGGGGCTGATGCCGATCACTGCGGCGTCGCCGATGTCGCCGAGGATCTCGTTCAACCCGCACGCTTGGGTCGTGCAGCCAGGTGTGTCGGCCTTCGGGTAGAAGTACACGAGCACAGGGCGACCGCGCAGTGACTCGAGCGACACATGCTCGCCGTGCTGGTCGGGGAGGTCGAAGGTGGGGGCTGGGTCTCCGGGCTGCAGCGTCATCGGGTCAGGGTAGGTCGGCGACTCGTGGGCTCGGTTCTCCGGAGCTCTGGATGTCACCGATGACATCCAGACAGGCTCAGAACCTGGCTCCGAGGAGGTGCTCGAGCGCCAGCTGGTCGAGGCGGCTGGCGCCGTGGCGGCGCAGGCCGGCGGCGTCGGCGTCGAACGACTCGAACGCCGAGGCGTCGGTGAGCAGGTCGTCAAGTGATTCACCGTCGCCGCGAGTCGGCACGCTCAGCTCGTTGACGCCCGCTTCGGCAAGCGCCTCCTGCACCTCGGTGTCGGCCCGGAACGACGCCGCTCGCTCGCGCAGCAGGAGGTAGGTGCTCATGTTCGCCGCCGCCGACACCCAGACGTCGCCAGGCGCCTCGCTGCGCAGCGGCTTGTAGTCGAAGTGGCGTGGCCCGTCGTAGGCACGACCACCACCGGGACCGCCATGCTCGAGCAGGTCGACCAACGCGAACGCGCTGAGCAGGTCGCCATGGCCGAACACGAGATCCTGGTCGAACTTCGGCCCGTGCTGGCCGTTGAGGTCGATGTGGAACAGCTTCCCGTGCCACAGCGCCTGGGCCACCGCGTGGACCATGTTGAGGTTGGACATCTGCTCGTGGCCGACCTCTGGGTTGAGGCCGACGAGGTTGGCGTGGTCGAGCATCTCGATGAACGCCAACGCGTGACCGACGGTCGGCAGGAGGATGTCGCCGCGCGGCTCATTCGGCTTCGGCTCGAGGGCGAAGCGCAGATGGAGGCCCTGGCGCTCGCTGTACTCGGCCAGCGTGTCGATGGCCTCCCGGTACCGGTCGAGCGCCGCCCGAACGTCTTTCGCCACATCGACCTCCGAGCCCTCCCGCCCGCCCCACAGGACGTACGTGGACGCCCCGAGCGAGGCGGCGAGATCGAGGTTGCGGATCGTCTTGCGCAACGCGTATCGACGCACGTCGCGATCGTTGGCGGTGAACGCGCCCTCCTTGAACATCGGATGGAAGAACAGGTTGGTTGTGGCCATCGGCACGACGAGCCCGGCGTCGTCGAGCGCCGCCCGGAACCGTTCGATGATCCGGTCGCGCTCTACTTCGTCGCTGCCGAACGGAACGAGGTCGTCATCGTGGAAGCTGACACCCCACGCGCCGAGCTCAGCGAGCCGCTGCACCGCCTCGACCGGGTCGAGCAGCGGACGGGTGGCGTCACCGAACGGATCGCGCGCCTGCCACCCGACGGTCCACAGCCCGAACGAGAACTTGTCAGCCGCAGTCGGTCGTGTGGTCATCGGTCCTCCGTGTTGGCGTCACGTTGGCTCCGGCGGGCCAGCGCGTGGCCGAAGGAGCCACCCCGCGGACGGGCGTGGGCGTGGTAGTGGGTCGGTATCGAGCGCATGTTGTCGTCGATCCAGTGCTCGAACTCGAAGTGCTGCCCGACGACGGCAGCGAGGCGATCGTGCAGCTGGGCGCGGACGTCACCCGGCGGCGATGGATCATGAACCTTCCACACGACCATCGGCACCGAGCACAGGTCGCACTCGGCGATCCAGCACAGCTCGTCCTCGTGGAACCACTCGGTCAGCCGCGCCGCCTCGCACAGCTCGCAGGGAGTCACTGATCACGTTCGAACTCTGCGAGCGACGGAGCGCCAGCGGAGGAGCGATGAGCGGCGGCCTGCGTGGCCGGGGAACGCAATGAAAGGTCATCGAGCGCCGAGCGCACCTCGGCGACGTACTCGCCTACCGCGTCGGGCCCACCCTCCATCAGCCGGCGCACCACCGACGCGCCCTGCACGACGCCGTCGGCGACGGCGCTGGCTTCACGGGCCTGGGCGGCGTCGGACACACCGACGCCGACGAGGACCGGGACGTCGGTGATGGCCTGCAACCGGCCGGCGAGCTCGGTGGCGGTCGCGGCAAGCGACGAACGCTCCCCCGTC
>Ga0136617_10005409_pt1 | contig 11425 bp, 9 predicted proteins | sample AntDrymUQ3222106_2_FD_129672 | JGI IMG/M metagenome (GOLD analysis project Ga0136617, IMG submission 129672) | Polar desert sand microbial communities from Dry Valleys, Antarctica - metaG UQ322 (21.06) | ecosystem: Environmental > Terrestrial > Soil > Desert | place: Antarctica: Dry Valley...
ACCTGCTCCTCGACGAGATCAACCACACCCCACCCCGGCTACCCGGCGACCGCCGACCCATCACCTACACAACACGTGATCAACATTAAGCAATGAGCGCGTAGCCACTTCCGGAGGTCTGAGTCTGGAAGCTGCTGTTCGACCCGACCCGGTTCCCCGAGTGGTGGACCGGTGTGCAGACCGTGCGCAACGACGCCGCGGACGGCTACACAACGTGGATGCAGGGCGATCCGGACTTCCCCCTGGCCGCAGCAGCTGCGTGGCGACGCGTCAGTCGACCAAGACAGCCTCTCCATCACCGATCTCAGCTGGATCGGATCCGTAGATCGGTCCATCGTGCGAGGAGGTCAGGACATTCGGCTGCGCCCGTCGAGGAGGTCCTGAGGACAAGCTCCTGCTTGTCTGCGACGGTCAACGTGAGCGTTTCCGACTCGCCGATCGTGGTGACGCTTGCCGTGCCGATGTCCTGACCGTCGGCCGTGGCCTGGAAGGTGACGGCGGGTACCGGGTCGGCCGTTCCCGCCAGCTGCACCGTCACCTCGATGGTGCGGTACTTCCTCGCGAGCTTGAAGGCCCACTCCATTGCCGGCCCGCATACGTTCCGCACTACGAGAGGAGCGGATCGATCAGCGCCGCCGCTTGGCGCGGCCCGGGACGGCGTCGCCAGGTCGCCACTCGCGAGGAAGTCGCTGACGGTGAGCGGCGCGGTCGCCGTCGGGCTCGGGACGAGCTCGTCGGTGCGGGTCGGAGCGGACGTGCTCGGCGCCACCGGCGTTGTTGGCGCGGTCGAGGCCGCACCGTTTGCCGCCGGGTTCGGGTCGCTGCCTGCGGCGACGCCCGGTGCCGGCACGAGTTGCAACAGTCCGACCACGGCGAGCGTCCCCACGAGCCCGAAGAACATTCGCCCGTGCAGTCGGGGGTCTTTCCGGAGCAGGGCACCGGCGGCCAGCACGACCGTGAAGCCGATGACTGCGATCGTGGCCATGTCGAAGACGACATCCATACGGGCACCCCCTGGCCACGGGAGTCGCGGCCATCGCAGCGGCTGTCGGAATTTCGGGAACCTGGCGTTCTCCGACGAGATGTTCGGCGCAGGGCAGGATTCTGTTACCACCGTCATGGCGCTCCGGGCGCGCAGTGACCGAATCGCCCGATTCATGACGCTCGTGATCCTCGTATGCCAGCAGTAACGATCCCTCGACCTACTGCGATGATCCAGCATCGTGCAGTCGACGTCGGGGTAAGGGAGCTTTCGGGCTCCGGCCTCCCGCAGGTGGGCATGGCGGTCGGGATCTTGAGGAGGAGCTTGCCTGTGTACGTCTCCCGCTACTACGCACTCGTCGTGGTCGACATCGAGAACTGGGGCGGCCAGCCCGGCGCGGCCCAGGCGCGTATGCAGGCCGCGCTGCGGCTGATCCTCGAGCGGGCCATGGTGTCCGTAGGCATCGGGAGCGCTGGGGTCCGCAGCACCTCACGGGGCGACGGGATGATCATCGCGCTTTCCACCGAGGTGTCGAAGGAGCTCGTCACCGTTCCGTTGGTGAAGGCGCTGAATCGCGAGCTGCGGATCTACGACGACGAGTGTCCGCCCGACGAGGTCATGCGGCTGCGGGTCGCGCTGCACGCGGGTGACGTCCACGACGGCGGCACCGAGTGGGCAGGCGAGGCCGTGGTCACCGCGTGCCGGCTCGTGGACTCCGACGTGCTGCACCGCGTGCTCACAGCAGCCGACACCGCGGTTCTAGCCGTGATCGTCTCGGGATCGTGGTACGACGCGGTGCTGCGCGCGGGATGGGCAGTCTCGACCGGCTACGACCACGTCCGACCCGCGGTGAAGGACTACGCGGGGGACGCCTGGATCCGTGTCCCCGGGAAGGCCCACCCGCCGGGTCTGCTGCCGTCCGACACCGCGTCGGAACCACCGCCCCCGCCGTCAGCCGCGGGGGTCGGCGCGGCCCGAAGCATCTCATTCACGAACAACGGCACGCACGTCGGCGACAACGTCGCAGGCAACAAAAACACCGGCCGAGCCGACGGAGTGACCTTCCGATGAGCAACGACCCGGCGCGGCCCCGGCCCGACGCCCGCGGCCAGAACCAGCACGGACAGAGCGCAGGTGCCTCGGCCGGTCCGGATGGTCCCGCTGTGGCGGCTCCGGGCCAGACTGCACCCGGGGGCGCGCCGCAGGGCGGTGCCGGTCAGGGACCTGCCGGTCAGGGCCTGGGGCAACCGGCACCGGCCGCCCCGGTGCCCGCCGCGCAGAGTCCCGGTGGTCAGCGGCCGGCGGGCCCTGACCAAGCCGGTGCCGGTTCGCCTCCGGACCCGAGTACTCCGGCCGGCCAGCCGCGCGGCGGTGTGGCCCAGGTCGTCGGCAAGCTGGGCCAGCGGGGCACACCCGGCGAGCAGGAGGAGCTGGACCGCGCCCGAGCCGAGTTCGACGTCTCGGGCACCATGACCGGCGACAACGTCGGCGGCGACAAGAGCACGACCGTCTACCAACTGTTCCAGGGGCAGGGTTCCGCGACCTTCCGCGCCTATTGCCTCACGCCGGAGGATCTGGAGCAGCCGTTCGTCCCCAGCGCAGTCCTGACCGGGCTGGGCACTGCCGTGCAGTCCCATCGGATCGTCCTGGTCCGGGGGAGGGCGGGCGCGGGAAAAGTGGCGGCCCTGCTGCACACCTATGGTGAGCTGCCCCCGGCCGGTGTTCCCGTCGTCCGGCTCGCGCCGGACACCGACCTCACCGTCCTGTCCCTGGACAACCTGCCGGAGAACGCCGCCCTCATCCTTCCGGACCTCACCGTAGGTGATGCCTCGCACCTTGACGGCTTCACGATCGATCATCTGTCCAGCGAGTTGGAACGGCGCCGGTGCCGGCTCGGCATCACCGTCGACACCGACGTCACGGTTGCGGCGTCGGCGAAGCTGGCCGTCGTCGAGCTCAGTGAGCGTCCGAGTCCGCGGGCCGTCTTCGAGAGGCATCTCGCGACGCTGCTCACCTCGTCACCGATGGCGCGCGCCGCGCTGCTCGCCGACCCCGAGGTGCGGCAGCTGCTCGAGGACCGCCTCGACGGGGACACCACGCTCGAGCAGGCTGCGCGGCTTGCTGCGGTGCTCGCCGGCCAGAAGGACGCCCCCGCCGCGGCCGCCGCGGCCGTCCGCGCGCTCACCGACCGGCACGACGTCGAGGACTGCCATCGATGGTTCCGCGACCTGCCGGGACTGCGCGCCCAGTGCATGGCAATCTCCCTCGCAGTGCTCAATGGGCTGGGGCGCGAGCAGGTCTCCAGCGCCGCCGACGAGCTCGAGGAGCTGATCGCCCCGAAACCCGACCCCAGCACCGCACAGGCATCGCCGGTGAACCCTTTCGCCGCCGCCGGGACGTCGCTGTCGATGCTTCGGGCGAGGACAGCACCCGGCACGACGTCGATCTCGACGGGCGACCTACCCGTCAGCACGATGTCGTACGAGAGCCGTAACTACCCACGGTGGGTGCTCCGCCACGTCTGGCAGGAGCACGATGCCGCCCGGTCCGCGATCGTGCAGTGGCTGGAGCGGCTCGGCAGGGACGACAACCGCAGCGTACGCATCCGCACCGCGACTGCGGTGGGGATGCTGGCGGTCGAGTCCTTCACCTTCGTGTACCCGCAGATCATCGCCCGGTGGGCGTGGGACGAGCAGTCGGCAATCCGTGACGGCGCAGCGCTGGCCATCGGGCCGCCTGCGGCCGACTCGCGGCTGAGCACCACGGTGACCGATCTCGTCGACCAGTGGAGCCGCGATGGCGACAGCCCGCTCCTGCAGGCGACCGCGGCCAGGGTGCACGGTGGCAGCGCCGGGCTGACCAGGCCCAGCATCTCCCTGCGCAAGCTGACCGCGCTGGCCGATGTCGACAACAGCGACGTCGCCGTCGCCGTGGCGAAGAGCCTCGGCGATCTGGTGACAGAGGGCACGAACGCTCTCGCCGGCCGCGTACTTGCCGAGGTCGGCAGGTGGATCGCGACGGGGGACCGCCAGGTGCGCATCGCCGGGCGGGTCGCCTTCCTCTGGCTCACGTACCTGCGCGGGGCCCCCCGCGCGCTGGCGGCCGAGACCGGCGACAAGCAGTTCTCGATGCCGACCCTGCTGGTGCTGGCCCGGCACAACCCAGCCCTGGCGGGTCCGCTCGCGGCACTCTGGTCGGAATGCCTCAAGGCGTCTGACTCCTACCCCTGGATCCACGAGTCGCTGGACGGCTGGGCGGATGCCGTCGAGCCGGACCTCACGGCGCGTGCCCAGTTCGTGGACCTGTTGCGGCGTAGTTCGATCGACCCGCGCACCAACCTGATCATCTCCCGCCAAGTCGGCCGCTGGCGCGGCGCAGGCGGAGCGGCTCCCAAGACCTCCGATGCCCTGCTGACACCCGTGACTGGAGTGACGACGTATGCCTGAATCGGCCCCCATCATCCTCGACAAGATCGTCAGCGGGATGCTCGGCTCAGTGCCCCGGCCGACGCCCAGCGCGGCGTACGTCCTGAGCTACAGCAGCGGCGAACTGCGGCTGTTCACCCGCGCCCCGTCCATGAGCGACCGGATGGGCAGCAAGTACTGCTTCATCGTCGATGCGTCCGAGCGGCACACCAGCGGGACACTGTCGATCCCCACTCGGGGGGACATCTACTTCTTCCAGGTCGAGTTCGAGGCGTCCTGGTACGTCAGCGATCCCGCCGCGGTGGTCCGCCGCAACGCCACCCATGGTGACGAGCTGATCAGCTCCTACCTCAGCAACGCGATGTGGCGCTTGGGTCGCAACCACCCCCCGAACGACGCGCAGGGTGCCGAGGACGAGATCCTGCAGTCCCTGCACGCGCCGTGGGATCTCGGCAACGGGATCACGCTGACGGGCATCTCCACGCGCGTCGTGCTCGACCAGCGGCAGTCGGGCTCCGTCGCCGAGATCGACGCTGACGCTCACACGGGCATCCTCGAGAAGAACCGGTTCACGCGGCTGCGCGCTCGACTCGACGACGGAGACCAGTCGTTCGTGCTGGAGCACCTGTCGCAACACCCGGGCGACACGGGCTCGGTCCTACAGATGCTGGCCGCGACCAGGGAACGCAACGAGCAGACCAGGCTTGCGCTCTTCGACCGGCTGGTGAGCCAGGGCTACATCCAGGACGCCGACATCGGCCCGCTGCGTGACATGATCCTCGGCGGCTCGTCCACGCCGGCTCTAACCGCAGGCGGCGGACCCGTCCAGCACATGATCACCCCGATTGGGCCGTTGGCGACCGCTGCCGGACCGGCGCAGTCGATACCGGCGGCCTCGGTCGCCGCATCGTGGCCCGACCCCGACGCGCCCACCACGGCTGTAGCCGGTCCACGCACGCCCGAGTACGAGGACGTCGACCCGGCAGCCGGCCCGGCCACCGCTGCCGCCCCTGCCGCATCGGGCAACGTGACGAACTGGAAGCCGGTCGGCCAGGCGAGGCCCGCCCGGGGCCCCGAATGACCCGACACACCGGCCGCGGTCGAACGGCCGGGCTGGACCCACAGCTGGTGCAGCTGGCCTACGCACTATTCACCGTCGTCGCGCTGACGTTGCTGGTCGTCGTGTGGGTCACGACGCGACTGTCCAGTTGGATCGTGCTTGCGATGCTGGCCGTCGGCGTCATGGCGGCCCTGGTCGTCGCGGCAGGTGGCAGGCTTGGTGGTCGAGTCACCGTCCACAGCGCGGTCACGTCCGGCACGGGACACCGACGCTTGCCCGCACCGCCCGTGGACCACGTGAACGGCCAGACGGTCGCCGAGCAGCCGGCCGATGGGGAGCGGCGGATCCCCGGTCCGCACTCGCCCGCCCGTGGCCGGGCGGAGGCCAATCTCAGCGGGGGCCCCGGGCACCACGACCATGGCGGATCGCGGCTGCCGGGCGGCGGCTCGCGGCCTGTCCAGCCCGCTCAGCCCGCGCGCGACATGGGCGTGCAGCTCGTGACCGCAGCTTCGCCCAGCGGCCCCGAACCGCAGGTCGTCTTGACGGCACATCTTGTGGCGTTCGACGGCGGCACGACCGCGGGCCCTATGCCATGGCGGCTGTCGGGCAGGCCCGCCCAGTCCGGCATCGCCGCCGACTCGGCCTGCATCGGTGACCTGGACGTTCGCGCGGCGTCGGTAGTGGGCCCCGGACACCGGTGCGAGGAGCCCGCCGTGGAGCGCCAGGACGCTTACGGGATCGCCCGAACCCATTCGGGCAGCCACCTAGTCGTTGCCGTCGCTGACGGGCTGTCTAGCAGCCCGTTCTCGGAGTTGGGCGCGCGAGTGGCGGTCTCGACGGCCACCCGGACGCTGTGCCAGCACCTCGACGGCGGCGCCGACCCGGAGACGGTGGTGGCCGAGACCCTGTTCGTGGACGTCTCGGGCGCGATGATCGGCACGGGAGAGGCCCGGGGGATCGACCGGGGCGCGCTGGGCAGCCTGCTCGTCGTGGCCGTGGTGCCGACCGCTCCCCTGCACGATGGCTCCCGGAGGGTGTGGACCGCGCAGGTCGGTGATGTCTCGCTCTGGATCCACGGCCCACTCGGTTGGGACCGTCACACCGGCGTGACCAAGTCGGGCATGGATCGCAACGCCGTCGACGCCGCGTTGCCGTTCGACGCGAAGAAGGCGGTGACGACGGTCGTCACCGTGCCACCGGGTGCCGGCATCGCAGTCATGACCGATGGGCTCGGCGACGTGCTCGGCGACGTCTCGGGTGCGGTCGACTACTTCGCGCGGCGCTGGGCCACTCCTCCGCACCCGGCGGCGTTCGTCGCCGACCTGTGCGTCGACGCCCGCGGGCAGACCGACGACCGAACCGCCGTCGTCGTGTGGTGCCGGCCGGACACCCGCCGCACAGGGACGCAGCCGTGAACAGCTGGTCGGACTCGCCGTTCCCACCTGTGCAGCAGTTGTCCGGGCTCGCAATCGACACGACACTGCACGAGAACGGCGGACAGTGCCGTCGGGTCACCACGCTGACCAGCCATCCTGGCTGGATCTACAAGGAGTACCGGGTCGAGCCCACCGGAGCCGAGATCGAGCGGCTCGATCAGCTGATTCACCACCCGCGAACGCTCGGGCCTGCGGACCTGCGCCTGGTGGACGGCAACACGAGCTGGCCTGCGACCAGGGTGGTGCACGGCGGCCGCACGACCGGCGTGTGCCTTCCCATCGCGCCACCCGAGTTCTCGCGCGTCGTCACGATGAACTCGGGGAAGCGGACGATCACGCTGCAGGTCGACCTGCTGGCCCTACCCGAGGCGGATCAGCTGCGGCGCGACATCCCTGGGCAGTCGCTGGCAGCGCGGGTCGCGGTGTGCGCGTCGCTGGCCGAGGTAGGCGCCTTGCTCGAGCGCCACGGGTTGGTCTACCTCGACTGGTCGTTCGCGAATGCGTTCTGGAGCCCGGTCGGGCTGGTCGCCTACGTGATCGACGTCGACGGCTGCTCGTTCGGGGCGCGGCCCCAGATCCAGAGCCATAACTGGGACGACCCGCTGGTGCCCCAGCACACACTGGCCGACAACTGCGTCGACCGCTACCGCGTCGCACTGCTGGTGGCGCGTTGCCTGACTGCGCAGCGCGGGCAAGGCGTCGTCGACCACGTCCGGCGGCTGGGCGACGTCGATCCTGCGCTGACCGCCGTCCGTGATCTCCTGCTGACGGCACTAACGGCGAGCAGGACCGAGGACCGTCCAGCGGTGTCCAGGCTCTCGGCCGCCTTCGCAGGCGTCGCCACCGGGCTGTCCGGCGACAGTGGACCGCTCCCGCTCACGCCCGATTCATCCAAGACGAAAGGCGCGGGCGTGAAGGGTTGGCGGACGATCGACCGCACGAAGTCGGGTACCACCCAGCCTGTGCCCGGCCGCAGGCCGGCCGGCACCGGCCCGCGCCGGCGCCTGCCGACCACGCCGGTCAACCCCACGACCACCAGCAGCACCCCGGTCAACCGCACGCCGACGATCCCGCTGGGAGCCACGGGGCAGGTCACGGGTTCCGGGACCGTCGGACGGCCATTTCCGCCGCCGCCCGTCCAGTCGTCGAACGGCCTCACTGTGGCGCAGGCGTTCATAGTCTTCGTCTGTGCCCTCGCTCTACTACTGTTCGTCCTATTCTTCATCCTCTGAGGGAGAAATCACGAAAATGTCCAGCCCGTACCAGACGAAAGTCAATTGCCTGCCGACCTACATCCTCATCGACACGTCGAGCTCGATGCGACCAGTCGAGGCGATCTTGAACGAGACCCTGGAGTATCTATACGACGAACTGATCATGAGTCCGCGGATCTCCGACTTCGCGCACATCTCGCTGATCAGCTTCAACACCCAGACGCACGTCGTACTGGAGATGACCGGCATCCAGCAGATCACCGCGCTGCCCCAGATGGAGTGCAACGGCGTCACCAACTTCACCGAGGCATTCCGGGCGCTGCGCGCGCGCATCGAGCAGGACGTCCCGAAGCTGGACGCGGAAGGCCGGGCGGTCCTGCGCCCGGTCGCCTTCGTGCTGACTGACGGCCAGCCGACCGACGACGAGGGCCGGATCACCCAGAGCTGGCGCGAGGAGTACCGGCGACTTGTCGATCCGGGCTGGCGGCGGCACCCCAACGTCGTGCCGTTCGGCTTCGGCGGCGCAACGGCCGACGTCCTGAAGGAGATGTCGACGATCGACGGCTTCGCGTTCCTTGCACAGGACTCCGGCAACAGCGAATCGCTGCGCAAGATCTTCGCAACGCTGCTCAACACGCTGGTCGCTTCCGCCCAGCACAACCAGCTCCAGTTGCCGACCGAGGTCGACGGCTTCGTCCGGGTGTCGCAGGACATCATCGAATGAGCGTCGAACCCGCCGACACCGCCCAGCAGGAGGCCGCCGTTGCCCGGCGGGCCGCCGAGTTGCTGCGGCGCACCAGCGCGGAGGCCGAGCGCGCCGACACGAAGGCGTCCATACTGCTGGCAGGCATGCTCGCCGTTGCTGGCGGTATCTCGGCTTTGCTCTCAGCCGCGAAGTGGAACCCGTTCACTCAGCCCGTCTGGGTGCAGGTCGGGTGGTGGGTCGCCGTGCTAGGGACCATGACTGCCCTCGCGGCCCTCGGCCGGGCGGTCTACCCGCGCAGCCACCGCCCTGACCCGGGCCGGACCATCGTCGGTTATTTCGGCGATGTCATCCGTTTCAGGACCGTAGACGCACTCGCGGCGGCGTTGTGCAACGATCCGGACGAGAAGGTGGTGGTGGACCAGGTCTGGCAGCTCAGTTATCTCGTCGACGCCAAGTACCGGTTGATCAGGCTGGCCATCCGCGCGTTGCTGATGTCGATCGTCCTGTTGCTGATCGTCATGGTCGGCGCGCTGGTGCCGTGATGAGCCCAGCGATGAGCGACCTGCCCCTCTGCAGCAGCTGCCGTACCAAGCTGGAGGCCAGCGGCGGAAACTGCCCGCGGTGCGGCCAGATCGATCCAAGGATACCGCGAGTGCCATCGTTTCGGGTCCAGAGGGCTGTTGGATTCCGGCCATCGCTCGCAACGCTCCTCCTTTGCGGAGCTGCTGTGATGACGGTGGTCACCGTTTTCGTGCTGGTCTTCGCGATGGCACGGTCGGCCTCCAGTGTCGCGATCGGGCCCTCAGGACCCGGGCCGAAGAGCACCGCTCCGGTCGGTCCCGCCGGGATTACCGTATCGCCTCTCGACCAGCTCAACGCCCGCGCCGACCGTGATCAGCCCCAGGTCGAACAACTTGCGGGTTACTGGGTTCCCCAGGTGTCGTCGAAGATGCTGGGGACCGTGGACGCTGGGCGAGAGTACTCCTACGCCGACATCCTCGATAACCACGAGCAATGGGCGATGCACTACTCCCCGGTTCTCCTGCTCCGCTCCGGCGACTTCGGTAGCTTCAGCCTGAAGGGATACTGGGTCACGGTGGTCGGGAGCGGCTATGCCACGGCGGCGCAGGCCAACTCTTGGTGTGATGTGCAGGGCATTCCGGCCAATGATTGCTTTGCGAAACGCCTCTCCCGCTCGTCCTCGGCAGCGGGAAATACAGTGCACCGCTGACCGTTGCCTACGCACTCCACAGCAAAGATCGTCAGCGAACCAGTTCTGGTGTGGGGCTCGAATATAGGATTCTGGGCTTGGTGCGTCCTGAAGGCTGGATCAGACCAGCGGGTGGAAGTCCCGTCCCGGTACTGTAGGTACCGGAGCGCCGGGTAGCAGGCCCCGGTTCGTCGTGGAGACGCGGCGGGCTGAGCGGGGCGTCGAGAGCCTCTTCGGAGGGAGCAAGCGTGCGGGCCGTAGCACTACCAGGTGTGAGTCCTGCAGCCTCGTCACATTCACAATGGGGGAGCCGAGCCGCTCATGTCACGGCGAAGGCCATGCCTGTCAGGCCCTGTTCCGGGGTCAGCTTGATGGGTCCTTCCGGGGTAGGGGGAGCGGCACGTACGCACGGTCTGGTTCGGAACAGGAGAGACCCGTCTGCGCAGCCTTGTCAGCAAAGACCGTTCGTATAAGCCGATGGTGAAGTCGAACGGAGCGCAGCGGGAGTCCGACGGGGTCGTAGTACCGGTGACCGCCGTGCAACAGAACGCGGCGGGAGGGAAGGGCCCCGACTTCGGTCACGCGAGCGGAGGCGGTAAGCACGGGGGCATGGCCGGGACCGCCCGGTCCAACCACCCTGATGGGCAACCTAGGCCCGTCGTGTTGCACCGGTTGGCGCCGGTGGGCAAGGTGCGAGAACTCCAACGCAAGCTATGGGCTGCGGCCAAGCAGTCTGAGGGTCGGCGTTTCCACGCCCTGTATGACCGGATCTATCGGGGTGACGTCCTGGTGGAGGCGTGGGAGCGAGTGCGAGCGAATCGTGGCGTCGCCGGGGTCGATCGGATCACCCTGGTGGCGGTGGAGGAGTACGGGGTCGGTCGGCTGCTCGACGAGCTTGCCCGTGACCTCCGCGCGGGGACCTACCGTCCGTTGCCGGTGCGGCGGGTGGAGATTCCCAAACCGGACGGCCGGCGGCGGCCGCTGGGTATTCCGACGGTGCGTGACCGGGTGGCGCAGCAGGCGGTGAAGCTGGTCCTCGAACCGATCTTCGAGGCGGACTTTCTGTCGTGCAGTTTCGGGTTCCGCCCGAAGCGCAGCGCTACCGATGCGCTGGAGACGATCCGGGTGGGGTTCCCCCGAGGGCAGCAGTTCGTCTTCGAGGCCGACATCCGGGACTTCTTCGGCACGATCGACCACGACCTGTTGATGGTCGAGGTCGAGCGGCGGGTCTCAGACCGGCGGGTGCTCGGGTTGTTGCGGTCGTGGCTGCGGGCAGGGGTGCTGGAGGCGGGCGTGGTCTCGGAGACGGTCACCGGGACTCCGCAGGGCGGGGTGGCCTCCCCGTTGCTGGCCAACATCTACCTGCACGTGTTCGATCGGGCCTGGGTCGAG
>Ga0136617_10005410_pt1 | contig 11424 bp, 11 predicted proteins | sample AntDrymUQ3222106_2_FD_129672 | JGI IMG/M metagenome (GOLD analysis project Ga0136617, IMG submission 129672) | Polar desert sand microbial communities from Dry Valleys, Antarctica - metaG UQ322 (21.06) | ecosystem: Environmental > Terrestrial > Soil > Desert | place: Antarctica: Dry Valley...
ACCGCACCGTCGGTCATCTCGATGAGCCGCTGGGCGGTCTCGCCGATGCCGCGGTCGTGGGTCACCAGCACCAGGGTCAGGCCCTCCGCGTGCAGCTCACGCAGCAGCTGCATGACCCGCTCGGCGCTGGAGGTGTCGAGGTTGCCGGTCGGTTCGTCGGCCCACACCAGGGCGGGCTCGATCGCCAGCGCGCGCGCCACCGCCACCCGCTGCTGCTCGCCGCCCGACAGCTCGTTGGGCTTGTGGTCGTAGCGGTGCGACAGCTCCACACGGTCCAGGGTCTGCTGCGCGCGCAGCCGGGCCTTCTTCGTGGGGGCGCCGTTGAGGAGCAGCGGCAGCTCCACGTTCTCCACCGCGGACAGCACGGGGATGAGGTTGTAGGCCTGGAAGATGAAGCCCATGCGGCGGGCGCGGTGGCTGGTGCGGGCCGCGTCGCGCATGGCGTGGATCTCGTTGCCCTCGACCGACACGGTTCCGGCATCGATGTCGTCGAGGCCGGACAGGCAGTTCAGCAACGTGGTCTTGCCGGAGCCGGACGGGCCCATGACGGCCACGAACTCGCCGCGGCCGATGGTGAGGTCCACGGCCCGCAGCGCTTCCACGTCCGCCGACCCCGTGCGGTAGACCTTCGTCACGCCGCGGGCGACGAGGATGTCCTCCGTGCGCGGGCGGGTGGCCTGGTCGGCCACGGCGTCGCTGGCGGTGCTCACAGCTGCTCCTTCGGCGTGGGGTCGGGGTGCCCCCGAGCGTCTGGCCCGCGTCGCACCCCTCACCATGGTGTCGGACCCGGAGGACCTCAGCATGACCCGAGGTGTCCCTTCTGGTCTGGCCGGCGCGCTCACGGCAGCGGCTCGCCGGCCGTGGCGCCCGCGCCCTTGGAGCGGTCGGTGTTCGACGCCGCGACGACCAGGCCGACGATCAGGCCCACGACGAGGATGGTGGAGACCGGCCCGGCCGCCTCCAGGGCGATCAGCCCGCCCACAACCAGCAGCGCGACGCGGACCCAGGACGGCGCCCCGGCGAGCCGCCGAGCGAGCGACTCGCCCGGCGAATCCCTCCCTGCGCGCTCCGGGATCATGAACCAGGCCAGCAGGTAGAGCACGACCCCGAGGAACCCCAGCAGCGTCAACCCGACGAAGGCGATGCGCAGGATCACGGGGTCGACGTTGAGGTAGCGAGCCAGACCGCCGGCCACGCCGGCCACCACCCGCCCCTCCCGCTGCCGCGTCAACCGCCGGTACGGCGCGCCGGGGCCGACGGGGCCTGCGCCGCCGGGGCCGCCGGGGCCGCCGGGGCCGTCCGGGCCGAGGCCGCCGGGACCTGACCCGCCGGGGCCGGGGCCGCCGGGGCCGCCGACGCCGGGGCCTGACCCGCCGGGGCCCGACCCGCCGGGGCCTGACCCGCCCAGGTCACCGACGCCGGGGCCATCGGGCTCGCCCACGCCGCCGAGCACGCTTGCGCCACCCCGCCCCGGCTCCACCGCAGGAGCGGGAGCGGCCGGGTCGGCGTCGCCGGTGCTCGCGGTCTCGTGAACCTGCTCGGCAGGATCGGGCTGGGTGGCCTCGTCCGTTTCCTGATGCTCGGCCGGGGGGTCGCCCGGGGGGTTCTCGCGGTGCTGATCCATGATGTCCTCGTGGTCGCAGCGTGCTGGACAGCTGCGATCATCTGCCGGGGCGCAGCGGGGGACCATCGGGGATGGCCCTGCCCCGACCCCGGGGTCGCCTGGGCGACCGGGGTTCTCCCCCACCCGCCAGGTCAGCGGCGCGGGAGAGGTGGGCCGACAGGCGGCGAGTTGCCGGTGCACCAGCGGGAAGCGGGGGTGGACTCGGTCGTGTCGAGAACCACCCCGCCGCTCCGACCAAGCGCTGACAGCACCAACGGACCGAGGGAGACACGACCATGCTGCTCGAGAACAAGAACGCGATCGTCTACGGAGCCGGCGGCGGGATCGGCGGCGGTGTGGCCAGGGCCTTCGCCGGCAGCGGGGCGAGGGTCTTCCTGGCCGGGCGCACCCGCGACAAGCTCGACATCGTCGCCCGTGAGATCGCCGCGGCGGGCGGGCAGGCGGAGGTGGCCGTGCTCGACGCCCTCGACGAGCAGGCCGTCGACGAGCACGCCCGGGCCGTGGCCTCGCAGGCGGGCAGCATCGATGTGTCGTTCAACCTCGTCTCGCGCGGCGACGTCCAGGGGATCCCGCTGGCCGACATGACCACCGCCGACTTTGTTCGTCCCATCACCACCGCGATCACGACGACGTTCATCACCGCGCGGGCGGCGGCACGCCACATGATCGAACAGGGATCCGGCGTCATCCTCGCCCTGAACAGCGGCTCCGCCCACGGCAGCCCGATGATGGGCGGCACCGGCCCGGCCGATGCCACGATCGACACCTACATCCGCAACCTGGCGGTCGAGGTCGGACCCCACGGGGTCCGTGTCCTCGGCATCTGGGCGGCCGGCATCCCGGAGACGATGTCGCCGCAGAGGCTCGCCGCCGTCAACCGCGACCTGCAGTTGGACGACGCCGCCTTCCAGGGCCTCCTGCAGGGCCTCGATGAGATGAGGATGCTGCGCCGCTCACCACGGCTTGCCCAGGTCGCCGACCTGGCCGTGTTCCTGGCCTCCGACCAGGCCGCCGCCCTCACCGGCTCCTTCGTCAACGTCACCGGGATGTTCCCCAGCTAAAGCCCCTCATGGTTCCAACAAGCATTGCGCAGCGGTGACCGATAGCCTAGCCTTACCGTTCGTGGGGACTTACGAAGATGCTGGACTGGGCATGCTCGGCGACCCGAGCAGGCGCGCGATCTTCGAGCTGCTCGCTCGCCACCCGCGCTCGGTCCGCGAGCTCGCCGACCAGCTGCCGATCAGCCGCCCGGCGGTGTCCCAGCACCTGCGCGTGCTCAAGGACGGCGGCCTGGTCGTCTCGCGGGCCGACGGCACCCGCCGGGTCTACCGGCTCAACCCGGATGGTGTGGCCGCCATGCGTGCCTGGCTGGACCGGGTGTGGGACGAGGCACTCATCGCTTTCCAAAAGGCAGCCGAGGCGGGCCCTGACGACATCGAACAGGAGCATTCATGACGACCACACCCTCGATTCCGCCCATCAGCGGAACAAGCACCGTCGGCGTATCGATTGCTGACGCGTTTCGCGTCTTTAGCGATTCGTTCGACGCCTGGTGGCCGCACCAGTACCACATCGGCCAGGTGGACGTGGCCGAGGTGGTCCTCGAGCCGCGGGCAGGAGGCCGGTGGTACGAGCGAGGCATCGACGGCAGCGAGTGTGACTGGGGCCGTGTGCTTGCCTGGGAGCCACCGCACCGGCTGGTCTTCACCTGGCAGATCAACGGCCAGTGGCAGTTCGATCCCGACCCCGAGCGCGCCAGTGAGATCGAGGTCCGGTTCACCTCGGAAGGGCCGGGGCAGACCAGGGTCGAGGTGGAGCACCGCCATGTCGACCGGTTGGTGGGCGGCCAGGCGATCCACGACGCGATCAACGGCGGTGGCGGCTGGACCGTCCTCCTGGACGGCTTCGCAAAAGCGCTGGCGAACGACGGCTAGCCGTTCGCCGGGCGGACCTCCACGGCCGCGACCAGGGCCTCCACACAGCGTGCTCGTCCCGCCGGGCCGAGGTCGGTGGTGTCGAGGTGGAGATGGGCGACGGCGGGCCGGGGAGCCGGCGCGGGGGGCGGGCGGCCGGCGTCGCGGGCGGCGCCGCGCCGGGCGACCCGCGCCAGCCGGACCGGTTCGTCGCAGCGCAGGTGGGCCACGACCAGCCGTCCGCCCCGCTCCCCCACCTGCGACGTGAGGTGCGCGAGCCAGGCCCCGTCCTCCAGCTCGCGGGTCCACGGGGCGGCCGCCACCACGCCGACCCCACAGCCCAGCACCTCCAGCGCCACCGCCGTCAAGGTCGCGTAGCGCAGCGGGCGCACCACCTCGCGCTCGTGCGGCGTCCCCAGCGCCCGTCCACCCAGCAGCGCGACGGCCAGCGGCTCGGTGAGGGTGTCGAAGTCCAGCAGGGCTGCCCCGATCCGCACCGCGAGCACGGCCCCCAGCGTGCTCTTGCCGGTGCCCGCGGCCCCGGCCAGCACGACCAGGGCGGTCACACCGGCGAGGCGTTGCCCGAGTCCCCCGAGCGCAGGGCGGCGGCGAACACCTCGTGGCTCGCCAGCGCCTCGCGCGGCGTCACGCAGCCGAACCGCTCGCCCAGCCCGCCGGCGCGCTCGGTCAGGTAGGCGGCCCACATCTGCAGGATGGCGTCGGAGAACCCGAACTCGAAGATCCCGCCGGTGATCGTGGGGAACACCGATTGGCTGCCGACCTCCAGGTGCTCCCAGATCTGGCGGCCGTGGCGCACGCGGAAGCGGCGCACGGTCTTCGGCTCGGCGGTCGAGAAGGCCACGCCGCCGTCCATCCCGAGCACCCGCAGCCGCCAGGTGTTCATCTCCCCCGGCGCGATGCGCTTGGTGGCCAGCGTCAGGGGGAACCCGTCCTGCGGCCCCGGCACGCGGCAGGTGAGGGTGGCGTTGTCGATGGTGTCGCAGGGGACGCGCCCGCCCCGGCCGTCGGGCCGCTCGCGCACGATGTCCTGCAGCACCGCGTAGACCTTCTCCGGCTTCCAGCCGAGTCGCAGCGGCACGTGCAGCGTGTGCATCCCCAGGTCACCCATGACCCCGATGCGCCCGCAGGTCGCGGCCCGGCGCTTCCAGTTGCTCGGCTTGTCGCGGTCGAGGTCGGAGGAGTGCAGGAAGCTCGACTCGGCCTCGACCAGCTGGCCGAGCGCCCCCGACGCGACCTCCGCGAACGCCATCTGCGCACCCGGGAAGTACGGCATCTCCGAGGAGCAGCGCGCGAACACGTCGCTGCCCTCGATGGCCTCGACGATGCGCCGGCCCGCGTCGAGGTCGATCCCGAACGGCTTCTCGCCGAGGAAGTCCTTGCCGGCCGCGACGCAGTCCAGGTACAGCCGCTCGTGGAGGTGGTGGGGCACGGCGAGGTAGAGGACGTCGATGTCGTCGTCGGCCAGCAGGTCGGTGTAGTCGGCGGTGCGCAGCCGCACGGTGTCGATGCGGTCGAACCAGGCCAGCACGTCGGGGTTCAGATCGCAGACGGCGGTCAGGCGCGGGCGCACGCCGACGTCCGACAGCGCCGGCCAGCGTCCGATCGCCGCGGCCAGCTCACGGCCCATCAGGCCGCCGCCGACCAGCCCGATGCGGACCTCGTCGGCCTTCACGGCGCGGCGCCCGCCGCCATGAGGTCCAGCGCCTCGGCGACCGAGGCGTCGGCGTGGACCACCGCCATCAGCGCGCGCGTGATCGCCGCGGGCGCGGGGTGCTGGATGATGTTGCGGCCGTAGACGATGCCGCGTGCGCCGCGGTCGAGCACCGCGCGGGTGCGCCGCAGCAGCTCCTCGTCGCCCACCCGCCCGCCGCCGCGCACCAGCACCGGGACGCCCGCCGCCTCGATCACCCGGCCGTAGGCGTCGAGGTCGTCGGTGGGATCGGCCTTGATGACGTCCGCACCGAGCTCAGCGGCCTGGCGCACGAGCGGGACGATCCGCTCCACGTCACCGTCGACCGCGTAGCCCCCCGCGCCGGCGTTGGGGCGCATCACGAGCGGCTCGACCATGAGCGGCATGCCAGCGGCTACGCAGGCGGGCTTGAGGTCGAGGATGTTCTCCAGGCAGTCCCGGCGCACGCCCGGCTGGCCGGGGATGTCGAAGAGGTTGACCACGACGCACACCGCGTCGAGCCGCACGGCCTGGTCCACCGCGTCGGCGATGACCAGGCTGTGCAGCTCGTCGGGGAGCTCGGTGCCGTAGACGTTGGCGACGTCGGTGCGCAGGACCAGCGAGGGCTTGTCCTTGCCCGGCCGCCGCTGCAGCAGGGGCGCCTGGCCGATGGTCAGCTGGATCGCGTCGGGTCCCGCGTCGGCGAGCGTCGCCACCACCGACGCCATGTCCTCGATGCCCCGCAGGAACGCGGCCTCGCCGAAGAAGCCATGATCGACCGCGACATCGAGGCAGCGACCCGAGCGCGGGTCGAACAGGCGGTTCAGACGGTAGGGCTCCAACGACTCGGCTCCCGCTTGCGCGGCGCCCAGCCGGGACGGGCCGGCTGCCGCGTGGATCGCGGGAGGCTAGGACGCTGGTGACAACGTTGTCAACGGGTGCGGAACACGGCCTGCGACTGGTGGTGGCGGGACCCAATCTGACCATCGACCGCACCGCGAGCCTGTCCGAGCTGCGCCCCGGGGACGTGCTGCGCACCCGCGAGGTCGCGGTCACGCCCGGGGGGAAGGGCGTGAACGTCGTGCGGGCCGCGTCCGTGCTGGGCCTGCCGGCGCTCCTGGCGGGCTTCCTCCCCGGCCGGCTCGGGCAGGTCGCCGCCGCCATGCTCGCCGACGAGGGCATCGCCGTGGCCGGCGTGGACACCGCGGGTGAGCTGCGGTCCACCAGCGTGCTGATGGAGGACGGAGGCCGGGTCACCGTGATCAACGAGCCCGGCCCGGCGGTGAGCGCCCGGGACTGGGACACGCTGGAGGCGCTGATCGCGGCCGAGATGGCGGACCACGCGACGGTGCTGGTCTGCTCCGGCAGCGTGCCGCCCGGCGCGCCGACCGGCGCGTTCGCCCGTCTCGCCACCCTCGCCCGCGCGGCCGGCGTCGCGGTGCTGGTCGACGCGAAGGGACCGCTGCTGGGCGCCGCCCTGGCCGCGCGCCCGGACATGGTCACGCCGAACCTCGCCGAGGCCGAGGGCGTGCTGAGCGGACGAGACGTGTCGGAAGGCGTGGACGTCGACCCCGCCGAGGCGCGGGCCAGGGCGCTGGCGGCCGCGGCGGGCCTGCATGCCGCCGGCGCGCGTGTCGCGGTGGTCACGGCGGCGGCCGCGGGTGCCGCGGTGTCCTCCGCCGACGGCGGCTCCTGGATCCCCGCCCCCCGCGTCACCGTGCGCAACCCGATCGGCGCCGGCGACGCCCTGACCGCGGGCGTCGCGGCCGCACTCGCGCGCGGCCTGCCCGCGCTCTCGGCGGCCGTGGAGGGAGTCGCGGCCGCGAGCGCCAGCGTCGAGCACCCCCTGGCCGGCACCTTCGATCCCGCCCGCGCGGCCGAACTCGCAGCAACCCTCACCCCGACTCACTGAACCCGGAACGCGGCAGGAGCAACCCCCATACAGGCACCTGCTCCTGTCCACCGGAAGGCCAAGCCACCCCCCGCAACCCGCCCGCGGTGGGAGAAAAACCCCCGCCCACGACGGTTACTCCCCGGCGGACAACCCACCCGCACGGCGGAGAAGACCCGCCCGGACGGTTGCTCGCCGCCGACGGCGCGACGGACAGCAGGAAAGACTTGACGAACGGCAGGTGAACGGGGATGGTGCTGACAACGTTGTCAACGCGTGGGGCCAGCGGCGGGCTGCAGCCACCTGAGGTCCGCGGCGGTCCGGCGAGGGACGGGTTCGACGATTGCGGATGCGGGCGTTGGACGGGCAGGCGGGCGTCTCGGCGCGGCCCACGATGCGCGATGTCGCTCAGGCGGCGGGCGTGAGCCTCAAGACGGTGTCGCGGGTCGTGAACGGCGAGCCGGGCGTCGGCGCGGAGACCTCCGCGCGCGTGCAGCAGGCCATCTCCTCGCTGGGCTTCTCGCGCAACGACCTCGCCCGCAGCCTGCGTCACGGGCGCACCTCCGACACCGTCGGCCTGGTCATCGGCGACCTCGCCAACCCCTTCTACTCGGCCATCGCGCGGGCGGCCGAGCAGGTCGCGTCCGCCCACGGGCACCTGCTGATCACCGGCAGCTCGGAGCGCGACGCGGCGCGCGAGCGCGAACTGGTCCGCGCCCTGGCCATGCGCCGCGTCGACGGGCTCCTGCTCGTCCCCAGCGGTGACGACCACGCCTTCCTGGCCGCCGAGCAGCGCCTCGGGCTGCCCGTGGTCTTCCTCGACCGCGCGCCCGTCGCGCTGACGGCGGACGCGGTCCTGCTCGACAACGCCGCCGGTGCGCGCTCCGCCGTCCGCCACCTGCTCGCCGCCGGACACACCCGCATCGCCGTCGTCGGGGACGCGCTGTCCGTGCCCACCAGCGCGGAACGCCGCGACGGCCACCGCGCCGCCCTCGCCGAGGCCGGCGTCGCCGACGATCCCGCCCTGCTGCGCTTCGGCCCGCACGAGACCGCCGGCGCGGAGGCCGCCGCCCGCGAGCTGCTCGCCCTCCCGGACCCGCCCACCGCCTTCTTCACCACGAACAACCGCAACACCATCGGGGTGCTGCGCGCGCTCCGGGAGGAGCCGAAAGCCCTGGCGCTGGTCGGCTTCGACGACTTCGAGCTCGCCGACGCCCTGGCCACGCCCATCACCGTGGTGGCCCACGACCCGGCCGAGATGGGGCGGGTGGCTGCGGAGCTGCTGTTCGCCCGCCTGGCCGGCGACACCTCGCCCCCCGTCCGGCTCCGCCTTGCGACGCGGCTGGTGCCGCGAGGTTCCGGGGAGATCGCACCATGAGACCGCTGCGCCTGCCGCCCCACCAGCTCCACCGCTTCTACGCGGGCGGCGAGGCCATCGCCGCGCTGCGCGGGCTCCCCTCGACCGACGGCCACGCCCCAGAGGACTGGGTGGGCTCCACCACCAAGCTGTTCGGCGAGGAGCGCCTGGGCCTGTCAGAGCTGGAGGACGGCCGCCTGCTGCGCGACGCGATCGCCGTGGACCCGGAGGGCTTCCTCGGGCCGGAACACCTCGCGCGCCACGGCAGCGACCCCGCCCTGCTGGTGAAGCTGCTCGACGCCGGCCAGCGCCTGCCGGTGCACGTCCACCCGGACCGCGCCTGGGCACGGCGCCACCTCGACTGCCCCTACGGCAAGACCGAGGCCTGGGTGGTCGTGGGCACCCGCGGGCCGGACCCGCGCGTCCACCTCGGCTTCACCGCGGACGTGTCGGCCGAGACCCTCGCCGGCTGGGTTCGCGACCAGGCGGTCGATGCCATGCTCGGCGCCCTCCACGAGCTGCCGGTCAGCCCCGGCGACGCGGTCCTCGTCCCGGCCGGCCTGCCCCACGCGATCGGCGAGGGCGTGTTCATCGTGGAGCTGCAGGAGCCCACGGACCTGTCGGTCCTGCTCGACTGGCAGGGCTTCGAGGTGGACGGGGCGGCCGACGGCCACCTCGGCCTGGGCTTCGACGTCGCGCTCGGCTGCGTCGACCGCTCCGGCTGGGGCCGCGACGCCCTCGACGCGCTGCGCACCCGCCGCGCCGAGGGCACGCTGCTGCCCGCCGCCGCCGACGAGTTCTTCCGCGCCGAGCGCCTGCTGGCCCCCGCCGGGGAGCTGGCGGCCGGCTTCGCGGTGCTGGTGGTGGTCGCGGGCGACGGCCAGCTGGAGACGGACACCGGCGGCGTGATGCCGCTGCACCGCGGGGACACCGTGCTGGTGCCCCACGCCGCTGGCCGGTCGCGGCTGGTCGGCGACCTGGAGGTCATCCGCGCCCTCCCCCCCGCGTCGGGCCCCGGACGATGACCGAGCTGCTGGTCGGCGTCGACGTGGGCACCACCTCGGCCAAGGCCGCGGTGGTCACGCTCGACGGCGAGGAGCTCGCACACGGCCGTGCGCCGATGCCGTGGACGACCGTGGCCACCGGCGCCGAGATGAGCGCCGCGGCCCTGGTGGACACCGCCCTCGCCGCGGTCGCCGACGCTCTCGAACGCGTCCCCGAGGGCAGCGTCAGCGCGCTCGGCGTGACCGGGATGGCCGAGACCGGTGTGCTCCTGGACGGCGCGGGAAGGCCCGTGGCCCCCGCGATCGCCTGGCACGACGCGCGCGGCGAGGGCGAGGCGACCGCGGTCGGTGAGCTCGTCGGCGCCGAGGAGTTCGTGTGGCGCACCGGGCTGGGCCTGCGGCCGCTGTGCTCGATCGCGAAGTACGCGTGGCTGCGCCGCCACCACCCTGCCGCCGTCGCCGGGCGGCGCTGGCTGAACGTCGCCGAGTGGGTGGTGCACGCCCTCGGCGGCGAGCAGTTCGCCGAGCTGTCGCTGGCCTCGCGCACCGGTTGGCTCGACCTCGCCGCCCGCGACTGGTGGCCCGAGGCGCTTGCCGCCTGCCAGGCCCCGCCCGGCCTGCTGCCGCCGCTGGTGCCCGCGGGCACCGCCTACGGCCGCGCCACCGCCGGTCCCCCGAGGCTGCGGGGCGCGGTCCTCACCGTCGGCGGCCACGACCACCATTGCGGGGCGGTGGGCGTTGGCGCGGTGGGCGACGGCGACGTGTTCGACAGCTGCGGGACCGCCGAGGCCTTCATCGCCCCCGTGGTGCCGACCGTCACCCCCTCGCAGGTCGCCGCGCTGGTGGGCATCGGGGTCAATGTCGGCTGGCACGTCGTGGAGGGTCGCCAGGCCCTGCTCGGCGCCCAGCGCGCCGGCCTGCACCTGCGGCGCTTCCTCGACCTGCTCGGGGTCGACGACACGCAGCGGGACGCGCTCGACGCCGCCGCCGCCGCCCTGCCCGACGCGGGCGGCGTACGGGTCGAGGGCTTCGAGAGCGAGCGCGCCGCGCTCACCGGCCTGGGTCCGAGTCCCGATCCCGCCCAGGTGTGGCGCGCCGCGCTCGAGGCGATGGCGCGGCGCTCGGCGCAGATCCTCGCCGCCGTGGAGCAGGGCGCCGGTCCCACGCGACGGCTGGTGGTGGGCGGCGGCTGGGCGCGCATCGCGGCGGTCAGGAGCACGAAGCGCGAGCGCCTGGGCGTGTTCGACCACCCCGAGGTGCACGAGCCGGGCGCGCGCGGCGCAGCCCTGCTGGCCGGCGTGGCGGCCGGTCGCTACCCGCACGCGCGGGCCCTGCCACAGCCGCCCTCACGTCAGGAGGCAGCGTGACATCGACCGGTGCGCAGCGCGGCGCGCACGGCGGCGGTTCCCCGCTGCTCGAGGCCCGCGGGATGGTGAAGCGCTACGGGCATGTGGAGGCCCTGCGCGCGGCCGATTTCGCGGTCGACGCCGGCGAGGTCGTCGCCCTGATCGGCGACAACGGCGCCGGCAAGTCCACCCTGGTGAAGGTGCTGTCGGGCGTCACCGCGCCGGACGCGGGCGAGCTGCGCTTCGACGGCGAGGCGGTGACCCTGTCCGGCCCCACCGGAGCGCGCGCGCTGGGCATCGAGACGGTCTACCAGGACCTCGCGCTCGCCCCCGACCTCGACCCGGCCGCCAACCTGTTCCTCGGCCGCGAGCAGCTGCGTCCCGGCCTGCTGGGACGCCTCGGGTTCCTCGACAACCGCGCCATGGCAGAGCGCACCCGGACCGCGTTCGACGAGCTCGGCGCCGGGGTGCAGTCCGAGCGCATGCCCGTGGGCTTCCTGTCCGGTGGACAGCGCCAGTCCATCGCCGTGGGCCGGGCGGCGGCCTGGGCCAGCAAGCTCATCTTCATGGACGAGCCGACCGCGGCGCTCGGTGTGGTG
>Ga0136617_10005411_pt1 | contig 11422 bp, 12 predicted proteins | sample AntDrymUQ3222106_2_FD_129672 | JGI IMG/M metagenome (GOLD analysis project Ga0136617, IMG submission 129672) | Polar desert sand microbial communities from Dry Valleys, Antarctica - metaG UQ322 (21.06) | ecosystem: Environmental > Terrestrial > Soil > Desert | place: Antarctica: Dry Valley...
GACAGGTCTCGGTTCCGACTCCGCATCATTCTCGCTCAAGTAATTCCTTGTTAAGCCGTTAGCACACCAGGCCGGCTCGGCACGCGATCTGCCTTCATAGTGAGCATTCCCACGAGGCCTGCGATGCCCGACGCCACACTCCAGCCGAAACTCCCCATCACCGACACGTTCGCCGCGGAATACCTGGCGTACTATCGGATGCTGCCGCTGGAGCTCACCGAAGACCATCTGCGCGTCGCCGTGGCCGGCCGGCCTCACGACGAGGCCCTAGAAGACCTTCGAGTCTCCTACGGTCTGCCTTTGGAGCTCGTGCCGGTGCAAGAGATCGAGCTGCAGGACGCCATCCGGCAGACGTTCGCGGCATCCGAGTCGGTAGTCGAGCTGGTGCGCGATATGAGCGCCGGGCTTGACTCACCCGCCGACGCGACCGACGAGCAGCTGGCCGATGTGCGTGACTTGATCAACCAGCCCCCCGTCATCCGCTTCGTGAATCTACTGATCCGCGAGGCCCACAACTCCGAGGCCAGCGACATCCACCTGGAGGCGAGCCGCGAGGGGCTTCGAGTGCGGCTCCGAATTGACGGCGTGCTCACCGAGTTGCCAAGCCCCCCCAAGGGACTGCAGGCGGGGGTGGTCTCTCGGGTGAAGCTGCTGGCCGAGCTCGACATCGCAGAGCGACGCGCACCTCAGGACGGCCGCATCCGTGTACGGCTCGAATCCCGTGAGCTGGATTTACGGGTATCTACGGTTCCTACGCTCCACGGCGAGTCGGTGGTGCTCCGGCTGCTCGACCGCGGGGGGCGAGCCGTTCGTTTGGAAGAGCTCGGCATGGCGCCGGAGATGCTGGGCGACTTCCTGCGCCTGGCGCAGAAGCCGCACGGCATCCTATTGGCCACTGGTCCCACCGGAAGCGGCAAGACAACCACGCTCTATGCCGCGCTAGGCCTCCGGCATGTGTCCGCCGAAAAGATCATCACCGTCGAAGACCCGGTGGAGTATCATCTCGACGGGGTCACCCAGGTGCCGGTGCACGCCAAGGCGGGGGTGACCTTCGCCGCTGCCTTGAGGAGCATTCTCCGCCAGGACCCCGACGTGCTCATGGTGGGCGAAATGCGGGATAACGAGACCGCCGGGATTGCGGTGCAGGCCGCCATGACCGGACACCTGGTCTTCTCGACCCTGCACACCAATGACGCAGTGAGCGCGCTGATCCGCCTGGCCGACCTGAAGGTCGAGCCCTACATGATCGCCGCGACCGTGGAGGCGGTGCTGGCGCAGCGGCTGGTGCGGCGAATCTGCTCCGAGTGCCGCGAACGATACCGTCCCGATCCGTCGGCAGCTGCCATTCTCGCCGGACGGCCGGTTGGTGACCTGGTCCTGGAGCGTGGCCGGGGTTGCTCTGGCTGCCGGCAGACCGGTTACCGAGGCCGGACTGGCATCTTCGAGCTGCTCACCATGACCGACGATCTGCGCCACGAGCTGCTCTCTGGACTGGAGCATGGCGCTCTTTGCCGGCGGGTGGTGGACTCCGGAATGGTCACCCTCAAGCAGGACGCATGGTCCAAGGTGCAGGCCGGCCTCACGACGATTGAGGAGGTGTTGCGTGTGGTTCAGGACTAGGCGGGGCGGCTTCACCCTCATCGAAATCCTTGTGGTCATCACCGTCATCGCGATCCTTGCTTCGCTGGTGACACCGATGGTCTTCCGAAACGTGAGCGATGCCAAGCGGTCGGCGATTCGCGCGCAAATCGAGATCCTTGGCCTAGCGCTAGACACCTACCGGCTCGACAACGACTACTACCCCTCCACCATACAGGGACTCCAGTCATTGCGTCAGCTTCCTTCCGGCGAGCCCGCCGCGCGGAATTGGCGGGGCCCCTACCTCAAGAAGTCGGTTCCGCTCGATCCCTACGGACGAGCCTACGTCTACCAGAGCCCAGGCTTAACAAGTCCCGAGTCGTACGACCTGCTGAGCCTTGGCCGCGATGGCACGCCGGGCGGAACCGGCGAAGACGCCGACCTGACCTCCTCTGAGCCGGAGCCGCGGTGATGCAGCTGTACCGGTACCAGGCGGCCAAGGCCGATGGCGCCATCGTGCGCGGCCTGCTCGAGGCGCCGAGCAGCGGCGAAGCGAACAGCGCGCTCATGGAGCGGGGACTTCATCCGCTGCAGGTCGTCGTGACCGATGCGGCAGAGGGTCGCCGCCGCGCGGCCGGTCGTCGCGAGCTGGCCATCGTCTTTCGGAGCATCGCCGCGCTGGTGTCGGCCGGCGTGCCGGTGGAGCGAGCCGTCGCCGCCAGCGAAGCGGTCGCACGAAGCGGGTTGCGCGATGTTCTCACCGAGGCGCGGAGTCAGCTGCGTTCCGGCCGGAGCCTGGCCCAGGCCTTGGAGGGAGCCCGCGGTGTGGTCCCGCCGATAGTCACCGGGATGCTCCGCGCCGGAGAACGCGGCGGGCGTCTCGGGCCCGCTCTCGAGCAGGTTGCCACCCACCTGGAGCAGGAGGCCGACCTGATCGCGCGAGTACAGCAGGCGCTGGCTTATCCGGCCCTGTTGATCGTGGCCGGCACGGCCTCGGTCCTGATGATCGGCACGCTCGTGGTACCCAAGTTCGCCACTGTGCTGGCGGATCTGGGCGAAGAGTTGCCGGCGAGCACGCGAATGCTCCTCGCAGGCTCATCGTTTCTCAGCGGTCACGGGTTGCTGATGGCCGCGCTGACGGCAGCGGTTGCATGGTGGCTCGCCTCATGGATTAAGAAGCCGGAAGGTGGCTTGAGATGGGATCGGCTGCTGCTGGCAACACCAGTCGTGGGCGCCGTCCGGCACACTCTAGCCACGGCGCGGGTGAGCCGGGCGCTGAGCGGCATGCTTCACTCCGCCATGCCGATCCTTCCTGCGCTCGACGCGGCGCGTGATGCTGCGGGAGATCGCGCCGTCGCCGAGCGGATCGGCCGGGTCCGTGAGCGCGTAGCGGAAGGCCAGGCTCTGACGCCCGCCCTGGAGCGGGAGCGGGCACTCTCCGCCAGCGCGTTGCAGCTCTTCGCCGTGGGTGAGTCCAGTGGACAGCTTGCCACGATGAGTGGCAAGGCCGGCGACCTGGCCGCGCAGGAAGCCGAGCGCGGACTTCACACGCTGGTCGGTTTGCTCGAGCCTGCGCTGGTGGTGCTCTTTGGAGGGCTGGTCGCGTTCGTCGCCGCGGCGCTGCTTCAGGCGGTGTACAGCATCCGGCCGAGTGGCGCCTGATGCGCGGCGTCACCCTGGTCGAGCTCATGGTAGTCCTCGCAGTGCTCGGTGTGATCGCGAGTATCAGCGGCCTTGCCGTAGCCAGTCTTCGACCCCCAATCAAAGCGGAACTCACCGCGGCCCTTCAACGAGCCCGCGGAGCGGCGGTCCGCCAGGGCAGAGCGGTCACGGTTAGCGGGGAGGATGGCGCAACGATCCTCTTTCTTCCTGACGGCAGAGCGATCGGCCGCGGGGTGGATCCGTGGACCGGCGAGGTGAGCGATGCGGGCCGATAGGCGCGGGCTCGCCTTACTGGAGGTGCTGCTCGCCCTGGCGATCCTCACCATGGCCGGCGCCGGCATGGTCGGTGCCCTCGCCGCCGCCATGCGGAGCGAAAACAAGCTTCGCCATGAAGAAGCCAGCATGTTGTCAGCGGACCGAGTCCTGGCGGCAACGACACTCCTGAGCCGTGCCGACCTCGACCGCCGGCTGGGCGCTCACCCGGTTGGCGAGTTCGTGGTCGAGGTGCAGCGTCCTCGATCCGCGCTCTACCGCATCTCAGTCGCAGATGCTGGTATGCCGGAGGTCGAACGACTGGTCACCGTGGTGTATCGGCAGGCCACCTCGCCATGAAGCGACCCACGCGCCGGCGCGCCGGCTTCACGCTGGTCGAGGTGCTCGTAGCGCTGGTGCTGGCCGGCATGATTGCGCTCGTGGCGCACGGCATCTTCGGCGCGGCGCTCCACGGCAGCGCCGAGGTTCGAGCGGTCCGGGGATCGCTCGATCATAAGCACGAGGCACACCGATTACTCAGTGCCATGTTCCTCTCGGTGGATGTAGGAACCGTCCACGATACGCCATTCCATGGTAGTGGCGACAAGGTCGCCTTCTCTGCGTGGCTTCAAACATCCGACGGCTGGTTCGAGCGCACCCGCATCGAGCTATCGGCCGATCAGCAGCGACTAGTCGCGATCCTGCCCCAAGGCACCCCGATCGTACTGTACGACAGCGTTGCGGCCGTGGAGTTCGGCTACCTCCTGCAGCCAGGCGCCGACTCCCGCTGGGTCAGGGAGTGGCTCTCGCAGGTGTCCGCTCCACTGGCAGTGCGGATACGCCTGACGCGGGAGCACCTCCTGGGGCGCGTGGCCAGTGACACGATGGTGTATCTCATCAAGGCGCGAGGATGAATCAGCGGGGGTTCGCACTGCTCACAGTTCTCTGGGTCGTCGCTGCACTGAGCGGAATAGTAGGCGCTACGCTGGCGCTGGCGCGCACCGGCTCGGCGACAAGCCGCAACCGAATTACACTCACTCGCGCGGCCTGGGCCCGCGAAGCATGCGCCGAAATCGTGCTCGGCCGGTACAACCGCGATTCGGCGGTCAAAGGCGTGGACACCGTTGATCTCGGGCGGGGCACATGGTGTCGCGCTGTGGTGAGCAACACCGCCGCCAGGCTCGATCTGAACGACGCGTCACCCCGAGCGCTCCGCTCAGTGCTCCAGAACGACACCCTGGTCGATGCCTTGCTCGACTGGCGTGATGCCGACGATCTCGCACGGCCGCTTGGCGCTGAGGGGGAGTGGTATCGGCGTGCGCAGCGCCGGGAGCCGCGTGATGGGCCGCTGGCCGATGTCGAGGAGCTACGCCTCGTCCGCGGCTTCGACAGCTCGCGGTTCGCACGGCTCAGCGGGCTCTTGAGTACAGGTGGAACAGGGCAGCTCGATATCAACGCCGCGCCGGCCGAGCTCCTGGCCACTCTGCCGGGGTTGGGAACCGAGGCCATACAGGTCGTGTTGAGCCGCCGCTCTCTCGGCCAACCGATTCGAGGCACCGAGCAGCTCATCGCCCTCCTCTCTCCAGGGGCTCGTGACACCCTGCTTCAGCACTATCAGGAGTTCACGCGACATGCCGTCTACACCATCCCGCGACTCAACGCCCACCTCGAGGGCGGGGTGCGGGGTGCCCTGCCGGTTGCCCATGCTATGGTGACTCTGGTGCCGGCGGGCGAAAGGCTCGCCGTGGTAGAACGGAGGACCGAATGAAACCGGTGCTCCGTCTCCGGATCGGTCGAGGCACCCTGGAGGCAAAGGCGGTTCGAGGTCATCGCGTCGTGTGGGTCGGTCAGGCTGCCTTCGAAGGCCCCGACACACTGCAGGAGGCGATCGCCCAGCTCTCGACCGAGAAATCTCTTCCATCTGGTCTGAGGGGAATACGGGCGAGGCTGGACTCCTCGTTGGCTCAGGTCCGAACGCTGGAGGGCTTGCCGCCGGTGAAAGAATCGGCGCTCAAGTCTCTGGTGGCGCAGCAGGCCCCGCGCTTCTTCCGAAAGAATGGAAAGCCGCTGGTGACTGATGCAGTGTGGATCAGCCGCAATGGCGGCAAAGGCGCCGTCGCGCAAGCGGCCGCCGTAGAGGAGCCATGGATCGAGGCCATCAGCGCAGGTGCACGGGACGCCGGGCTGGAGCTGGAGGAGGTTCGTCCAGTGAGCGGAGATCCGGTGGCGGGACGGTTGTCTCTGCTGCCCCACGCGGAGCGGATCCGCCGCCGGAGATCGCAGCTCCTGGCACTTTGGCGGCTGGCCGCGCTCGCGTGCACCCTCTGGGCGGTGGCCGGTATCGCTTTCATGGCGCGCATTCATCGAGAAACAGCGCGGATCAAAGCGGAGCTCGCCGACCTCAAGGCTCCGGTGCGCGCCGTCACCGCCGCCCGACGGAAGCTCAGTGACGCGGCACGGATGGTCGAAGCGGTGGAGCGAAGCAATCGGGAACGTGGCACGATACTGCTCCGGCTGGCGGCCATCACCACCGCGCTGCCCGATTCGGCCTATCTCACCTCTCTGGTTCTCGAGGAGCGCGGCGGCACCATGAGTGGTCTCGCCTGGCAGGCCACCGATGTAGTGGCTGCGCTCGAGCGCGTTGCGGCCGTGGCCGCCCCGAGGCTGGTAGGATCGGTCGTGGGAGAAGTGGTTTCGGGGCGTGAGATGGAACGCTTCACGGTCAGCTTCGCGCCAGGAGTGGCACCGTGAGCCCGCAAGACAGGCGAGCCCTTCTCCTGGGTGGCGCGGCGGTCCTGTTGGCCGCTGTGCCTCTCCGGGCCGTTCCTCTCACCTGGCGAGCGTTCGCTGACAAGAGAGCAACGCTTCGGTCGCAAACCGCGCTGGTGGAGCGAGCCCGGTGGGAGATTCAGCAGGCTTCTGCAATCGGGGATTCCGGGGCCGTGATCAGAGGCAAGGTAAAGGCGCTCGCACCGAGAATCCTGAGCGGCACGCAGCAGGCTGCGGCCCTCGCGGATCTGACTTCGCGGCTCAAGAGCGCGGCGGGCGCGCATCGGGTCCACATCGAGCGCACTAGCCCGTTGACCGACTCGGCCGCTGCCGGGGGGCTCCGCCGAGTGTCGGTTCGGGCCGGCATGGAAGCAGACAGCCGGGGCGCTCTGGGTCTGCTGGGCGCGCTGGCCGGAGGGACGGTCGTCCTGGCGCCCACCGAGCTCAGAATCACTGCGGGCAACCCAACCGCGAACGCAGCCGAGGTGCTGAAGGTGGAAATGACGGTCAGAGGCTGGTATCTGACCCGAGGAGAAACGAGCCCATGAGATGGCTCGGGCCGCGGGCTCTACTGATTGCCTGGTCCCTCATCGCCGTCGCCGGTGGGGTGCTCGGATTAACCATGCCACTCACCGCCGCGGAGACTGTCGTGACGCACCGGGGGAACGATCACGTAGAGGGCACCCTTTTGACAGCGGCTAGGGTCGCCTCGCTGGTGCGCCTCATGACCCAGCGTACTCCGTTCCGAGCATCGAGGAAGCCTGCGGCGGTCGCGTTCGACCCAAATCCGCCGGCTCCACAGGCCCCTTCGAACACGCCGAAGCCGCTGCTTTCTCTGTCCGGCATCGTCTGGGGTGCCGATCCCACGGCCGTCATCCAGGGAGTGCCCGGGATCGAGGGCTCAAAGGTGGTGCGAAGCGGAGACGTGGTCGGCGGAATCCGGGTCAGCCGAATCGATCGCGAGCGCGTCTGGCTCACGGGGCTCGACACGGCGTGGACGCTGGCGGTCAGGGTCCCATGGTAATGAGGCTCTTCGGCTCGACTGCTCTCGCCTGCACCGCTCTCGTCTGCGGCACCCTACCGCTAGCGGCCCAGGATGCCACGCCGGTTCGGAGCAAAGACGACAGTGTGAGCGTACGGTTTCTCGATGCGGACCTGCGAGCCGTGATCCAGGCAGTGGGCCGCTATCTGCCGAAACCGCTCGTCACCGGTGAGGTGCCCGCCAGCCGAGTGTCGTTCGAGACCCCGACAGCTGTCTCGCGAGCCACTCTCGCCATGCTGTTGCGAGGTCTGGTGGAGGCGCAGAACCTGACGTTCACGGAGGATTCGACATTCTTCCGGATCGGGCCGAGGACCGCACTCGCTGTCGTGCCGGCCGATGCTGCTTCCCAGCTGCCCGTTGCGGGACGTCAGCCTGTCCGGCTGTTTGTCGTGAGGCTCAAGCACGCCCGGGCGTCCGATGTTGCGGCCACCGTGAACCTGCTGTTCGGCGCAGGTGGGGATTTTTCCGGACGTTCCGGGCTCTCGACTGGAACGCTGTCGGACGAGCTTCGCCGGAACAATGTGCCTCCCAACGGCGCTCCTGCCGTGCCCCCGGCCGAGGGTCAAGTGAAGGCCGCGAATTCAGCTTCGCTTAGCGGTCAAGTAACCATCGTGCCCGACCAATTGACCAATTCATTGCTGGTTCGCGCCGGCCAGGAAGACTTCGAGGTTCTGCGGGAAGCGATCGATCAGCTCGACATCCGCCCCCTTCAGGTGCTGATCGAAGTTCTTATCGTCGAGGCCCGGCACGACCGCAACTTTTCTCTGGGAGCCGATCTCTTCCTGCCGCTGACCAGCCTGGGTGGTGATAAGACGATCGAGGGACAACTCTTTGGCGGTGGTTTGGGCGATCTGGTCATCCGGCTCATGAATCTGGGTGGGATAAACCTCGACGCCATACTCCGTACCGCCCAGTCCAAGGGCGATGTCGAGATCGTCTCCCGTCCGGTGCTGCTGGCCTCCAACAACACCGAAGCCAGGTTCCTGGTGGGCAGCCAACGGCCCTTCGTTCAGGTGAGCCGTTCCCTGCCGACCGACGCGCCCACCCGGGATCAGGTGGTGCAGTATCGCGACGTGGGCACCAAGCTCACGGTCCGGCCCACCATCAATCAGGACGGCTACGTCTCGCTGGTCATCCAGCAGGAGATTAACTCTGCCACCGGGGAGACCCAATTCGACGCTCCGGTGATATCCACCCGTGAGGCTTCGACCCAGGTGCTGGTCCGCGACGGGCAGACGATCGTGCTGGGTGGTTTAAAGGACGTACAGAAGGACAAAAGCAGCTCGGGAGTGCCGGTGCTCTCGGGAATCCCGCTGATCGGCGGGGTGTTTGGCAGCACCAGCCGTCGCACCAACGCTACCGAGCTTTATCTCTTCCTCACCCCGCGGATCATCCGGAGCGATGCCGACGCCGACAGCGTGACGAGGAAGCGACTTCCGAAGGTAGCACCGAAGTGAGCTCGCCGGTTCGGCTGGTGGAGGGTGAGCCCGAGCGGGCGGAGCATCGATTCATCGGGGAGCACCCGACGGTTCTGCGCCTGCTGGACTCCATTCAGCGCGCCGCCAGGATGGATAGTCCAGTGCTGATACAAGGGCCCACCGGGGCCGGGAAGGAGCTGGTAGCCCAGCGTCTTCACGACTATTCAGGTCGGACCGGACGACTCGTCGCCCTGAATGTCGCCAGTCTGCCCGACACGCTGGCCGAGAGTGAGCTGTTTGGATCTGCCCGGGGCGCGTTCACCGGTGCCGATCGGGACAGGACCGGCTTTATCGAGGAATCGGCGGGCGGAACCCTCTATCTGGATGAAGCGGCGGAGCTTTCGGCGGGGCTCCAGACCAAGCTCCTGCGTGTCCTGGAAACCGGCGTGGTGCGAAAGATCGGAGGCACCACCGACCGACAGGTGCGATTCAGGCTGATCGTCAGCACCCAGCCGCCGGCCAGGCTGCTGGTAGAGGCGGGACGCTGGCGAGCCGATTTCTACTACCGCGTAGCTGGGATCTCCTTGGATGTTCCTGCTCTCGCCGAACACTCGAGTGACATCCCTCTGTTGCTGGATCACTTCCTGGGCCTGCTGGGACGTCCACCCCTGGGTATGGAAAAACCAGGGGTACTCGCCGAATATCCCTGGCATGGGAACGTGCGCGAACTGAGGCGCGCCGTGGAACGGGCCGCGTTCGTCGCTGGCGAGCGATCTGTCACGGTGGAAGACGTTCGCGAGGCGGTGATCGCGCTTCAAGTGCCCCGGCAGGCTGGCGCCCGAGAGCGCCGCCTCCACTCCCGCAGTCTTCGAGATCTCGAGCGGGAGCATATAGCGGCAGTACTCCAGGAAACCGGCGGTAACACCGGTGCGGCGGCGACCATCCTGGGGCTGTCTCGCAGTCAGGTCTACCGGCGGATGCAGGACATGGGCATCGCGCCCTCCGTCCGGCGCTAGTCGCATTCATGCGACTGGCATCGCACAGATGTGCGACTGGCTCTTCCATCTGGGCACAAACCCCCACCTCAAGTGATGATCTTCAACTGAGTTGCGCCTCTGTCGTCGAGGGTACGATCCGTGCGTTAAGGACAGCATCCCTCGCAAACGGAGCGCATTGTGTTTCTTCGCCGTCATTTGCTCTGCGTGTATGTTGTCATTCTCGGCGTTCTTCTTCTCTGCACCAGCATCCGCGAAGCGCAAGCCCAGAGAGAGCCGGATTGCGTGAGCGGTTGCCTAGGTACTATCTCGGTAACGCCTGACGGCGGGAGCCTCACGGTCACCGCGAACACGACGGGAAACAACGCCGTATTCAATCTGATCTTCAATTCCAGCACGACCACTGCCAGAACCTTCACGCTCACCTGTATCCGGTCGGGCGGCGTTGTCTGCGGGACCATCACCCCCTCTTCGGTCACCTTAACGGGACCGGGGGATGATACGTCGGTCAACGTCAAGTTCAACGTATCCGGTACCGGTGGCACGGTCCGGCTTCGGGCCACATACGGGACCGGAAGCATCCAGGACGAGGGCTTCTACAACATTCAGGTGCGGCGGGTCACGGTTACCCCGGATGGAGGCATCGCTGCAGCCAAGCTGTCGCAGACGGGGGGGCACAGCGAGATCTTTACCGTTCAGAACAGCGGAAGTGCGGCAGGCACATTTAACCTGAGCTGCAGCGGCTCCAGTAACGTGACCTGTAGTGGAACGAGTCCGGCGAGTGTGACCCTCGCCGGCGGCGTCTCGGCCCAGGTCACAGCGAACTATTCCGTGGGTGCTGCTGGCACCGGGACGTTAGGCATCACCGCGTCCAATTCGTTCGTCAGCGATGGAGGATCGTATACCGTGCCCGTGGAAGCTTCGGGCCCCCAGCCGCCAGTGGTGGCAATCAATACTGTCAATCCGGGTTCCACGGTAGAGCGCTCGCTGTGCCTGACCATAGCCATGGGCGCCGATGCAGCCGGGGAGTGCGGTGACCTGAGGATTGTGCATGCGCTGCCGACCACGCGCACGCTCAATAAGGCACGCACGCCGATGCTTCTGTATAACAGCCAACACGCCCACCCTCATCCGTTGATGGCTGCGAACGTGACCCTGCCGGTGACCGCCACCGTGGCGGACAGCGTCACGGGTGTGGTCACGATCAACGGCGTTGAACGCGCGCGGGGAAAGTGGTCCGGAAGTGAGTGGAGTCCCGGCAACACGCGGCGGGTTGTTCTGGGCTTTGACGGCGTGAACGATCCCAGCGGGGTCCACAGTTACACGCTGGAAGTAAGGAACTGGTACGGGACGTCGAGCCAGCCGACCACCGTGACGGGAGAGATCGCAATCGTCAACCGCAGCACCAGCCCCTTCGGCGCCGGGTGGTGGCTTGCGGGGTACGAGCGCCTGGACGTTGTCGGGATGGTATGGACCGGAGGTGATGGGAGCGTGCGGAAGTACCTGCCGGTGCCAGGGATGACCGATGTGTGGGCTGCGGCCACCGTGGACCACCCGGACACTCTGAAGACGGACGCTAACGGTAACTACATCCGCTTTGACAAGGACAGCGTGCGGGTCACCTTCAACGCCACCGGGCTGCATGCCTCAACCAGGAATCGCCAGGGGCACGTGACCGTCTTCTCCCACACCAGTGGTCTCCTGAC
>Ga0136617_10005412_pt1 | contig 11420 bp, 13 predicted proteins | sample AntDrymUQ3222106_2_FD_129672 | JGI IMG/M metagenome (GOLD analysis project Ga0136617, IMG submission 129672) | Polar desert sand microbial communities from Dry Valleys, Antarctica - metaG UQ322 (21.06) | ecosystem: Environmental > Terrestrial > Soil > Desert | place: Antarctica: Dry Valley...
GGGCGTGATTGGTGTCCTGGTATTCGTCAACGAGGATCCAGCGGAAGGCGGCCGAGTATCGGTCGCGGACCTCCTGGAAGAGCTCCAGGAGGTTGACGGCGCGGACGAGCAGGTCGTCGAAGTCCATCGCGTTCATGCGGTGGAGCTGGCGCTCGTACTCCTCGTAGACGTCGGCGACCGTCTGCTCGAAGTAGCTGCCGACGAGCTGCCGGTAGTCGTCGGCCGAGCGGAGCTTGTTCTTGGCGTCGGAGATCTGCCCTTGCATGGCCCGCGGCGTGAAGCGCTTGGCGTCGATGTCCAGCTCGTCGAGGCAGCGCTTGATCAGGCGCCGCTGATCCTGCGCGTCGTAGATCGTGAACTGGCGGGTGTAGCCCAGGCGGTGGGCATCGGCGCGCAGCATGCGGGCGCACGCCGAGTGGAAGGTCATCACCCACATGGCGCGGGTGGCGCGGCCGACGAGCAGCTCGACCCGTTCGCGCATCTCCTGCGCCGCCTTGTTGGTGAAGGTGATGGCGAGGATCTCGCTGGGCTTGGCGGCACCCGTGTGGATCAGATGAGCGATGCGATGCGTCAGCACACGCGTCTTGCCCGAACCCGCGCCCGCGAGGATGAGGAGTGGGCCCTCCCCGTGGGTCACCGCGTCGCGCTGGGGCTCGTTGAGCCCGGAGAGGAGCGCTTGGAGGGGGCTGGTGGGGGCCTCGGGCACCGCGCTCACGGTACCTGGCAGACCCGACGGCTCAGGACTCCTCGCCGGCCAGCAGCTCCATCAGGAGGCCGTCGTGCCAGCCGCTCCCGTCCGCGTCGCGCTCGTAGCGCCGCATGACTCCGACAACGCGGAAGCCGACCTTCTCATACGTCCTGATGGCCGCGGCGTTCGCCGCGGCGGGATCGATCGTGATCCGGTGATGACCGAGCCCGTCGATCAGGTGCCGGACGACGCGTCTCACCGCCTCGGTTCCCACGCCCCGGCCGTGCACTGCCGGATCGAGGAACAGATCGATTCCGGCGTGGCGGTACTTGGGCTCGGGCTCCTCCCAGTACTGGATCAGGCCGGCGATCGCCCCGTCCACCTCAATCGTCAGGACGGTCGTCCCGGGCTCCTCGTCCCACGGGAAGCCGTCTGCCGGGGAGTCCCACCAGCGGACCACCTCGGGCGTCTCGTGGATGCGCCGGAGCTCCGCGTCGTCACGAGCGGCGAGCGGGCGCAGCACCACGTCGGGTCGCGCGTCGGGCACGTCGATCTCAGACGGGGACGGGTACCGGACGCGCCGGACGGGCCAGCAGCGTGAGAGCGATCAGGGCGCCGGCCAGCGCGAAGCCGCCCCCGACCGCGAAGGCCAACCCGAACCCCTCGGCGAGTGACTCAGCGCCGGTCTCCCCCACTTGAGCGGCGTCGCGGCTGCGTGCGGTCGAGATCGTGGCCAGGATCGCCAGTCCGAGCGACCCGCCGACCTGCCGGGACGTGTTCACCAGTCCGGATGCGAGCCCGGCCTCCTCGCGCGAGCCACCCGCCACCGCGGCGATCGTGACGGGCACGAACGAGAATCCAATCCCCACCGCAGTGACGATCGAGGGCGCCAGTACATCGGCAACGTAGGTGCCGTCAGCGGGCATGAGCGAGAACAGGAGCATGCCGGCGCCGACCAGGCTCATCCCGATGGTCAGGACCGGCCCGGGACCCATCCGGCTGACGAGCCGCGCGGCGATCGGCGAGGCGGCGGCGATGCTGAGCGTCATGGGGGCGAACGCCAGACCCGCGCGGATCGCCGAGTAGCCGAGGACCTGCTGCAGGTAGAGCGAGACGAAGTACCACATGGCGAAGGCGGCCGAGCCCAGCGCGAAGACCACAAGGTTGGCGCCGGTCAACGACCGCGACCGGAAGATCCGCAGCGGGACCAGCGGGCGCGTTGCGAGCCTTCCCTCGATCGCCACGAACGCCGCGAGCAGAGCTAGACCGGCACCGGCCACCAGCAGCGTCGGCTTCGAGAGCCAGCCGTTGACGTCGGTGCGGACGATCGCGAAGGTCAGGAGCACCAGACCGGCGGTCACGGTCAACGCGCCGGCCACGTCGAACTCCCGCCGTGGTGCGCGGCCTGGGACGCTCGACCTGAGGAGCCTGCGGGCGCCGAGCGCTCCGGCGATGCCGATCGGAACGTTGACGAACAGGATCCATTCCCAGCCGAGCAGCTGGGTCAGGACGCCACCGGCCAAGCCGCCCGTGCTGCCGCCCAGCGCTCCCATCGCGCCCCAGGCCGCCAGCGCCCGGTTGCGTTCGGCACCCTCGGCGAACGTGATCGTGATGATCGAAAGCGTGGCCGGCAGGACGACCGCTCCGCCGAGCCCCTGCACGGCTCGAGCCACGATGAGTTGGCCCTGACCGCTGGACAGACCCCCTGCGAGTGACGCGAGCGCGAAGAGGACCAAGCCGGCGATGAGCACACAGCGCGCGCCGAGCAGGTCGGCCGCGCGCCCGCCCAGCAGCAGGAAGCCGGCGAAGGTGAGCGTGTAGGCGTTGACGATCCACTGGAGGTTGACGGCGGAGAAGCTGAGGTCGCGGCGGATGGACGGCAGTGCCACGTTGACGATGGCCACGTCCAGGATGACCATGAACTGCGCGAGGCAGCACAGTGCGAGAATCCATCTCTTGCGCTGTGATTGCATGGGCAATCAAGCTAGCAACGCGATTTGACCCTCACCGACGACATCCGCGAGGCGTGCGCCCGGGTCGTCCATCGCGCCGCCTGGGTCCGGCTCGTGCCCGAGGCGATCGCGCCCTACGCCCGAACCCTTCCGGCTCACTCGCCCCCGCCGCCCGATCTCGCCGGAGCGGACGCAGAGACCCGCGCAGCGTTCTCGCTGACCCTCAATGCGATCAACTTCGGGTCGGGATGGTTCCCCACCCTTCGCAAGCCGCCGGGGTTGTCGGGCTTCCGGACCGTCCAGGCCGGATTGACGGCACGAGGTCCGTGGACAGCGCCGGAGCTGGTCGGCCTGTCGGTGCCCGAGGTCGCCACCGCCTTCGATCAGGACCCCGAGCACGAGCTCATGGCGCTCTTCGCTCGAGCCCTGCGGGAGCTCGGGGAGCGCGTCACCGGAGAGCATGGTGGCTCGTTCGAGGCTCTGGCCTTGAGCGGGAACGGCTCCGCGGTCGCACTGGCCGAAAGACTGGCGCAGTGGCCCACGTGGCATGACGTCTCGACCTACGAGGAGGTCCCCGTGCCGTTCGCGAAGCGAGCGCAGATCGCCGCCGGGGATCTCCACCTGCAGGGCATCGCGCCGGCTCGCGATTTCGCCGCCCTCACCCTCTTCGCCGACAATCTGGTGCCGCACGTGCTGCGACTCGACGGGGTGCTCGAGGTCGATCGGGCGCTGGTCGATCGCATCGACCGTGGAGACCTGCTCGAGCACGGCTCTCGTGAGGAGGTCGAGTTGCGAGCGTGCGCGGTCCACGCCGTCGAGCTTCTCGTGCAGGCCCACGGGTGCACCACCGCAGCCGCCGTGGACAACGCGCTCTGGCTCAGGGGCGGCGGAGCCCGGTACAAGGCCGTGCCGCGCCACCGGGCCCGGTGCACCGCCTACTAGCCGCCGAAGTCGCCACCACCACCGCCGAAGTCGCCGCCGCCACCGAAGTCCCCGCCGCCGCCACCACCAAAGCCGCCGCCACCGAAGTCCCCGCCTCCTCCGCCACCGAAATCGCCTCCCCAGCCGCCGCCGTCCCCGTACGCCGTGCCGGCTCCCATGCCCATTCCCATGCCGCCGCCGAGCATCGAGCCGATCAGGAGGCCTGGCAGGAGCCCGCCGCCGAAACCGCCGTAGAAGCCGCCGGCGAACGGCGCGTACGCGGGACCGGCGTTGTAGTGGGGAGTCCGCGCCCCGTTGACCATGAGCTCGCGGACTCGCGGGTCTTCGCCGCTCTGCAGGCGAACCGCGTCGGCCTGGCAGGCCGGCACCAGGCGCGGCTCGCCGTAGGGCGGCGCCCACTCGACGTCATGGGTCGACGGGCCGTGCCGTGGATCGAAGAAGCATGGAGGGCGGCGCTCGGGCGGCTGCCGCCCTTCGACGAGCGACTTGGCCACCACCATCGCGTAGCGCCCCTCTTCGAGCGCCGCTCCGACCGGCTCGAGGTCCTCCGGGCTCCGAGCCATCTCCCACGTCTGCTCGGCTCGCTCGTAGGCGCCGACTGCCTGCCCGTAGGCTTCCTTCGCCGGTTGGGGGGTGGTGTCGAGCTCCATGTCGATGTCGAGCAGGCGTATGTCGTCGCCGAGCGCGACGAGGTCGTCGCGCACGTTGTCCTTGACCTCCTCGAGCTCAGCCGCGTCCGCCTTGCGCCGTCGTCGCCGGGAGGCGACGGCGAGACCGCCGGCTCCCACGGCGAGACCACCGATCAGGAGCAGTCCGGCGCCCGATCCCCCTCCGTCACCGTTGCCGTTGCCAGGGTTGGCGGTGCCGACGGCGCCGCTTCTCCCCTGTGCGACACGATCGAGTAGGTCGGTGAGCACCGCGTTGACACCCTGACCGCTCTGAGCCGAGACCGCTTCGTCCGCAAGGGCGGGCACGCCGTCCAGCGTGTCACTGCCTGCTCGCAGCTGGTTCCCTGACACGATCACGTAGGTGCCGCGCCGCCGCGCTCGCCGGTAGAGCTCCTGCAAAGCGGCGCCCATCTCCGTGGAACTCCGGCCCGCGGCGAGAAGAGCCACGTAGATCGGCCCGGCGTCCGCGGACCTGATTCGCTCCCGAAGCGCCTGCGCCTCGCTTTCGGTCAGGCCCGGCTCAGCATCGCCGCTCACGTACACCGGATCGGACCGAAGCGCACCTGCGACCTCACGGATCTCTGAAACGCTTGTGGCCGGTTCGGCGAGATTGCTCTGCGCGGGAGCGGCAGCCGCCCACGTCAGCAGAGCGATCAGGACCAGACCGAGGCTCGAAGAAAGACGCACGACCGCCAACTGCCCGCCACGGCGACCGTCGAATCTCATCCCCCGGCCGGATTGGGTCCGCGTACCGGGCGCAGCGGCACAACGTCGGCGGGCGTCGATCCCGTCTCGCCACGCAACTCGGCCACCGTGGCCTCGAGCTCCGCGACCCGGCGCGACATCGCCTTCAAGGCGTCGGCGATCGGGTCGGGAAGGTGCACCCAGTCGGCATCGGGCCCCTCGGGCCGGCGGCCCTCGACCCTCACGGGATGGCCGGGGTTGCCGACGACGGTCGAGTTCGGCGGGACGTCATTGATCACGACCGCGTTGGCGCCGATCTTCGCGCCGTGGCCGACCGTGATCGGACCGAGCAGCTGCGCTCCGGCGCCGATCGTCACGTTGTCCTGAACGGTGGGGTGGCGCTTGCCGGTCGAGAAGCCCGTGCCTCCAAGGGTCACGCCCTGATAGATCGTCACGTCCCTCCCGATCTCCGCGGTCTCGCCGATGACCACTCCCGATCCGTGGTCCACGAACAAGCCGTTCCCCACCCGGGCGGAGGGGTGGATCTCGATGCCTGTCGCGACGCGGGCAGCGTGGGCGAGCGCACGCGGGACCACTGGCAGGCCGGCGCATTCGAGCGCATGAGCAACGCGATGGGTGAGCAGAGCGTGCACGCCCGGCCACGTCGCCACGATCTCGGCGGACGAGGCGCCGCGCGCCGACGGATCACGGTCACGTACCGCCGCCACGTCGCGTCGCAGCTCGCCCGCGACGCGCGCCGCTGTCCCGAGGCCGAGCACACGATGAAGGCTACAAGAGCCCGCAGTCCGGGCAGTCCGGACGCCGGGTCAGACGGACCGTGGTGAGGGAGAGGTCCGTGAGCTCCACCTGCGCGAAGGCGTTCGTGAGCGGTGCCGCGAAATCGGTGAGCAGCTTCAGCGCTTCGAGCGCCTGCAACGAGCCGACGACACCCGCCGCAGGCCCCAGGACACCGGCCCGGGCGCACGAGGGCTGGGAATCCGGCGGCGGAGGCGCAGGGAAGGCGCAGCGGTAGCAGGCACTCTCCCCGGGCCGGATCGCCATGATCAGCCCCGCCAGCCCGACCACTCCGCCTTCGACCAGCGGCAGGCGTTCGGCACAACACGCCGCGTTCACGGCGTAGCGTGTATCGAAGGAGTCCGAGCAGTCGACCACGAGGTCATGTCCGTCGAGCAGACCGACCGCGTTGCCGCTGTCCAGGCGGACCTCGTAGGGAACCACCTCGACTTCCGGATTGAGGAAGCCCAGCTTGGCCGCCGCGCTGCGCGCCTTCGGGACGCCGAGGTCTGGTGTGAAGTGCAGCAGCTGACGGTGCAGGTTCGAGAGTTCGACCGCATCGCCATCCACGACGCCCAGGCGGCCCACTCCGGCGCCGGCCAGATAGAGGCACACGGGCGAGCCCAGCGCGCCCGCGCCGACGACGAGGACACTCGAGCCCCTCAGCGCGAGTTGGGAAGCCTCGCTCCATTGCGGCAGGACGAGCTGCCGCGCGTAGCGCTCGAGCTCTGAGCCATCGAGCGCCTGCGCCGCACGTGGCGGGACCGACTCCCGGCCCGTGTCGGCGCTACGCACCTCACGTGCGCCACCGCCGAGATCGCGAAGGAAGCGTCGGCGGCTCGAGCCGCCGCTCACCGGCGGACGATCCGCACGGCGTGACCTTCGAGCGCGACCTGATGGCCGGCTTCGGCCGCCGAGCGCGGAACGTTCTCGAGCGCTTCGCCCGCCGGGCAGATGACCGTGAGCACGTCCCCCGGCGCGAGCCGCTCGAGCGCAATCTTCGTCTTGACCCACGTCAGCGGGCACAGCTCATCGGTGATGTCGAGCGTCTCGGTCGCCATCGGATCGTTACGGTAACGCCGGTCTGCTGGCACTCGTCCGCCCTACCGGCCGTTGGTACTCGCGCCGACCGCCGGCTCGGGTGCGAAGAATGGCGTCGAGATGTAGCGCTCGCCCGAGTCGGGCAGCACCACGGCGATGCGCCAGCCCCTCGCTTCCTCGCGCTCAGCGACCTGCAGGGCACCCCAGAGCGCCGCGCCGCACGACAGGCCGGCGAGCACACCCTCGCTGCTCGCCGCCCGGCGCGCGGTCTCGATCGCGTCCTCGTCGTCGACGGGAATTATCTCGTCCAGCACGTCGACGTCGAGCACCGGCGGGATGAAGCCGGCGCCGATGCCCTGGATCTTGTGAGGGCCGGGACGCCCGCCACTCAACACGGGCGAGGCGGCCGGCTCGACCGCGACCACGTGGAGCTTCGGGTTGCGTTCCTTGAGGAAGCCACCGGCGCCGGTCACCGTTCCTCCCGTCCCGACGCCGCAGACCAGGCAGTCCACTTCGCCCTCCATGGCCTCCCAGATCTCCGGGCCGGTGGTTGCGCGATGCGCGGCGGGATTCGCCGGATTCGCGAACTGCTCGGCGAGCCAGAAGTCTGAGCCGCACGCCATCGCGCGGGCCGCCGCCATCGCCTCGTTCATGCCGCCCATGGACTCCGTGATGTGGAACCGGGCGCCGTAAAGGCGCAGAAGACCTTCCCGCTCGCGGCTCATTCCCTGCGGCAGGGTCAGCACCAGGTCATAGCCCTTCGCCGCGCAGACAAACGCCAGAGCGATGCCCGTGTTGCCGCTCGTAGCCTCGACGATCGTGGTGCGGTCCGGCTCGATCCGCCCTTCGCGCTCGGCCGCCTCGATCATCGCCACGCCGATCCGGTCCTTCACCGACCCGCCAGGGTTCGCCATCTCGAGCTTCGCGAACACTGCGGCTGTCGCAGACTCCGGTAGTAGCCTGGTCAGCTGGACCATCGGTGTCCGGCCCACATGAGACGCAATGTTGATCGGGATCCGCGCCATTGGATCCCAGTCTAGATGCAGACGGTCACTTCTCCGGCGCGGGGTCTTCGCCGGCAGCACCTGCCGCGGCGCCCTCGGTCTCGAAGAAGAACATCTCTATGACGATGTGGGGATCGAAGAGGATCTGGGCCTCGCGGTTGACGATCGTCCGGCCTGTCAGCGTCTGCATCGTGTCGATCACGCTCTCGGCCAACTCGTTCTCCAGTTCCTGGCGGAAGGATCGAACGAGGTCCTGTCTGCCGAATCCGAGCATCGTTCTCTCGGCGGTGGTCATGCCGCCCCTCATCACGACGAGCAGGAAGTCGTCGAGCATGTAGCTCTTTGCCTGGGTCGGTCCCCGACCGAAGTACTTCTTCTGGGCTTGCACCATCTCATTCGAGATCCGCGACATGAGCAGAGCGTCCGTGTCCGGCTCGTCGCCGCGGTCCTTCCGTGTGCTGCCGGACCGATTCCGTTCGGGCGTCATATCTCACCAACGGCCTGTCAGCAGGGAAACCGTCGCTAGATCAGCCTAATTTCAGACCTTCGGCTTGATTCTCGACACTGCGGATGAGGGTGGAGCCGGGCGATCAGAGCCGCCCGCGACCGACCACACCGATGATCAACAGCACGACTACCACGATGATGATGATTGTGAGAATGGACATATGGAGTTGGTGTCCGTTCGGAGGCATCGGCAATCTTGCCGATGTCCGCACCCATACGTCCGCGTCCGTACCTCTCGTGGTGAACTACGCAGGGCATGGTGGCCTTCGGACTCGCTCGCAGACGGAAATGACTCGCGGACCGGACGTCAACGTGCGACACGAGCCGCTCTCTCAACGCGGCGATCTCCGACGCCATCGTCGGTGTGGTGCGCGACTACACCGGGCGCGGCCCTACCAAGGCACGCACGACCATCAGCGGGAACACGGTGCTGGTGATGCTCGAAGACACGCTCCTCAAGGGAGAGCGAGCCTTGGTTTCAAGCGGAGGGGAGGAGAAGGTGCTCGACCTCGTCTGCGCGTCGAATTCCAAGCGGCGATGAGCTCCGACGCGTCGGCCGTCGTCGAGGACCTCACGGGGCGCACGGTCATCGCGATGATGGGCGCGGACCACATCGGTCCAGACCTGGCGGCCGAGGTCTTCGTCCTCGACGCACCGCCGGCCGGCGACGAGGAGGAGGAAGCGCCTGACGAGGGACCCGACACGAGTCACGAGCCGGTGATCGGCCGTCGTCGCCGCTTCACTCCCGCGCGGACGCGGTCGCGGCGTGCACGAAACTTCAGGTCATTGAGCGACCCGGTGCCCGGCTGGGCCGCTGGTGCCTCAGATGTAGTACATCGAGGCCCCGGCCGCCCGATTCTCGCGCTCGACCACGTCGGCGATCGTGGCTGCGGCGAGCACGGCTCGCGCGGCGGCGGCGGCTTCGGAGAAGATGCCTTCGGCGTTTGACCCCACTGGTCCGTCGAGCAGCTCGACGATCTCGAGCACGGTGACCGCGCTCGGATCCCGGGCGAACGCGTAGCCGCCCTTCACGCCACGCTGGGAGCGCAGCACGCCTGCCCGCCTCAGTACCGCGAAGAGCTGCTCGAGGAACTGCACCGGGATCTCGCGGCGGCGGGCGAGCTCCCCGATCGGAACCGGCGCGGACGCGCCGATCCGGCTGAGTTCAGCGAGTGCTCGGAGTGCATACGGCGACTTGGTGGTGATCGAGATCATGCGAGCATCGGATCGTATGGCAGCGCTCGGCCGCTTCGGTCCGCCCCTCGGCCTGATGGCCGTCATCTTCGCCTTCTCCGCCCAGCCGGGGCTCGAAACCGGGCTCGGGGATTGGGACACCCTCGTGCGCAAGGCCGCGCACATGATCGAATTCGGCCTTTTATGGGTCCTGTGGTGGCGGGCACTCGGATTCGGCGACCCGCGGGCGTCGATCGCGGTGACGCTCCTGTACGCGGCCTCCGACGAGGTGCATCAGTCCTTCGTGGAAGACCGGGTGGGCTCGCCCGTCGACTGGTGCATCGACGCGGCCGGCGTCGGGGTGGCCGGGCTGCTCGCGGTCTCTAGAGCCAGCCGCGCTCAGTCGCCATGAGCACCGCCTGCGCACGATCGATCGCGCCGAGCTTGCCGTAGATGTTGTGCAGATGGGTTCGCACCGTGCTCGTGGACAACTCGAGCTCGAGCGCGATCTGCTTGTAGACCATGCCGCTGGCCAGTCGTCTTAGAACCTCGAGCTCGCGCGCCGACAGCGGCGACGGCTCGACGGCTCGCGGTCGCTGGTTGCTCGGATACGGGAGGTCGTAGAGCACCGCCCGCAGGTCGGCGGGCTTGAAGCCGATGGATCGGGCTGCGCGCAGCAGCTCGCTGGACGAGACCGCCCCGCCCTGGGAGTAGTGGGCCACCATGTCGGCGAGACGGACCCACGCCGCGTCGCCGGTGCTGTCGTCGGCGTGGTGGCGCTCGATGGCCGACGCCACGGTGCTCGGAAGGTTCCAGCGACGGGCGAGCACGCCGCCTACGAGGGCGTGGTCGACACCCAACTCGCGCCGCTCGTAGTGCAGCCGCTCCTCCGGCGTGCGCGCCGGACCATGAACCTGACGCGGATACCCCGGGTACGCGTGTACGAGCACGAGCTTGCCGACATCGTGCAGGAGGGCGGTCACCAGGAGGCGGTCACGATGGGGATAGTCCGCGTGCGCCGCGAGACGATCGGCGGCGCGCTGGACGCTCACGGCGTGCAGGCGGAAACGCTCGGGAGCCGCGTCCCAGGGCTTGCCACGCTCGAAGAACTCGAACACCTCGGCCTTCGCGGCCAACCCCTGTACGGCTTCAGGAGAAAGCACCTCGACCGCCGCGACGATGGACTCCACGCAACCGCGGCGCTTGTCGAGCCCGTTGGCCAGACGCATGACCGAGATCACCAGCGCGACGTCCGACTCGATGGCCGCGACGACGCTCCCGGTGGACGGACGCTCCTCCGAGACCAGCGCGAGCACCCGGTCGCGGGACTCGGCCAGGGCCGGGTAGAGCTCGAGCGCCTCGAATGCCGCGGTCAGTCGCTTGCCGTGCCCCTCGTTGCGGGATGGCCCGATGGCGGTGTGGGGTTCAGGCAAACCGCGCGGAACGCGCGGCAAGGATGCGACGACGGGCGGGATCATGTTTGATTCATCGGTCAGTGGGCGCAGAAGCTGAGCGGGAGCCGATCCTCGGAGAACCGGGTCAGCAGTCAGACACTAGGGTGCGTGGACATTTGACACCCGTTCAACCTGTCACGGGCGGCCGGGGTCGTCAAGCGTCGACAGGAGCTCTCGCGAGCGCCCGATCGACCCGCTGCAGCGCTTCGTCACGACCCACGAGCGCGACGGTCTCGAAGATCCCTGGAGAGACCGTCGTGCCGGCCAAGGCGACTCGCAGAGGCTGGTAGACCTCACGCGGCTTATAGCCCCCCACTTCGAGAACGCCGGCGAGGCTCCGCTCCACCGCATCCGTCGTCCACGGCGCTTCGAGCCCCTCCAGAGCGTCGCGAGCCCGGGTGAGCGCCGTCCGGGCCCGCTCAGAGCCGAGAATCTTCTGAAACGCCTTCGGGTCGTCGACCGGACCGTCGAAGAAGAACCCGGACAACGGCCAGAACTCGGCGAGCGTCGAC
>Ga0136617_10005414_pt1 | contig 11418 bp, 9 predicted proteins | sample AntDrymUQ3222106_2_FD_129672 | JGI IMG/M metagenome (GOLD analysis project Ga0136617, IMG submission 129672) | Polar desert sand microbial communities from Dry Valleys, Antarctica - metaG UQ322 (21.06) | ecosystem: Environmental > Terrestrial > Soil > Desert | place: Antarctica: Dry Valley...
CCCTCCACCTCTTCGTGCCCGGCATGGCCGATCAGGAGGATGTCGAGATCCTGCGCCGCGAACCGGCGGGCCTCGTTGTGCACCTTCGTCACCAGCGGGCAGGTCGCGTCGATCGTCCGGAGCGAGCGCCGGGCCGCCTCGTCGTGCACCGCCGGCGAGACGCCGTGCGCGGAGAACACGACCAGGGCGCCCGCCGGCACCTCGTCGGTCTCGTCGACGAAGATCGCCCCGCGCCGCTCGAGCGTCGCGACGACGTGCTTGTTGTGCACGATCTGCTTGCGGACGTAGACCGGGGCGCCGTACTGCTCGAGCGCCTTCTCGACCGCGATCACCGCTCGGTCCACCCCGGCGCAGTAGCCGCGCGGGGACGCGAGCAGGACACGCCGACGGGTCAGGGCAGGTGCGGGCATGCCCCCATCGTCTCACCCACGACCCGCCGGCGGCATCGCGACCGCCTGCACCCCCCATCCGTGATCTTGGAGCTTGCCGAGTGACATCGCGGGCACACGGCTCGAATCGACCCAGCAAAGTCCAAGATCACGGAGGTTCTGGCGACGGCGTCTCCTACCCTGGCGCGATGCCGCTGGAGTCATCACCTGAGCAGCCCGTGCCGGTCCGCACGGTCAGCCGGCTGATCGGTGACTGGGTGCACAGGCTCGGTGCAGTCTGGGTGGAGGGTCAGGTCACCCAGCTCAACCACCGATCGGGCAGTCCGGTGGTGTTCCTCACACTGCGTGATCCGGCCGCCGACGTGTCGATCACCGTCCGGTGCGGCGCGGACCTCGTCGCTCGGGTCGTGCCGGTCGTCGTGGCCGGCAGCCGGGTCGTCGTGCTGGGGCGGCCCGAGTTCTACGTCAACCGCGGCACCCTGTCGCTGAGCGCGAGCGAGATCCGCCATGTCGGGGTTGGCGAGCTGTTGGCCCGGCTGGAGCGCCTCAAGCAGGTGCTGGCTGCGGAGGGGCTCTTCGCAGCGGACCGCAAGCAGCCGCTCCCCTTCCTGCCGGCGGGGGTCGGCCTGGTCTGCGGCCGGGGATCAGCCGCCGAGCACGACGTCCTGGAGAACGCCGCGCGGCGCTGGCCGGCGGTCTCGTTCACGGTCAAGAACGTCCCGGTCCAGGGGCCGCACGCGGTGCCGGAGGTGATCTCGGCATTGCGGGCCCTCGACGGTGCGCCCGGGATCGACGTGATCGTCATCGCCCGGGGCGGTGGGTCGCTGGAGGACCTGCTGCCGTTCTCCGACGAGGCGCTGATCCGCGCGGTCGCGGCCTGCCGGACGCCGGTGGTGAGCGCGATCGGCCACGAGCAGGACAGCCCGCTGCTCGACCTGGTCGCCGACCTGCGCGCCTCGACGCCCACCGATGCCGCCAAGCGAGTCGTCCCGGCGGTGGCCGACGAGCTCGCCCTCGTCGCCGCGCTCCGCGACCGCGGCGCTGCCGCGATCCTGCGCTGGCTCGCCCAGCAGACCTCCTGGCTCGCCGACGTCCGCGCCCGACCGGGGCTGGCCGCGCCCGAGCGGGCGGTGACGCTCCGCGAGCAGGACCTCGAGTCGACCCGGGCTCGGTTGCGCGCCGGCCTCGAGCGGCGGGTCGAGCGGGCCGAGGACGACCTGCGCAGCACCCGCGACCGGGTCCGGTCGCTGTCGCCGCTGGCCACGCTCCGACGCGGGTACGCGGTGCTGCTCGACGAGCACGGCCACGCCGTGCGTACGGTCGACGGCGTCGAGCCCGGAGATCGCCTGCGCGCCACGATCGCGGACGGATCGGTCGCCGTCACCGTCGACGCCGTCACCCCGACCGCGCACGCCTGACCCGGCCAGTGCGGGCGGTCCGCCCGCCTCATGGCGTCCGACCGGCGGCAGGCGATCCAGTTCCGGGCGACCGTAGGCTGGCTGCGTGGCGGAGCAGCAGGAGTTGAGCTACGAGGCGGCCCGCGACGAGCTGGCCGAGGTGGTCCGACGCCTCGAGGCCGGCGGGACCACGCTGGAGGAGTCGCTCACGCTCTGGGAGCGCGGCGAACAGCTCGCCACGACGTGCCAGCAGTGGCTCGATGGTGCGCGCGCCCGCCTCGAGGCCGTCCGCGCGACCGCCGACCATGGCCGCCATGCCGGTGATCCGCCGGCCGGCGACTGACCTGCGCCGGTGCTGATCCTGCTGCCGCCGTCGGAGCGCAAGACCCCCCGACGGCGCGGCCGAGCAGTGCGGCTCCGCACGCTGAGCTTCCCGGAGCTGACCACCGCTCGCGAGCACCTCCTGTCCGCGCTTGCCGACGTCTCGGCCCTCGAGGACGCTGCCTCGAACCTGGGGTTGCCGCCGACGCTGAGCCGGGAGGTCGCCGGCAACGTGAGCTGGCGCACGGCACCGGCTCAGCGGGTCGACGCGCTCTACTCCGGCGTGCTGTACGACGCGCTCGGGCTCGCCACGCTCCCGGTCGGTGCGCGACGACGGGCCGCCAGCCGCCTGGTCGTGGTGTCTGCTGCGTGGGGCTTGCTGCGCCTCGACGATCGTGTCCCTGCCTACCGGCTCTCGATGGGCATGACGCTGAGCGGGGTCGGTCCGGTCGCGGCGTACTGGCGGGAGTGGCTCGCCCCGGTGCTCGACTCGCGTGCCGCCGGCCACCTCGTCGTCGACTGCCGCTCGGCGACGTACGCGTCGGCCTGGCGACCGGGCCGCGACGTCGCCCCGAGGACGGTGGCGGTCCGTGTGCTGCGTGACGTGGCGGGATCGCGAAGCGTCGTCTCGCACCTGGCGAAGCACACCCGCGGGTTGGTCGCCCGCCACCTCGTCAGCCGCTCCGGTCCTGACCCGACCACGCCCGAGCGACTGGCCGCGGTCCTCGAGGAACGCTGGTCCGTCGAGCTCGGCCCGCCGGCCCGGGACGGCCAACGCAAGCTCGACCTCGTCCTGTCGGACGGGCCCGGTCAGGGCGTGGTGGCGAGTGCGGCGGCCATCGCCTCGAGCTCGGACCAGTCCGCGGTACCGGAGACGAGCGTCGTCGCGCCCGCCTCCTCGGTGACCAGTCCGCGGACGCGCTCGCCGTCGGTGTCCCCGCCCTCGTCGTAGCGCTCCCAGGTGCGGCCGCCGAGCTCGACCGAGCCGTCGGACCCGCCGACCGGCGCGGCGCTCTCGGTCAGGTCGTCGACGAATGCCGCGGCCGGGCCGTCGGTCTGGTCGAGCCCGACGTACTCCTCGAGCGGGGACACGAACCCCACGTGCCAGACCGTCCCGCTCTCCGTCGGGGTGAACCGCACGCTCGTCGCGCGGTAGCCCTCGAGGCCCGTCGGCGCCAGCACGGCGTACGGCGCGGCCACCCGGGCCGAGGCCAGGTCGTCGGCGTACTCGATGACCCGGATCTCGTCGCCGCCGGAGGGCCGCAACGTGATCAGCGCGACCACGGCGACGAGCAGGAGGACGACGCCCATCGACCGGACGATGTCCAGCGCGGACGCGACTCCGCGGCGCCGGGGCGGCGGCGCGGACGACTCCTCGCTGGTCTCGGCTGACACGGTCCCATCTTCGCTGATGCCGTCCGAGCCCGCCCGGCTGGTCTCGCGGGCCGGGCGCCCGGGGGGTCGTCGGTACGATCACCGAACCCCGAGCCGAGCAGCACCGAGAGGCGTGAGGCATGAGCCAGCCCAGTGATCGACCCGACGACAGCAGCACGCGAGAACCGCAGCAGCCGCCGTCGGAGCGGCGATCCTCGGCACGTCCGAATGAGGTGCCTGACCGCAACCTGGCCCTGGAGCTGGTCCGGGTCACCGAGGCCGCCGCGATGGCGGCCGGCCGGTGGGTCGGCCGCGGGGACAAGAACGGCGCCGACAACGCAGCCGTCAACGCCATGCGCCAGCTGATCACGACCGTCTCGATGAACGGGGTGGTCGTGATCGGCGAGGGCGAGAAGGACGCTGCACCGATGCTGTACAACGGCGAGGTCGTCGGCGACGGCACCGGCCCGCCGTGCGATGTCGCGGTCGACCCGATCGACGGCACGACGCTCGCCGCCAAGGGCATGGGCAACGCCATCGCGGTCCTCGCGGTTGCCGAGCGGGGCACGATGTACGACCCGTCGGCGGTGTTCTACATGGAGAAGCTCGCCACTGGTCCGGAGGCCGCTGACGTCGTGGACATCACTGCGCCGGTGGCCGAGAACATCCGCCGGGTCGCCAGGGCGAAGAAGGAGTCACCGCAGGACGTGACGGTGATCATCCTCGACCGCCCGCGGCACGCACAGATGATCAGTGACATCCGCGAGACCGGCGCCCGGATCAAGTTCATCACTGATGGCGACGTGGCCGGCGCGATCATGGCCGCCCGGCCAGGCACCGGCGTCGACCTGCTGCTCGGCGTCGGCGGTACCCCGGAGGGGATCATCGCGGCCTGCGCGATCAAGTGCATGGGCGGGGTCATCCAGGGACGACTCTGGCCGCGGGACGACGACGAGAAGCAGAAGGCGCTCGATGCCGGCCACGATCTCGACCGCGTGCTGAGCACCGACGAGCTGGTCGGCGGCGACAACGCGTTCTTCGTGGCCACCGGCATCACCGACGGCGAGCTCGTCGGCGGGGTCCGCTACAACGCTGGGGTGGCTCGCACGCACTCACTGGTCATGCGGTCCAAGAGCGGGACGATCCGCGCGATCGAGAGCTGGCACCAGATCGAGAAGCTCCAGGCGTACGCGAGCGTCGACTTCGCCACCGGCCACTGATCCGTCTCGGTACGGGCTCGCTATGTGCCGTGAGAGCCGTGGGGTGGCGGTGGCGGTGGGATCGGTGGTGGGAGGTGTGGCTCCCACGATCCGCCGTGGTGGTGCCCCTCGGGCAGCCGCGGCGGCGGCGGGGACTTCGGCTGCTTCGGGAGGCTCGGCGGCTTGCGGCGGACGTCCACGCCGCCGAACAGCGCGACGCCCTTGATGTGGATCACCGGCCCGTCCGGCGCACCGCCGTCGTCGCTCGGACCGTCGTAGCCACCCATGATCCCGGCACCGCTGGTGATCACCGCAACCCCCTCCGGCACGGTGATGTCGACGCCGCCGAAGATGGCGTTCGCGATGATCGTCACCTCGCGGTCCTCGAGCGAGGCATCTCGGAGGTCGATCTCGACGCCGCCGAACATCGCGAACGCCTGGAACCTCCGCGGTACCACCCATGAGCCCTTGCGGGTCGCACCACCGAAGATCGCGATCGCGGGATTGCTGAAGGCACGGCCGCCGACCGCCATCCCCCCGCGCCGCTCCGGTCGGGGGGTGACGCCCTTCGGTGCGGGACGTCGGGCTCCTGGCAGGTCCGCGACCAGCGGTTCGAGCTCGCCGTAGGTCCTGGCCCCGTAGGCAGCGCCGAGTCGCTCGTCGAGCTCGTCGAAGTCGAGCCGACCGTCACCGGCCGCCATCCGCAGCTGTTCGGCCACGTGCTCGCGGTCGAGGTCAGAGGCGCGGATGTCCTTGCGCTCGGGCGGCTCGTTCATCGGGCCGAGGGTACTCGCGCGCGGAGTCGGGCGGGTGTCCGCCCGTACAGTGAGAACCCCCCTTGGACCAGCACCCGCTGCGGAGGTTCACGTGACCGACCCGATCGATGGCGAGTTCCGCATCGAGCACGACTCGATGGGCGACGTCCACGTCCCAGCGGCTGCCCGGTGGCGCGCGCAGACGCAGCGAGCGGTCGAGAACTTCCCCATCTCCGGTCGCCCGATCGAGCCCGAGCTGATCCGCGCGCTGGCGGCGATCAAGGGCGCGGCGGCGACGGTGAACGCCGACCTCGGCGTCCTCGACCGGGAGCTCGCGACGGCGATCCACGACGCTGCCGCCGACGTCAATCGCGGCGGGTACGACGACCAGTTCCCGATCGACGTGTTCCAGACCGGCTCGGGCACGTCGAGCAACATGAACATGAACGAGGTGGTGGCTTCGCTCGCCGGGGACCGGCTCGGCCAGCCCGTGCACCCGAACGACCACGTGAACGCGTCGCAGTCGAGCAACGACGTCTTCCCGTCGGCGATCCACATCGCCGCCACCCACGGCGTGGTCCGTACGTTGATCCCGGCCCTCGAGCATCTCGCGTCCTCGCTCGAGCGCAAGGCCGGGGAGTTCGCGTCGGTGGTGAAGAGTGGTCGTACCCATCTCATGGACGCGACCCCGGTCACGCTCGGGCAGGAGTTCGGTGGGTACGCCGCTGCCATGCGCTACGGCGTCGAGCGGGTGCATGCCTCGCTCCCCCGGCTCGGGGAGCTGCCGCTCGGCGGGACGGCCGTCGGCACCGGCATCAACACCCCGCCGGGGTTCTCCGCGACGGTCATCGCGCGGTTGGCGCAGGACCTCGACCTGCCCCTGACCGAGGCGCGGGACCACTTCGAGGCACAGGGAGCGCGCGACGGTCTCGTCGAGATGTCCGGTCAGCTCCGTACGATCGCCGTGAGCCTCACCAAGATCGTCAACGACATCCGCTGGATGGGATCGGGCCCGCGTACCGGTCTGACCGAGATCATGCTCCCCGACCTCCAGCCCGGCTCGTCGATCATGCCCGGCAAGGTCAACCCGGTGGTCCCCGAGGCGGCCGCCATGGTCTGCGCCCAGGTGATCGGCAACGACGCCGCGGTGACGTTCGGCGGCGCTGCGGGCAACTTCGAGCTCAACGTGATGCTGCCGATGCTGGCCCGCAACGTGCTGGAGTCGATCCGCCTGCTCGCCAACGTGTCCCGCCTGCTGGCCGACCGGTGCATCGACGGCATCGAGGCGAACGAGGAGCGCTGCCGTGAGCTGGCCGAGTCCTCACCCTCGATCGTCACGCCGCTCAACAAGTACATCGGGTACGAGGAGGCGGCCAAGGTGGCCAAGCAGTCCCTCGCCGAGCGCAAGACCATCCGTGAGGTCGTGCTCGAGCGCGGGTACGTCGAGGACGGCAAGCTCACCGCCGAGCAGCTCGACGCCGCGCTCGACGTGCTCTCCATGACCCACCCCTGACGGGTCCCCCAATGACCACGTTTCGGTGGCCGCTTGGGCCGATGCAAGGCGCGTACGCCACGGAAGGGCCCAACGAGCCACCGAAACGTGGTCATTGGGTCCCCTAGCGGGAGGCGACCGGGGGGCGGCGACCGGTACGGACGGCCGGGAGGTTGCCCCATCCGCGTGGCGCGACCAGCCGGTCCAGCGGGATCGCTGACCCGGCCAGGCGCGCGGACTGCAGGCCGTCGACCCCGAGCTCCTCGGTGATCATCGCCACCGTACGGTCGTGGTCGCCCTGCTCGCAGGTGGGGATCGGCACGCCGATCCGGGAGCGGATCGCAGCCGCCGCGCCGAGCAACCGGGCGGCCCGGACAGACTCCGCTCGGGCGGCCGCGCACAGCGCGAGCCCGTCCAGGACCGACGCCGTGCGCCACTGGTCACCGAGCGCCCGGTGCAGCTCGAGAGAGTCGCGCAGCAGCTCCTCGGCCGCGTCGAAGTCGCCCACCCGGCAGGACACGACGCCGAGGAGGTTGAACGACCAGGCGATGCCTTCCCGGTAGCCGATCTCCTCCGCCACCGTGAGGCTCTCGCTCAGCAGGCTGCGGGCCGCGCCGAGGTCACCGCGGTAGGTCGCCACCGCCCCGAGGTTGAGCATCGCCCAGACCAGCCGCTCGCCCTGCCCCCCCGGCTTGATCGCCTCGAGCGCCTCGGCACCCAGCGCTGCCGCCGCGTCGAGGTCGCCGCGCAACCACAGGATGAAGACCGGATATCCGAGGTCCCGACGTGCCTCCTCCGGCCCGTGCGTCTCCTCGATGATCGCGATGCTCGTCCGGTGCAGCCGCTCGGCGTCCTGGTAGCGGCCCTGCTCCCTGGCGATCGATCCCAGCCGCTGCCAGGCCCACGCCTCGCCGTCCCGGTTGTCCAGCCCGCGGTACGCCGTGATCGCCTCCTCGAACCCGCGGCGGGCTGATTCGTACTCGCACTGCAGGAACGCCAGCAGCGCGGCGCCGGTCACTGCCTTCACGCGGGCGGCCGGTGAGCAGCCGTTGCCATGATCGAGTGCGTCTTGGAGCCAGGCTCGTCCCTCGGCGTAGTGACCGCGCAGGTAGCACCAGCGCCATAGCGCGCCGGCGGTTCGCAGCGCCAGCTCCGGCTGCCCGGCGCGGGTCGACCAGGCGATCGCCTTTCGTACGTTCGCGGCCTCGGCGTCGATCTGGTCCAGCCAACGCGGGCCGTCGCTCACCTCGAGCTCGGCTCCCGCGATCTCCGCGAGCTCGCAGAAGTACGACGCGTGCCGGAGCTCGACCTCGTGGTCCGGATCAAGCTTGGCGGCCCGCTCACCGGCGTACCGACGGATCGTGTCGAGCATCGCGATCCGGGCCGTCCCCGCGTGGTCGCGCCGGACCACGAGCGACTTCGAGATCAACGCCTCGATCAGCGGAAGCACGTCCGCACGGATGATCTCCCCGCGGACGCACACCGCCTCGGCTGCCTCGCGCGTGCAGCCGTCGGCGAAGACCGCCAGCCGGACCAGCATGAGCTGCTCGACCGGCGTGAGCAGGTCGAAGCTCCACTCCAGCGTCGCGAGCAGCGTCTGGTGGCGTGGCACGGTCGTCCTGGTCCGCGACTGCAGGACGTCCAGCCCGGTCTCGAGCGCCGCCGCCACCTCGCTGACGGTCATCGCTGTCGTCCGCGCCGCTGCGAGTTCGAGCGCGAGCGGAAGCCCGTCGAGGCGGCGGCACAGCGACACGACGGACCGGAGCTGCTCGGGGGCGACCCGGAACGTCGGGTCGAGCAGTCGCGCGTGGTGCAGGAACAGGTTGCTCGCGGCGTACGAGTCGAGCAGCTCCGGCGGGCAGCCCTCGGCCGGCCCCTCCAGCGGCAGCACCGGCCAGACCGTCTCGCCCTCGACATCGAGGCGCTCCCGGCTGGTCGTGAGCACGCGCAGACCGGACGTGCCCGCGAGCAGGGCTGCGACCAGGTCGGCGCACGCGTCCACGAGGTGCTCGCAGTTGTCCAGCACGAGCAGCACGTCACGGTCCCGGAGGTCCTCGACCAGGGCGCCGACGGCGTCTTCGGCGGCGCTGCGGAGATCGAGTGCACCGCGGACCAGGTCGGGCACCGCGGCGGCTGTCGTCACGCCCTCGAGCCCGACCCACGCCGCGCCGGCGGCGAATGTCGGTGCCACGTGCCGGGCCACCTCGAGCGCGAGCCGCGTCTTGCCGATCCCACCTGGTCCGGTGAGCGTGATGCACCGCGGACCCCGCGTCCCGAGCATCGTGGCGAGCGCCGAGACGTCCTCGTCCCGGCCGACGATCGGTCCGGGCGGGACGCGGAGGCGGGGCTCCCGCCGCACCTCGGGCGTGCCCGAGGCGGCCGCATGCAGCGCTGAGGTGTGCCGCTCGTCGAGCTCGAGCGCCTGGGCGAGCACCCTCACCGTGAAGGCTCGCGGGGCGCGGCGCCGACCGCGCTCCAGCGCGGCGATCGCGTCGACGCTGAGGCCGGAGATCTCGGCGAGCGCCTGCTGGGACAGGCCGGCCCGGCGGCGCGCGGCTCGCAGCAGCCGGCCGAATGGCGCGTCCGTCCCGCTCACCGTGACCGGATCGGGAGGCTCAGCCGGGGGCTCAGGCGGGGGCTCCGGGTCTTGCGGGGTCACCGCGGGGGCACCCTTGCCACCTCGGTGGGCCGAACGGCGCTCGGTCACCGCATCTCCCTGACGATCTGGACGTCCGCATCCCCCCGTGTCCCACGCTAGTTGGTGGCCGACCCGCCCGAGGACAAATGGTCACAGCGTTGTCAGGGTGCTGTCCCTGTCCGCCCGACCGGCCGGCCGTCACCATGATGGTTGGGGGGAGAACGGTGCTGGTCTGTAGACCTGCATCGGCCCGGACTTGACCGGGTGCGCGGTTTCGACGCCGACCTGGCCGCGCACCCGGTCTCGTTCTTTGTCTGAGACCCTCAGGGACCCCTCAGCGGGTCGACGCCACCTCAGTTGACGGCGCCGACTCCTGACGAGTGACCGCAGCCCTCCCGAGGACATACTGACTGAGGAACCCGAGCACGAGCGCGACTAGGACGCCGAGGTTCGCGAACGCCCACTCGCCCTCCTTGCCGCCAAGGCCGAGCGGCCCGAGCAAGTACCCCTCCCAGGCGAACGCCGGGTCGAAGCTCGTGACGAGGCCCCACCCGATCGCGGTGCTCACCACGAGCGCACCTACCGCAACCACACTCACCGACCCGTAGCGACCGCGTGACTCGTACAGATCGACCTCGCCGTACGGCCTGCGCCGGAGCCAGAGATCGGCCAGGAAGATTCCCGCCCAGGCCGCGATCGGCACTCCGAGGGTGATCAGGAACGCCTGGAACGGCACGATGAAGTCGGTGGCGAACCACACCACGTAGATCGTCCCGAGAATCATGAGTGCCCCGTCGATGCCGGCGGCCGCCCAGCGCGGTACTCGTACGCCCAGGGTCAGCAGGGTGAGCCCGGACGAGTAGATGTCGAGGACGGCGCCGCCGATCAACCCGCCGATCGCGACGATCGCGAACGGGACGAGGTACCAGGTGGGAAGCAGTGCGGTGAGCGCCCCGACCGGGTCGGTCGCGATCGACCCGCTCAGTTCCGGGTCGGAGCCGGCGAGGAGCAATCCGTACACCACGAGGACGATCGGTGGTGCGCTGGCACCGAACAGGGTCCAGCCGACGACACCGCGACCGGATGCGGTCCGGGGCAGGTATCGCGAGTAGTCAGCGCCGGCATTGACCCAGCCGATGCCGAACCCCGTCATCGCGAACACCACGGCTCCGACGAACGCCGCCGCCGAGCCGGCCGGCAGCGCCGACACCGCGCCCAGGTCGACCCGGTCGAGGGTCAGGGCGATGTAGCCGACCGTCATGACCGCGAGCACGACGGTGAGCCAGGTCTGCAGCTTCATGATCGCGTCGAAGCCGAGCATCCCCGCGGCGATCACGACGGCGATCACGACCAGGAACGCGAGGACGAGCGTCACGTTGCCGTCGGACCAGCCCAGCTCCCGGAACACGGTGGCCGTGGCCAGGGTGGCGAGCGAGACCAGCACGGTCTCCCAACCGACCAGAAGGATCCACGACAGCAGGGAGGGCACGCCGTTGCCGCGTACGCCGAACGGCGCGCGGGACAGCACCATCGTGGGGGCCGAACCACGCTTCCCGGCGAGGGAGATCAGCGCGACCAGCAGGAACGAGAAGCCGGTGCCGACGAGGGCGGCGACGGTTGCCTGCCAAAAGCTCACGCCGAACCCGAGCAGGAACGAGCCGTAGCTGATCCCGAGCACCGAGATGTTCGCCGCGGCCCAGGGCCAGAACAGGTCCTTCGGCGAGCCCTTGCGTTCGGACTCGTCGATGACGTTGATGCCGTTCTTCTCGACGGCGAGCGCAGATCCCGGCCGGGTCGTCTCCGTGGACATCGCGTCTCCTATCGGGCCGCCGGCTCGCGGTCGAGCCGGTCGA
>Ga0136617_10005415_pt1 | contig 11417 bp, 13 predicted proteins | sample AntDrymUQ3222106_2_FD_129672 | JGI IMG/M metagenome (GOLD analysis project Ga0136617, IMG submission 129672) | Polar desert sand microbial communities from Dry Valleys, Antarctica - metaG UQ322 (21.06) | ecosystem: Environmental > Terrestrial > Soil > Desert | place: Antarctica: Dry Valley...
GTCAGAACTGGTAGTTCAGCGCATGAAACAGCCGCTGACCAGCGGCGGGGAAGATCACGCCACCCCTCATGCCGTCGTCATGCCGTCCGAGCTGGACGCCGCCGGTCCAAACACGCTGTCGACGGCCCGTCGCGTGCGTTCTTCGCTCGACGGCATCAGGTGTGTGTAGACGCGCAGGGTGAAGCCCGGATCGGCGTGCCCGAGGTAGGCGGCAAGGGCCGTGACGGTCTCCCCCGCGTCCAACAACATCGAGGCGTAGAAGTGCCGCAGCGCGTGGAACCCGTTGTCCCGGCTCGACGCCACGCCGGCCCGGTGGAGCGCCGGCTTCCAGGTCCACTGGTTGAACACCGGGCGCCAGGCCGGCGTACGGTCGCGCGTTGACACCACCAGCTTGGCGGTCACCCGCTCGCCGTTCGGCTCCTTCCAGGGCAACGTGATGACGGCCGGCGGGAACCTTTCAATGTGCTGTGCGAGGGCCAGCGCGACAGACCCGGGCAGCGGCACGTCACGCACCTTGCCCCGCTTGGGTGGCCCGAAGCACGGACGCTGCCCGACGATCTTCACTTGCCGAATGACGTGGACCGTCTTCCCGAGGAAGTCGACGTCGTCCACAGCCAGGCCGAAAACCTCGCCCTGCCGCAAGCCCACGCCGGCGCCGAGAGGCACGGTGATCCGATAGCGCGGGGAGAGCGCGTCGTGAACCGCGTGCACCCACTCCATCGGCCAGGGCGCGACTTTCCGGGAAGGTATCTGCGGCTTCCGGACAGAGGCCGCATTGCACGGGTTCTTGCGGATCTTCTCGTCATCCACGGCAGCGTTGAGGATTGCCTGCACGTGGATGAACATCACTTGCCGGTAACTCGCCGCGAGCCCAAGCTTCTGCATCTCTCGGTCCCAGCTCCTGATGTGAGTCGGGGTCAAGCCCGCCAACCTCAGCCCGCCGAGGTGCGGGAGAATGTGCTTCTTCAGCCGGAAGGCGACCGCCTCCCGTGTAGACTCCTCGAAGGTTTGCGACGCCAACCAAGACGCGGAATAGGCCCGGAAGGACACCGCGCCCGCGTTGGGGTCGACGTACGTACCCCGACGCTTGTCGTTCTCCGTCGATAGGAGGAAGTCCTCCGCTACTTTTTTCTGCCGATCGGGGAAGCTCTTGCTCCGCTCGTTGCCCTCCGGATCGAGGTAGCGCACCCGGTACCGCTGCCCCCTGCCATAACGAGCAGTCTTCTCACGCACTTCCGCACCAGTGGCAGCATTTGTGACCGTGCGGAACCACGTGTCCTGGACGTGACCCATCCGTCAGGCCGCGTCGCTCAGGACCCACGCTCGCACAGCGGCCGGGTCGTACCGCAGGTGTCGCCCGCATTTCTTCGCTGGGGGGCCGACGGACTTCCGACGCCACTGGTAGAGCGTCTGCACCGGCAACCTCAGGTACGCCGCGACGTCCTCGACCGTCCAGAGCGGCTCGACATCCGGCTTGTCGCGCATGTCGGTTCTCCTCAGGCAGCTTGATCGTCGGTTGCAGAACGGTTCTCACCGAGTGGCGGGTCGCTGGTGGCGAGTTGGGCGGCGGTGTACTCGGCTTTCCAGCGCTGGCGTTCGGCGATGGCGTGCAGCAGCAGGGTGGGTCGGGGTGGGACATCACTGTCCGCGGGCGTGGTGCGTTCCCACAGGTATGGCCCGTCCTGCACGCCGTGGGCGGGTTGGATGCCGGCGTCGGTGAGCAGTTGCCGAACGAACGCGGTGCGCTCGGCGCGGTGGTCGTCGAGGGTCTTGTTGGACCACTTCCGGGACACCAGGACGCGGCGCCCGGCGATGCCGAGGTGTTCGGGTTTGTGGGCCTTGCCCTTGCACACGCCTGCGGTCGTGGAGTGCCGGGCGCTGCGGGGCGCGATGCCGTAGAGCAGCCAGACCGGGCAGCGCGGCGAGCAGGGGGTGATACGCAGCTCGGCGTGCAGCCGGCGGGCGTGCTCGCGCTGGGTGTCGGTGGCGTTCTCATCGAGCCCGGCGGCCTGGCCCACGGACTTGGTGAGGTACTTGGTGAGGTAGCCGACGTGGCGGCCGGCTTCCTCGGTGCCGCCGAGGATCCCCTTCACGTGCACCTGCTGACCGAACCGGACCACGTGTGCGGGCTGGTCGAGCTGCTCGCAGGCCTCGTCGAAGGTGGGCAGCCGCTCCCCCGCCTCGGGATCGGTGAACCCCTTGACGCGGGTGTCCCAGCGCGGCAGGCGGCCGTCGCCGTAGACGGGTTCGTTGTGGGGCGGCCACCACACCTGGTGATACGTCGCGGCCACGATGGCCCGCAGCTCGGCGCGGGGGATGGCGCCGCGGAGGGCGGCGTGGAAGTGCGGGGCGCCGCGGCGTTGGGGTTCGACGGTGCCGAAGTACTGCACGTCCCAGCCCACACAGCGTCGGGTGTTCTGCCAGAACCGATCGAGCACGGCGGGAAAGTGGATCGCGTCACGGGCGGCCCGGCGATAGTCGTACGAGTCAGGGTCGATCGCGGCGCCGGTGTCGGCGTCCACCCGCCCGTAGCTGTCGAGGGTGAGGGTGAGAAAGGTCGAGGGGCGGTACTTGCCGGCGAACACCCGCCCCACCGTGCGGCGCTCCACCGGCCGCCGCGGCAGGTTCGGAGCGTCCTGCCGCCGGCGGGTGGAGCGGCGCCTGGGCTTAGCGGGCGGATCGAGCGGGGTGAGCCGGCCACGGACCCCGGCGGCGCGGATCGCGGCGTCCAGCTCGGCCACCGAGTCGGCGATCTGCTCGCAGCCGTCGAGGTCCCCGGACGCCTTGCACTCGGCGTAGGCGGCGAACAGGTCCGCCCGGACGGCGAGCAGCTCCTTGTGCTCCTCGGTGGGTTCGGCTCGGTGGGTGAGGGGTTCGTCCTCGAGGTGCCAGCCTTGGCGGCACTGCACCGCGCGCAGCCGCCGGGCCTTGTCCGCGCAGGGACGGCACTGGTCCTCCCGCGTCGACCCGCACGGGACGGGCACCACGTCGACCCGGCCGGTGCTGGTGTCGATCCGGCGCAGCGCCACCGGGCGGGGACACACACCGTGCTCCTCAGCCAGTGCCGCCACGACGTCGGTGGTGAGCGCGAGCGCGGCCCGCTGCGCGCGGCTCATCGCCTCCACATCAACCGCGGCGGGCTGCTCCGTCGCCGTGGTGTTGTCGGTGGTGGTCATCAGGCCCCCTTGGTTCCGGTGAGCACCAGCGGCGTCGAAGCCGCGACGTGCCCGCCCGTGACGTACTCGGACAGTTCATCGAGGTCGGTGTCGGTGACGTGGAAGGCGCGGCCGCGGTCCGGCTCACGACGCCCGTCGATCTTCACCCAGGCCACGCCGGGGGTGTCCTCAGCGATCTCGTGGGCGGCCGCGCCGCGGTCCCGGGCGCCGTCGCCGAGGACCATGTCAACCTGCTCCCGTTCGTCGAGTCGCATGGCGATCTTGACCGGGAACAGGTTGCGGAAGTCCACGACAGACTTGCGGGGGTCCTGCACCTGCCCGAGCACCGCGGCGCCGGGAGCGCGGCCTTGGGAGGTGATCGAGGACAGCGCCAGGGTGGCGCGTTTGCGCAGCGCCGGGTCGGGTTGGTAGGCGATCACGTCGGCCAACTCGTCGACGATCAGCAACACGAACGGCGCCCCGCTGGCGGGTTCCCACACCCGGCGTCCCTGCTCGCGCAGCGCCTCGGCCTGCTGCCGGGTGCGCAGCGCGACCCGCTCTAGCAGCTCGACGCTGGCCTCGCCGTTGCCGTAGGTCAACTCGTGGAACAGCCCGGGTGCCTTGCCGAGCTCCATGCCGCCCTTGGGGTCGATGCCGAACACCTGCACCGCCCCGGTGCGGATCGCCGGGGCCAGCGCCCACAGCAGCGACCACGCCAGCGACGACTTCCCGGCGTCGGTGACGCCGGCCACGAGGACGTGACGGTGCAGCAACCGCAGCCGCCAGTCCCGCCCGGTCTCCAACCGCCCCACCACCAGGCGGCGCAGGTCGACCGGGCCGATCGCCGGGAGGGCGGGCAGGGCGATCGGGTCGGCGAGGGGGTCGGTGTGCAGAAAATCCAGCGCGAGCCGCCGCGGGCGAGTCACCCGAACCCGGCAGGCGCGGGCACCGAAGGAGTGCGCCAACCGATCCGCGGCGCGGGCGTAGTCCTCGGGGCACTGCCCGCGCAGAATCCGCACCGACACTCGGTCGCGCCACCCGTCGGAGCGGACCCGGGTGAGCTTCGGGTAGTGCACGTCCCACCGGTGGCTCTTGGTCAACTCGGAGAACTCGGTGGTCTTGCGCCAGCCGGGGACGTAGCAGGTGGCCCGGCGCCACTCCGAGCGGGCCTGCCGGGTCAGCGACCGCGAGACCCACGGGCCAGGCCAGCGCCAGCACCCCACCCCGACCAGCAGCACCACGCCCCCGAGCACGGCCACCACCGGGCACCCGGCCCAGGCGTACAGCACCAGGGCAGCGATCAGCAGCGCAAGCCCGAGCGGGTAGCGGTACAGCTTGCGCGCGATGAACACCGCCAGCACAACCACGGCAACTAGCAGCAGGATCGGGGAAACGATCAGCAGCAGCTTGCGGGGCAGGTTCAGCCACCAGGGCAGCCGAAGCCACTCGGCTTCCATCGGCACCGGCTGCACCCACTGCTGCCGGTAGGCGAGGCGAATCATCACCGCTCACCACCCCGACGGCACGGGCCGGCGGGCGCCTCGACGGTGATCCGTCCACAGCCGACGCACAGCGGACAGCTCGGGTCGAGCAGCGACCAGTCCGCTACCGGCCCGGCGCCCACACACTTGGGACACGCGATGGTGATCAGATCGCGGGTCATGCCCCCTCACCTCCCATCGCGCGAGCGGTGCCGGGTGGGGTGGGCCAGCGGCGGGGTTTGCGCACCGCGCGGCGGGGAAACAGGGCTAGCTGCCCGAGGTGATCGGCGCACCGCGGCCGGGTCGGATCCGGGCGGTGATCCAGGACGCGTTGGCAGACCTCGCAGCGGTCATGCATGCGCCGCATCCGCGGGGTGGGAGTCGTGGTCATGCCGCCACCTCCCCGCGGCGCTCGCGGCGTTGGGCGGCGACGAGCCGGGTGCGCTCGGTCGGGGTCAATCCCCCGACGACGCCGTACCGACGGCCGGTGGTTTCCCACCCGAGCACATCGACCAGGCACGCCACCCGCACCGGACAGCCGGCGCAGATCCGCTTGGCTGCGTTCGCGTCGGCGGCCTGGCCCGGCTCGGGGTGGAACACCTCCGCGCCGATCTCCGCGCACGCGGCATCGTGGCGCCAGGCCGGCACGGGCTGGTCGTCGAACAGCAGCACGCGCAGCACCAGCCGCGCTATCGCCGCATTGGATCCTTCGTTGCCGCTGGTTCCGATCACCCCGCGCACCCGGCGCAGGACCTTCTCCGGGGTTACTCCCATGACGGACCTCCGAGCCCGCTTGCGGCGGGATCGGGCGCCTGAGCCGTAGGCTGGGCGGCACCGACCCCACCTGCTGGTGATGGGTTGGAAGGCACGGGGACGGGACAGAGCGGCCAAACTCCATGCACCCGCCCCCGTGCCGGCACTACACGTCGTCGATCGCCTCCCCCGGTTGCGTCGCCCAGCGTTCGCACTCGGTGACGTAGACCCGTAGCTCGCCCAGCAGCGCGCGGGCGAAGTCCAGTTCGGGTGCGGTCACAGCCTGCGGTGCGGCGGGAGTCAGGGTGAGGCTCACCGCGGTCCCGTCGCCGCACAGGATGGGTGTGCGATCGGGGTACACCGAGCACTGCACGCTGCCCGTCGCCCCCCGCCACGCGACGCTGACCCCGCCGCCCATCAGGCGACAGCCTTGCCCTCGACCACCGCGCCGCCGGTGCTGCCGGTCGGCTTGGTGGTCTTGGTGGGTGCGCGCATCGCCCGGGCCCGCAGGCTGTAGGCGACCCGGTTGCGCTTGTCATCCAGATACGGGGTGACGGTCAGCCCGTCGAACTCCACCGGCCGAAACGGCGTCCCACCGGTGGTGTCCGGGGGTACCGGCTGCACCGTGTCCAGCACCTTCACCGTGACTGTCTTGTCGGTCTTGCGGGCGTCGGGGTCTGCGTCGAGGACCGACACCGACCACATCGGCAGCGAGGTCTCCTTGTCCAGTTGCTGCACGAACTTCTGCGGCGTTGACTTCTCGAAGTCCCGCACCGCCTCCACCGCGCTCACCACGAACGCCCCATGCGGGAACACGTCCTCCATCGACACCCGGAACCTGCCGTTGATCGCCATCGCCTGTCGCCTTTCGTTGAGGCCCCTAAACTCTCCGCTCCCCTTTAGGTGCGAGCTGTGTAGGGGTGTAAACGGGAGGGTAGGCCGATGATCCCGACCGTGTCAAGGACCCTAAACTCGCTGGCATGAGCAGCGGTGACGAGTTCGAGGTGGTTCGGCGGGACCCGGACCCGCTGCGTCGCGGACGGCGCGCGACCGAGCTGCTCATCACCTACCAGCAGCGCGCCACCGAGCTGGCCCGGATCCGCAGGGCCGCCGTCGAGCAGGCGCACCGCGAGAAGGGGTTGAGCTACACGGAGATCGCCGCCGCCCTCGGGTTGACCAAGGGCCGTATCACGCAGATCAAGTCCACCGCGCCCGCCGCGGAGCGCGCATTCTTCGGGGTCGGGCCGGTGACGGTCGCGATTCCACTGCGCGCAGGGGTAGCTCAACGGGAGCGCATCTTGATCGCGGCAGAGGACTCCGCCACCGTGGACCAGCTCGAAGCGGTCCTCGCCGGCCACGCGTTGGCCTCATCCCGCGGGACCATCACTGCGGAGACCACCGAGCCGCCGGCGGGTGACGCCATCGTGGTGTGCGGCCCGAAGTCCGCACCTGTCGGTGCCTGGCTACTCGACCGAGACCCCTGCCTCGGCATGGTCGAGGAGGACGGAACGTGGTCGATCCTCGACCGCACAACGGGGGAGCGGCACCCATCACCGGGGGATGGCCCGGACCACCCGAGCAGCGATATCGCCTACCTCGCCCGCCACGTCATCGACGGCCGGATCGTGCTGCACATCGCCGGCATCCACGCCGCTGGCTCCCTCGGGATGGTGCACTACCTCACCCGCCACCTGGCCGAGCTGTTCGCCGAGTTCGGCGACGACCCGTTCAGCGTCGCCGCCAGCTGCGACTTTGACGGCCTCACCATCACCCGCAGCGCTCTCGCACTCGGCCCCTACCGCTGGTGAGCAGCAATGAGGATCAACACGGCCCAGCTCCCTGGCCCCGACCGCAGTCAGGACCGGGTGTTCACCACCGAGCACGCCGCCATCGTGCTCGACGGAGCGACCGCCTTCACGCCCACTGAGGTCGACGCCGCGACCTACGCCGACGCCCTCGGGCGCTCCGTCGCAGACCAGCTTCAAGTTGTGCACGGAGTCGCGCTTCCAGATGCTGTGGCACACGCGATCGACGAAGTGGCGCACCGGTTCGACCTCCGAGCCGGAACCTCACCGTCGAGCACCATCGCGATCTTGCGCATCCGAGACGCCCGAGCGGATTTTTACGTCCTCGGCGACTCACCGATCTACTACGGCACCAGTGACCGGGTCGGCGAGCTCGTTGACACCCGTCTCGCTGACCTGGATCTACCGGAGAGCAGAAGCTACTGCGCTCGACTTCGCGACGGCACTGGTTACGACGCCGAGCACCACGTGCTCGTGGCAGCGATGCAGAAACACCAGCGCGTGCGCCGCAACACTCGCGGTGGCTACTGGATCGCCGAAGCCGATCCCTCGGCGGCCTACCACGGCCTCACCCTCGAACTCACGCCACGCGACATGTCCTGGGCAGTACTCGCCACAGACGGCGTCACACAGCCCCTCATCCACGCCGGACAACCCGACTGGTCGACCATCGCTGTATGCTCGCCCAACCAACTCGCTGACATGCTCACCGCCTGGCACGACTGGGAATGCACGCACGACCCGTCCGGGCACCACTTTCCCCGAGCGAAGCGCCATGACGACAAAACGATCGCGGCCATCGCATCCATCTGGCAGTGACACCAGCCTGGATTTTTCACCGGGTGACGAGCGCGTCTCCTGAACTACAGGCTTGTTATTTTGATCATGGTTTCCTGTTCGCGGGTAGAGCCGGGGTCCGACTGCCGCGTCGGTGCGCCGGGTGCCACGCTCCGGGCGATGGTCCTTCCATGATCGTCGGGGCAGGGTGGTGGTGGTGGTCAGGCTGGTGCGGTCAGTGCCTTGACCGCCTGCCAGGCGTCGATCACGTCGTCGATCCAGGGCCAGTTGCGTTGCCCGCAGGTCAGCCGGGCGGGCAGGTGCAGCAGAGTCGGTAGCGCAGCAGTTTCGGGGCCGCGTCACGCAGCTCACCCTCGGGTAGGGCCAGGTGTCGGAAGCAGGCCAGCAGGTTCGCGGCCAGCGCGACGACCTGGGTCCAGGCCACGTTAATCGACCACAGGCGCGACGGCCAGCGGTTGAGGCCGAGGTCCTTGGCCTGTTTGACGTCGTTCTCCACATGGACATGGAAGCGGTGCCGGGCGTCGAGCCAGGCGATCTGCCCGAACCTTCGTGTTGATGGCGATCAACTGGTAGCGGCGCCCGAGTTGTTTCTCCCGGTTCGCTCCGCGAGCGCGCCGGGCGGCTGGCGCGCGACAAGGTGGCCCGGTCGTGGACGTCACAGTGGTTGCGTCCGGGAGAAGGAGGCGCGCATTGTGCGGAGCCGCCCCCCAGCATCACGCCCGCTTCGCTACGCGTCCCGATCCGTCCGGCCCCTCCGGCGGGATCGATGGTTGGCCAGTGATCGTCACCGTGGCACATGGGTCACGTCCGGAGGGGCCGGACGGATCGAAAGTAAACGGCTTGACCCCGGGGCCCCTGCAACTCCTCGGCCGGCTGTCGCCGGGAGGCCAGTGACCTGCCGTAAGTGACACGCGCCTCCCTCTCCCTCTTTTCCAAGATGCGGCGGTAGTGGTTGTGGCGAGCGTTGACCGCGCGGGGACCAGGTGCGGTGGCGCCGGTCAGGTGTGATCTTGCGGGTGGCGTCAGAAGGAGACGTCCGCCCAGAGCGGGTCGTGGTCGGAGTGGATGGCGGAGGTGGCGTCAGCAGACTCGATCGACACGCTCGGCGTGACGAAGATGAAGTCGATCTTCTGTGCTGACGGGCTGCCTTCCTCGAAGATCCAGTCGTCGTGGGTCGTCTCACCACTGCGGCAGGGCGGTCCGCCGACTGGGAAGCCATCATCGATGTCGTTGCCGCACGGGCTGTTCACTTCCTTGTACCCGCCGGTGGCCCCGAAGCCGTAGTCGGTGTGGTAGAAGACGTCGGTCACGTCGGACACCGGCGGGGCGTTCAGGTCTCCGCCCAGGAAGCGCGTGCTGTCCGCGTACGTCGTGGCCAGGATCTCCCTGGCCTCGAACGCCTCCGTCCGCCGCGCGGCGATTTCCTCGTCGCTGTCGCCCGAGGTGAGGTGGGCCGAGCAGGCGGTGAAGTTGTTGGCCTCGAAGCGGACGCACAGCATCTCGCGCTGCTCGGTGCCCACGGGCGAGTCCAGGCTGTGACCCTCGGCTTGGGCCAGGTCCGGGCCGAGGTCGTTGCGGTACAGGACGGCGTTGCCGAAGTCACTGGGGTGCTCGCACTGCGCGACCAACCCATCACGGTCCTTCACCACGGGGTCGAACTTCACGGTGTAGTTCGGCAGGCGGTCGTCGAGGTAAGTCGACCAGTCGCGACACGCCTCCTGCAGCGCGATGAACGCCGGGTTTCGGTCGTTGACGCTGCCCACCAGCGCTTCCGGCGCCTCCTCCCCCTTGGGGCCGTGCTCGTCGTGGCCCCCGGCCATGTTGAACGTGCCGACCTGAAATTGCACGGCGGCGTGGGCCACCGACGGTACGGCCACGGACGCCACCACCAGCGTGGCAGCGATGAGCACGGCTAAGCGGTCCAGCGGTTTCCTCGTCATCGAACTCCCCTCCCCGGACTCGTCACACTTCAGAGTCCTCAATGCTGGCACGACGACACCCCTGTAAGCAAGAAGGAATGCCTCCTTCGAACGTAGCCGGGTCAAGGGTCAATGCCACTGTCGCCGCTAGTTGCCGTGTGGAGCGCGGCTGACGGCCACCGCATCTTTCCCCCCGACACGCCGTTACCTGCACGTCTTCATGGTCATCCTGCGAGATACTCTGCCCACGACGCACGCTTCCGACGAGCCCGCGCAGGTACACCGCCTGACCCACAGCGCCACACGACTCCCCCTTCCGCTTGAAAGCGAACGCCCCGCTGTGCACGCCCGGCCTCTGGGGTTTCGGCGGCCTCGCTGCCGAATCTGCCTCTATGGGATCAAGGCGCCGCTCCGCGGCGGCGCATCCCTCGCAACCGTGATCGTGCTCAACCGGGGCGAGCCGGTACTGATCTGGGACGGCGCCCCCGAGGCCGAGGTCCGCGACCACTCGTTGGCAACGAGTTGCTGGGAGCGGGCGGGCTGGCCGAGAAGAAGGAGGGGGGAGACAGGCGGCGGGACGCTCCGCGCCCCGCCGCCACCGATGGGCGCGGCCCTGGCATCGGGGGCACCTCCCAGCCAGCCCGCCCGCTCCGCTGCTCACATCACGGCAGCGAAGGGACGCGCCAGCGCCTGCGACGTTCATCCGAAAGCCGATCGACAGCACAGACCACTACCCGACCTCCCCCTCACAGGCCCGCGGATCGTCCACGGCGCGGCGGCGGCGTCAAGGGCGGCACACGGCCGGGGACCCCTAGCCCCAACCGCGACCGTCGCTACGCGATGCCCTCCGGGCACCCTTGACACCGCCACCGCACCCGAGGAAACCCGGCCAGTGCGAGGGTGAGGGCGGCGACCAGGCGCAGCCTCAACGACCAGCGCCGTGCACCCGCTTGCCTATGCTCGCACGTCGCCCGGGTATCGCCGCCGGTCCAGCCCTTTCCCAGGTCAGCAGGAACGATCGTCACCAGAACTTACCCGCTGCTCATCAGGCTGCCAGGCCCTCGTAGACGCGGACACGTTGATCACGCCGCCAACGCGCTGCCTCTAGCCGAAAATCCCATACACGACCGAGCACGATGCCAAACACCCCAGCCAGAGCCACCAAGACCGCTGTGTCCATCGCCAACCCCTCGGTTAAGACCGACGCCTCCACCTTATCTCTAGATTCTGCTGCTCAGCGGTTCGAGGGGACCAAGATCATGCCGTCTCCATGCCGTGAGACATCGGCGAGGCATGACGAACGCTAACAAGCATCGAGCACCATCGCCGCAGGTCAGCAGCAGTGCTGCCCACCCTAGCCGTGGTCAACACCAACTGGCCGTTAGAACTGGTAGTAGAGGAAGGGGCTGAAGGTGCCGGTGGCGACGAGCAGCGCGGAGTAGAGCAGACCGGCTGTCATCACGCCCACCCGGAGCACAGTGGCGGGCCGGGAGCGGACCGACTCGA
>Ga0136617_10005416_pt1 | contig 11417 bp, 11 predicted proteins | sample AntDrymUQ3222106_2_FD_129672 | JGI IMG/M metagenome (GOLD analysis project Ga0136617, IMG submission 129672) | Polar desert sand microbial communities from Dry Valleys, Antarctica - metaG UQ322 (21.06) | ecosystem: Environmental > Terrestrial > Soil > Desert | place: Antarctica: Dry Valley...
AACGCGCTGCGTCGATCAGATGATCACGCGCCTCGACGGCGGTGACGTGGGACGCGCCCGCCTCCAGCGCAGCGAACGTCCAGCGCGCGTCGTGGCTCGCGACGTCGAGCACCCGAGCCCCGACCAGCACGTCGAGGTTGTCGGCGATGATCGCCTCGTGGCGAAGGTTGAGCCGCCCGAGCTCTTTCCGGGTCGTACTGGTGTCGATGAACTCAGGGTGTTCGTCAAAGAACACGCGCGCATCCCCCGTCCGGTTCGGCTGGTTCGGTGGCCACCTCAGCGCGGCGCAATGGCGCGACCGAGCCCGAGGCCCGCGTAGACCTCCCGCGTCGCGGTCGACTTGTTGAGCGTGTAGAAGTGCAGCCCCGGGGCCCCCTCGTCGAGGAGTCGCCGGGACATCGCGATCGCGTGCTCGACGCCGATCGCACGGACCGCGTCGGCGTCGTCGGCGTGCGCGCGCAGGCGATCGGCGAGGTCGGCCGGGAACACCGCGCCGAAGATCGTGCCGAACCGCTCGATCTGCGCCACGTTCGTCACCGGCATGATGCCGGCGAGGATCGGCACGTCACACCCGGCGGCCGCGACCTCGTCACGCAACCGGATGTAGTCCTCGACCTGGAAGAACATCTGGGTGATCGCAAAGTCCGCGCCGGCTCGTACCTTGGCGACGAAGTGACGGATGTCGTGCGCCCGGTCCGGCGAGCGCGGGTGCTTCTCGGGGAACGCGGCGACCCCGACGCTGAACGACCCGCTGGCCCGGACCAGCTCGACCAGCTCAGCGGCGTGCCGCAAGCCGTCCGGATGCTGGTTCCACTCCGCCGACGGGTCCCCGGGTGGATCGCCGCGCAGCGCGAGCACGGTGTGGACGCCCGCGTCGGCGTACTGGCCGATGACGTGCCGTAGCTCGCTGACCGAGTGGGCCACCGCGGTGAGGTGCCCGACCGGCGTCATGGTGGTCTCGGCAGCGATCCGCGCAGTCGTACGTACCGTGCGATCACGGGTTCCGCCACCGGCGCCGTACGTGACGGAGACGAACGACGGGGCCAGCGCCTCGAGCTCGCGGATGGCGTGCCACAGGTTGCGCTCGGCGACCTCGGACCGCGGCGGCATGAACTCGAACGAGAACGTGGGCCGCCCGAGCGCGAGCTGCTCGGGAACGGTACGCACCGCTCTCGCCATGCCTTGCGTCTCCTTTGCTCGACCTCTGTGCGGACCGGCGCGGCCGCGTCGGACGGTTCCCGCGCCCCGTTAGGAGGCTCGCGGCGGTTCGCCCACCCCGGTCTTCAGCCGAAGAACACCTCGGCCTCGGTGTACCGCTCGATCGGCACGGTCTTGAGCGTGGCCACCGCCTCGTCGAGCCCGACCCGGACGATGTCGGTGCCTCGCAGTGCGACCATCTTGCCGTGGTCGCTGTCCTTGATCGCGTCGATGGCGTGCAGCCCGAAGCGGGTCGCCAGGACCCGGTCGAACGCGGTGGGCGTCCCGCCCCGCTGGATGTGCCCGAGCACGGCGCAACGAGCCTCCTTGCCAACGCGGTGCTCGACCTCGGCGGCGATCCGGTCGCCGATCCCGCCGAGCCGGACGTGCCCGAACGCGTCGAGCTCGCCGCTGATCAGCTCCATCGTGCCCGCGGCCGGCGTCGCGCCCTCGGCGACCACCAGGATCGGTGAGTAACGGGTCTGGAACCGGTGCTCGACGTACTCGCAGACCTTCCCGATGTCGAATGGCCGCTCGGGGATCAGGATGACGTTCGCCCCGCCCGCGAGGCCGGCGTGCAGCGCGATCCAGCCGGCGTGCCGACCCATGACCTCGACGATGAGGACCCGGTGGTGGCTCTCCGCGGTCGTGTGGAGCCGGTCGATCGCCTCCATGGCGATGTTCACGGCGGTGTCGAAGCCGAACGTGTAGTCCGTCGCGCTGAGGTCGTTGTCGATCGTCTTGGGCACACCGACGACGGGGACGCCGGCGTCATGGAGGCGGGCGGCCACACCGAGCGTGTCCTCGCCCCCGATCGCCACCAGCGCGTCGACGCCGTGCCGCTCGAGCGTGGCGGTGATCCGTTCGACGCCACCGTCGACCTTCAAGGGGTTCGTCCTCGACGAGCCAAGGATCGTTCCCCCGCGCGGCAGGATCCCGCGGACCCGGTCCACGCCGAGCGGCATCGTGTCGTCCTCGAGCGGACCCCGCCAGCCGTCGCGGAAGCCCACGACCTCGAAGCCGTACGTCTCGACGCCCTTCCGGACGACTGCGCGGATCACCGCATTGAGCCCGGGGCAGTCGCCACCGCCGGTGAGCACGCCGACCTTCATCCTGCCGCCTCCTCGCCGCCACGTACGGGCTCGCTCTCGTCGTCCGCCCGGGTGGCCGCCCGCGCCCTGACCTGCGCCTCGGCCTCGGCGTCCGCCCTGGCCTCGGCCTCGGCCTTGGTCTCCGCCTTCACCTCGGCCTTGACCGCCGCCTTCGCCTCGGCGAGCTGCTGCTTCATCCGATCGGCGTACACGTCGATGTACTCCTGCCCCGACATCGCGAGGATCTCGTACATGATCTCGTCCGTCACCGAGCGCAGGATGTAGCGGTCCCGGGACATGCCCTCGTACCGGGAGAAGTCAAGCGGGGCACCGATCCGGACGCCGATCCGCCCGATGCGCGGCACGACCTGCCCAGGCGGCTGGACGACCCCGGTGTCGATCATGGCGACCGGGATGACGGGAGCCCCGGTCTCGAGGGCCAGCCTGGCGACGCCGGTCTTGCCGCGGTAGAGCCGGCCGTCCGGGGACCGGGTGCCTTCGGGGTAGATCCCGAACAGCTCGCCCTTCTCGAGCAGGGACTTGCCAGCCTCGAGCGCGGCCATGCTCGCCCGGCCGCCCGAGCGGTCGATCGGGATCTGGCCCACGCCGCGGAAGAACAGCGCGGTGAGCCGGCCCTTGATCCCCTTGCCGGTGAAGTAGTCCGACTTGGCCGGGAACGTCACCCGGCGGCCGACGACAAGTGGCAGGAAGATCGAATCCGAGAAGGACACGTGGTTGCTGGCGAAGATGGCCGGTCCGTCCTCCGGGACGTTCGACGCGCCCTCCACCCAGGGCCGGAACAGCAGCCTGAGCAGGGGTCCGAGCACGACGACCTTGAGCGTCCAGTAGAGCACCCCACCACCTCCTCGACCACGCATCCGACAAACGGCGGGCTCCGCTTCTCGCTCGTTCCTCGCTCGTCGCTTCGCCCCGCAGGACACTAGAGCCTCGCACCCGATGACGGGCAGTCTCGACGACCCGGGCGAGCCGTGCGACGATGCGGCCCGCCGACCTCGCGACCCGGGTCGGCGGAGGACGGGGGAGGTCCATGGCAGTGCTCGCCGGCGCGGAGCCGTACCACCACGACGGTGGCTCGATCGGTGTGCTGCTCTGCCACGGGTTCACCGGGACACCGCAGTCGATGCGCCCGTGGGCTGAGTTTCTCGCCGGTCACGGTCTCACCGTGGCGCTGCCCCGCCTGCCCGGCCACGGCACCCGCTGGCAGGAGCTCAACCGCACGACCTGGCACGACTGGTACGCCGAGGACGAGCGCGCGCTCCTTGCACTGCAGCAGCGCTGCGCCACTGTCCTGGCGATGGGCCTGTCGATGGGCGGCACGCTCGCGCTGCGACTGGCCGAGCAGCACGGCGACGCCGTGGACGGCCTGGTCCTGGTGAACCCGTCGGTGCACACCGAGAACCGCACCGTCCGGTACCTGCCGGTGCTCAAGCGGCTCGTTCCCTCCGTCAAGGCGATCGGCAACGACGTCGCAAGGGCGGGCGTCACCGAGCTCGCGTACGCCCGGACGCCGCTTCGCGCGCTGCACTCGCTGACCGAGCTCTGGGCCCTGACCGCTGCCGACCTCGACCGTGTGGTCGCGCCCGTGCTGCTCTTCCGGAGCGCGGTCGACCACATCGTCGAGGCATCGAACAGCGCGCGGATCCTGGCCGGGATCGGGTCGACCGACGTACAGGAGCGCGTGCTCGCCGACAGCTTCCATGTCGCGACGATCGACCACGACGCAGCGGCGATCTTCGACGCCAGCCTCGCCTTCGCCCGGCGGGTCGCGTCCTCCCGTAGGGCAGGATGAACCCTATGCGGGAGAACGGTCTCCAGGCTGCGGCCTACGTCGCGGTGCTCGACCTGCACCCCCAGGTCGCCGACGTCATGCTCGAGGCGCTCGCAGCCGAGGGCGTGGCCGCCTACGCGTCTCCGGTCGGAGGCAACCGCGGCCTCCTCCTCCCGACCCAGTTCCCGGCCGGTCCGCTGGACCGCCTGTTCGTCGACCGCGAGGCGTACGACACCGCCCGTCGCGTGCTCGACGAGCACCTGCCCAGTGCCCGGGCCGAGCTCGAGCACGCGCCGGCCGAGGCGGCCGCCCGGACCGGGTCCGGCGAGGAGTCGGTCTCCGCCGAACCAACCGAACCCGTCGAGCCCGGTGCGCCGAGCCGCGAGCCCGTCGACGACGAGACCTGGAGCAAGATCGTCGCGACGTTCCACGGCGGCGCGCTGGAGCGGGCAGCCGTCGAGCCGGCCGACGACTCGCTGACCCGACCCGCTCCGGCGGGGCCGAACCAGGCGTGGCCCGAGGCCGAGGACCTCGGCGCCGACGGGCCGACCGAGTCGCCGCCGAAGCGGTCGAGCAACCGGCCGGCAACGGCCCGCGTACCGCAGGACGAGGACCACTACCAACCACCTCCGCCGCCGCCCCTGCCGGTCGCGGACCAGACCACCCGCCTCGCCTGGGCGGGCGTCATCGGCGGGCCGCTGCTCTTCATCCTTGCGCTGCTCCTCGACTGGGACCTCGCGTCGTGGGCTCAGCTCGCCGGCGTCACCGCGCTCGTGGTCGGCTTCGTCACCCTCGTCGCCCGGATGCGCGACGACACCCCCGAGGACGACCCGGACAACGGCGCCGTGATCTAGCCCGCCACCCGCGGGCTCAGCCGTGCCGCCGGATGACGGGTCGCCAGCCACGTCTGGCACGGGGTGACGCTGTGCCAGACCTATCAGCATGAGGTCACCCCGTGCCGAACCCGGGCTGCATGCTGCCGCCCACCCTCCTGCTGTCCCCCCACCCACCGCTCCCCCGCGGTCACCGCGAGCGGAAGTCACCGCGAGCGGTGGTCCACGGGGAGCTGCAGCACGGCGAGCACGGGTCGGTGGTCGCTCGCGCGGGACACATCGACGTGGTCGACCAGTCCGCACGCGGACACCACCACCTCCGGCCCGGCCAGCACGACGTCGATGCGAGACGCCGGCGCGCGCGCCGGGTACGTGCTCCACGGCGCGTCGTTCGGAGCGGTGTCGCGCAGGCGCTCGAAGAGCGGACCCCACTCGGCGGCCGACGGCGCCGAGTTGAGGTCCCCGGCGACCGCGACCGCGGTGGCGCCGGCTTCGTGCAGCTGGTCGACGATCGCGGCGACCTCGGCGGCGTGGCGCCGACGTTCGGACGCGCGGAGACCGAAGTGCGTACCGACCACGCCGACGTCGATCTCACCGATGCGCAGGACCGCCGCGGCACAGCCGCGCGCCGCGAGACCAGGGCTACGGCTGAGCAGATGATCTCCGGCGCTGACCACGTCGACGCGAGCCGCGCAGAGCAGCAGGTTGCCGGCGGCCGGCCGCCCACCGGAGACCACGTACAGCCCGGACCGGCGGGCCAGGTCGGCTGCCCGCGACCGCCACCGGAGCGCGACCGGCGCCTCCTGCACGCACACGACGTCGGGCCGGGCCGAGCCGATCACGCGCGCGACCGCGGGTGACCCGGCGCGCACGCCCCGGACGTTGTACGTCAGCAGGCGTAGCTCGACCGTCGGGGACGGCTGGCCGGGACGGTCCGTCACGGCCGGCTGCGGGCCAGGTCGGCCGCGCCGACCAGACCGGCGTTGCCGGCGTGCTCGGCGAGGCGCACCTCGGCGAACGGCCGGTGACCGCGCCCGGTCACTGCAGACTCGTACGCCGCACGGGCCGGGTCGAGGATGAGCTCACCAGCGTCGGACACCCCGCCACCGATGATCAAGCAGGACGGGTCGAGCACGGCGACGAGGTCGGCGAGGCCCTGACCCAGCCAGCGGCCGACCTCCTCGAACGCGTCGCTCGCGACCGTGTCGCCGTCCTCGGCCGCCGCCGTGACGTGGACGCCCTGGATGCCCTGGGGTGTGCCGTCGCCGAGCGAGAGCAGCGTCTCCGCTCGGCCGGGATCGGCGGCGGCGAGCTCGCGCGCCGTACGGACCAGCGCACGCCCGCTCGCGTACTGCTCCCAGCAGCCGTGGTTGCCGCACGGGCAGAGCAGCCCGTCGGGCACGACCCGCACGTGCCCGAACTCCGCGGCGATCCCGAACCCGCCGCGGTAGATCGATCCGCCGAGGACCATGCCGCCACCGATCCCGGTCCCGACCGTGACGCAGACGACGTCCTCGAACCCGACGCCCGCGCCGAACCGGTACTCACCCCAGGCTGCGGCGTTGCCGTCGTTCTCGATCACCACGGGGATGCCGCACGACTCGGTGAGCTCCTCGCCCAGGTGCTCGTCCCGCCAAGCCAGGTTCGGCGCGTAGTAGACCACCGAGCGGTGGGCATCCACCCAGCCCGCGGCACCGACGCCCACGTGCGCGATGTCGTGCTTGCTCCGCAGCCGCGCGACCAGGTCGACGATCGCGAGCTCGGTCGCCTCGACGTCCGTGGCCGGCGTCTCGATCCGGAGCTCGTCGATCACGTTGCCGCCGTCGTCCACGACACCGGCGGCGATCTTGGTCCCGCCGACGTCGACGCCGATCGCGAGCGTCATGAGCGCACCGGAACCCGGGCGTCGTCCGGCACCTCAGGCCTCCGCGCGCTTCTTGAGCCCGGCCAGGGCACGGTCGATGATCACGCGCTCAGCCCGCCGGCGCATCATCCCGAGCATCGGCAGCGCGATGCCGACCGACAGCCGGTAGGTCACCTCCGTGCCACCGTCAGGCGTTGCGATGAGGTCGTACGAGCCGTCGAGCTCGGTCAGCACCTTGCCCTCGACGAGGGACCAGGTCACCCGGTCGGAGCCGCTCCAGTCGTACCGCAGGGTGTACTCGTCCTTCAGCACTCCGGCGTCCATGACGAACCTGACCTCCGCCGGGCGGCCGTCCTCACCCACCGCGGTCACGTCGGCCGAGCGCACCTCGCCGGCCCACTCAGGGTAGGAGCCGAAGTCCTCGATCACCGCCATCACCTGCACCGGCGGGGCGTCGACGGTCGTGCTGGACTCGGTCTGGTCGGCCATGGAACGAACCTCTTCTGCCGGGGACGACGGCGACCCTACTCGGCGCGGTCGGCGCTCGCCTTCCGCGAGAGTGCGGGGAGCAAGTAGCCTCTCGCCCACCACCAGGGGGAACCGTGTGCAGGGAGAGGCCAGTGACGACCGTCCGCGAGTACAGCACTCCACTGCGAGTGCCGACCGAGGAGCACGAGAACCTCACCGGCATCGTGCTCGACAACGCCGCGCGACGTCCCGATCAGGTCGTGTACCGCCGGGAGGTGGACGGCGCGTGGGTCACGGTCACCGCCGCGCAGTTCCGCGACGAGGTGCTCGCGCTGGCGAAGGGGCTCGCGTCCGCGGGTGTGCAGGTCGGCGACCGGGTCGCGCTCATGGCCCGTACCCGGTACGAGTGGTCGCTGGCCGACTTCGCGGTCTGGTTCGCCGGTGGCATCGTCGTCCCGATCTACGAGACGTCCTCGGCCGAGCAGGTCGAGTGGATGCTGCGGGACAGCGGGGCGGTCGCGTGCATCGTCGAGACGCCCGCCCACGCGGAGCTGGTCGCGTCCGTGCGCGCCGGCTTGCCCGGGCTGCGCGAGGTCTGGACCATCGACGAAGGTCAGGTGACCGACCTGACGGCGCGCGGCGCCGACGTCTCCGACGACGACATGCTTGCCAGTCGTGAGGCGCTCACGGGCTCGACGGTCGCGACGCTGATCTACACCTCTGGGACGACGGGCCGGCCGAAGGGGTGCGAGCTCACCCACGGCAACTTCCTGTTCGAGGCGCGCAACGCCATCGCCGTCCTCGAGGACGTGCTGGCCGAAGACGGCGAGACACTGCTCTTCCTGCCGCTCGCGCACGTGTTCGCGCGGATCATCGAGATCGCCTGCATCATGCGCCCGGTGACGCTGGCGCACTCCCCCGACGTCACGACCTTGCTGACCGACCTCGCGGCGGTGCGACCCACCTTCATCCTCGCCGTGCCCCGCGTGTTCGAGAAGGTCTTCAACAGCGCCAGCCAGCGCGCGCACTCGGAGAGCGCCGTCAAGGGGCGGATCTTCGACGCCTCGGCGCAGACCGCGATCGCGTACAGCAAGGCACTCGATGCCGGTGGTGCCGGGCTCGGCCTGCGGGCGAAGCACGCGCTCTTCGACCGGCTCGTGTACAGCAAGCTGCGAGCTGTGTTCGGCGGTCGGCTGACGTACGCGATCTCAGGCGGCGCACCGCTCGGTGACCGTCTCAGCCACTTCTACCGCGGCCTCGGCTTGATCATCTTCGAGGGCTATGGCCTCACCGAGACGACCGCCGCCATGTGCGTGAACTCCACGTCGGCGATCCGGCTCAACACGGTCGGCCGGCCACTGCCCGGTGTCTCCATCCGCATCGCCGACGACAACGAGATCCTGACCAAGGGCCCGAACGTCCTCAAGCGCTACTGGCAGAACGAGACCGCCACCCGTGAGGCGTTCGTCGAGGACGGCTGGTTCGCCACCGGGGACCTCGGCGAGCTCGACGGTGACGGCTACCTCCGGATCACCGGGCGCAAGAAGGAGCTGATCGTCACCGCCACCGGCAAGAACGTGGCCCCGTCGATCATCGAGGACCGGGTCCGCGCCCACCCGCTGGTGAGCCAGTGCGTCGTGGTCGGCGACGGCCAGCCGTACGTCGCTGCCCTGATCACGCTCGACGCCGAGGCGCTGCCCGCCTGGGCCAAGCAGCACGGCAAGAGCGGGACGACGCCGAAGGAGCTCGTCGACGACGTGGATCTTCAGGCCGCAGTCCAGCAGGCGGTCGACGAGGGCAACAAGGCGGTGTCGAAGGCGGAGTCGGTCCGGCGGTTCCGGGTGCTCGCGGTCGAGCTGTCCGAGCAGAGCGGGCACCTCACCCCGAAGCAATCCCTCAAGCGGCCGATCATCATGAAGGACTTCGCCGCCGAGGTCGACGCCCTCTACAGCTGACCGCGACGCAGCCTGTTCGGCGCAACGGCACATTGCGCCAACTGCTCGGCGGGTCGGCTAGGTGGTGAGCGGGATCCGGACCTCGAACCGGCACCCGCCCAGGGCGTTGTGGACGTCGATCTCGCCGTCGTGCGCCTCGACGATGCCGCGCGCGATCGCCAGGCCGAGACCGGCACCGCTGCTCTCCGCGGGCGTGCGGGCCGCCTCGCCGCGAAACGCCACGTCGAACACCCGGGGCAGGTCGGCCGCCGGGATCCCGCCACAGCTGTCGGCGACGACGAAGCACGCGTGCCGGTCGGTGATCGACCCGGCGACCTCGACCGTGCCGTCGTCCGGGGTGTGCCGGATCGCGTTCGCGACGAGGTTGTGCAGGACTCGCGCCATCTGGCGGGCGTCGACCGAGACATGCTCGCCGGCCTGAGCCGACCCGGCCAGCCGCACACCCTTCGATCTGGCGACCGGGTACGCGGTGGCGATCACCTCGGACACCAGGTCGTCGAGACCGACCCGGTCGACAGCCAGGAGCAGTGCACCGGCGTGGATCCGGGACAGCTCGAAGAGGTCGTCGACCATGGTCGCCATGCGATCGGTCTCGAGCCGGATCCCGCGGTGGTACCGGGCCACGCCCGCCACATCGGTCACTACGCCGTCCTCGAGCGCCTCAGCCATCGCTCGCAGGCCGGCCAGCGGCGAGCGCAGGTCGTGGGACACCCACGCGACGAGGTCGCGCCGGCTCGCCTCCAGCGCCGCCGCGCGATCGCGCGCGTCCCGCAGTCGGTGATCGGCGAGCTCCATCTCCGCCGCGACCATGGCCAGCTCGGCCGGGAGCGGTCCTTCCGGGGCGCGGAACGCTCCTGCGCTGAGCGTCTGGGCCGCTCCGGCCAGCGCGCTCACGTCCTGGCTCACCCGACGGCCGAGGAGCAGCGCGACGACGAGGCCGGCGCCGCCGGAGGCGGCGACCACGACAACGGCGATCCGCGCGTCGTGGATGGACGCGAACATGGCATCTGTCACGACGAGCACGCCGGCGAGCACGCTCAAGATCGTGACCGCGGCAACGGTGCCGAGCTGGACGCGCAGCGACCGCCGCCGGAGGAAGACGAGGAGGAATCCGCCGACCAGCCCGACGACGGCGGCGCTGACCAGCGCCATCCCGGTCACCAGGACCAGGTCCGGCAGCGGGATCATCGCGGCTCGCCGGCGGCAGCGGTGGGCTCGTATCGGTAACCGACCCCCCACACCGTCGTGATCCGCCTTGGTCGGGACGGGTCGCGCTCGATCTTCTCCCGCAGCCGGCGCACATGGACGGTCACGGTCGACTGGTCGCCGAAGGACCAGCCCCACACGCGTTCGAGGAGGTGCTCACGCCGGAACGACTCGCCCGGGTGGCTCAGGAAGAACCCGAGCAGGTCGAACTCCCGCCCGGTCAGGGACAACGGGTGGCCGTCGAGGCGCACCTCGTGCGCCGGGACGTCGACCACGAGGTCGCCGTCGCGCAGCAGCCCGCGCGGCACGCCGGCTGACTCCCCGCGTGAGCGCCGAAGCACCGACCCGACCCGCAGCACGAGCTCGCGCGGGCTGAACGGCTTGGTCACGTAGTCGTCCGCGCCGAGCTCGAGGCCGGTCAGCCGGTCGGACTCCTCGCCGAGCGCAGTGAGCATGATCACCGGCACCGGTCCGCGCGCGCGCAGGCGGCGGCAGACCTCGAAACCGTCGAGACCGGGAAGCATGAGGTCGAGCACGACAAGATCCGGCGGGCGGGCGCCGGCGATGGCCAGCGCAGCCAGGCCATCGGCGGCTGCGTCCACCTCGTAGCCGGCCCGGCGCAGGTACTCCACGACGACCTCGGACACCGTCGGGTCGTCCTCTACCACGAGGATCCGGGCGGACCCCGGCCGTACGTCGTGCACCACCGGACGCCCTCCTGCCGCTGCCGTACCTCGCCGGGTCCGAGCGTACTTGCGAGGCGACATCGGATCGGTGCTCGTCCCGACGCCGTCACCGCTTGGTAAGGAGCGCCCTCGAGTCACGCGAACCCGGCGCCGATCATGGACATGTTGTGGATCGATCAGTCCAGCAGCTCGACGAGTCGCTCGCCGACCTGGTCCCAGGTCCAGGACCGCTCGACCCAGGCCCGACCGACCGCCCCCATCGCCTCGGCCCGGCCGGGGGCGCGGAGCAGGTCGACCAGTCGCGCGGCGACCTCTTCGGGGTCGCGCG
>Ga0136617_10005417_pt1 | contig 11415 bp, 6 predicted proteins | sample AntDrymUQ3222106_2_FD_129672 | JGI IMG/M metagenome (GOLD analysis project Ga0136617, IMG submission 129672) | Polar desert sand microbial communities from Dry Valleys, Antarctica - metaG UQ322 (21.06) | ecosystem: Environmental > Terrestrial > Soil > Desert | place: Antarctica: Dry Valley...
ACCCAGCCCGGGCCCCGGGCGTCGGGAGACGGTCCCAGGGCACCGGCACGATCGCGGTCACCCCGGTCTGGTGACCGGCCGCCTCGTCGATCACGGTCACGTGGCCGGCGCGTACCCCTGGCACGTCGGTGACCGTGTTGGACGCACCGACCGGCAGCGCGCCCACCCGGAGATTGAGGTCACGAAGTCTGGGTCGTCCGGGCACCCACGCGACGCTACCGCTGCACGGACCTCTCGACCCGCACAGAGCACCGGTCCACGGGTTCTGGTCTCGGCAAGCCGGCGTCGACACGGGCTTGACGAATGTGCGGTGAGAACGGCGGGCGCCAACTATTCTCACGCGGTGGTCCAACGACAGCGACGGCTCGCAAGCGCGGGCAGCAGTCGCGCGTTCGATGTGGCAGTCGCGGTGGCCGGCGCGGCGATCGGCGTCGCTCTCGTCATCGCCGAGCTGACCGAGCTCTCGAGTGCAAGACTGCCGTATCTCCTTGCCATCCCAGTGATCATGATCATGTGCCGGTTCCCGATGCGGTTCGGGCGGTCCGGCGGTGGCTTCGAGATCGGGTTCGAGTTCTGCGTGCTGGTCTTCCTGGCGTGCGTCGTCGAGCCGCTCCAGGCACTCGCCCTCTGGTCCCTCGGCCTCGCGCTCGGCCAGCTCGTCATTCGCAAGCGACTTCGCGCGAAGCTCTTCAACGTAGGCCTCGGGGTCGTCTCCGGCAGCCTCGCCGTCGTCGTGATCCATCTCGTTCGAGGCGACGCCCTGACCCAGCCACGCGAGCTGCTCGCCGCCGCCCTGGGGGCGGCCGTGTACTTCGTCGTCGAGTACGCCGTGTCCGGCGTCTCGATCGCGCTGGAGGAGCGCAGCGCGATCCTCCGCCAGCTTGCGGAGCCAGACATGCCGAAGGTGCTCGCGGGGTTCCTCGCGATCAGCTCGCTCGGCTACCTCACCGCGCTGGTCGGGCGGGAGCTGCCGGTCTGGTCAACCTCGCTCGTCGCGGTCCCGGTGGCGACGATCCTCGTCGCCGTCCGAGCGCGAGCGAGGGGAAGCGAGCAAGCTCGCCGCCTGAAGGTCCTGCTGGACACCTCGGGTGACGTGCAGCGGCTGGTCGACGAACCGACGGTCCTTGCCGCGCTGCTGGCCGGAGCCATCGACATGCTCCGCGACCACCGGCTCGAGCTGCGCTCCACACCACCTGGGACCGACGAGCTGGGCGTTCTCGTGCCCGGAAGCCGGACGCCGGTGTGGATCGTCGGGCCGGACGTCACACGCGTCGGCGCGAGCCCCGCGGAGGACTACCAGGGCCTGGTCGCCCTGGTGACGGTCGTCAAGGGCGCCCTCGCTCGCCTGCGCATGAGTGCGGAGATGACCGACTCGGCCTTGCACGATGCGCTGACCGGCCTGCCGAACCGGGCCCTGTTCCTCGACCGGCTCGAGCACGCGATCCTCACGCAGGGACGGCGCGGCACTCGGTCGGCCGTGCTCTTCTGCGACCTCGATGGCTTCAAGCAGGTGAACGATGTGTTGGGCCACGTCGCCGGCGACGAGCTGCTCGTGGAGGTGGGGCGGCGGATCAAGGCGTGCGTCCGGCAGTCCGACACCGTCGCCCGCTGGGGAGGCGACGAGTTCGCCGTCCTGCTCGAGTCCGTGCCCGAACCAGCCGACGTCGGCGTCGCCTGCGAGCGGATCCTCGAGGCGCTGCGCGGCCGGATCCGCGTGGTCGACGAGGACGTCTCGGTCACCGTCACCATCGGCGTGGCGCTGTCGGACGGTGGGGACTCAGCGGATGTGCTGCTGAGCCACGCGGACCTGGCGATGTACCACGCCAAGGCCGAAGGAAAGAACCGGTTCGAGACCTACGAACCAGCCTTCGGCGACGAGCGGCGCGAGCGGGTCGAGCTCGTGGAGACGTTGCGGCGGGCGATCGACGCCAGGGAGTTCGAGGTGCTGTACCAGACCGTCGTCGACCTGCGGAACCGCGAGGTGTACGGCGTCGAGGCGCTGGTCCGTTGGCGCCGCCACGGCGAGCTCGTCCCGCCCGATGTCTTCATCCGGGCAGCGGAGGAGAGCGGCCTGATCATCGATCTCGGCGCGCTGGTCCTCGACCTCGTCGCGGCGGACGCCCCGAAGCTCCGCGCGGCTGCCGGCCGGCGGATCGCCGTCGGCATCAATCTCTCCGCTCAGCAGCTGCAGCTCGAACGATTCGCGACCGAGGTCCTCGCAGCCCGGGCCGCGATGGGCGAGATCGACCTCGTGCTCGAGGTCACCGAACGGGACTTCGTCAACAACGACCCGCAGAAGCTGGCCGCCATGACCAGCCTCGCCGCCGCTGACGTCCGCTTCGCGGTGGACGACTTCGGCATCGGCTTCTCCTCGATCGGCTACCTGAAGCGGTTGCCCGTGCGCATCCTGAAGATCGACAAGTCGTTCCTCGAACGGATCGAGGACGATGCGCGGGCGTGCTCGTTGGTGCGCTCGATGGTGGTCATGGGTGATGCGCTGGGTCTTGACGTCGTCGTGGAGGGCGTGGAGCGGCAGACCCAGCTCGAGCACCTGGTCAACCACGCCAACGCGACCATCGGCCAAGGGTTCTTGTTCAGCCGACCCGTGCCGCTCGGGGAGATTCTCGCGGCGCTCTCGGCTGAATCCAGCACCGTTGACTGGCCGCCGCATCCGGTCGATCCGGGGCAGTCCCGTCTCGCGGCCGGCCACCGTGCCGCCGCGCGGTTGGCTGCGGACGAGATGACGCGACTCGCCGCCGTCGACCTCGCCGAGGATGGGCTCGATGCTCTGCTGCTCGCCCCGCGCGCGAGCTGAGCCGGCTGCGGTCAGGTGTTGGCGCCGCGCGCGGCGACCGCCCAGCGCTCGACCGCGCGGCCCTGACGCACGACGACGAGCTCGTCGGCCAGATTCACCAGCGTGCACACGTGGTTCGGCATGATCCGGACCAGCTCGCCGAGCTCGGGCGTCAGGACCCCCGCGGGGAACGTGACGGTCGCATGGTGCTCGGACATCGCGACGACCACGGCGTCGAGATGGTCGGGGAGCCGGCCGAACCCCGTCGTCCAGGTCGGCCGGTCGGCCCCGAGCACCTTGCTCCCCGCGTCCAGGACGATGCGGTTCGCGCGGCGGCTCACGACCGTGGCGTACGCGGTCAGGGCCACCTGAGCGGGACTGCACGAACCGAGCTCCACCTGCTGCGCGTCGTTGAACACATAGACACCGGGACGCATCTCGGTGAGGACGTCACCGTCCGTGCTGCTTGCGCTCGGCGTCGATCCGCCGCTGACGACGTCAGGCTCGAGCCCGATCGCCCGCACGGCATCGGCGGCGGTCCGCAACGCGGCGGCTTCGTCGCCGGCCGCGACCTCGGCCTGCCCGGGCGAATAGCTGTGGCCCGGGAAGGTGAAGACGCCACGGACATGCAGCCCGGCGTCGGTAGCCGCCGCGGCGAGCTGGCCGGCCCGAGCCGGCGCGACGCCCGTACGGTGATGGCCACTGTCGACCTCGACCAGCACATCCACCGTGTCGTGACCGGCGTGACGCGCGAGCATCCGGGCACCCTCGACCGAGTCGACGCCGATCAGGAGCGCCGCTCGGCCGGCGAGCGCACGCAGCCGGGCGCCGCGGGCCGCGTCCACCCAGACCGGGTACGCGATGAACAGATCCGGGAAGCCGGCTTCGACGAACACCTCGGCCTCGGCGACCGTGGCCACCGTGATCCCGGTAGCGCCCGCCGCTACCTGGCGCCGTGCGATCTCGAGGCACTTGTGGGTCTTCACGTGCGGTCGCAGGGACAGCCCGCGCGTCGTGGCGCTGGCCGCCATGCGCGCGATGTTGGTCTCCAGCACGTCGAGGTCGACAGCGGCGTACGGAGTCGGTCGGGCCGACCAGAGATCGGGCACGAGCAGCATCCTGACACCGGTGCGGCCCGCCGATCGGCGCATCGACCATGATCGTCGGGTGGAGGACGAGGTGCCCGTGGAGTCGTTCGCGGCGCTGGCCGCTCGCGTCCTGGCCGCTCCCCCGCGGCTCGGACCGGTCCGGCTGGTCGCGGTGGACGGCTTCGCCGGCTCGGGCAAGACCACGTTCGCCGGTCGGCTCGCGGCGGCCCTCTCAGCACAGGTGCTGCACACCGACGATCTCCTCGAGGGCTGGGCGGACACCGTCAGCTTCTGGCCCCGCCTCGACGAGTGGGTGCTGGCTCCACTGCGCTCGGGCCGATCCGGTCGCTACCACCGATACGACTGGCTGCACCAACGGTTCGGCTCCCAGTGGCACGCGGTCCCACTCGCGCCGGCGCTCGTCGTCGAGGGCGTCACCAGCGCGCGCGCCGCGGTCCGGCCCGAGCTCACGCTGTCGGTCTGGGTCGATGCCCCCAAGAGCGTTCGCACCGCTCGAGGGATCGCCCGCGACGGGGAGGCCTCGCTCCCGCTCTGGCAGGCCTGGCAGGTGGCCGAGGAAGCCCATGCCGAAGCCGATCGTACGCTGGACCAGGTCGATCTCGTCGTCGTGGGCAACCCACCGGTCCCGCCCGACCCGGCCACGGCGTTCGTCATCCTCCGGTCCCGTTGATCACCACGATCCCGGACCGCCTGCACGGGTGGCCGGACGCTCGACCCGCCGCACCACGTGCAGCAGGTACTCCTTGCGGTTGAGCGGGTCGGAGTCAGACCGTGGCCTGGTCGGGATCACGCCGCGAACCGGCTGGTAGTGGTCGAACGCGCACTCCAGGTCGCCTTCGCCACGGGTCAGGGACGGCAGGTGCAGCTCCAGCTCGTGCATCCGCGCGGCCGGGATCTCACCCTCGACGACGTAGGAGGTGCCGCGCATCGTCGAGGTCTGAGGCACTGCCGCCAGGCGGACCAGAGCAGGGAGCACAGCTCCGAAGACGTCCGCTGGGACATGGAGGCGGAAGCGGTGGATGGGCTCGTACACCTTGGTGCCGGCCTGGCTCAGCGCATCCATCAACACCAGCGGCGTCAGGTTGCGGAAGTCCCCACCGGTGCTCGACATGCTCTTGTCGAAGACCGCGTGGGCGTGGCTCTGCCGTGGCGCATAGCCGGAGCGGGTCATGGTGACGGTGCAGTCGGTGACCTGCCATCCGTGGAGCCCTTGGAGCAACGTCGCCTTCACGGTGTCCTCGACCGCCCTCAGGAATGCGAGCGGCATCGACCCGAGCTCGACGCCCAGCTCGAACGCGACCCCGTTGCCGATCGGTGCAGGGTCGACGCGCAACCCGACCGTCGCGAGGAACGGGTTGGGGTCCTCTCCCATCGTCTCGACCGCGGAACCGCTGCGGACGGGCCGCTCGATGCAGATCGTCGTGGTCTCGCGGAACGTGACGTCGATGCCGAACTCGTCGGCGAGCGTCGCCTGGATGACCTCCTTCTGCACCTCGCCGTAGAGCGTCACGGAGATCTGCTGCCGGATCTCGTCCTGCCGCACGTTGATCAGCGGGTCCTGCTCAGCGAGCTGCACGAGCGCCACGTGAAGCGCGCCGTTGTGAGCGCGGCTCACGGGACTGACGACGGTCTCGAGTGTGGGCGGCGAGAACGAGCGCAAGTTCGAGAGGCTCGTCCACGGGCGGCCGATCTCGTCGCCGATCTGGATGTCACCGAGTCCCCAGAGCTTGCCGATCTGTCCGGCGGCAACCGATCTGTGCGGGACGGCCGAGCCGCGGTCGAAGACCTCGATCGCGGTGACCTTCCGGTCCTGGTGCCCGCGGCGTCGGACGCGATCGCGCACTCGGACGGTTCCGGCGAACATCCGGACGTACGCGATCTTCTCGCCGGCCGGGCCTCGCTCGACCTTGAAGACCAGGCCAGAGACGGGGTCGTCGACGGCGCCTTCGGTCGACGGCAGCAACTCCGTCACACCGGCGATCAGCGGATCGACGCCGGCCCCCGTGATCGCCGAGCCGAAGAAGACCGGATGCACGAGCGCGTGCCTGGTCTGCGTCGCCAGCGCGGTGCGGAGCCGGGCGTACGAGACGGCAGACTCGTCGTCCACATATCGGGCCAGGAGCGCATCGTCGTGGTCAGCGAGGAGATCGACCAGCGCCGTGGTGAAGTCGACGTCGGATCCGTCGAACGGCGCATAGCCCGCGCCGCGGCTGCCCAACCTGCTGGTCGCGCCCATGGGCACGATGGCCGGGGCCAGTCGATCGGAGATGGTTCGCAGCAAGGATTCGTGCTGTGCACCGCTGCGGTCGATCTTGTTGACGAAGATGAGGGTCGGAATCCGCAGCCGCTGCAGCGCCCGCATCAGGACGCGGGTCTGCGCCTGCACCCCTTCCACGGCCGAGATCACCAGCACCGCACCGTCGAGCACGCTCAGCACCCGCTCCACCTCGGCGATGAAGTCCGGGTGGCCGGGCGTGTCGATCAGGTTGATCGTCACGTCGTCGATGACAAAGGACACGACGGCGGACTTGATCGTGATGCCGCGTTGACGCTCCAGCGCCATCGAGTCGGTCTGGGTGCTGCCCGCGTCGACGCTGCCGATCTCGTCGATGACGCCTGCGGAGTGGAGAAGCCGCTCCGTCAGGCTGGTCTTACCGGCGTCGACATGCGCCAGGATCCCCAAGTTCAACGTTCGCACGACGGGTCATGTCCTCTGGGTAGATGGCTACTCCCGGCTGGTTGGACATGAACGCCTCGCGCATCGTGCTCTCCTCGGTTTGATCGACGGCTCTCGACGGCAGTGCAGCAGACGCTCCGCGGACGGGCAACCGGTTTCTCGGGCGCTCCGGCTCGGCTCAGAGCCAGTCGTACGGGCTCGAGGTCGCGCCACCGGAGAGCCGGGCGTAGCCCGGACCTCGGTCGAAGAACGGCTGTTCAGCGGGGCGAGCTGCGCGCTGTTCCTCGCGCAGCCGTGCGGTCACGGCATGATCCACATCGAGCTGGTCACCGCGGCCGGCGATCTCCACGCCGTACGAGTCGCGCGCAGCCTCGATCGACACCTTGCCCCAGCGCACGTCGCGGAGCACCGCATCGACCGATCGGGCGAGCGGGTCGCCCCATCCTCCGCCGCCGGTGGTCCGGATCCTGATCGTCTCGCCGGCGAGCACCGGCTCCGCGTCGGCCAGCGCGTCGACCTCGCGCTCGGCCGAGCCACCCGGGTTGATCGTGACCTGGAACGGCTGGCCCGCCCGGCCGCCGCGGACACCCCAGCAGGCCAGGATCGACCGGTCCGCGATCGACATGAAGTGGCCGTCGCGGAGCATACGGAGGTGCTTCTCGTAGCCGAGCCCGCCGCGGAACTGCCCCGGACCGCCTGAGTCGACCGCCAGCCCGAGCCGCTCGACCACGAACGGGAATCGCGACTCCGTGAACTCCGTCGGCAGGTTTCGCGAGTCCGGGACGACATGGATCGTGTCCTCGCCGTCGGCGTACCAGCGGCCACCGGAGCCACCTCCGAGCACCTCGCGCATGAGGTACGGGTCGCCGCCGAGGTCCAGACCGTAGACGCCCGTGTAGCGAATCGTCTCCTGGTCGGCAGGCATCCGGCCGTCGACCGCCTTGGCCAGCACCCCGGCCAGCACACCCAGCAGCCTCAAGATCACGAACGTCCGGGCGTTGGTCGGCGCCGGGAAGAGCGGTGTCAGCAACGTCCCCTTCGGTGGGAAGCGGAGCTCCAGCAGCGGCACGACCCCCTCGTTCACATCGAGCTCGGCCATGCGCTCCGGGGTCTCGGCGAGGTTGCGCAAGATCGGCGCGAGCCACTTGGCCAGGAAGTTCCCGTCGGCGTAGTCGCCGGCGTGGTTGATCGGTCCCTTGGCCTGCGGTGAGGTGCCGGTGAAGTCGAGCACGAGCCTGGCGTCGAGGCCGGCACCGTCCAAGGATGTCTTGATGAGCGTGATCCGCTGCCCGTGCAGGCGTGGCTCGTCGACGCCGTCGTGCTCCGCGTAGTCCTCCCAGACATACTCGCCGTCCGGAATCCTGGCCAGCAGCTCGGTCCGGAACACCGCGGTCGTCCGGTCGAGAATCGCGTCGAAGCACGCCTCGACCTGGATGCGGCCGTACCTGGTGAACAGGTCGGCGAGCCGCCGGGCGCCCATGAGGCAGGCCGAGCACTCCGCGTCGAGGTCACCGGCCAGCGAGTCGGGCATCCGCGAGTTCCGGGTCATGATCGTCAGCGCGGCCCGATTGGGGACGCCAGCGTCCCAGAGCTTGATCGGGGGGACCATGAGGCCCTCCTCGAACACGCTCGTCGCGTGCGAGGGCATCGAGCCGGGCACTGAGCCGCCGATGTCGTCGTGGTGGCCGAACGCCTGCACGAACGCGACCACCTCGCCGTCGTGGAACACCGGCACGGTGACGCACAGATCCGGCAGGTGGCCGATGCCGCCCTCGGACAGGTAGACGTCGTTGTGGAAGAACACGTCGCCCTCGCGCATCGTCTCGACCGGGTGGTCGCGGACCACCGGGTGGACCAGCGCGGAGTACGAGCGGCCGGTCAGCTTGCGCAGGCGACGATCATGGATGCCGGCCCGGAAGTCGTGCGCGTCCCTGATCATCGGCGAGCGCGAGGTGCGGCCGATGGCGGTCTCCACCTCCTGCTCCACCGAGGCGAGCGTGCCCTGGACGATCTCCACCAGCACGGGGTCGACAGGCTGCTCGTCGCGCGACGGCGTGGTCATGCGCGACGCACCACCAGGTCGAGGTACGCGTCGACGCGGGCCACATAGCCGGGATGGACCGGCACCGTCGATCCGAACTCCTCGATCACCGCCGGCCCGCTGACCACGTCTCCCGGCTCGAGGCAGCTGCGGTCGAAGACCGACGACGTCGTCCACCCGTCGAAGTGGACTGGCCGCTCGCCCGTGCGGGCGCGGTCGATCCTGCCGTCGCCGTCCGGCCGAGGGTCGAGCACCGGGCGAGCGATCGGCCCGATGCCGGTCACCCGCAGGTTCACCCACTCGACGGCGTGCCGGTCGACGCCCCGGTAGCAGTATCCGTACAGCTGCTCGTGCGCACGGTGGAACGACTCGACCACCGATGACCTGAAGCGCTCGTCGATCTCCCCGCCCGGCGCGTCCACGCGAACCTCGTACGCCTGGCCGTCGTACCTCAGGTCTGCGCTGCGGACGAGGTGGTGATCTTGGGCGGCGAAGCCCTCGGCAGCGAGCGCATCGGCCGAGCGGGTCTCGAGCGTGGCGTACGCCGCGGCAACCCGCTCCAGGTCGAGATCGCGGTCGCGCTGCACCGCCGTCTGGACGTCGTCGTTGCGCACGTCGACCGTGAGGAGCCCGTACGCGGAGAGGTTGCCAGGGTCGGGCGGCACCACCACGGCTGGCAACCCGAGGATGTCGATCAAGCGGCACACGAGCAGCGGGCCGGACCCGCCGAAGGCCACCATCGCCAGGTCGCGGACGTCGAGCCCGCGACGAACGGTGACCTGACGAATCGCGTTCGCCTGGTTCCACGCGGACACCTCGAGGATGCCGGTGGCAAGATGCTCGAGATCGAGTCCCAGCGACCCGGCCAACGTCGTGAGCCCGTCGCGAGCCGCGCCGACGTCGAGCCGGATCTCGCCGCCCAGCAGGTGCGGGGGGATCCGACCGAGCACCACGTGCGCGTCGGTCACTGTCGGCGCCGTGCCTCCGCGGCCGTAGCAGAGCGGGCCAGGATCCGCGCCGGCTGACTGCGGGCCGACCTGGAGCCTGCCATCGGGCGAGCGGTCGGCGATCGAGCCGCCGCCGGCGCCGACCGTCACAATGTCGATCATCGGGATCTTGGAGGGGTACGCGCCCACCGTGCCTTCGGTCGTCAGCGTCGGTCTGCCGTCGAGGACCACCGAGACGTCTGTCGACGTCCCGCCGCCGTCGAGCGTGAGCACGGAGCCGAACCCAGCGCGGCCCGCCACCACCGCCGCGCCCAGCGCGCCGGCCGCCGGACCGGACAGCACCGTGGTGATCGGTTGCCGCACCACCTCGGCAGCCGACAGCACGCCGCCGTTGCTCTTCATGACGTAGAAGGGCAGGTCCGGCGCCAACTCGTCGAGCCGCTCGCGAATACGGCTCACGTATGCAGCCAGCCGCGGCTTCACGGCTGCGTCGACGAGCGTGGTCACGCTTCGCTCGTACTCCCGGTACTCCCGGAGCACCTCCGACGAGATCGACACCACGCACGCCGGGTGCTCGCGGGTGAGCACCTCGCGCATGCGCACCTCGTGCGCATCGTTCGCGTACGAGTGGAGGAAGCACACGCCAACGGTGTCGATCCTGTTCGTGCGGAACCAGCGCGCGGCCGCGACCGCCTGCGCCTCGTCGAACGGGCGGATCTCGGCACCCGTGACGTCGAGCCGGCCGCCGACGGTCCGGACTCGGTCGACCGGCACGATCCGGTCGGGCTTCACCCAGAAGTACGAGTTGCCGTAGCCGTCTGGCACGGACTGCCGGGCGATCTCCAGCACGAACTCGTAGCCCTCGGTGGTAAGAAAGCCGAGCCGTCCGACCTTGCCCTCGAGCAGCTGGTTGGTGGCCACCGTCGTCCCGTGCGACACGGACACCACGGCGTCCCCGCCGCACCCCAGCCGGTCGAGCACCTTCGCCATGCCGGCCATGAAGCCCTCGGCCGGGTCGGCAGGTGTCGACGGTGTCTTGGTCGTGACCAGCTCACCCGAGCTCACGTCGAGCGCCACCACGTCCGTGAACGTCCCGCCCGTGTCGATGCCGACGCGGATCCGCCGCCCTGCATCAGTTCCGTACGGCGGCTCCTGCACGTCGAGCATTCAACAGCCTGCCGAGCACCCGATGGTCAGCGACCCGACGCCACGGGTCACCGGGAGCCGTCGCTCGGCGTTGATTTCTCCGGGACCGCCCGGAATGATCATCAGGTGACTGTCCACCTCGAGAGCGAGCGACTCGTGCTGCGCGAGTTCACCGCCGACGACGTGGACAACCTGGTCGAACTCGATGCTGACCCTGCGGTTGCGCGCTGGGCTCCTGAGGAGCCGCCGTCGCGGGACGAGATCGAGGCCGACTGGCTGCCGTCGTTTCATCGGCGGTACGCCGAGACACCCGGCTTCGGCTTCTGGGCGGTGGAGGACAAGATCACCGGGGAGTTTCTCGGCTGGTTCCACCTCCGCCCGGGCGATGGGCACGGGGCCGACGAACCGGAACTCGGGTACCGGCTCCGCCGCTCGGCCTGGGGCAAGGGGTACGCGACCGAGGGCAGCCGGGCGCTGATCGACAAGGCGTTCGCCGAGCACCCGATCCGCCGAGTTCTCGCCGAGACCGCAGGGTTCCACACCGCCTCGCGGCGGGTGATGGAGAAGTCCGGCCTCCGGCTGGTCCGCGAGTTCGACGCGGGGTATCCACCGATCGGACCAGACGACGTGCTGGGCGACGTCGAGTACGCGATCGACCGGGCCGAGTGGGAGCGCCATCGCAAAGATCCTGGCGGCGCTCC
>Ga0136617_10005418_pt1 | contig 11413 bp, 12 predicted proteins | sample AntDrymUQ3222106_2_FD_129672 | JGI IMG/M metagenome (GOLD analysis project Ga0136617, IMG submission 129672) | Polar desert sand microbial communities from Dry Valleys, Antarctica - metaG UQ322 (21.06) | ecosystem: Environmental > Terrestrial > Soil > Desert | place: Antarctica: Dry Valley...
CCGGCACGCGCCAGCTGGGCGGGCGGCGGTAGTCGAGCGCCACGCGCGAGCCGCACTCCAGGCACACGAGCTGGCCGTCCTGCGCTCGGGCCCCGCAGGTGGGGCAGCTCGCCGGCGACCCTGTCGGAAAGCTCTGCACCGGGGTCGAGGCTAGCCGTGTGTGTTCCGGCGACGCACCAGCTCACGCATTCGCTCGAGCCGATTCGACGCCGCCGGGCGCTGTGAGGCCGCCGCGCGGGCCCCGCGCTCCGCGCGCCTGACCTCCGGGTGGGTCGGCCCCGGGAACGCCGGCGGCGCCTGGGGGCGGGCCGCCGAGAGGGAGGGAGCACCGTCGCCGCGACGATTCGGGGGCAGCGCCGGGCCTTCGCCGCGGCGATCCGCGGCGAGGGCCGGGACCGCCGGCGCGCCGCAGGCGTGGCAGTAGCGCGCGTCGGTGGAGAGCAGCGACCCGCAGCTGCCACAGCTGCCCGCGACGCCGGTGGCCACGAGCTCCAGCACCGTCTGTCCGACCTCGAGGGCGGTGGCCAGCGCGCGCAGCTCCTCGTCCACCGCGTTCAGCTCGGCCGCCTTTGCCTTCAGGAGCTCGGGCTCGCGCCGGCCCTGGCGCTGGAGCTCGAACACGAGCGCGCCGAGATCCAGGATCAGCGCCTCGCGCATGCGCCTCTGCTCGCGCAACCGCCGCCGCATGCGGCCTCGCTCGCGCGCGCTCGGCCTGCGGGAGGACGGGGTGGTGTGGAAGGAGGTGTCTCGCTGTGGCATGGGCAGCTGTGCGGGGGTGGGGCGTGGCAGGAGTCTGGCGGGAGCAGCGCGGCCCCGTCGCTGATCGGGGGAGCACCACACCGGATGCCCATCAGGCCGCCCACGCGCTCGCGCTGACTATATCTGGGTGCAGAGCGCCTTCCTTACCCCTGGAGCGCCTCGCTGACGACGCGCTGAATGCCCTCCCGCCGTATCTCGAGTGGAAACTCCGCGAGGATCCGCTCGCGCGCGGCGCGATGAGCGTCCGGCCCGAGCGCCAAGGCCTCGCGCACGCCGGCGGCCACGGTCCCGGGGTCCTGGGAGGAGATCAGCACGCCCGCCGTGCCGACCACCTCCGGCATCGCGGTCACGTCCATGACCACCGGCACGCAGCCCGCGAGCATCGCCTCCGCCACAGCCAGCCCGAAGCCCTCGTGGCGGGAGGCCTGCACGTAGACGGAGGCGCGGCGGTAGAGGGTCTCCAGATCCTCGTCGGAGAGCCAGCCGGTGAACTCCACGTTGTCCGGGGCGAGTCCGCGCAGGTGCTCGATGGCGTCGTCGTGCCACTTGCCCACGAACACGAAGCGCACGTCCGGAAGATGACTGGCAGCCTCCACGAACGGCTGGTGGCCCTTCTGCATGAGGGTCGTCTTCACGAGGTGACCGACGGTGAGTGCGAGCGGCTCGCGCTCGTCGTAATCGGGGAGCGGGGCGAACGGGTCGGGCACGCCGTGATGCACCACGGTCACGCGCTCGGGGGGGATCGGCGTGTTTGCTGCGATCTCGCTGCGCGAGTAGTGCGAGTTGGTCAGAAGGCGCCCGGCGCGGCGCATGATCCAGCGGCTTGCCCACCTTCGCAGCCCACCCTGCTGGTAGCCGTAGCCGATGTCCGGCATGTTCGCGGTGTCAAACCCCCCGACGATCTGAACGGAGGGCTTGCGCAGAAGCCACGCGAGCGTGATCGGGAGGAAGGTGTGCCACGAGGCAAACCACCCGAAGACGAGATCGGCGCGCAGCACCGCGGGGACGACGTGCAGGAGGTTGGGCACGCGTCCGGGCTGAAAGAGATCCTCGACCTCCCACTGCTCCTCCAGGATCGCCCGGTCGATGGCCACGAAGCTCGCCTTGCGGCTGTGCACATAGAGGATCCGGGGCCGGCCGGCCATCAGCCGCCGCTGATCGCCGGCGCCGGTGCGCTCGGCACGCCCTCGATGAACGCGCGGTGCCACTCGGAGAGCTCGAGCAGGCAGAACAGGACGCTCTTGAAATCCGCGCGTCCCGAGCGGTGCAGGGTCACGAGGTCGCGGACGGCGCGGGGCTCGATCAGCTCGCCGAGGTCGGATCCCGCCGCATAGCGGCGCTCCACCTCCTCGCCGAGGGACGAGCGCAGCCAGTCGGCGTACGGGCTCGCGAAGCCGTGCCGCGGGCGGCCGACGATCTCGGGCGGGAGCAGGTGGGCCATGGCCTGCCGGTGAAGGCGCTTGCCGGCGCGCGGGCGCACCCGCGTCCGGGCGGGGACGCGCTCCACGAAGCGCATCAGCTCGACGTCGAGGAAGGGGACCCGCTGCTCGAGGCCCGCCGACATGGACATCTTGTCCGCGCACACGAGTATCCCGTCGGGCAGGAACAGGTGGGTGTCCAGGTAGAGCGCCTGCTCGACGAGGCCCCGGTCGGCCACGTCGCCGAGTACGTCCCCGGCCAGCGCGACGCGCTGTGCCGCGGCATCGCGGCCATCGCCTCCCACCAGGCGCTCGCGTAGCGGGTCGTCGGTGATCTCGACCAGGCGCACCAGTCGCTCGGCATCCGACAGGTCGCCGAGCAGCCTTCCCGCGCGGCGGGCGCGCTCGTTGCCCGCCAGCAGCCCGGTGGCCGCCCGCAGCGGGCGCGCGAGCGGGCCGAGCCGGCCGGCGAGGCTCAACGCCGAGGCGGCCTGATGGCGCCCGTATCCGCCGTGGGGTTCGTCGGCCCCCTGGCCGGAGAGCACGACCTTGACCGACTGCGAGGCGAAGCGCGAGAGCGCCATCAGGGCAGGCGCCGACGGGATGCCCACGGGCTCCTCCAGCCGGCGCACGCAACGCGAGAGCTCGCCGAGGAAGTCCGACTCCTCCATCGCGGTGTCGCTGTGCCGGGTTCCGATCGTGCGGGCCGACTGGGCCGCGTACTCGCGCTCGTCGAGCACGGCGCCATGGCCGGGAAAGCCGATCGTGAAGGTGGATGGCGGCTCGTCCATCCGCCGCGCCATCGCGGCGGCGATCGCCGCGGAGTCCACGCCGCCGCTGAGGAAGGCGCCGTAGGGGACGTCGGACATCATCTGGCGCTCGACCGCGTCGGAGAAGCGCAGGGCGAGCTCTGACTCGAGCTCCTCCTCCGGAGCGGCGAGCGGGTCCCCGGGCGCCTGCCTGTAGCTCGAGACCACCGGCGGCGAGTCCTCCGGGGCGATCAGCAGCGAGGCGGGCGGGAGCTTGCGGATCCCCCGAACAGGGTCAGCGGCCCCGGTACGAAGCGGCAGGCGAGGTAGTGGTCGAGCGCGACGGGATCGACCCGCGGCTGGACGAGGCCGGTGGCCAGCAGCGCCCCGATCTCGGAGGCCATCGCCACCCGCCGTCCGTCGCTCCACCAGTAGAGCGGCTTGACGCCGAACGGATCGCGCGCGGCCACAATGCGCCGGCGAGGCGCGTCCCAGAGCACGAAGGCGAAGATGCCGTTGAGGCGCCGCACGAAGTCCTCGCCGTACTCCTCGTAGCCGTGCACGACCACCTCGGAGTCAGATCGCGTGGAGAAGGAATGGCCGCGGCGCTCGAGCTCTGAGCGAACCTGCTCGTGGTTGTAGATCTCGCCGTTGACCACCGCGGAGACAGCGCCGTCCTCGGAATGCAGGGGCTGATCTCCGCCCGCCACGTCGATGATCGCGAGGCGGGTGTGCGCGAGCGTGGCCGGGCCGGCGCGGAGCACCCCGTCTCCGTCGGGGCCGCGGTGGCGAAGCGCGTCAACCATCCTGCGCCCGCAGTCCTCAGGCGCGGTTCCGGCTGGATCCAGCAGGGCGCCGATGCCGCACATGCCCCTCATCTTGTCGCACCGACCTGTCGCCCGGATGGCGCCAAGCCGTCACCTCCGCGCGTGGAGCCGTTCACCGGCGCAACGGACGATGCCGGTCACTGCACACCGGACGAGGAGGAGCGATGTACCGCATCATGGGACTAGCACACGCGGCCGGGGCGAGCGCGCTCGCCGCTCTGCGGCGTGAGAGGGGGCAGGGAACCGTCGAGTACGTGGCGCTGATACTGCTCGTGGCGCTGATCATGGCCGGCGTCGTGGCCGCGATGAAGGGCTTCAGGAGCGACGAGGGCAAGGAGCTCGGCGACGTGATCCTCGGGAAGATCAAGGAGGCCGTGCGCAAGGTGGAGTTCTGAGGCCGGGCGGGGAGGGAGCGCGGCGGCCGGGCGCGCGGGGCCGGGCAAGATCTGCCCCGCGTGCCACCATGGCCCGGTGCCGAGCACCACCTCAGAGCTGCCCGTCGCCGTCTTCGACTCGGGCGTCGGCGGGCTCACCGTCCTGCACGAGTGCCTGGTCTCGCTGCCCCACGAGGACTTCCTCTACCTCGGCGACACCGCGCGCTTTCCCTACGGCGACCGGTCGCCCGTCGAGCTGCTGGCCTTCGGGCGCGAGCTCGCGGGCATCCTCCTCGACGAGGGGGTGAAGCTGATCGTGGTCGCGTGCAACTCGGCAACCGCGGCGGCGCTGCCGGCGCTCCGCGACGAGCTTGCGGGGAGGGTGCCGGTGATCGGCGTCGTGCGCCCGGAGTCGCGGCTCGCCTCCGCGGCCACGCGCAACGGCAGGGTGGGCCTGATCGCCACTCCGGCCACGGTGGCGAGCCGCGCCTACGAGCGGGCGCTCGAGGAGGCCTCCGGCGGGCGGGTCGTACTGCACACGGTGGCCTCGGCGGACCTCGCCCCGCTGATCCAGGACGGGGGAGAGGTCGACGAGCGCACCGTGCGGTGCGTGGAGCGGGCCTGCGCTCCGCTGCGCGGCGCGGGGGTGGACACCGTGATCCTCGGCTGCACGCACTATCCGCTCGTCAAGCCGATCCTGCAGCGCACGCTCGGCCGCGAGGTCGAGATCGTGACCTCGGGCGAGGCCATCGCCGACGAGGTGGAGCGTGAGCTCCAGGTTGCTGGCGTGGCCGCTCCCATGGATCGCCGCGGCGACTATCGATTTCTAGCCTCTGGAGACCCCGAGGCCTTCCGCAGGCTGGGCACGCGGTTCCTGCAGCTGCCGATCGCGCAGGTGCGCCACGTGGACGTGGCGGGTGCCCGGGCCCCATCGGCCGCGACTGGGGCCGCCGCGTGAGCCGCCACGACGGCCGCGCGGCCGATCAACTGCGGGACGTGAGGATCGAGCCGGGCTTCGTCAGCACCGCCAGCGGCTCGGCGCTGATCACCCAGGGCGGGACGCGCGTGATCTGCACGGCGTCCGTGGCGGAAGAGGTGCCCCGCTGGATGAAGGGCCGCGGGCGCGGGTGGGTGACTGCGGAGTACGGCATGCTGCCCGCCTCGACGGGCGATCGAAAGCCGCGGGACATCTCCAGGGGTAAGTCCGACGGACGCAGCGTGGAGATCCAGCGGCTGATCGGGCGGGCACTGCGCGGCGTCGTTGACTTCGAGGCGCTGGGAGAGCGCACGGTCTGGATCGACTGCGACGTGCTCGAGGCCGACGGGGGCACGCGCTGTGCGGCGATCACCGGCGGATACGTCGCACTCGAGCTTGCCCTGGATGGGCTGATCGCGGAGGGCCTGCTCAGCTCCCTGCCGCTGACGGAGTCGGTGGCCGCCGTCTCGTGCGGCGTTGTCGAGGGGGTTCCCGTGCTCGACCTTGACTATCCGGAGGACTCGAGCGCCGAGGTGGACATGAACGTGGTGATGACCGGTGACGACGGGCTCGTCGAGGTGCAGGCCACCGGTGAGCGCACGCCCCTGTCGCGCACCTCGCTCGACGAGCTCCTCTCGCTCGCCGCGACGGGCATCGAGCGGCTCCGCGAGGCCCAGCGGGACGCCGTGATCCAGCCGGCGGACTAGTGGTCCGTCCTCGAGCGGGCCACTGAGGGACCGGGCGGTGCGGCTCGTGCTCGCCACCCGCAACGATCACAAGCTCCGCGAGCTGGGGCCGCTGCTCGTCCCCCACGAGCTCGTGCCACTGACTCCCGGGCTCGAGCTCCCGCCCGAGGTGGGGGAGACCTTTCGGGAGAACGCGCTGGGCAAGGCGAGGGCCGCGGTGGCGCTCACTGGGTCCGTCGGGTTGGGAGAGGACTCCGGGATCCAGGCGGTCGCCCTCGGAGGGGCACCGGGGGTGCGCTCGGCGCGCTACGCGGGCGAGCATGCCGGCGACGCGGAGAACCTTGCCAAGCTTCTGCGCGAGGTCTCCCCGCAGAACGACACGCGTGCGGCCTATGCGTGCGCGCTCGCGGCGATCTGGCCCGACGGCACCGAGATCTGCGTGGAGGGACGCTGCAGCGGGCGGCTGACCCACCAGCCGCGCGGGGAGGGCGGCTTCGGCTATGACCCCGCTTTCGTGCCCGACGACCTCCCGGGCGGGCGCACCATGGCCGAGATCTCCGGCGAGGAGAAGAGCTCCATCAGCCACCGTGGGCGCGCGGCGCGTGCCCTGCTCGACCGCCTCGAAGCGGTCGAGAGGATCGAGGGCACGTGATCGGTCCCGCGGATGCCATCGGCCCGGCCGCGCAAGGGTCAAGGAAGACCCGCGCCGCGGGCCTCTCGATCGCCTCCAACGCGACGCTGATCGCGCTCAAGCTCGCGGCGGGGGCGATCACGGGATCGATCGCGATCATCACCGAGGCCGTCCACTCGGGCATCGACCTGATGGCGTCGGTGATCGCGTTCGTCTCGGTGCGCAAGGCCGACGAGCCAGCCGACGCCGACCACCCCTACGGCCACGCGAAGATCGAGAACCTGGCGGCGGCCATCGAGGGCATGCTGATCCTGGTCGGCGCCGGAATCATCGTCTTCGAGTCGGTGCGGCGGCTGGTCGACGTGGTCGAGGTCGAGTCGATTGGCGTGGGCATAGCGGTGATCGGATTCTCGGCGGTCTGCAACCTCGCCGTCTCAAGCTATCTGTACCGCCAGGCGCGGCTCACCGAATCTCCCGCGCTCGAGGGCGATGCCGCCCATCTGCGAACGGACGCCTTCACCTCGACGGGCGTCTTGGTGGCGCTCGTGCTCGTGGAGATCACGGACGTGACCTGGCTCGACCCGGCCACCGCGCTCCTGGTCGCGGTCGCGATCGTCTTCGCCGGCGTCAGGATCCTCTCTCGCTCCTCGCGCGTGCTGGTCGACGAGGCGCTCCCGGCGGACGAGTTGGATGCCGTTCAAGAGGCCTTCCAGCAGCACGGCGCCGTGGAGCTCGAGGGCTTCCACAAGCTGCGCGCGCGGCGGGCCGGGAGCCGCCGCTACATCGACATGCACGTGCAGTTCGCGGACGGCACCACGCTCAGGCGCGCCCACGAGCTGGCCCACGAGCTGCAGAGGGACATCCGCGCGCGACTGCGCGGGGCGGACGTGCTGATTCACTTGGAGCCCTCGGAATCGTCGGCGCGGGATGCGGGTGCCGAGTGAGCTGGGCGGTTTCCGGTGCCGCGCGGCGGGCGCTCTCCGAGAGGCGGATGGCACTTGGGAGGAAGCCGGGGTGTGGTTGATCGGTTGACTGCTCGCGTACCGGAAAGCCAAACCCCCGGCCCGACGGGCGATCTTCGGGGGCGGCTGCCCGCCTGCCCGCTTTGACATTGGTCTCCGCGCTCGAAACCCCCCGCCTCGTCCTGCCCCCATGGAGCGACGCCGACGCCGACCTGCTCGCCCGACTTGGCGGCGACCCACTGGTCGTGCGTTACATCGGAGCGGGCGAGCGCTGGTCGGCCGAGCGGGCCACGGACGTGTCCGCGCAGGTCGTCGACCATTGGCGCGTGAACGGCTTCGGCTGGCGGCCCGCCTCGAGATGTCACCGGAGTTCGACACCGCTGGGCGCGCCGGAGAGTCGGTGCGCATCTACCGGCTGCTCAAGCGCGACTTCTCGACGCGCCGACGCCCCACAACTCAACTCCCCGGGGGAGCCTGATCGGAGCTGCCCCGCCTCAGCGCAGGTTCACCGCGGCCGCCGCTCCCACCGCGAGCAACACGCCCGAATAGCCCAAGTAGCCGTTCAAGAGCAGCAGCGCGGCCGCCACGAGGCAGATCGCGACGGTCACGATCCAGGAGATTCGCGGGAGCGGCACGGCGCTATTGTGACCTCGATGCCACCGGCCGAGCGGTTCCCCAGTGGTCCCAGGCGCCCACCCGCCCATCCGCCGTGCCGTACCGGTGGCGCGTGAGCCCGGCCGGTGACCCGGAGAAGCCGGCGCCGGTCCGACTCGTCGAGCTCTCCGAGGACGTTCGCTCGGCGGTGCTGGTGGACTCGGCCGGGGCGCTTGTGGCGGCCAGCGACTCGGACACCGTCCGCGCCCGAAAGCTGGCGGACCTGACCCGGGAGCTGATCGAGGCGGCCGACGCGGTGGCGCCGGAGCCCACGGAGCAGATCGAGGCACGCGTCGAGGACGGCGCTGTCTTCGCGGTGCGAACCGTGCGCCACACGCTTGCCTGCGTGGCGCGCCGGCTGGCGCTGCCGGCGCTGGTGCTCTACGACCTGCGTCAGACGATGCAGGAGCTCGAGGGATCGGCGTGAGCCCGTGTCCCCGTGAGCCCAGGCGGGCGCGATGAGGGAGCCCGCGAAGGGCGCGATCGGACGTGCGACGGCGGTCGCGGAGGGGATGGCGGCCGGCGTGCGCCGCCGTCAGCGCGAGCGCGAGCCGCGCGTGCTGCTCTTCGCGCGCCCCGGTGAGCCGCGGATTCTCGCGCCCGGCGCCAAGGGCCAGGATCGGATCCTCGATGTCGCGGAGCGGATGATCGCGCTGGTCGACGAGGCCGAGGGCGGTACCCGCCGCGATCGAGCGCGTGCCCGCCGCGCGGCCCACAGCGAGCAGCGCGAGAGCCGGCGCGCCGCCAGGTCCGACGAGCGGCGCCGGGACGCAAGCACGGAGGACGAGGGGTGAGCATGGTCGACCACGAGCTCGCGGGCCGAGTGCTGGAGCGGGCGCTGAAGCAGGGAGGCGACATCGCGGAGCTCTACGTGGAGGATCGCCGCGCCTTTGCCCTGTCGCTCGACGACGGTAGGGTGGAGCGTCCGCTGGCCGGCAGCGAGCGAGGCGCCTCGGTCAGGGTGGTGCGCGGGGAGGCGAGCTACTTCGGCTACGTCGACGGCCTGGAGGAGGACGGGCTGGAGCGGGTGGCCGACTCGGTGGCCCAGGCGGTGCGCGGGGAGGCCCGCGCCCCGCAGCGGCCGGGTCCTGCTCGACCCGCGAACGGCCACCCGGTCGCGAGGCGCCCGGAGGAGGTTGACGCGGCCGTGAAGGCGGACCTCCTGCGCTCCTGCGACGAGCGGGCGCGGGCCGCGGGGGACGCGGTGGTGCAGGTCACCGTGGGCTATGCCGAGAGCAGGCGCCGCATCGAGGTCTACAACTCCGACGGCCTTGCCGCCTCCGACGACCGCACGCGCCTGCGGCTCTCGACCCAGGTCGTCGCGCGCCGCGGAGGCGAGGACGAGAGTCCCGCCCGCGTAGAGACCGGCAGCGACACGCGCGGCGGACACGCCGGCTTCGAGCTGCTCGCCGACGAGCCGGAGGCCGTGGCCGAGTCGGCGGCGCGCAAGGCGATCACCATGCTCGACGCGGTGGACGCGCCCACCGGCCGCCTCCCCGTGGTGGTCGGCAACGGCTTCGGCGGAGTGCTCCTGCACGAGGCGGTCGGGCACGGGCTCGAGGCGGACGCGGTGCAGAAGCGGGCCAGCGTCTACGCCGGCCGGCTGGGGGACCAGCTCGCCCAGCCCGGCGTGGTGGCCTACGACGACGGCCGCCTCGAGGGCCAGTGGGGCAGCGACGGGATCGACGACGAGGGAACGCCCACGCAGCGAACGACCGTGATCGAGGACGGCCGGCTCGTCTCCTACCTGTACGACCTGATCCGGGCGCGCGCCGACGGCGTGGCCTCCACGGGAAACGGGCGGCGCGAGTCGTTCCGGCACCTGCCGATTCCACGGATGACCAACACCTACTTCGCGCCGGGCGACGCCACGCCCGAGGAGCTGATCGCGGGCGTAGACCGCGGCATCTACGCGGTCTCCTTCGGGGGTGGGCAGGTCGAGCCCGCCACGGGGGACTTCGTCTTTGGCATATCCGAGGGCTACCTGATCGAAGGGGGCAAGGTCACGGCCCCCGTGCGCGGGGCGACCCTGGTGGGCAACGGCATCGAGGCGCTGGCGGCGGTCGACGGGATCGCCGCGGACCTGGGCATCGCGACGGGATACTGCGGCAAGGGAGGCCAGCAGGTGCCGGCCGGAGTGGGGCAGCCCCACGTCCGCATTCGCGAGCTCACCGTCGGAGGCACGGCCGCGTGACGCTCGAGGACCTAGCCCGATCGGGAGTGGAGGCCGCGCTGGCCGCCGGTGCCGGCGAGGCTGAGGGATGGTGCGAGGAGTCGGTGAGCCGCCGAATCCGGGTATACGACGGCGCGGTCGAGAGCCTGAGCGACGCCGGTGGACGGGGCATCGGCGTGCGCGCCTTCCTCGACGGGCGCGCGGGCTACGCCTACGGCACCGACCTCGGCGAGCAGGGCATCCGAGCGCTCGGCCACGCTGCGCATGCTGCCGCGGCGGTGGCCGACCCCGACGAGTACGCGGGCCTGCCCGAGGAGCTCGGCATCGCGGAGGTTCCCGGCCTCGCGTCCTCCGAGATGGCGGCCTGGACCACGGAGCACAAGATCGAGCTGGCGCTGGCGGTAGAGCGCGCCGCGCGCTCGCGTGAGGGCATCTCCCAGGTGGAGGAGACGATGTTCGCCGACGAGCAGGCGAGCGCGGCGATCGCCAACTCCAGCGGCTTCTCGGCCTCCTACGCGATGACCCAGGCCTACGCGTACGCGTCGGCGTTCGCCGGCGAGGGCGAGGATCTGATGACGGGAATCGGCATCGGCGTCGGCCGTCACCCGGGCGAGCTCGATCCGCAGGCCATCGGAGGGGAAGCGGCGGAGCGGGCGCTGGCCCTCGCCGGCGCGCGGCAACCCTCGAGCCGCAGGTGCCCAGTGGTGCTCGATGCCTTCGTCGCCGCCTCCTTCGCCGGATTCATCGGAGCGATGCTCTCGGCGGACGCCGTGCAGCGGGGCCGCTCGCTGTTCGCGGGGCGTGAAGGCGACACGGTGGCTGAGCCCTCCTTCGTCCTCGTGGACGACGGGCGCGAGCCCGGCGGACCGGCGAGCGCCCCCTTCGACGGCGAGGGCGCGGCCACGCGCCGGACCCCCCTGATCGACGGCGGCCGCCTCGCCGGCTACCTCTACGACGCCCGCACCGCGCGCAAGGACCACCGCACCACCACCGCCAACGCCAACCGCGGCTCCTACCGCACCCCGCCGTCCGTGGGCACAACCAATCTCCTGATCGAGCCGGGCGAGACCTCCCTCGAGGGCCTCGTCGCGCAGGCTGGCGAGGGCCTGTACGTGACCGACGTGGCGGGGCTGCACTCGGGCGTCAATCCGGTCTCCGGAACCTTCTCGGTCGGGGCTGCCGGCCGCCTCATAGAAGGCGGCGA
>Ga0136617_10005419_pt1 | contig 11413 bp, 12 predicted proteins | sample AntDrymUQ3222106_2_FD_129672 | JGI IMG/M metagenome (GOLD analysis project Ga0136617, IMG submission 129672) | Polar desert sand microbial communities from Dry Valleys, Antarctica - metaG UQ322 (21.06) | ecosystem: Environmental > Terrestrial > Soil > Desert | place: Antarctica: Dry Valley...
AGCGGCGATGGTTGGCCGCGACGGTGGTGACCTGCGCGTCCGTCTCAAGCTGGTACGGGTGTGTGCTGCCACGGTGGCCCAGCTCGCCACCGATATCGCCGGGCGGTCGGGACAGACCGGCCGCGGCTCGTCGATCCCCGACATCACCACCCGGCTGAACGAGATCGCCGCCAATCGCGGCGCCCTGGCGCTGTTCGAGCGGGGCCTGCTCGGCGCCGAAGACCCCGGCTCGGCTGACCCGTTCGCGGCCGACGCCGGTGCCGACGAAGTCACGGCCCGTGGTCGCCGGCGGGAACGGCCGGCGACCACCAAGCGCCCGACGTCGGCCCGAACTCCCGAGCCGCCGGCCGGCCCCACGGCCGCCGAGCGCAAGCAACGCCGCGCCGCGGTGACCGCAGCCAACAAGGCGCTGGTTGCGGCGGAGTCGGCGGCCAAGGCTGCCGAGCAGGCGGTGGCCACACGCCAGCGGGCTGCGGCCAAGGCGCAGGAGCGGGTGACCCAGGCCGAAGCGCAACTGGCGGCTGCGCGGGAGGCGCTGGCGGACCAAGCCGACCACCCCGGTTTATGTCAGGATGCGCGACGTCAGGCGTCGCGCATCCTGACATAAACACCATTGGCGCGGGGTACCGTCGCCGGGCGTGGGGTTCTGGTTGATCAAGTCCGAGCCGGAGGCGTTCAGCTACCGGGATCTGGTGGCGGCCAAGCGGGAGGGCTGGGACGGCATCCGCAGTTACCAGGCCCGCAACTACCTGCGCGAGATGCACATCGGCGACCGGGTGATCTTCTACCACTCCAACGCCAAACCGCCTGGTGCTGCGGGGGTGTGCAAGATCGTCAAGCGGGCCGAGCCCGACCCCACCCAGTTCGATCCGACCAGCAAGTACTACGACCCGGCGTCGCCGCCTGCCGATCCCCGCTGGGACTGGGTGACGGTCGCTCCCGTGAGGGAACTGCGGTTCGTCCCCCTCGACGAGCTCAAGCAGATGCCCGAGATGATCGGGTCGCGCCTGTTGGCCAAGGGCAACCGGCTGTCGGTGTTGCCGCTCAGCGACGAAGAGTTTGCCGCCATGGTGCGCGCCGGGAGCAAACGGAGCCGCCGCGCCGGATAGCGTCGAATCGCCCGTCTCTCGTCCCGCGGCTCCTAGCGCTTGCGGATCAGGGTCAGCCCGTCACTCACCGGCAGGATGTAACTATCGACCCGCTGGTCGGCGGCGATGGCATCGTTGAACTGTTTGATGGCGGCGAGGTCCTCGTCGGGCAGGCCGGCGGGCGGCGCGTCGGCGCCGGCGGCCGACGCGTCGTCGTAGTCGAAGCGGTCGAGGACGCGACCCGACCACAGCGTGTTGTCCACCATGAGCAAGCCGTTGGGGCGCAGGCGCACGATCAGCTCTTCGTAATAGGCCAGGTAGTTGGGCTTGTCCGCGTCGATGAACGCCACGTCGATCAGCTCGTCGGCGGGCAACGCGCCGAGCGTGTCGATGGCCGGGGCCAGGCGCAGCTCGATGCGGTCGTCGAGTTCGGCGCGGGTCCAGGCCCGCCGGGCGGTGTCGGTGTACTCCTCGCTGACGTCGAGGCACAGCAACCGGCCGCCCTCGGCCAAGCCCCGCGCGATGCAGATCGACGAGTAACCGGTGAACGTGCCCACCTCCACTGCGAAGGTCGCCCCGGTGACGGCCGTCAGCAACGTCAACAAGGCGCCCTGGTCGGCGCTGACCTGCATGCGCGACACGTTGCCCAGCGCCTCGGTCTCGGAGCGCAAGGCGTCGAGGATCTCGTCGGCCCGGGGCGCCCTGGCCGCGATGTACTCGGCCATGGAGCGGTCCAGCCAGGGTTGTTCGGTGCGCGAGGCCATGGCCGGCAGGCTACTCACGAGACATCGCGCCGCCCCGCTAGCGTGCTCGTCGCGATGACGGTCGAGATCTCGGTGTACGAACGCGTTGGCGGCACGCCGTTCTTCGAAACGCTCGTCGGGGCGTTTTACGAGGGCGTCTCCAACGATGAGGTGCTCGGGCGGTTGTATCCCGAGTATCCCGACTTCACCGGTGCCCGTCACCGGCTCACCCTGTTCCTCGTGCAGTACTGGGGTGGCCCCACCACCTACAGCGAGGAACGGGGCCACCCGCGCCTGCGTCTGCGCCACCTGCCCTTCACCATCGGGGCGACCGAGCGCGACCACTGGCTGGGCCACATGGGCCGCGCGGTCGACGTGGCCACGGCCGGCCTGGCACCCGGGGAGCGCGAGGCGGTGGCCGGCGAGCTGATGACGTACTTCCGGCCCAACGCCGAGCACCTGCGCAACGACACCGGCTTGCCCATCACGTCGGTCGGATTCCAGCGCGGGGCGAGCTGAACGTGGCCGTCATCGAGGTCGACAACCTGGTGAAGCACTACGGGGCCACCCCGGCGGTCGACGGCATCTCGTTCCGGGTCGAGCCAGGTGAGGTGTACGGCCTGCTTGGCGAGAACGGTGCCGGCAAGTCCACCACCGTCGAAATCCTCGAGGGTCACCGCATCCGCACCGCGGGGTCGGTCAGCGTGCTGGGCGAGGATCCCGGCCTGGCCTCGCGAGCCTTCCGCGATCGCATCGGCATCGTGCTGCAGACGTCGGGAATCGAGATCGAGCTCACGGTGCGCGAGGCCATCACGCTCTACCGCCGCTGCTACCGCCGGAGCCGCTCGGTCGAGGAGTGCGTGGAACTGGTCGGGCTCGGGGAGTCGGCGGACCAACGGGTCGAGACGTTGTCGGGCGGGCAGAAGCGCCGGCTTGACCTGGCCCTGGGCATCGTCGGGCGCCCCGAGCTGTTGTTCCTCGACGAGCCGACCACCGGGTTCGACGCCGCCGCCCGCCGCAACTCCTGGGAGCTGATCCGCTCGCTCGGCGACGACGGCACCACGGTCGTGCTGACGTCGCACTATCTCGACGAAGTCGAGCACTTGGCCAGTCGGGTCGGCGTGCTCGTGGGCGGCCGCATGATCGCCGAAGGTGCGCCGGCCACGCTGAGCGGCAACTTCGGCGTCACCACCATCCGCTTCCACCTTCCGGCCGATGTGCGCCTCGACGAAGTGCTCGGCCAACACGCCGCCGCGGCGACCGAGCAGGAGGGGGTGGTGACGTTGCCCACCGAGTCGCCCACCGCCGCCCTGCACGCCTTGACGAGCTGGGCGGCGGGACGGGGCGAGGAGCTGGCCGGGCTCACCGTGTCGCGGCCGACGCTCGAAGACATGTTCCTGGAGCTCACGGCGGACGCCAAGTGACCGCATCGATCGAATCCGACCGCCCCGAGCCCTGGCCGTCGTCGGCCGGCCTGCTGGCCGACCAGGTGCGCTCCAACCTGGTGCAGTTCGTGCGCATCCCGGTGGCGTTGTTCTTCACCCTGGTACTGCCGCTGCTCATGCTGGTGCTGTTCAACACGCTCTTTGCCGGAGATGAGGCGGTGGTGGAGGGCCCGGTCGGGGAGTGGCCGCTGCGGCAGTTCTACGTCGGGTCGCTCGCCGCGTTCACGGCCGTGTCGGGCACGTTCACCAACTTGGTCAACATGATCCCGGGCCGTCGCGAGACGGGCGTCATGAAGCGCTGGCGGGGCACCCCGCTGCCCGACTGGGTGTACCTGGCCGGTTTCGTCGGCTCCGCCGTGGTGATTGCCCTCGGCGGCGTGGTGATCATGCTCGGAGTGGGGGTGGCCTTCTACGGCACCGAGGTCGACCCGGCCAAGATGCCGGCCGCGGCGGTGGCGTTCCTCATGGGAGTCATCGCATTTTCGGCGCTCGGGGTGGCGGTGTCCGGGTTGGTGCGCAAGGCCGACGCGGCGCCGGCGGTGGCCAACGCGGTGATCCTGCCCCTCGGCTTCATTTCCAACGTGTTCGTGGCCGTCGACCAGGGGAACCTGCCGACATGGCTGGACTGGTTGAGCAGCGTGCTGCCGCTGCGACCGTTCGTCGAGAGCATGCAGGGGGCGTTCAACCCCACCGTCGAGCCGCCGGCGTTCAACTGGTCTGATCTGGCCGTACTGGCGGCGTGGAGCCTCATCGGCGTCGCCATCGCCTGGAAGTTCTTCAAGTGGGAGCCGCTGTCCGACGACGGCCGGGCCGGCCGGGCCGGCGCCGGGCGCCATCGTCGCCGCGACCCGAAGCCGATCCCGGAGGTGGGGTGATGCATTCGGAACTGACCGACGACCACGAAGCGCTCCGGGCCATGGTGCGCGAGTTTGCGCGCGCCGAGGTGGAGCCGCACGCCGCGGAGTGGGACCGCACCCACGAGTTCCCGATCGACACGGTGCGCCAAATGGGTGATCTCGGCCTGTTCGGCATCCCGTTCCCGGAATCCGTGGGCGGCGGTGGCGGCGACCTCACCAGCTTCTGTGTGGCCCTGGAGGAGTTGGCCTGGGCCGATCAGTCCATCGCTGTCACGCTGGAAGCCGGCGTCGGGCTGGGCGCCAACCCGGTGTTCAAGTTCGGCTCCCCCGACCAGCAGGAACGCTGGTTGCCTGACCTGTGTGCCGGCCGGACGATCGCCGGGTTCGGCCTCACCGAGCCCGACGCCGGCAGCGATGCCGGGGGGACGCGCACCACCGCGACCCTCGACGACGCATCGGGGGAGTGGGTGATCAACGGCGAGAAGGCGTTCATCACCAACTCGGGCACGGCCATGACGTCGTTCGTCACCGTGACGGCGGTGACAGGCCCCCAAGAGATCTCCACGGTCATCGTCCCGGCCGGGACGACCGGCTTCGAGGTTCAGCCGCCCTACCGCAAGATGGGCTGGCACGCCTCGGACACCCACGGGCTGACGTTCGTCGAGTGCCGCGTGCCGGTGGCCAACCTGTTGGGCGAACGGGGTCGGGGCCTCGCCCAGTTCCTGGAGATCCTCGACGAGGGCCGGGTGGCCATCGCCGCCCTCGCCGTCGGGGTGATCCAGCGCTGCCTCGACGATGCCGTTGCCTACGCCGGTGAGCGCCAGACGTTCGGGCGGCCGATCGGGTCGAATCAGGCCATTGCGTTCCGCTGCGCCGACATGGAGATCGCCCTGGCCGCCGCCCGGCGGCTGGTGTACCACGCCGCGTGGCGGTGCGACCACAGTCAGCCCTTCAAAACCGAGGCGGCGATCGCCAAGGTGTTCGCCACCGAGGCGGCCATCGACGCCACCCGGGCGGCCACCCAGGTGTTCGGGGGCTACGGATTCATGGACGAGACCGCCGTGTCGCGGCACTATCGCGACGCCAAGATCCTGGAGATCGGCGAGGGCACCAGCGAAGTGCAGCGCCTGGTCATCAGCCGCGCGCTGGGATTGCGGGTGTAAGGAGCCGAGCCGATAGGCGAGGCGACCAAGCATTACGGCCGCCTTGTCGGGACTGCGGAGCCTGCGGAGCAGTCCCGACAGAACCGTGCCGTAGCGAGCGGGTGAACCTATCCGCTACAGCCTTGAGCACAGGTCGCACAGCCGCCGGAGAGGCCCCGGTGTAACAGCCGTCACAGTGCAAAGAATTGCTTGCAAAGAACTCTTTGCATTCCTACACTCATCGCTAATGAATCCGATCCATCACCCTCGCTATCCCTCCTTGCGCCACCAGGAACTGTTGGCCGAGAGCGCCGAGATCCGTCGCCGCGCGGCGTGGATGCGCCTGCGCCGGGCCGCCCGCCTCGACCGCCGTAGCCCCGACCGTCGCCGACGAGCCATCGAGATCGTCGAGCAGACCCACCAGTGACCCGGACTTCGCGGTGACCGGGCCCAGCGAACGCACGAGCGACCCGGCCCCCGCGGTCGGTCCCTCCCGGCGGCAGATCGACGCCACGTCGTTGCAGGGCCTCGCCCACCCCCTACGAGTCCAGTTGCTCGATCAGCTGAGCGTGCACGGCCCGGCCACGGCCACCCAGCTCGGCGGCCGGCTCGGCGAATCGAGCGGGGCCACCAGCTATCACCTCCGCCAGCTCGAGAAGTATGGCTTCGTCGAGGAGGATCCCGATCGAGGCACGGCCCGCGAGCGCTGGTGGCGACGGGTGCCCGGCGGCATCATCATCTCCGGCCACGAACTGGCCGAGAGCGAGACGACCCGTGACGCGACCCGCCTGGTGCTCAACGAGTTCAACCGCGGCAAATCGGCGCGGATCGATCAGTGGCGCGACAACTACCACCACTGGCCCCGGCCATGGGTCGACGCCAGCGTGGAGTCCTCCACCCACCTGCGCCTACGGGCCGACGAGCTGCGCGAGCTCGCCGTCCAGCTCGACGGCCTGCTCAGCGAGTGGGTCGGCCGCTGCAACGACCGCCCGGACGACGATCTGCACGACGTCGAGGTGCAGCACTACCTGTTCCCCGTCGGCGAACCGATCGACGGGTCCCCGCCAGCCCACCGGTCCGACGACGGGTCAGCGACGGCGTAGCTGGTAACAGGCGATGGCCGAGGCCGCCGCCGCGTTCAGCGAATCCACTGCGGGGTGCATCGGGATGCGGGCCCGAAGCCCGCAGGCGGCCAGCACCGGCGCGCTGAGGCCGGTCCGCTCGGCGCCGATCACCACGGCGCAACGAGGCCCCGGTTCGATCGTGGCGAGGTCGGCGGCGTCGGCTTCGAGGGTGAGGGCCACGGTGACCCAGCCGGCGCCGGTCAGGTCGCGCAGCGTGGCAACGAGGTCGTCGGAGCGGGCGTGGCGCACTGCGAACGCGGTGCCCATGGCCACGCGCAACGATCGGCGGGCCAGGGGGTCGGCGCTGGTGCGGTCGAGGAGGAGTCCGGCCCAGCCGAGGGCCGCCGCGTTGCGCACGATGGAGCCGACGTTGCCCGGGTTGTCGACCGCTTCGAGGACCACGAGTCGGTCAGCCGACTCGATCACGGCGCTCGGGGTCGGGCGGGTCGGCCGTTCGAACACGGCGATGATCGGCTGTACCCGACCCATGCGGGCCACCTGGCGCCGCAACGCGTCACCGGCGCCGAACACCGCTGCCGGCTGACCGCCGGCTCCCGGCGCCGCCGTGAACCGCTCGAGGATGCGCCCGCCCGGCGGCCCGGCCGCGTCGACGAGCGCCGCCACTGGGCGGCAACCCGCCGCCAGCGCCCGTTCCACCACCAGGTCGCCCTCGGCCAGGAAGCGCCCCGGCGCGTCGTCGTTGGCCCGTTCGCCGCGATGGGATAGGCCGCGGTCGTTGAGCCGGAACGGTGCCAAGCGCACGTCATCGGGGTCCTCGATCAGTTCGATGGGCACGGGTCGGCAGTCTGCTCAGAAGTGGTATGGGTGGCCGGTCCAGTCGGGGTCGCGCTTTTCCAAGAATGCGTCGCGGCCCTCGGCAGCCTCCTCGCTGGCGTAGGCCAGCCGGGTGGCCTCGCCGGCGAACAGCTGTTGGCCAACCAGTCCGTCGTCGATGAGGTTGAACGCGTACTTGAGCATGCGCTGGGAGGTAGGGCTCTTGGCGTTGATCTCGGCCGCCCACTCCAGCGCCACCTGTTCGAGCTCGCCGTGAGGCACTGCCGCGTTGGCCGCACCCATGCGCACGTAGTCGGCAGCCGAGTACTCGCGGCCAAGGAAGAAGATCTCCCTGGCGAGCTTTTGACCCACCTGGCGGGCCAGGTAGGCCGACCCGAATCCGCCGTCGAAGCTGGCCACGGCGGCGTCGGTCTGCTTGAAGCGAGCGTGTTCGCCGCTGGCCAGGGTGAGGTCGCACACCACGTGCAGGCTGTGCCCGCCGCCGGCCGCCCAGCCCGGCACCACGCACACGACGACTTTGGGCATGAAGCGGATGAGCCGCTGACACTCCAGAATGTGCAGGCGCCCCGATTGGGTGGGGTCGATGGTGTCGGCGTCGTCGCCGCTGGCGTACTGGTACCCGTCCTTGCCGCGGATGCGCTGATCGCCACCCGAGCAGAACGCCCAGCCGCCGTCGCGCGACGACGGCCCGTTGCCGGTCAACAGCACGCACCCGACGTCGGGCGACATGCGGGCGTGGTCGAGGGCCCCGTAGAGCTCGTCGACGGTGTGGGGCCGGAACGCGTTGCGCACGTCGGGGCGGTCGAACGCGATGCGCACCGTGCCCTGGTCGACGGCGCGGTGGTACGTGATGTCGGTGAACTCGAACCCGGCCACCTCGTTCCAGCGGGCCGGGTCGAACAGGTCGGAGACGCCGTTGGCGGCACTGCTGGACATGGCCCCCATGTTGGCCGAAGCGACCGGCGCTACCGTGCGCCCGTGGCCGCGCTGCAGATCATCGGAGTGGAAGGTCTCGGCGAGATCACCGCCGGCGACGACCTGGCCCTGCTCATCAACGAGGCCCTCGGCCGCACCGGCGATGGATCGCTCGATGGTGATGTGCTGGTCGTGACGTCCAAGGTGGTGTCCAAGGCGGAAGGGGCGGTCGTCGACCTCGACACCGTCAGTCCGTCGGCGTTCGCCGCGGCGTTCGCCGAGCAGTGGGGCAAAGACGCCCGGGTCGTCGAGGTGGTGCTGCAGCAGTCGGCGCGTATCGTGCGCATGAGCGGCCCGGTGCTCATCACCGAAACTCATCACGGCCTGATCTGCGCCAACGGCGGTGTCGACCAGTCGTCGAGCGGCGCCGCCGGCCGGGTCGTGGTGCTGCCCGAAGACCCCGACCGCTCGGCGCGCCGGCTGCGGGCGCGCTTCGCCGAACTCGGCGTCGACGTCGCCGTCATCATCAGCGACACGTTCGGCCGCCCGTGGCGCGAGGGCCAGACCGACGTCGCCATCGGCCTGGCCGGTCTGGCGCCGATGGTGAGCTACATCGGCCAGCACGACCCCCACGGTCACGAGTTCCGGGTGCAGGAGCTGTGCATCGCCGACGAGCTGGCCGGCGCCGCCGAGCTGGTGAAGGGCAACATCTCGCGGGTTCCGGCCGCAGTCGTGCGCGGCGTCGCCTGGGTACGCGACGACTCGGCCACCGCCCAGTCCCTCCAGCGCAACCCCGCCCACGACCTCTTCCGCTGAAGCTCTGACCCGGACGGCGTGACGTGAGGGGGAGGCCTCCAGATCACGTCGGCGACGTCAGGGCCAGCCCGAGCTCAGCGACTCTCAGGTGCTTCGGCTGCCGTAGCAAGGGGGATCGTTGGCTCACGCAGACCGATCCGCATTGCGAGGGGCATACTAATCGTGCATACTCGAAGATATGCACGGCTCTACGACAGTTCGGGTCTCGGTCCCGACACGAGACGCGGTTCGCTCCCTCGCGGACGAGGATGGTCTCACGCTCGACGAGGAGATCCGACGTTTGACCCGCGCCGAACGCCAGCGACGTATCGGAGCAGCGCTCGCCCGACCACCCAGCGAGGACGAACGGCTCTGGCTCGACATGGCGGCAGACGAGATTGGCGACGATGCAGGCGGGTGACGTCGTGCGCGTCGATTTCGGGGTGCCGCAGGGAAGCGAGCCGGGGTTCGTCCGACCCGCGGTCGTGCTGACGGCCGACAACGTGCTGCGCGCCCAGCCTCGGACCGTGCACGTGGTTCCGCTCACGAGCAACATCCGGCGCAACTTTCCGACCGACGTGGTGCTCGACGACGAGGTCGCCCAGCCGTCGGCCGCCCAGGTACATCTCTGCACTGTCATCAGCACCGCCCGCATCGCCGATGCGGCGACGGCGAGCGCCGAGAACGTCGGACCGCTCCACCTCGCACAGATGCGCTCGGTTCTTGCCGATCTGCTCGATCTTCCGTAGCCCCCGTGCCGAGCGCCCGTCTTGAAGCTCTGTCCCGGCGGGGGTGGCAATAGGGTGGGTCGATGGCCAGCACTGAGGAGTTCGTCGGCCCGTCGGCCGAGTTGCTGCAAGCGATGATCCGCAACGAGTGCGTCAACGACGGCACCCCCGACAGTGGCAACGAGGTGCGCAACGCCGATCTGTTGACCGACTACCTGGATGGTGCGGCGCTCGACGTGGAGCGCTTCGAGTCGCGGCCGGGGCGGACCTCGATCGTGGCGCGCATCGAGGGCTCCGATCCGGCGGCCCCCTCGCTGTGCCTGATGGGTCACACCGACGTGGTGCCGGTCAACCCTGACGGCTGGTCGCGCGATCCGTTCGCCGGTGAGATCGTGCCCAACGTCGACGGCGAGGACGAGGTGTGGGGTCGCGGCGCCATCGACATGCTCAACATCACCTCGACCATGGCCGTGGCCTTCCGCCGGTTGGCCAGCGAGGGCTTCCGGCCCCGGGGCTCGCTGATCTACTTCGGGGTGGCCGACGAGGAGGCCGGCGGGCAGTGGGGCGCCGAGTATGTGCTCGACCGCCACTGGGACGCCGCCGGCGCCGACTTCGTGCTCACCGAGACCGGTGGTTGGTCGCAGACCGACGCGGCCGGCATCCGTCACATCGCCGTGAACGTGGCCGAGAAGGGCATCGCCTGGATGCGCCTGCGCGTGGCCGGTACACCTGGCCACGGGTCGATGCCGTACGGCTCCGACAACGCCCTGGTCACCGCGGCCGAGGTGGTGCGCCGCCTCGCCGAGTTCCGCACCCAGCCCCGCCTCGATGACCTCTGGCGGGCCAGGGTGGCCAGCATGGATCTGCCCGAGGACGTGCGTGAGGCGCTCAACGATCCGGGCCGGGTCGACGCCACCATCGCCGCCCTCGACCCCAGCGCGGCCAGGGTGGCCAACGCCTGCTCGCACACCACCATCTCGCCCAACGTGGCCCACGGCGGCCAGAAGACGAACACCATTCCCGACGTGGTCGACCTCGACGTCGACGTGCGCACGCTGCCCGGCGACTCGGTGAACTCGGTGCGGGCGCTGCTCGGCGAGGCGTTGGGTGACTTGGCGCCGCGAGTGGAGATGAGTGTGTTGCAGGCGGCCGAGGCCACCCGCTCGGCCACCGACAACGACCTGTGGACGGTGCTCACGAACAACGCCAGGGTGGCCTACCCTGATGCGGCGTTGCTGCCCGGCATCACCGTCGGTGGCACCGACGCCCGCTTCTACCGCCAGCGCGGCGCAGTGGCGTTCGGAGCCGCGCTGTTCTCGCCGGGGGTGACGCTGGAATCGTTCAGCGCTCGTTTCCATGGCAACGACGAACGGGTCGACACGGCGTCGCTGGGGCTCTCGGCCGAGTTCTGGTACGGCGTCAGCCGAGAGTTCCTGGGCTGACGACGACGGTCGGTCCGGTCAGGCCCGCAGGTCGGCGTACGCGGGGTGCTCGACGATGAACTGGTCCACGTACCAGCATGTTGCCTTCACCCGCAGGCCGCGGGCTCGCACGTCGTCGAGGGCAGCCTGCACCAACCGTTCGGCGTGACCCTGACCCCGCTCGCCGGGATCGATCAGCGTGTGGTGAAACTCGGCGATCCCGGCTGCGCCGTCGGCGCCGTCGACGAGCCGGTAATCGGCCACGCCGATCTCGGCTCCGTCGTGGTGCAGTTCGTAGCGGGTTTCGGCGGTGTTGTGGGTCACGTCGGTAGGCGGCATCGATCCATCTTGCCGGACGGC
>Ga0136617_10005420_pt1 | contig 11411 bp, 9 predicted proteins | sample AntDrymUQ3222106_2_FD_129672 | JGI IMG/M metagenome (GOLD analysis project Ga0136617, IMG submission 129672) | Polar desert sand microbial communities from Dry Valleys, Antarctica - metaG UQ322 (21.06) | ecosystem: Environmental > Terrestrial > Soil > Desert | place: Antarctica: Dry Valley...
GCCCGCGAGCGCCGGATGGCCTTGGAGATGGTCTCCACCGCCTGGTGCTGCCCGATGACGCGCTTGTGAAGCTCTTCCTCCATGCGCATGAGCTTCGCCGTCTCGGCTTCGGTGAGCTTGAACACGGGAATCCCGGTCCACATGGAGACGATGTCGGCTATCTCCTCCTCGCCGATGGACGGGCGGTCACCGCCTTCGCCTGATTCCCACGCGTCCTCGAGCTCGCGCTTCTTGTTCGTCAGGCGCCGCTCCTTGTCGCGGAGGTTGGCCGCCTTCTCGAACTCCTGCGCCTCGATCGCGGACTCCTTGTCGCGCCGGGTGGTCTCGATCTCCTCCTCGAGCTCCTTGTAGACGGGCGGTGACGACATCGACTTGATGCGCATCCGTGAGGCGGCCTCGTCGATCAAGTCGATCGCCTTGTCGGGCAGGAAGCGGTCGGAGATGTAGCGATCCGCCAGCTCGGCGGCCGCTTCGAGCGACTCGTCGGTGATCTTGATCTTATGGTGCTGCTCGTAGCGGTCGCGCAGGCCCTTGAGGATCTGCACGGTCTCCTCGATCGACGGCTGGTCGACGACGATCTTCTGGAAGCGCCGCTCCAGCGCGGAATCGCGCTCGAGGTACTTGCGGTACTCGTCGAGCGTCGTGGCGCCGACGGTCTGCAGCTCACCCCGAGCCAGGGCGGGCTTGAGGATGGAGGCGGCGTCGATGGCGCCTTCGGCCGCTCCCGCGCCGACGAGGTTGTGGAGCTCGTCGATGAACAGGATGATGTCCCCGCGCTGGGTGATCTCCTTCATCACCTTCTTGAGACGCTCCTCGAACTCGCCGCGGTACTTCGAGCCCGCCACCAGGGCGGCCAGATCCAGCGTGTAGATCTGCTTGCCCTTGAGCAGCTCCGGGACGTCCGAGTTGGTGATGCGCTGGGCGAGGCCCTCGACCACTGCGGTCTTACCCACGCCCGGCTCGCCGACGAGGACCGGGTTGTTCTTGGTGCGGCGCGAGAGGATCTGCATGATCCGCTCGATCTCGGTCTCGCGACCCACGACGGGATCGAGCTTTCCGTCGGACGCCAGCTTGGTCAGGTTGCGCCCGAACTGGTCGAGCAGCTTGGAGGACTTCTTGCCCTCGCCCTGGGCGGCCGAACCGCTCGCAGCAGAACCCGAGCCCTGACCTGAGCCCTGGCCCCGGCGACCGCCGGGCCCCGAGAGCATCCGGATGACCTCGTTGCGGATCTTCTCGGAGTCCGCGTCGAAGTCGAGCAGGATCCGCGCGGCCACGCCCTCGTTCTCGCGCACCAGGCCGAGCAGGATGTGCTCCGTCCCGATGTAGTTGTGACCTAGCGACAGCGCCTCGCGGAGCGCGAGTTCGAGCACCTTCTTGGCCCTCGGAGTGAAGGGGATCTGCCCCGACGTCACTTCTTCGCCGGAGCCCACGATCCGCACGACCTGGGCACGCACACGCTCGACCGTGATGTCCAAGGACTCGAGCACTCGCGCGGCGAGGCCCTCCTCCTCACGGAGAAGACCGAGGAGGATGTGCTCCGTGCCGATGTAGTTGTGCTTCAGCGTCCGCGCCTCCTCCTGGGCGAGGACGACCACCTGTCGCGCTCTCTCTGTGAATCGCTCGAACATGTGGGAGGAGATCCTTCCTGCTAAGTCAGGCCCTAGCGCTCTGTCCTATGGGGTGGTCCGGGTGAGTCGGTGGAGGATGGTCCAGTCTGCACGTCGAGGGTACGGGAAGGTGACCCGACCCTCTCCCTTGTATTCGGCTCGCGAGCCGAGATGGATGAGTGTCCGGGTCCGATCGACGGGCATGCGTCAGTCTACCAACGGGGTCGGCCCTCTCCGGCGCTCCTCAGCGCATCGCCGGGAAGAGCACGACCTCACGGATCGAGCGCCTCCCGGTGAGCAGCATCACGAGCCGGTCGATCCCGATTCCGATGCCCCCGGTCGGTGGCATCCCGTGCTCGAGCGCGGTGAGGAACGCCTCGTCGAAGGGCTGGGCCTCGTCGTCGCCGGCCGCGGCGGCGGCACGCTGCTCCTCGAAGCGGCGACGCTGCTCGTCGGGATCGTTGAGCTCTGAGAACGCGTTCGCGAACTCCATGCCCGAGCAGAAGACCTCCCACCGCTCGGTCAGGCCCGGCTCGGAGCGGTGCGCCTTCGCGAAGGGCGAGAGCTCGACGGGGTAGTCCATGAGGAACGTCGGCTGCTCGAGCTCGGGCTCGACATGCTTGGAGAGCAGAAAGTCGACGAGCTGACCCCAGGTCTCCTCCTCAGGGACCTCCATCCCCTTTCCGCGCATCGCCGCCTGCAGGCGATCGAGGTCGCGATGGACGAGAACGTCGAGGCCCGTGCGGTCGCGGATCGCGCCGGCCAGGGTCTCGCGGCGCCAGGGCGGCGTGAAGTCGATCTCCCCCGCATAGCCGACCACCCGGGCGACGTGGGCGACGAGCTCCTCGCACTCCCGGGCGATCACGTCGTAGTCGGCGTATGCCTCGTACCACTCGAGCATCGTGAACTCGGGCGAGTGCTTGAAGGACGCGCCCTCGTTGCGGAAGTCCTTGCCCAGCTCATAGACCCGCTCGAGGCCGCCGACGAGGAGCCGCTTGAGGTAGAGCTCGGTCGCGATCCTCAGGTAGACGGGTTGGTCGAGCCAGTTGTGGTGCGTGACGAACGGCCGGGCGAGTGCGCCACCGTAAATCGGCTGCAGGACGGGGGTCTCGACTTCGACGAAGCCCCTCTCGTCGAGCCAGCGACGCACGGCGCTGATCACCCTCGCGCGCATGCGGAACGCCTCGCGCGTCTCCTCGTTGGCCATCAGGTCGAGCTCGCGATGGCGCAGGCGCGTCTCGACATCGGTCAGCCCATGGTGCTTCTCGGGCGGGGGTCGCAGCGACTTGGCGAGCACCGCGAAGTCGTCCACCCGCACGGAGAGCTCACCGCGGCGGGAGCGGAACACCAGGCCGTCGGCTCCCAGCAGGTCGCCGAGGTCCAACGAGAGCAGACGCTCGAAGGCCTGCTCGCCGAGGACGTCGCGCTGGGCGTGCAACTGGATGCGCCCTGAGCGGTCCACCAGGTCGAGGAAGGCCGCCTTGCCCTGGCCACGTCGCGCCGCCAGGCGCCCCGCCACCCGCGCGCGGACCGTCGAGTCCTCCCCGGCGGGCAGCGCGTCGTGGGGGGCCTTGACGGTCTCGATCGGCGTGACGTCCGGGTAGGCGTGCGGAAAGGGATCCACGCCGTCGGCGCGGAGCGCCTCGAGCTTGCGGCGACGCGCCGCCAGCAGCTCCGATCCGGGCTCGTCCTCGGGCGTCGCCACCGGCCCTCCGGGGTGCTAACCGACGTCGATCTTGACGATCTTGAGCTTGCGCACGCTGCCGTTGGGAAGTGACACCGAGACCGTGTCGTCGTGCTTATGCCCGAGCAGCGCCTTCCCGACGGGTGACTCGTTGGAGAGCTTGTTGTCGCTCGGATCGGCTTCCGTCGACCCGACGATGCTGTAGGTCTGAGAGCTGCCGCGCTTCTCGTCGGAGACCGTCACCACCGAACCCACCCTCACCACTTCGGAGTTGAGCTCTGACTGGTCGATCACCGAAGCGGAGCGAAGCTTGTCCTCGAGCGTCGCGATGCGCGACTCGAGCATGGCCTGCTCGTTCTTGGCGTCGTCGTACTCAGAGTTCTCGGTGATGTCACCGAACTCGCGCGCCTCCTTGATCCGCTGGGCGACTTCGCGGCGCTTCTCGGTGGACAGGTGCTCGATCTCGCGCTTGAGCTTCTCGAGGCCTTCAGGGGTGAGGATGACGTCCTTCTGCATGTCTAGCGGCGTCCTTCTTCGATGCGTTGTGCGACGAAAAAATCCCGCACGGGGGCGGGAAGCGGTCGCTGAGGGTAGCAGCGCTGCTTCAGGCTGGTTGAAGTACGCGCAACCCGTGCAAAATCGCCCGCTGATCTTCGAGGGTCCCGGCCCGCTGGAGGGCGTCCTGCGTCACGCGGTTCGCGCCGAGCCGTTCGGCATACCACGGGTGGAACTTACGCAGGTAGCGCGCCGCCCGATCTGCTCCGAGGTGCTCGGCCGCCCGATCGAGCACCCACTCCCACTCGGCCAGGATCTCCTCGTGGGTCGGCTCGGCTTCCCTCGTTTCGAGCAGATGGGCGAACAGCCATGGGTTGCCGAGAGCGCCGCGGGCGAGCATCACGGCGGCCGCACCCGTGTGCTCGAACACCCAGCGGACATGGTCGGCGTCGTGCAAGCCGCCGGACACGATGACCGGGACCGGGAGCTCGGCCACGAGCTCGGCCGCCAGGTCGTAATCGGGCGTCCCGCTGTGCCGTACGGCCGCGGAGCGCGGATGGAAGGTGAGCCCCGCGACGCCGGCCTCCTCCACCAGCCGCCGTGCGAGGTCGATTCCCTCGCGCTGCCCGGGACGCCGACTCGCACGCAGCTTGACCGTCACGGGCAGGCCCGATCCTTCCGCGGCGGCCCGGGCCACCGCGACGGCGGTGTCCGGATCGGAGAGCAGCGCCGCACCGGCACCCGTCTTGACCACCTTCGGAACCGGGCAGCCCATGTTGAGGTCGATCAGGTCCGCCCCGGCGCCGGCGGCGGCGGCGGCGGCGGCGCGCATGACGTCCGGGTCGTGCCCGAAGAGCTGGATCGCCACGGGCCCACCTCCCGCCCGTTTCTCATCCGGGTGCACCACGAGGAGCTCCGTGAGCGTCTTGTGGTTGCCGTAGTGGATCGCGAAGCTCGACACCATCTCCGAGAACGTCAGCCCCGCCCCGTAGCGCTTGGCCTGTAGACGCACGAACCAGTTGCCGATGCCGGCGAGCGGGGCGAGCACCACCCGGTTGGGAACCGTGAGGCGTCCGAGTTGCCAGGGGTCGGTGAGGTGTCGCACGGTGTCCAAGGCTACGAGGCGTTCGTGGACGTCAACCCCTGCCGGTGACCCGTGTCCTCCACGGAGCGGCTCGGGGGCGGTTGTGATCCCTCGCAACGTCCCGGAAGACCTTCTTCTTCATCAGCCGGGGTTGACGTTGCGCTCCCAGATCAACCGCAGCCCGGTCAGCGTCAGAAGATCGTCGACGTCGTCGATCATCTCGCAATAGGGGACGATCGAAGCGGCGAGGCCACCCGTCGCGATGACCTCGGTCGCCTCGCCCATCTCGTCGCGCAGGCGGCCGATCATCCCGTCGACCATCGCCGCGTAGCCATAGACCACGCCGGAGCGAATGGCATCGATCGTGGTCTTGCCGACCAGCGCGCGCGGCCGGCCGAGATCGATCTTCGGCAGCGCGGCGGCGCGCTCGGACAAGGCTTCAAGCGAGATCTCGACGCCCGGGAAGATGATCCCGCCCTCGTACTCCCCGTTCTCGGACACCACGTCGAAGGTGACCGCCGTCCCGAAGTCGACCACCACGCACGCTCCACCCACCCGCTCATAGCCGGCGACCGCGTTCACGAGGCGGTCCGGTCCGATCTCGCGCGGGTTGTCATAGCGCAGAGGCATTCCCGTCCGCACTCCGGGCCCGACCACCGGCATCTCGTGGCGCAGATAGCGGGACGCCATCTGGGTCCATTCGGGTCGGAGCTGCGGGACCGTGGAGGAGACGATCGAGGCGTCGATGTCCTCGAAGGAGAGCTCGCGAAGGCTCAACAGGCTGCGGAGGGCGGCGCCGAGCTCGTCGGCCGTGGATTCACGCACCGTCGCGAAGCGCCAGTGCTGAGTGAGCTCTGAGCCCTCGAAGGTGCCGAGGTGGGTCTGGGTGTTACCTGCGTCGACGACGAGCAGCATCGGGCGGGAAGTATGCTCGCTCGCGATGACCGCAACCCTCTACGTGGTGCCGGGATCGCACCCCTGTGCGGCCGTGGAACGTGCCCTGCGGGTCAAGGGCCTGACCTACGAGCGGGTCGACCTCCTGCCCATCGCACACAAGGTCCAGCAGCGCCGGCGCTTCGGCGCGACGACGGTGCCGGGCATCGAGTTCGACAATGGCGAGAAGCTGCTCGGCTCGACCGCGATCATCCGGCGGCTCGACGAGCTGGCTCCCGAACCGCCGCTGCTGCCGGGCGATCGAGCCATGCGCGCCGAGGTGGTCCAGGCTTCGGGCTGGGGCGAGGAGGTCCTCCAGCCCATCGCTCGTCGACTGGTGTGGGCGGCTCTCAAGCGGGACTCGAGCGCGATGATGTCCTACACGGAGGGCGCCCGCCTCCCTGTCCCGCGCCGACTGGCAGCGCTCAGCGCAGGCGCCGTGGCCGCCGCGGGGGTTCGTATCCACGGCGCGTCCGATCCTGACATCCGCGCCGACCTCGTCAACCTTCCGCATCATCTCGCTCGGATCGACGCCTGGATCGACGCCTCGGTGCTGGGCGGGCCCGCCGTCAACGCGGCAGACCTTCAGATCGGCGCGGGAGTTCGCCTGCTGCTGACGCTGGGGGACCTGGAGCCGATGCTGTCGGGTCGCCCGGCGGGTGACCTCGCACGCAGGCACTTTCCGGAGTATGCCGGGCACGTCCCGAAGGGCACGCTTCCTGCAAGCTGGTTCACCGAGGCGTCGGTCATCGTGGGCGCGCGGCTCGTGCCGGACGTGACCCTCTAGGACACTGAGATCGTCAGCGGCGGGTGGACGCGGCGCACCGCCTGGCCGGCACCCAGCGATTCAAGCGCTTCGGCCGCGCTTAAACCGCCGGGGACCTGAAGCTCTGGGTCGATCTCGAGCAGGGGCACGAGAACGAATCGTCGTGACCGCACCTCGCGGTGCGGAAGCTCGAGGCGCTCGGACCGGTACTCACGTTCGCCGAGCAAGAGCAGGTCGACGTCGATCGCTCGAGGCCCGTGGCGGAGCCCTCCCGTCGCGCGTCCGAGGATCCGTTCGACCTCCTTGCAGGCATCGAGCAGGGCTTCCGGCTCGAGATCGGTCCTGATCCGGAGGCAGGCGTTGTAGAAGTCTCGCTGGTCGAGCACGTCGCCGACGGGCTCGGTCGAGTAGACCGCGGACGAGGCGAGGAGCTCGACGCCATGGAGTGGCAGAGCATCGGCTGCGGCCTGCAGCTGCGCTCGCCGGTCGCCGACGTTCGAACCCAGTCCCAGGTAGCCGGTCTGGCTCACCCCCCCGCCGCTCGGGCTCGGCCTAGCCCGGTGTCTTCGTCGAACGCGCTCATCGCCCGATCGGGGTCAAGAGCGCTCTTCGCGCCACACCTCGACCGAGATCTCCTCCACAGGTAACGGAAGCGGCGGCTCGGGCTTGGCCGCCTTGACGTAGACGCTCTCGGCGGCGAACTGTGACGCCAACCGGTCGGCGATCACCGCGCACAGGCGCTCGAGGGTCTTGTAGGAGCGTTGCTGGGCGATCAGCGCCACCACCTGGCAGACCTCGCCGTAGTCCACGGTGTCCTCGACTCGATCCGTGACCAGCGCATCCGGCTCTCCGACCTCGAAGCGGATGTCGAGCACCAGCCGCTGCCCGACCTCCCGCTCAGCGGCGGTTACGCCGTGGTGCGTGTAGAGCGACAACCCGACGATCTCGATCGTGACGCCGACTTCGGGACCTTCGTCCTCGTCGCCCTCGTCGTCGATCAGGTCCTCCTCGTCGTCGTAGGCGTCGTCGTCGGGTGGCTGCACGGGTGAGGCAACGTAGCATTCGCCATGGCCAGCGCATCACGCGTGACGGCGACGTCGTGGACCCGGAACACACGGGCGCCACGCTCGTACGCGAGCACGTTGGCGGCTGCCGTTCCCACCCCCCTCCCGGCGACGTCGCGGCCCGTGATCCGCCCGATGAACGACTTGCGCGAGACCCCCACCACCACGGGCCGGCCGAGCGCCGTGAGCTCTCCGATCCGTCGCAGCAGCTCGAGGTTGTGCTCGAGCGTCTTGCCGAAGCCGAAGCCCGGATCGAGCAGGATCCGTTCTTCGCGCACCCCCTCGCGGACCGCGAACGCCAATCGCTCCTCGAGGAAGGCCTTGACTTCTGAGACGACATCGCCGTACCGGGGGTCGGACTGCATGGTCCGGGGCTCGCCGAGCATGTGCATCAGGCAGCAGTCGAGGTCGTGCTCGGCGACGAAGGCAGCCATGCCCGGGTCGTGGCGGAGGGCGCTGACGTCGTTGACCAGTGTCGCCCCGGCCGCGACCGCCGCTCGCGCAACCTCCAGCTTCATCGTGTCGATGGAGATCCGGGCGCCGTCGATCGCCTCGATCACCGGGACCACGCGGCGCAGCTCGGCATCGACCTCGACCGGCTCGGCACCCGGACGGGTCGACTCGCCTCCCACGTCGACGATCTGCGCCCCCTCGGCGATCAGGCCTCGGGCATGGGCGATCGCAGCGTCCGCAGCTTCGAACGTCCCCCCATCCGAGAAGGAATCTGGAGTGACGTTGACGATGCCCATGAGCGTGAACACCCGTTGGACGCTACCGCCGGCCGTCTTGACTCACTTCACCGCCGTCGCAGGCGCCTGGGCCGGTTCGGCCGGCTCGATCCCAAGGCCGCTGAGCAGCGCGTTCAAGCAGTCCGGGTCAAACTGCGTGTCGACGTGCCTTCGCAGCTCATCGAGCGCATCGCCATCCGGCATCCCTCGCCGGTAGGGCCGGTCCGAGGTCATGGCCTCGAAAGCGTCCGCGACGTGGATGATGCGCGACTCCAGGGGGATCTCGTCTCCCACGAGGCAGCCGGGGTAACCTGCGCCGTCCATCCGCTCGTGATGGTGCAGGACCCAGGGCGCCTCCCGGCTGAGATCGGTGCCGTGAAGGATCTTGTGCCCCAGCGCGGAGTGCGCCTTGATGATCTCCGTATTCGTGCTCGTCCAGCCGTGCGGGCTTTTGGAGGATGGCGTCCGGAACGCCGATCTTGCCGACGTCGTGCACGAGACCGGCGAGGCGGATCGCGGCGACATGCTCGCTGTCGAGGCCCAGGTTGGTCGCGATGAGGGCGCACAGCTCGGCGACGGTCTCGGAATGGCTCCGCGTGTACGAGTCCTTCGCGTCGACGGCTCGGGCGAGCGCGGAGGCGAGCGTGCCGCGGTGCCGGCGTTCCTCGCTCGCGTCGGTCGTGTCGGGGCGCTGCATCCCGGGCACGAAGACGACCGTGTCCCGGCCACCCAGCTTGGCTTCCATGAGGGCGATGTCGGCCTGTTCGATGAGGCCGTCGCGGGTGGACACCGCGGTCGACTCGGCGAGCCCGACGCTCACCGTGACGCCGGCGCCGTCGGTCTCGAGCGATGCGTGCAGCCGCTGGGTGAAGTTTAAGGCCGCCCAGGCCGATGCCTCCGGCAGCAGGGCAGCGAACTCGTCTCCGCCTATCCGGTAGACCGAGTCACCGGCGCGTGCGGTATCCGAGAGCCGATCGCCGACCGACCTGATCGCTCCATCCCCGGCCTGATGCCCGGCGCTGCCGTTGATCGACTTGAGATCGTCGAGGTCGACCATCACCAGGCTCATCCGCGTGCCGTGCCTCCGGAGGTTGGCGAGCGCTTGCGTGAGGTCCTCCTCGAAGGCCCGGTGATTGCGGATCCCGGTCAAGCTGTCTGTCAGGGCTGCGTGCTGCAGGCGTTGGAGATCCGCTTCCGTCGCATCATCGATCCTGCGTCGCAGCGAGCGGAGCACCAGCCACAGGGCGACCATCCCGCCCAGGCCCAGCAGGACGGCGATCGTCATGGAGCGAAGGACGCTGGCCTGGGAGCTCCGCAGGGCCTCGATCTCGCGCAGCCCCTCGCTCGCCTGCTCGGTGCCCCCTTCACTCACGAGGCCCTGCAGCACTTCAGCCCATGGATCGCCGTCGGCTTTGTAGGTCTTGGCCAGGCCGAGGTCGTTCGCGTCGAGGGCGTCGAAGTAACGATGGATGTCCAGGGTGAAGAGCCGCTCGGAGACCGCGATGCGGGCGCGCAGCTCGCGATCGGCGGAATCGCCGGACCGTTCGAGGACGTCCAGCGAGCGCGCAACGGTGGCGCCGGCCGTGTCGAAACGCCGCCGGGCCCTCGGCCGGGTACGTCGCGCCACGTCCTCCCCGGCCTCGTGTTGCACGGCGACCGCGCGCGTCAGGTCCAGGTAGGCCTGCACGAGGTCGCCGGATCGCGCGAGGCGTGCCGTAGAGCGGTCCACCGCGATGCCACCCGAGATCGCGACACCGGCGAGCACCAGGAACAGGAGGCAGATACCGGCGGTGACCGCGCGCACCGCTGCGCCAGAGCGGCGTATCGGTCGATCGGATCGCATCGTCCGATTGATCGGCAGGGACGGCGCCAGTTTGAAAGCGGAGCGTCGCTGGACGCCGCCGCGCAATCAGGCGAGGTCGGGCTTCTCGGGCCGCTCGAGCCCGCGGTACTCCGCAGCACCGCCCGCCAGCCCCGGGCGCGGCAGCGGCCGCGGCACCTTGGCGCCCTTGTCGGCGGCCGGGTAGGCGGCCACCGGCAGCTCGGGCGTTTCGGCGGGCTCTTCGATCCCGAAGACCTCGTCCTCGGACTTGCCCGCGAGAAGCGCCTCGAACTCCTCGGCCTCGATCGTCTCACGCCGGAGCAGAAGCTCGGAGATCTGGGTCAGCGCTTCCCGATGCTCGGACAGGATGTCCTTGGCCTGCTGGTGGGCGGCCTCGACGATGCGGCGGATCTCATCGTCGATCTCACGCGCGAGCTCGTCGGAGTAGTCGGGCTCGTTCGAGAACTCGCGGCCGAGGAAGGGCTGGCCGTGGTCGTGGCCGAACACGCGGGGACCGAGCTTCTCGCTCATGCCGAAGCGCATGACCATCTGCTTGGCGGTCGCCGTGATCTTCTCGAGGTCATTCGAAGCGCCCGTGGTGATCTCCCCAAAGACGATCTCCTCGGCGGCACGGCCGCCGAGGGTCATGGCCATCGTGTCGTTGAGCTCCGCGCGCGTGGTGAGGAACTTGTCCTCCGTCGGCAGGGAGATTGTGTAGCCCAGCGCCTGGCCGCGCGAGATGATCGAGATCTTGTGGACGGGATCGGAGTGCTCGAGGTAGTGACCCACGAGAGCGTGCCCCATCTCGTGGTACGCGGTGATCAGACGTTCCTTGTCGCCCATGACGCGAGTCTTCTTCTCCGGCCCGGCGACCACGCGCATGATCCCCTCTTCGAGCTCGATCTGGCCGATCTCTCGCTTGCCCGTGCGAGCGGCCAGGAGAGCGGCCTCGTTGACGAGGTTCGAGAGGTCCGCGCCCGTGAAGCCCGGGGTCTGGCCGGCGAGTGTGTCGACCAGGATGTCCTTGGCCAGCGGCTTGCCCCGCGTGTGGACCTCGAGGATCTTCGCGCGGCCCTTGCGGTCGGGGCGGTCCACCGTGATCTGGCGGTCGAAGCGGCCGGGGCGCAGAAGCGCGGGATCGAGGATGTCGGGCCGGTTGGTGGCCGCGATCATGATGATGTTGTCCTTGGCCTCGAAGCCGTCCATCTCCACGAGGAGCTGGTTGAGC
>Ga0136617_10005421_pt1 | contig 11411 bp, 13 predicted proteins | sample AntDrymUQ3222106_2_FD_129672 | JGI IMG/M metagenome (GOLD analysis project Ga0136617, IMG submission 129672) | Polar desert sand microbial communities from Dry Valleys, Antarctica - metaG UQ322 (21.06) | ecosystem: Environmental > Terrestrial > Soil > Desert | place: Antarctica: Dry Valley...
GATGCACAGCACGGCGGGCACGGCGGGTTCCCGACGCGCTCGCGACAACGCGTGGGCGATCCGGTCGTACAGCAGCGTGCGGTTGGGCAATGCCGTGAGCGGGTCGTGCAGCGCCCGGTAACGCTGCTCTTCCTCGGCTTCCTGGGAGGCGACCCGTCCACGAGCATTGACGATGTAGGCCGCCGCGACGTCGGCGAGAATCTGCCCGGCGGCGACCTCGTCCGCGGACAGCGCTCCAGGCTTGTCCCGGTACAGGTCCACGGCGCCGATCTGCCTGCCGTCGATGCGCATGGGAAAGCCGAAGACGGCGGCCACTCCGGACTCGACCGCTCGCGGTCCGAAACGCGGAAACCGCTTGTCCGCGCCCATATCGGAGATCAGCACCCGCTGGCCTGTGCGATAGGCCTCCAGACACGGCCCCTCTCCCAGCTCGACGTGCAGCCCCTCGATCTGCAGCAGGACCTTGTCGGAGGCGGAAGCGAAGTGCAGGTCGCTGTCGCTGCCCATGAGCATGACCCCGGCACCGGTGACCGGCAGCACCTCCAGGATCCGCGAAGTCAGGCGGTCGAGGATTGCCTGGATGGGGAAGTCAGTGACCAGTGTCCGCGCAAAGTCGACCAGCAGTTCCGACAACCGCTGTTCATGGACCAACTGCTTCACTCTCCAACATGACGGACAGAAGCTGGAACCTAACTGTACGAGATTAGGACAAGCTGTGCGAATGCGACATCATCGGCCGGGCGGGGCCTGTAGTGCGATCGGCCGGAGCCGGGCAGGCTAGGGCCATGTACCGCGATGACACCTGCGCCGTCTGCGGCGACTCGCTGCCGCCGGACCACTTCTATTGCCGCCAGCACGCCGCCACCGTCGACGAGCGGCTGCACGAGATCGGCGAGTTGCTCGGTCGCGCCCTCGAGGACCTGCCTCGGCTGGCGACGCTGCTGGGTGAGGTGGCCCAGGAGACCTGGGACTACCTCGCCGAGGGTGAGGCCGACGCACCGGAATGGCCGCCCGTTCCGCCGGTCGAGTTGCGCGCCCACGCCGACGAGGTTGACGTCGACGTTGACACGGAGCCGGGACGGGTGCGCCTGTCCGTGATGGCGGGCCTTCCGCCGTTGCTGGCAGCGCTGGCCGCGGGGTTGGACGCGGCCGACGTGGGACGCCTGGCTCGCGCCTGCTCGGCTGCGCAGGGGACCAACGCCACCCACTGACCACGCCGGTCGTGGGCCACCCGCCGCGCGCACTAGCATGAGCCGCCGCCGCCCCGACGAGAGGACCACCCGCGATGCAGTACCGCAAGCTCGGCCGCTGGGGCGTGCAGGTGTCAAGCGTCGGCCTGGGCTCCTGGCTCACCTACGGCGGATCGGTCGAGGCCGACAGGGCCAAGGAGTGCATCCACCGGGCCTACGACCTCGGGGTCAACTTCTTCGACACCGCCAACGTGTACATGCGAGGCCGGGCCGAGGAGATCGTCGGCGAGGGGTTGTCGGGCTACCCACGGGACTCGTTCGTGCTGGCCACCAAGGTGTTCTTCCCGATGGGCGACCGCCCCAACGACACCGGCCTGTCGCGTAAACACGTCACCGAGCAGTGTCACCACAGTCTGCGCCGGCTAGGCACCGACTACATCGACCTGTACCAGTGCCACCGCTACGACGAGGACACGCCGCTGGAGGAGACCTGCCGGATCATGGACGACCTGATTCGCGCCGGCAAGGTGCTGTACTGGGGTGTGTCGGAATGGTCGGCCGACCAGATCGCCCACGCGGTCAGCATCTGCCGCACGGAGGGATGGGCCCTTCCGGCCTCCAACCAGCCGCAGTACTCGGCGTTATGGCGTCAGATCGAGGATCGCGTGCTGCCGACCTGTGAGGACCTGGGACTGGGCAGCGTCGTCTGGTCGCCGTTGGCCATGGGGATCTTGACCGGCAAGTACACCTCGGTCGACGATGTGCCCGACGGCAGTCGCGCCGCCGGTAGCGACGCCAAGTTCATGGACCGCTACTTCAACTCCGACGTCCTCGACGCCGTGGCCGAAACCAAGAGTGTCGCCGACGAGGCGGGGTGCACACTGAGCCAGCTGGCGCTGGCGTGGTGCCTGCGTCAGGACTTTGTCTCCTCGGTCATCGTTGGCGCCACCAAAACCGAACACGTCGACGACAACGTCGCCGCGGCAGACCTGGATCTCGGCGACGAGGTCATCGACGCCTTCGATGAGCTCCTCGAGCCGGTCGCCGCATCCTAATCGGCTCCCCTTCTCCAGCCCACCGGCCGGGCCGCGGCGGCCAGCCGCCATGACGACGCGCATCCAGCCGCTGCGGGACAAGCCTGTACTGCGCACGGCGCTGTTGCGCTTCGCCGTGGTCGGGGCGCTCGGCACGCTGGTCAACCTTGCCGTGCTGGAGTTGCTGCACGGCCAGCTCGGCTACGGGTTCACGCGCTCGTCGGCGGCGGCCACCGAGGTGGCGATCATCGGCAACTACCTCGGCAACGAGCTGTGGACCTTCCATTACCGCCGGCTGAGCCTCCGACGCCTGCTGCAGTTCAACGCCACCATGCTGGTGGGCGCGGCCGTCCAGGTCGGCAGCGCCACGCTGCTCAAGGAGTTCCTGCCGTACCTGCTGGCGCAGACCCTCGGGATCGGCATCGGTGCCGCGGTGAACTTTGCCTTCAACTTTGGTTGGACGTGGCGACGCTAGCCACCGCGGGGATCCACCAGCTCACCGCCGCCGCGCACCGACAGCTCGTTGCGCAGATCCCACAGGTGCGGGAAGTAGCGGTAGCGCGTGGTGCGCTCCAGGTAGCCGATGGCGGTGCCGGCCGTGCCGCGGATCCGGGCTCCGAGCGTGCGTTCGACGAGGGTGACGTGCTCGGTTCGCCAACGGATCCAGCGCTCGTCGTAGTCCACCAGGGACTCGCAAACGACGTAGAAGATGGCGTCAGATCCGGGGTCGGCGTAGAAGTCAGCCCATGACCGGCCCGCATGACCCGCCGCACCGCCGTTGCCGATGCCGAGGCGGGCGGCGGCATCGGCGTGCGCCTCGGCGAGGCTGCGCTGGGCCAGCCGCGCCTCCAGGTCCGGTTGCAGCCGGCCGCCCGAGAAGGCCGCCAGCGCCTTGAGGTGCGCCGGCTCCCGCAGCCCTGACAGGAGCTCCAGCTCGCGGAACTGCACCGACTGCAGGCCGCTGGCCGTTCCCAGGTAGCTGCGGAACTGCTGCAGGCTCCACGGCGGCATGTCGTGCAGGCTGCGCATCTGGTCCAGCCCCGTCTCCATGACGTCGTTGACGCGCCGCAGCAGCACCAGCGTGCCCGCCCAGTCGTCGGCGTCCAGCGCCGCGATTATCCGCTCCAGGTCGTGCAGCAGCAGCTTGAACCACAGCTCAATCGCCTGGTGAACGATGATGAAGTGCAGCTCTTCGGGGTGCGGCGGCTCGCTGCGTAGCTGCTGCATGCTCAGCAGCTGTGGCACCTTGAGGTAGGTGAGGTAGTGCAGCTCCTCGTCGGCCATGGCCGGACAGGCTACGCCACCCGGTCTCGAGCGAATCTGGCGTAGTTAGGATGCGGCATGGCACTCAGCGACGACATCCAAGCCGACCTGACGACGGCGATGAAGGCCCGGGACGCTGAGCGGGTCGCGACGCTGCGCATGGTCGTCGCCGCGATCCGCACTGCCAGGGTGGCGGCCGGCTCGGCCGGCGAGGTGTCGGACGCGCAGACGCTCGAGCTGCTGGCGAAGGAGGCCAAGTCCCGGACCGAAGCTGCCGAGGTCTATGCCGAGGCGGGTCGCGCGGAGCTGGCCGACAAGGAACTCCGGGAGCTGGAGGTCATCCGCGGCTACCTGCCGGCGCAGTTGGACGATGCCGAGCTGCAGGCCGTCGTTGACGCGGCGATCGCCGACACCGGCGCCGCCGGACCGGCGGATCTGGGCACGGTGATGTCCGCGGTGATGCCACAGGTCAAGGGCCGTGCCGACGGCAAGGCTGTCAACGCGATGGTCCGCCAGCGCCTCGGCTGACCGCCTGGCGGTGGGCGTCTAGCCCGGCACCAGGCGGTAGACCGGCCCCTCCAACGACAGCACGTACAGCTCGCCGTCGTTGTCCTGGCCGAACGACACCACGGCCGGGGCTTGGAGGTTCAGTGAGGCGCTCTGCTCGACGTCGCGACCGTCCAGGCGCAGGGCTCGGATGACGCCGTCGCAGTAGTCGCTGAACAGGTAGGCGCCGCGCAGCCCGGGAATCGCGTCTCCCCGGTAGACGTAGCCACCGGTCACCGAGCAGCGGCCACCATCCCGGTTGTAGTCGAACACCGGCTCAACGTTGTCCTGCGGTGGCTCGCCGCTGTAGGAAATCGCACCCTCCCGCAGGTTCCAGCCGTAGTTCGCTCCCGCGCCCTGTCCGGAAGGCGCGTAGTCGATCTCCTCGCGAGCGCCTTGGCCGACGTCGGCGATCCACAAGTCGCCGGCGTCCCGGTCGAACGAGAAGCGCCAGGGGTTGCGCAGCCCGTAGGCGTAGATCTCTGGCTGCGCGTCGGCCTCGTCGACGAACGGGTTGCCCTCGGGAATGGCGTAAGGCTCACCGCCGTCGGGATCGATCCGCAGCAGCTTGCCGAGCAGGGTGCCTCGGTTCTGCCCGTTGGCCTGCGGGTCGCCGGCCGAGCCGCCGTCGCCAAGGCCCAGATACAGCAGGTCGTCGGGACCGATGGCTACGTTGCCGCCGTTGTGGTTGCCGAACGGCTGGTCGACGGCCAGCAACTGCCGGCGGGAGCCCGGGTCGGCGGCACCCTCGGCGAAGTTGTAGGCGTCAAGGCGGGTGTCGCCGTCGAGATTGGTGTAGCTGGCGTACAGGGTTTGCCCGTCGGGGGAAAACACGATGCCCAGCAGTCCGCGCTCACCCTCGGCGGCGGTCTGCTCGGACAGGTCCAGCACCGCCTGCTCGGCGACGCTGCCGTTCCGCAGCGCCACGACCCGGCCGGTGCGCTCGGCGATGAACAGCGTGTCGTCGCCTTGGCGCACGGCCATCGCCGTGGGCTGCTCCAGGCTCGCCACCTCCTGCAGGTCGACCGCCACGGCGCCCAGGTCCTGTTGGCTTTGCTGTGCGTCTTCGCCGTCACCGCCGGTCCGCCGCTCGCTTTCGGATCTCGGCGCCGGTGGGGCGGACGCCTGCGCCGTGGGGGCCGCAGGCGCCGAACTGCTGACCGCCTGGCTCTGGGCTGCCGACGGAGCAGCGGTTGGGCCGCCACCCGACGCGCAGCCGGCCAGCAGGCCAGCGCCGGCCATCGCAACGAGCAGTCGGCGCAGGTCAATCACTGCGATCGCGCAGGTAGCGCTCCAACTCGGCGGCCAGCTCGTCGCCGCTCATGGTCGGGTCGGGCAGGTTGTCGTCGGCGTGGGCGGTGGCGAACCGCTCCTCGAGCTCGCCGACGTACTCGGCGAGGTCGTCGTCCTCGGTGAGCAAGGCCTGGATGTCGTCGGCTTGACCCGCGGCGTCGCGAGCCAGCTTCTCCAGCGGCAGGTCGGCACCCACGAGGCCGGCGACCCGCTCGGCAAGGGCCAGGCTGGCCGACAGGAACGGCGTGCCGGCCAGGTAGTGGGGCACGCCCGCCCACAGGCTCACCGCCGTCAGGCCAGACTCAACGCTGGCCTGGTACAGCACGCCGGTCATGCCGGTCGGGCCCTCGTAGTTGCTGCGGGGCAGGCCCAGCTGGGCGGCGAGCTCGCCGTCGGAGGCGCCGCCGGTGATCGGCACGGGCCGGGTGTGTGGCACATCGACCTGCAACGCACCGAGGGTCACCACGAGTTCCACCCCGAGGTCGACGGCGAGCTCGGCGACCCCACCGGCGAAGGCTCGCCAACGCAGGTTCGGCTCGGTCCCGTCGAGCAGGACCACATCGCGTTGCGCGCCCTGCGGGGCCGCCCACGAGAACGCGTTGTCCGGCCAGTCGATGGTGCGGCCGCCATCCTGGGTGCGGCGCACGGTGGGCCGGGTTGACTGGAAGTCGAAAAAGTCCTCGGCCTCGATCCCGGCGAACTCGGTCGCACCAAGGGACGTGTGCAGCACCTCAAGGGCGCCGCTGGCGGCCTCGCCGGCGTCGTTCCAACCCTTGAAGGCGGCGAGAAGGACGGGGCGCCGCAGCGGTGGAGGCTGCCGACGAATGTGTACGACGTCCAAGATCTGCTCCTGTCGGATGCCTGGCGCAGTGTGGCAGGCGAACCCCGTCAGGGGTTGCGCTTCGCCCTGTCCAGAAAGTCAACCAGGGCCGGTCCCACCAGCCGGGCGCGGGTCAGCTGCACGTCATGGCCGCCGCCAGGGACCACCAGCTCGTCGGCGTGGGGCCACAGCTGGCGCAGCTCGGCGTACTGCGCGGGGTCCACGGCCATGTCGCGGTCGCCGCGTACCAGCATCGTCGGGCAGCGCAGATCCTTCAGCGCGTCGGTGTCGACGTCGATGCGCAAGCCCTTGGCGTCCCGCCGGCAGACCTCCTTCCAGGCGTCGGCACCGCCGAGCGGCTCGTGCAGCTTGGACAGCTGACGAGCCCAGAGCGGAAACTCCGCCTCGAGTTGATCCGGGTCGAACTTGAAGCGCCAGGCGTCCAGCCCCTGGTGTTCGCGCACGCTCACCCCCACCAACACCAGGGAGGCGAACAGCTCCGGGTCGGTGGCGGCCAGCGCCAGGCTGGCGTGCCCGCCCATGGAGAAGGCCAGCACATGGACCGGTGGGCCGAGGTCGCACAGCAGCTGGCGGACCGGGTCGACCAGCACCTGGAGCGAGTAGCCGCCGTCGTCGGGCAGCGGGGTGCGCCCGTGCCCCGGCAGGTCAGGCAGGTGCACGCGGTACTCGCGGGACAACGCCTTGACGTGCTTGGACCAGTGGAAGCGTCCGGTGCCGGTGCCGCCGTGCAGGGCGACGAGCTCGGTCACCGCTTTCCCGCCGCCTGCAGGAGGCTGTGGAGTCCCCCCGGTGGGCCCTACGCTCTCGGAGTACATGGCCACCGATGGTAGCCACGCTAGCAGCGGACCGGTCTGGGACGACCGGCCCTGGGCGCCGCTGCCACAACTTCGCGAGCAGGTTGATGCCAGGATTTGTGTCGTCGGGCTCGGCGCGTCGGGGCTGACCGCGGTCGGCGAGCTGCTCGATCTCGGTGTCGACGTCGTCGGCGTCGACGCCGCGGGGGTTGGAAGCGGAGCCGCCGGTCGCAACGGGGGTTTCCTGCTGGCCGGCACCGCCGATTTTTTTCACCACACCGCGGCGCAGCTGGGCGCGGATCGGGCCGCGGCACTGTACCGGCTGACCCTCGATCATCTCGACCGCATCTGGCTGGAAACCCCCCAGGCGATGCGGCGTACCGGCAGCCTGCGCATCGCCGTCGACCCCGACGAGGTCGCCGACTGCCGGGCGCAGATCGCGGCCATGCAACAGGCCAGCCTGCCGGTGGAGCCCTACGCCGGCCGTGAGGGCCCCGGCCTGCTGTTTCCGATGGACGCCTGTTCCCAGCCGTTGCGCCGCTGCCGGGTGCTGGCCGGGCGCGCGCGCATGCGCGGCGCCCGGCTGTACGAGCACTCTCCCGCGATCCAGATCGCCGGGAACCGCGTCGTCACCCCCCGTGGCGAGGTGCAGTGCGATGCCGTGATCGTCGCCGTGGACGGTGGCATCGAGCGAGTCCTGCCGGAGCTGGCCGGCCGCGCACGGACCGCCCGGCTCCAGGTCGTGGCCACCGCCCCCGCGCCCGAAGTCGATGTCCCCCGCCCTGTCTACGCCCGCTGGGGGCTGGAGTACTGGCAGCAGCTGCCCGACAAGCGGGTCGTTCTCGGTGGCTTCCGCGATCTCGGCGGCGAGGCCGAGTGGACCGACGAGGCGGTGCCGACCGCCCCGGTTCAGACCGAGCTGGAGCGCTTCCTGCGCCGCGGCATCGGTGTTCGCGCGTCGATCACGCACCGATGGGCGGGGGTGATCGCCTACACCGACGACCGGCTGCCGATCGTCGAGCAGATCCGGGATCGCGTGTATGCCACCGGGGCCTACAGTGGCACCGGCAATGTCCTCGGCGCGGTATGCGGGCGTGCGCTGGCACAGCTGATCGTGACCGGCCGCAGCCTGCTCGACGGTGTTCTGCTGCCGTCGCAGCGCGCCACGACCGGCCCTTCTGTCTAGGAGCTGCGCAGCATGGGTTTGCAGGTCGGCATCGTCGGGCTGCCCAACGTGGGCAAGTCGACCCTGTTCAACGCCGTCAGCGCCGCCGGCGCCGAGGCGGCCAACTACCCGTTCGCCACCATCGAGCCCAACGTTGGCGTCGTGGGCGTGCCTGATGAGCGCCTCGATGTCCTGGCGCGCCTGGCCAAGTCCGCCAAGGTGGTGCCCACCAGCGTGGAGTTTCTCGACATCGCCGGCCTGGTGAAGGGTGCGAGCCGTGGGGAGGGGCTGGGTAACCAGTTCTTGTCACACATTCGCGAGGTCGACGCCGTGGTTCACGTCGTGCGCTGCTTCGACGACCCGGACGTGATCCATGTCGACGGCTCCGTGGATCCCGCGCGCGACATCGAGGTCATCGACACCGAGCTGCTCCTCAAGGATTTGGAGACGGTCACCAAGCGCGCCGAGCGCGCGGTGCGCGGCGCCCGCACGGGCGACAGAGCTGCGGTGCGCGAGGCCGAGCTGGTCAGCGCACTGCAAGCCCACCTGGAGGCCGGTCGACCGGCTCGCAGCTTCACCGGCGAGGGCGCCGCGGCGGTGCTGCGCGAGCTGGGGCTCCTCACGGCCAAGCCCGTGCTGTTCGCGGCCAACGTCGCGGAGGCGGAGCTGGGCGGCAACGCCTACGTCGACGCCGTCCGTGTCCTGGCCGACAAGGAAGGCGCCGAGGTGATCGTCCTGGCCGCCGAAGCCGAGGCCCAGATCGCCGAGCTTGACCCCCCGGAGCGCGCCGAGTTCCTGGCCGACTTGGGCTTGCAGCGTTCGGGGCTGGATCAGCTGGTCCACGCCGCCTACCAGCTGCTCGGCCTGGTCACCTTCTTCACCGCCGGGCCCAAGGAGGCGCGCGCCTGGACGGTGCCCAGCCCGACCCCCGCACCGCTGGCGGCCGGCGAGATCCACTCCGACATCCAGCGCGGCTTCATCCGCGCCGAGGTCATCACCTACGACGACTACGCGTCGCTGGGCAGCGAGCAGGCGGTCCGCGACGCCGGGAAGCTGCGGGTGGAAGGCAAGGACTACCTGATCCGCGACGGCGACGTGGTGCACTTCCGGTTCAACGTCTGAAATAGGCATTCCACCGCAGATCAAGGCTTCACCCTCCTCCTGGGGCACGGACGGCGCTCACGATGCCCAGGCAGTGTCCACCGCTCGACGCGTCCGACTCTCCAAGTCGGCATCAGATGGCCGTACGTGGAGAGGACCAGCGCCGCGTTGTGTGCCCCATCGGCGACGGCGACCACCGACTTCAGGTCGACATGTTCGGTGGCCAAGTCGCCGAACCCCCACCAGCTGCACGAATTGCTAGACAAGCTGGGGACGTTCGACGAGGGCTTCACCGGCTGGTCTGACGCTGAGATCAAGGGGATCGCCGCTCCGACGTCGATCACCGTGGGTGACTGCGACTTGGTCACCCTGGTCGGGACCCGGCCCGCGGTTCCTCTTCAACCTCTGACCCGCCATTCGCTGCGGTAGGCCGTCGCCACGGCGGCTGCCAGGGCGAATGCGGCCGCGCTGATGGCGAGCGCTTGCCACAGCGACGGGTCGGCGGGATCAAGCCCGTCAACCGCGACGAGGACGGCGACGAGGTAGACCGCGACCGCGACGTGCCACAGCACGGTGCCGATCACGAAGCCGCGCGCGACCTTGCCGTGGCGACGCCAGGCGAGCACGACGGCAGTCACTGCCAGCAAGAGGATGACGACCGGCAGCAGCTCATCGCCCGCCATGAGACTGCTGAAGTCACCGGGTGGCGTGGCGATCCCCAAGGAGACCAGCGCCTCGTCGCCGAAAGCGACCAGCAGTGCCAGCACTTCCAGCACCAAGACCGCAGCCACCAGGTGCCGCTGGTTCACGATCGCTCCCTTTGCTCGCGGAACTCCCTTTGCTCGCGGAACCGGTATGACGTCCGGCGGAGCGCCAGCGTTCCCGTCGCCGGCGCCGGCCGAGCGCGCACGGTTGCGCGGTCACTGCGGCGCGCACAGCCCCCAGGCCTGCACACGAGCACCGGTGCAGTCGTTCTCCACGTAGTCCATGCCCGCCCCCTCGGCGATCCGGCGGGCCTCGGGTGAGCTGATGCCGAGCTGGAGCCACAAGGCGGGTGCCCCGACGTCGACGGCTTGGCGCGCCACCCCAGCGCACTCGGCGCTGGGCCGGAACACATTCACCAGGTCGACCGGCTGGCCGATGTCGGCCAAGGTTGGGTAGGCGGGCTCGCTGAGGATCTGCGAGGCGGTGCGGTGCACCGGGATGACGCGGTAACCGGCGGCCTGCAGGATCGCGGGGATGCGGTGCGCCGCCTTGTGCGGCTGCGTCGAGCAGCCGACAACGGCGATGGTGCGCACGGTCTCCAGCAGCTGGCGAGGGCTCCGGCTCATGCCAGCCGTCGCTGGGGACGTCCGGTCTGCGGCGCAAAGTCGTAGGGGTAGCCCTGCTCGACGGCGCTGACCTCGTCGAGGCGCTGCAAGTCGTCGTCGGTCAGCTCGAGCGTCGCCGCGGCCAGGCTGTCCTCGAGCTGCTCAACCCTGGTGGCTCCGATGATGGGGATGACGTCGGGGCGCGCGAGCAGCCACGCGATGGCGACGGAGGCTGGCTGCGCGTCGTGAGCGCCGGCAATCTCGCGCACGACGTCAAGGGTTCGCCAGCCTTGCTCCGACATGCTGTCCAGCCACCGGGCGAAGCGGCCCTTGCCCTCGCCGGATTGACCCCGCTGGTACTTGCCGGCCAGGAAGCCCGCCGCCAGCGGCGACCAGGCGAGCATCGACAGGGCGTTGGCGCGGGCGGCGGGCAGGGTCTCCAGCTCGATCTTGCGTTCCACCAGCGAGTACTGCGGTTGCAGGCTGACGAAGCGGTCGTAGCCGGCCATCTCCTGCATGCGCACCGCGCGCTCGAGCTGCCAGCCGGTGAAGTTGGAGATCCCGATGTGCAGCACCTTGCCGGCGCGCACCAGGTCCTCCAGCGTCGACAACGTCTCCTCCAGCGGCGTGGTGTCGTCGAAGCGGTGCAGCTGGTACAGGTCGATGTAGTCGGTGCCGAGCCGGTCCAGGCTCGCCTCGACCGCCTGCAGCAGGTGCCGGCGCGAAGCGGAACGGTCGTTGGGCCCGTCGCCGCTGGCACCGTAGGCCTTGGTGGCGATGACCACGTGGTCGCGGTCGTTGCCGAGAATCTCGCCCAGCAACTCCTCGCTGCGGCCCTCGGTGTAGACGTCAGCGGTGTCGAAGAACGTCCCGC
>Ga0136617_10005422_pt1 | contig 11410 bp, 14 predicted proteins | sample AntDrymUQ3222106_2_FD_129672 | JGI IMG/M metagenome (GOLD analysis project Ga0136617, IMG submission 129672) | Polar desert sand microbial communities from Dry Valleys, Antarctica - metaG UQ322 (21.06) | ecosystem: Environmental > Terrestrial > Soil > Desert | place: Antarctica: Dry Valley...
GCGCCTGGTTATAACAAGTGATAATAATTGACACAAACTGTGGTTCGATCATTACCGTTTATAATTCCTTGATACGTTTCGGCGTGAGGCAGTCGCATACTTTATTAAAGCACCTTGATTGGTCGGCCTAAAATCGGATGGCTCGCCGATCACTAACTGCGACTGGCTTCTGAGAAGCTCGCATAGTTAAGTCTCGGAACTCCGGAAGGCTGCTCGGCAATCTGGCGTTAAGCTCCTCTCTGCGTGCATAGGCGATGTATCGACTCGCGTATCTTCTTTCCTACCACTTGCGGAGTGAAGTGCTCTTGAACGTGTGTGTAGCCAACATCCGCGAGCTGTTGCCACAACTCCCGATTTCGATACACCTCAATCACTGCTTTGGCAAAGTCATCCGGCGAATCCGCAATCATCGCCTGACGCCCATCCCTCAATCCCATTCCTTCGGCTCCGATGGTTGTAGTCACCACCGGTAGCCCATAGGAAAGAGCATGTCCTACTTTCCCTTTCATCCCTGCGCCATACCGTAAGGGGGCAATTAACACCCGACATCCATGGAATAAGGAAGTTACATCCGGCACGTACCCTGTAACGACGATCTCTTCGGACTCATAAGCCCGAATTTCATCCGGGACATGACTACCGACCACATAGACCTTAGCTCCGGGGATCGACTGTTGCACAAGAGGGAAGACTTCACCAATAAAATAATGAACAGCATCCCTGTTGGGAGTGTGTTCGAAGCCTCCGATGAACAGCAGGCCTTCTCTTTCATCAAATTCTTTCCCGCGTTCGCAGAGGGCGTGGATGTTAGGAACGATCTCGATGTTGGCGGTCGGCACCTTCTCCGTCAGGGCTTGCTTGTCCTCCGCAGTGACGCACCAAACTTGGTCGCTTGATCGTGCGAGGCGCATCTCGACGCCTTTATAATGTCGAGCCTCTTGTTCCGCTTTGCTATCTCCAGTTAGCTTGTACTCTCGTTCAAATCTCAAGAAATGGACATCCACAGTGTCGTATATAATTTGTATGTTCTTATCGAGCTTCCGGATCGTCGAGAGCACCGTGTCAGCTACTTGAGGACGAGAGAGAATGGCAACGTCAAAATCATGCTTTTTGATCGTCTCCGCATAATCTTCCGGGTAAACAACTCGACATCCTGCTTTTTCGAGAAGGGCTTCGTATTCCGGCGCCGACCTAGTTGAAATTGGTACAAACATGACTTGCCCCCACTCGGCGAGATCCTTGAGGATCATGCTCATCCTGACGCTTCCCGAATCTTGATCCGGAGTCGGAACTCTATGATCGAAGATCAAGGCACGAAAGCCCCGACGCCGGTCAGAAGCTATTTCCGCTAAACTCTCGTCATTAGCATTTTTTGTTAAGTGTTCCCGCTCTAGAACCTCTCGCCATTTCTCGACAAACTTCGTCCGGTTAATTTCCTGGTAGCGCTTGACGCCGGATTGGATATTCTTTCCTGCCGTCGCTCCTTCGTAGTGGACGACTCGTGATGCCGCTTGATATAAAACTTTGAAGCCCAATGAGCGGACGCCGAAGCACAAATCGGTATCCTCGTAATACGCCGGAGCATACCTCTCGTCGAATCCTCCCAACTTATCGAATAGCTCCTTTCTCACCAACAGCGATGCCCCGGAGCAGTAATCGACTTCTCTGGTGTAGGTAAATCTTTTGTCCTGCGGCTTACCTCCCCAACCGTAATTAGCCCCTGTGCCATCTTTCCAGATGATTCCTCCCGCTTCTTGAAGCCGCCCGTCAGGATATATCAACATTGATCCGACCGCTCCGACTGATGGCTTGTCTTCTACCGTCTCCACCAGGTATTTCAACCAACCCGGCAGAACCACTGTGTCATTGTTCAGAAAGACGAGGTACTTGCCTCTGGCGAGGGCCGCCCCCTGATTGCAGGCATTGACGAAGCCTTGGTTCTCTTCGTTGTGAACGACACGAACCAGATGCTTCATGTGAGAGAGGACATGATCCGTGGCATCTCGGGAGGCGTTGTTGACAACGATAACCTCGTTTTCGCGAAAGTCTACTTCCTGCATCAGTGAGCGGAGACACTGGAAAGTGTAATCCACTTTGTTGTGGACGGGGATAATGATGGAACAACATTTAGTGCCATTAGCTAAGTCCGTCGCGTCTACCTTCTCGGACGAGTTGTTCATCAAGAGTAAAAATTCCTTCACTCCGAGCGGTTGGAGCACCTCAGCTTGAGCACCGGCTTTGAAGTCCCAGGGCCACTCCCGGTTTTGGATTAGACCTTTCTCGGTTGCGATATAAAACAGGTCTGCCACGAACCCCGCAGCCCAGGGCACCAATTTTTTCTTGATGGAGCGGGGCAGAATGATTCCTAACTGTTTGCTCACGCTATGAATTCCTTATGTAGTTTTCATTTGTCAACAACGTCCCCTGTGGCGAGTTGGAATTTGCCGGCGCGAAATTAGTGCGGAGCTTAGCGATGCCCTTCCTCGTTTTCGCCGAGGGCGACTGATCCCGGTATTGCATGCCAATGGTAGAGAACGTGCAGGATGTGACTCTCCGAAATTTGCTCAACGACGCGCAAAGCCAAGGTCGTAGTCCTGACTCGCATATTTAATAGCCGTTCTCATCAGCCGCCACAAACGGACTGACGAGCTTATGGCACTGGTTCCGCAGTTTCCAGAATCGACTCCGGCGCATGTGGGCAATTGTCTCCTCAAGTCCCCGGATCAGACTTTCAGCTTGTGCCTCCTTTGTTCTCAAGGTCAGCATGTGTTCGGCCATAAATTCCGCGTTGTCGGCGTACAACTGCGAATGGTTTTTCATGATCCGGGCGTAGGCGCTGATCTGCTGCTGCCACGACATTGACTTGATCATCGATTCGGCTCGCTGTCGATAGTAGAAGAGGATCGTCGGTATGCGGTAAACATCTCGTCCTAATTCGATAATCGATAGCCAAAAATCGTAATCTTCCCAACCCGAAAGATCATTTTCATATCCTTCCGTCTTCTCCCAGTCTGACTTTCTGAAGAACGCCGAGCAGAAGATTATGTTTCCGAGCAAGATGTCAGGAAAGTTGTAAGGAGGCAGTTCCCATTTCCCCGTCCTGTCGCCGAAGAACTCGGCTTCGCAATAAACGATGCCGATATTGTCCTGCGCTTCCAGCACTTTCACGGCCTGCTCAAGGTAAGTGTTGCCAATCCGGTCGTCGGCGTCGAGCGGGAGAATGTACTTACCCTGCGCCGCCCGAATGCCGTTGTTTCTTGCGCCGCCGAGACCATGATTGCGCGTCTGTAGCACGATGGTTTGCGGCTTGTCGTAAGTCTTCAGAATGCGATTGGTCTCTTCGTCTGTCGAACCGTCGTTGACGATGATGATCTCAAAATCGCTGAAAGTCTGTGCCAATACCGATTCGACCGCTTCATCGACAAATTGCCCTTGATTGTAACAAGGGATGATTACTGAAACTTCAGGCATGAAATTATAATCCCTCTAGGCAGGCTCGACCATTGTGCTGGTTTTCATCGTTGAGCTGAAGATACGAATAAGAAACAATCTTTCTTTCTTTAAATGGTAGGTCTTCGCGACACGCTATGGGGGCCCTCGTTCAACTGCAACCAAAGCATCAACCGCAGAGAACATCAAGTCGCGCTCAAACACAAATTGTTATACGTAGTCTACTAATTCGCCATTATTCAGAGAAGTCTCCGCGTTAATCGTCCAGCCATGCGGCAGATAGAATTCACCGTTTGTTAATTTTCCAGATCGACGCGAGGCGTTGTGTAACGAGGCTGCTAATCTATATCTTCGTGTGCGCCACGTTCTTTGATAGATGCGCCAATCACGTCGCACCTGTTCCCTCATTACGGTTTTGCGTGTTTAACCGCGCTCTTGTGCCGAGACGTTCGCGGCTATACGGACATTCTTTACACAAGGTATGCAATAGTAAACTGAATTGTTGAAAGCTTCGTCACAATTAGACCTCAGCACTGGACAATTTGCTTACACCAGTTCTACATGCCAAATTGGACGGTGGAGGCTATCTCTGACTACCGTAACTTTGTAGTCTGCCATAGCTAAGGTGACTCGCAGTTGATTAACGTCACCGTGTTCGGGATGAGCCATCATAACCATTAGTTTCGGACGTAAATTTAACGCCAAAAGCTGCCGTACAAATTCGTACTCCGCCCCTTCGGCGTTGCACTTCACGATGACAGGCTGCGCCCCGCTAAGTGCTTCACATAAGGTGCGTGTATGTACTTCAGTGGCGGCGTCCGGCCTAGGTAATTCACTTTTTTGAAGCCAATCTCCCCACGACCCTTCTTCTGATTGTACCAGCCACCCGTGACTGCTCGATTCGGCTAATCCGGCGGCAATTATGCGTGCCTTAGAAGTCATGCCGTTCGCTCGCATTGTCTTTGCAATACTTCGACACTTAATCGGATTTGGCTCAATGAGAATCGCTTTCGCCGCTGGATGGCGCACCAACATTTCGGCGGACCAAAAGCCGTTGTATGCGCCTATGTCCAGAACCACCCCACTCCGGTTCAATTCTTCCTTCACCGAATCTGGCAACTTAGGGAAGTAGATGTCGTTAAGGTCGCCGAGCATTTCCTCCAGCACGTTATTGTCAATAGGGTCGTTCGACAAGAAATGTTGAGTGCCGCTCGCGGCTTGAACATAAGCGGGGAAATATCCGTACTTGGGAGCCAAGAAACGCCGTAACCGGTAGCGTGCCGAAAAATGTGTTCCGTACGGGTACTCCGGAAAGGTCTCCGACGTTGCCTCCGCCCACCTGTTTCTCAGTCCTCTTAGTTTATTAAGTATCCACTTCACTTATGCACTCTCCACACCTGCCGAAATTTCACATGAAAGCGCACGTACTGATCCGCGCTGCTACGTCGGCGCAAGTACCTCCAATGAGGGCGTCGCGGTCTGCCCGCTGTGCTCTGCGCCGCCGGTCAGAGTAATCTGCCATTCGTGCGGCATATAGAATTTTCCGCGTATCGCCTTGCCCGGATCGACGCGCAGCGCCGTGCATCTGTACTGCCAGTCAATAGCATTTCCCGGCGGCTGATTGCGTCGAATTATCGTTGCGTCGAGATGGTACATGTCAGGCAGTAACCCGAACTCGCCGCAGGTAAACTCAACTTCGCCCGTGCCCGGCGTAAGGTCTAGTCGCTTGTCACTCAATTCCGTCGTGAGGTGGCAGAGCAGACCTCCTTCCGTCGATTGGAAAAACAACTCGAAAGCGGCGTCGTCAATCGCTTCATGCACTTTGTAGCCGAGGCGTGCGGTAAGCGAATCGCCTGTCCGCACGGCTGAAGTTTGGTGACCTTCAGAGTCATAAAACGTAAGCGAAGTGATTTCCGCTTTGTTGTCTAAAATCGCGGTAGCCGTTTTCGGAGGTGCAGAAGACGTGAGTTGCGCGCTGGCGGACTGATACTCTGCGATCACCTCCCGAGGCGAACCGCTGGCGGCGATTTGACCTCTATGCATCAAGATTGCGCGACTGCACAGACGCTCAACCGCGCCGAGATCGTGCGAGATGAAGACGATGGTCGTTCCCGTCTCGCGCAACTCCTTGATGCGCTCCATACACTTCGCTTGGAACGCTGCGTCGCCGACGGCGAGCACCTCGTCTAGTAATAGTATGTCGGGGTCTAAGTGTGCGGCGATGGCGAAACCGAGGCGGACGTACATGCCCGAAGAGTAACGCTTGACGGGCGTGTCAATGAATTGGCGGACGCCCGCGAACTCGACAATGCTATCTAGTTTAGTCGCGATTTCAGCGCGTCGCATACCGAGGATTGAACCGCTCAAAAAGACGTTCTCGCGCCCGCTTAGCTCAGGGTGAAACCCGGAGCCAACTTCGATCAAAGCCGAGAGGCGACCGTTAATCGTGATTTCACCGCTGGTCGGCGTAGTGATGTTTGCGAGCAGTTTGAGGATCGTGCTTTTGCCGGCTCCATTATGGCCTATGATGCCGAGCGCTTCGCCGCGCTCGACTTCAAAGCTCACATCGCGCACGGCCCAAAAGTCCTCACGCCGTCGCCGCAGGCTTTGCAACTTGCGAATGAGCGAATGCTGTGCGGGATGATCCGCATCCTCCTGCTGAATCAGGTATCTCTTGGAAACGTGATCAAACTTCAAATCAATCATAGAATCTTGCCTGCTCGGTTTTATATCACATCCGCCGAGACCGCTTCTACCCCCTTGAAATAGGCGTATGACAACTGGAACTGGATGAGAGATCAGGGCCGACATCCAGCGCGAGTTGTAGTTCCTCCCGTGACCGAGAGGCCGTGCTTACTTTGACGTGCTTACTTTAAACCGCCGTCGTCGTCCGTGTCACGAACCGGGGCCGTGCCGCCCGCGGGAAAGTTACGCGGTGAAGACTGGTTCAGCGTTGAGCGCCTGATTCTCCTTGAGCAGCCTCTCCATCAGGATTGTCAAACGGTCGAAGTCAATTGGCTTGACGACGAACTCGGCGCACCCGACGGCACGCGCGGCGGCGCGAAATTCTTCGGAGTCGTGGGCCGTGATAGCGACGACCGGGACGTGGCGCATCCCTTCAACCCCACGCAGGCGAAGCGTCGCAGTGAAGCCGTCGAGCACCGGCATGTTCAAGTCCATCAGGATCAGCGCCGGCTGAGTTTGCGCGGCTACTTCCAGGGCATCCCGCCCGTTGACGGCTTCGACCACTCGCCAGCCGCTCTCCTTTAAAAGCTTTCCGAGTAGCCGGCGCGTGTCGGTCAAATCGTCAACGACCATCAACAGTGGCCTGGTCGTGTGCTGTTCCATGCCCATTAATTACCCGCCTTCCGTAGAGACTGTTTTCGTCATGCAGTCCTGCGCCTGGAATCCCCCTTGCGACTGTCGCGCGTTCGGCGGATTTATAAGTGCCGTTACTGAAACGCTGCTCACAGCGAGACAATTAAAAGGGAACAAGGGCCTGCCTGATTAACTCAAGGAAAGGTGCAAAGGATGATTTTTTCCAGACGCCGCCGTCGACGGGAGGGATGCGCGAGAAGTGAAGGCTTGGGTCGTCTGGCCAGAGTGGTCGGCAGGGTTGCTGCGAACTGTCATCAATGGGTGAATTGTTAATTTGTTAACAAGACATCAGCTATATGGGCATTCGTTCAAAGGTAATGGAGCCGACGGGGATCGAACCCCTGACCTTCTTCAAGTGGCTTTACCGCGCGTTTACGAACTAGCGCGTGAGCGAGCAATACCCTCGGTGCGCGTTGGTGATAGACAAATCAGGTTTGAAGAAGACGCGTTGCGGGAATGGGTGGCGAGTGGGGGGAACGTACAAACTGGCAATGTTAGCCACACACCTCTTGCGAGCGGAGGTGGCGTGTGATGATCCGCGTAAATGAGAACGTCGACGCGGGTAACGTCGGCGTACTCGAATCGAAACCATTTCGCTTAGGCAGCGGCGATGGCTTCTTTTTGTATCCTCATCCTAGTCAGAGCCGTACCCTGAGTCAATTAGCCGAGCCGTGCTTATCGTGCGGTCGCATGCTGCGATTGACGACGGGAACGATCACCGTGCATGGCGTCGGCGGTCACGTCGGCGCTTGTGAAATATGTACGCGCCGCGTAATCGAGCGAGGTTTAATCGCATGAGCGCGCTAACGCTTTCGGGCTTCCTTGCCGCTTTCTATCCCGATGAGCACGAGCCGGTACACCTTCGCGCCGAAGAAAGCACCGCCGGATGCTCCGCGCTTCTCCGCTCAGAAGATCATCACGACGCGCCATGAGTTAGCGACAGATGAGCGCTTGCAGGCGCGTCTTCGGCAGCTATAAACGTGCGCTGGAGGCCGGCGAAGAGGTGACGCTTGAAGCTGTCAAGCTGCGAATCGTGGAGCGAAAGCCGGAGGCACGGCAGTATCTGCTACCGGCAGGTGATGCAAAGCCGTCTTAGCTTTAAAACGAGAGAGTGCTCAACACGCCCTATATGTGTTGCACCAATTTAGAAGCCACTTCCAAAGACTCTTCTGCCTCGCACCTCTCTATCCACTTCCCTTCGTGAACGATCTTATTGCGGAGTTGTACGAACTCCTTAAACTTGCTCCAAAACGGAGCGTCTTGAACCTTATCGGCACTAACAGCTACGTAGAGTTTACGTACCTTATCATTCGCCAAGTTGTAGCTCGGAATCAAACTGTCGATGGACTCTTCAAGGAAGTCCAGCCCTTTATGCTTAAGAAGTTTACCGAGGGCTTGTTCAACGCAAACTTCGCAAGCCATCTGCGCCGCAATTACAGTCATCTGTTGCTGGCCTTGATCCAGCAACAGTTTTGCCATATCAAGAAAGACCTGATGGTCTGGACCAGAATAGGCGAAACCGCTCATCTTCGGCGTTGGAATGGAAAATCCACCTGACCCCGAACCAGCCATTTGTCTCTCCTTATCTTTGACGCGATCACCTATAGCTTCTTCACGTAAGCTTCCAAGTCTTCTCTCTTCACCTTGCCGACCAGTCCCGGTCTTGCGCACGCTTGACGTGCTGCCGGTAGTTCCAGACCTGCCAGCGGAAGCGAATCCCCAGCGGGCGCGGTGTGCTATGGCGGCCAAGCAGGGCACGTAGACGCAACGTGCAGTAGTAGCCCAGAAAGGAAAGCACTCGCATCACAGCCTCCGCACGTCAGCGTCTACATTCCCACGCTTCACCAGCTCATCGATTGGCCTTCGCGGAAATAGTCGATGAGGTGTGCGAGCATCTCCCGCGATGTTGCGGGCAAGTCCTCGAACCTGATGCTGAAGCCCGCACCCGGTTGGCAGTTGACGACCTCGCCGCACAGCGGCAACCAGTTGCCCGCCGCCAGTCTAATCTCGACGCAGATGCGCCCGCCGACCTGCACGGACGCCGTTGTATCGACATGGCACCCGCGCCGACTGATGGCGCCACACCGCCCCGTATCAATGCCGGAGGCGGATTGCCAGCGCACCTCGAGGGCGAGGCGCACGCGCTCATCGTTTCTGCGGTCTTGTTCCATCATGACTATCCGTTAAAGCTTCCGCACATAGGCGTCCAGGTCATCAGCCATACACCAATCACCCGTGAGCTTGCACGGCTTCGCGGGTGACTCTACCTTCGGGTGCTGATGTTCTTCATGTTATTGCTGAGCGATACGGGTTGATTGCTGCGCGACGAGCCGCCAGCCGCCGGCCTGCTTCACATATACTCGGGTAACGCGGTTTTGACCGCTGATGTCTTGGCCCTTGCGTGCCCCTTTTACTGTCGCGCGACCAGTGAGCACGGCCGTATCTCCGTAAACGCGCACTTGAACATCGTCGATGGTGATGGTTTCGTACTTCACGTCGCCAGACTTGACCTCTGCCATTACCTGTCCCTTGGTTAAGACTTCGCCGGAATTGTTCGTGTTGGCATAGTCGTCAGCAAAAATCCGTTCGAGCGTTGTTGTATTGCTTCGCAAAAGGGCTTGTACACGCTCGGTGTCGAGCTGCCTCACCGCTTGTTCTGCGGTGCCACTCATTGCCACTTTCTCGCCCGTTGGTTGACTCTGGACAGCCTTGCGCTCGGCTTCCTTAGCCACCTTCTTGTCCTGTTTCTCTTTCTCTTTCCTCGCGCGTTCGGCTTGTTTGGCGTCTTGAGGTGCGGTTTGCACCTGCGGCGTAGTTTGCGTCTGTGGTGTGACTGGCGTCTGTGGAGTGTTTGTCTGTGGCTGCGGAGTGGTTTGCTTCTGTGTCGTATCTTGCGCCACGGCGAGCGCCGCACAGAGGCCCAGGATAGTGATGCACGATGTGATTCTGGTAGGAACGGTCATGGTGTTTCCTTTCGGTTGATGTCGTTCGGGTCAGGAATGGAGAAGGTTGGTCAGGAGATGAATGCGGGGCAAGCGCAGGCTCTGAAGGCCAGCCTATAAGAAGTTCTGAGGTGCGAGAAGATATGCCAACCACCGCGGCGCGTCAATAGTCACTGGGCGCGCGTCATAGCTTCTTCACGTGTAATAGACAGTACATGAGCTGGCAGTTACGAGGTTTTAAGTCACGACTCATCTGACCGGTGACCCTCGCGAATGTTTCGCCGCTGTGGTTCTGATCTGTCATCACTGCTTGAGCGATTAAGTGGCACATGCTGGCGCGTAATCCATGCGAAGCGGTAGAACTTCCGCGCATGGAGCGGCGCGAGATGCAAGCATTTTCACCGGAAGATGCCGGGCGTTTTCTCAAAGCGGCGCAAGAGGATGAGCAAGGCATTGTCTTCGCCTTCGCGCTTGCCACGGGGATACGCCCAGAAGAGTACCTTGCTTTGAAGTGGTGCGATGTTGACTTAGAAGCAGGTATGGCAGTTGTCCAGCGTGCGTTCGTATGGCGCAAAGGCGGCGGTTGGTACTTTGGCGAGCCGAAAACATCACGTTCACGGCGCACCGTATCCTTGCCCGCTTCTCTTGTGCAGGCGCTAATCACGCTTCGGCGCAAGCAATCCGAAGCGCGGTTGAAGGCGGGCGCGTTGTATCAAAACAACGATTTAGTATTTGCCACAAGCGAGGGCACCCCGCACAACTTGCGTAACCTCACTCAAAGGAATTTTCATCCTATGCTCAGACGCGCCAATCTGCCCTTGACGTTTAGGGTCTATGAACTGCGCCAAAGTTGCACGACCCTCCTTTTGGCGGCTGGTGAGAATCCAAATGTGGTATCAGAACGGTTAGGACATGTTTTAATTGTGCTCACCCTCGACACTTATTCTCATGTTCTACCTTCCATGCAACAAGCGGCGACCGCTAAGTTAGAGGCCATACTTTTTGCACGCACCGGCACATACAAAAATTAGAGGTGCTGCAAAAAAAGCGTGCGACGGCTTTGCCGCTAAAGTCTAAACTGACCACAAAGTATCAGGCTTGACCATAAAATAGGCGGGACGTTAGGACAAAGAGGTAGACGCCTCTTCCAGAAGGCGCTTGACGGTGGGGATGATCTCGTTAATGTCGGGCTTGACGAGATAAACATTCGCGCCAGCGAGTATCCCCGCTTCCCGGTCTGCGGCGTCGCCGCATGCGGAAAAGATTACGACCGGCGTTTTCTGGTCGCGCTTGCGAATCTCCTCGCACAGCCCTTGGCCTGATACGCCGGGCAGCTGGCCGTCAATGATGTAGAGGCTAAACTGCTCCTTACCTATCAGGCACAGCGCCGCCTCCGTGTCTTGTACGGCTATCGCCTCAAGGTCAGAAAGCCCCAAGAGGTCTTCAAGTAGGTTGCGGATGTCTTCATCGTCATCGACGCAAAGGATACGCATTGAGATAAATCCCTTCGTGGAGGAACTAGTGGGTCATTTGACATGCTTGTTGCCATTGCTGGGTTAGTGTCAGCACTCGTCTGATCGCACGCCGAGTATATCCCCCAGACCCTCCTAACGCGTGGCGCCGTTCTCGATTTCGTCTCC
>Ga0136617_10005423_pt1 | contig 11410 bp, 14 predicted proteins | sample AntDrymUQ3222106_2_FD_129672 | JGI IMG/M metagenome (GOLD analysis project Ga0136617, IMG submission 129672) | Polar desert sand microbial communities from Dry Valleys, Antarctica - metaG UQ322 (21.06) | ecosystem: Environmental > Terrestrial > Soil > Desert | place: Antarctica: Dry Valley...
CGACACCCGCCGTGCTGGCGGTGACCCGGATGCGCTGCGCGGAGGCGGGGCTCGAGCTCGTCGAGCTCGAGCCATGGCGGGATGTGGACACGCTCGTCGATCTCGCCGCGCTCGCCACGGGCGGAGTCCTGTCCTCCGCGCGGAGGACGGCCGAGCTGCTCCGCGAGCTCGCCGGAGACCTGCCGCGAAGCGCCGGCGTGGAGCTGCTCTCGAGCGAGGCGCTCGCAGGCTCGCCCTGGCGCTCGATGCTGCGCGACAGGCTCCTGATCGACGGTCGCGAGACCGAGTACGCCTACCTCGGCGTGCCGCGTGCGGTGTTCGTGGCCGCGGTGACCGATGAGCAGGAGCTCCTGCTCGTGCGGCAGTACCGCCACCCCGTGCGCGACTGGACGCTCGAGGTGCCGGCGGGCTCGGTCGACGACGGCGAGAACGCGCTCGAGGCGGCGCAGCGCGAGCTGCTCGAGGAAACCGGGGGCACCGCTACCCGCTGGACGCACCTCTCCACCTTCTTCTCGTCTAGCGCGCATCTCAGCCTGCGCTCGGACGCATATCTGGCCGAGGACGTTCGGCTCGGGCCCGCGACGGCGGAGGACGAGGAGGCGCTCATCCTGCTGCGGTTACCGCTGAGCGAGGCGGTCGCCCGCGCGCGGGCAGGAGGCTTCGCCGAAGGTCAGACAGCGCTGACCATCCTGCTCGCGGCCGAGCGGCTCGAGCGATCCGACGAGAGAAGCGAGCCGTGAGCAAGGCCGTAGTCAACCTCACGGACTAGGGCCTGACGATCCGGCCCTAGTCCGTCAGTGCTTTGCTTTTCTAAGGTTTCCGGGCCGAGGGCCGGGAAACCTATCCGACCTTCTTGATCTGGCCGCGGATCTCGCCGCCCGCGTTCTTCGCGGTGCGGATGTTGACGTAGGTGTTGCCGGCCTTCAACGCAGTGTAGGCGGCATTCGAGACCGGCTTCGTTCCACCCTTCCCCGACGTGCACGGCCTACAGAGGCCGACGATCACCGGCCCGGCTTTCCCCGGCTTGCCCCTGTGGATGTGCGCGGCAACGGCCTTTCCGGTGAGGTTCCGGAAGGTCAGCGTGTACTTGGCCGAGTAGGCATCGCCCTTTTCGGTAACCATCAAGCTGAAAGTGCCGCCCGCGCCGGCCTTGACGCCCGTTGGCTTGGGCACCTCGGCTGCCGTGCCGAGCGTCGACTTCAGCGACGTCGGCTTCACGCTCTCCGATGTGCTCTCGCTCGTCTCCTCGCTCGTCTCTTCACTCGTCGCTTGGCGCAACCCGCTCGACGATCCCGACGACGCGAGCCCGGCGACGGCGAAGCCGAGGGCCGTAGCCGCTGCGGTGGCCGTGAGTACGAGCAGTACCTTGCGCATCTGTGATCCTCCCTGTCGGTGTGGTTCATTCTCACCCGAGCGGACGGGGTGTTCCTTAAGGCTCGCTTATATCCGGGAGAGGCCCGGCCGGCGGCTCCCGACCTCGGTTTCAATGCTCGCGCAGACCTGCAGCGCGTTGCTCGGCGGCGAGGCGCTCCTCGGCGTCGGCCTCCTCGCGGAAGAGCCGCGCGAGCAGCCAGACGATCGCGGCGAAGAAGACGAGCGCCTGCTCGGTCGACATCAGGATCCCGCCGAGGTTCTGATCCTGCTCGGCGGTGAGCCCCCACAGGCGCTGGGGCAGCTCGTCGTAGAAGGCGTAGATCGGCGGCGAGAACGTGAGCGCGAGCCCGAGAAACGCGGAGCCGACGAACGCGGCGAAGACGTACGCGATTCGGATCAGCGTCGCCACCGCTCGGGGTTGGTCGCAGAGCACGGGCCACCAGAACAACAGCCCGATCGCGATCAGGACGCCGTGCTCGATCGCGAGCAGCACCGGGTTGCGGACGGCGGCGTCGTACACGGCGCCGAGATGGATCACGTACCAACCGACGAGCCACACCGGCAGTGCGATCTGCGGTCGCGTGACGAGCGCGAGCGCAGCTCCGCCGCGTGCGGCGAGGGAGGCACGCATACCCGGCGTCAGCCCGAGCAGCAGTAGCGGCGGCGCCCAGTCGCTGACGATCACGTTCTGCAGCAGATGGAAGAGCACGAGGTACTCGGTCGCGATTGTCCCGAGCGGCGAATTGAGCGCGCCGACGACGAGCACGATCCCGCCCGCGAAGCACCATCCTCTCCAGCGTGGGCCGGGGGCGCCGCGCCAGGCGCGCGCGTAGAGCACGACCGCGAGCACGGCGAGCGCGACGAACACCGGCTCGAACGTGACAGACCAGGGGGATGGCATCAGCGCGCCGCCTCCACCGTCGTTCGCCGATCGCGCCCTGGGCGCCTCGCCGCGCGCACGAGCAACGCGAACGCCACGCCGAGGGTCAGCAACTGCTCGAGCATCATCACCACCCCGGCCAGCCGCTGATCCTCGAGCGGCGAGAGCCCGAACAGTCGCTCGGGCTGCTCGGCGTAGACGCCGTAGTACGGCTCGAACCCGAAGACCAGGGCGTACGCGAGCATTTGACCGGCCCAGAAGAGGACGGTGGCGACGCCGATCCGCTCGTACACGCTCAACCGCCGGTGACGTCCCGGGTCGACGAGCAGCGTCCAGACCAGGAAGCCGACGACGACGAACGACACGTGCTCGAGCCGGTGGACGAGAGGCTGCCGGAGCGCCGCCTCGTACAGCGCCGGGACGTGCCAGGCCACCACCACCACGAGCCACAGCGGCAACGCGACCGACGGACGCAGGGCGAGCGCAAGCCCTCGACGCAAACCTCGCATCCGGGCGAGCGGGCCGAGCAGGTTACGTGGCAGCACGAAGAACGCAAGCGTTCCGCGGACGGCTACGAGGATCAGAGCGACACCGAGATCGGCGATCAGGACGTGCTGCAGCATGTGCGCGGACTGGAGGTACTCCTCGGCGACCGCATCGAGCGGAGAGACGATCCCGACCACCACCAATGAGACACCCGCGAGAAAAAGTGGAATGCGCGTCCAGGGCGCGAGCTCGCGGCGTCGGCGGCGGAGCCTGCGCCAGCCGTTGAGGAAGCAGAGCGTTGCGAAGAGCGCCGCGGAGAGCGCTAGGGGGTCGAGTGACCAGACACCCCACAGCTCGTCCCGTGCAACCCCGATCACGTTCGCACGGTACCGCCGTCATCCCTCAGCCAGCCGACGGGCCCGATCAACACAGGCCCGTCAGCTGCTTTTCCTAGCACTTCTGCGAAGCCGAAGTGCTCGACGATCGTCCGCGCGCTACGTCCTTGGCGGAGGATCGCTCCAGCCTGCCCCACCCTCGCCGTAGTAGCCCCGCAGCTCACCGCGGTAGGCCTCGTCGTCGTGAGACATGGCGTCGTCGAGCAGAGGCGCGTTCTTGATCTGCTCCTTCGTCCGGTGGACGTAAACGGTCTCGTCCTCGCGATCGATGCGGTCGATCACTCCGGCCGGGAGCACGACCTTCTTGCCGAAGATCCACGGCCCGGTATCGACGACGATCGAGCCCGCGCCGACCTCGTACGTCGCCTCGTCGATCTTGCCGATGCCGCCATCGAGCGCCTCGACGGAGTATCCGGCCACCTCACGCTCGGTCTCGGACTCCATGCCGAGATCGTTCCCGTAGGTGAAGATGTCGTTCTCGGTGCGCATGTGGGCCTCCTCGTGTCGTTGCCCTCTGTCAGTGTGGAGCTACCCGTCTCCTCCACTCCCGAAACGCGTCTGGCCGCACGCTTCCCGGTACGCTCCGACCCATGCGCTTCGCATCGATCGACGAGCTCGAGCACGCTCTCCAAGCGGCCGACTACCTGCCCGACCGAGGGCTCTCGACCGCACTCTTTCTCGCGCTCACGCTCGAGAAGCCACTGCTCCTCGAAGGCGAGGCGGGGGTCGGCAAGACAGAGGCTGCGAAGGCGATCGCGAGGGCGACCGACTCTCGGCTGATCCGCCTGCAGTGCTACGAAGGACTGGACGTGGCGCACGCCGTCTACGAGTGGAACTACCCACGGCAGCTCCTGCACATCCGTGCTGCGCAGGAAGGGACGGTCTCCGAGGACGAGCTCTTCGGCCCGGAGTTCCTGATCCGGCGCCCCCTGCTCGAGGCGATCGAGAGCGACGAGCCGGTGGTCCTGCTGATCGACGAGATCGACCGTGCGGACGAGGAGTTCGAGGCGTTCCTGCTCGAGGTGCTGTCCGACTTCCAGATCACGGTGCCCGAGCTCGGCACGATCCGAGCCCACCGCCGACCCACCGTGATCCTCACCTCCAACCGCACGCGCGAGCTCCACGACGCGCTGAAGCGCCGAGCCCTGTTCCACTGGATCGGCCACCCGTCGATCGACCGTGAGATCGAGATCGTACGGCTCCGCGTGCCGGGAATCCCGGAACGGCTCGCAGCGGAGGCCGCCGCGTTCGTCCGGGAGCTACGCGGGCTCGAGCTTGCGAAGCCGCCGGGCGTCGCCGAGACGATTGACTGGGCAATGGCGCTGAACGCGCTCGGCCACAAGGAGATCGACGCCGAGGTGGTGCAGCAGACCCTCGGGTCGGTGCTCAAGTACCGGGAGGACATCGAGCTCGTGCGCGACGAGACGCTCTCTCGCCTCGTCGAGGACGCGTCCGCCGCGTCCGTTAGGTAGCGAGCCGGATGGCGAGCGGGGATGCGATCACACGGCACGTCGTCACGTTCGGCCGCGTGCTCAGGGAAGCGGGGCTGGAGATCGGCCCGGGGCGCGTCGCGGACGCGTTGCGTGCGCTCGCTGCCGTCGACCTGACGCGTCAGGAGGACGTCTACTACGCGCTCCGACAGACATTCGTCTCGCGGCAGGACGAGCTCGACCTCTTCGATCGCGCGTTCGGGGCGTGGTTCCTTCGCGCGCCGGTGCTCGCGCCGGTCCGCGCGCAGCCTGCGGCGCAGCTTGCGCGCGCCGGCGAGACGGCGGTCGACCGGTTGCGACCCCGTGACGCCGAGGAGGAGCCTGGCGGCGAGCCGCTCGAGCTCGGCGCCTCGCCCTATGAGCTGTTACGAGACAAGGACTTCGCCGAGCTGACGGGCGACGAGCTGCGCCGTGTCCGTGAGCTGATGGAGAGGATCGCTCGCCAGCGACCACATCGTTCGTCGCGACGGCGCTCGGCCGACCGCCGCGGGGATCGACTCGACCTGCGTCGGCTGATCAGGCACTCGCTGCGCACCGGTGGCGATCCGGTCGACCGTCCGCTTCGCGCCCGCAAGGAGGTGCCGCGCAAGCTCGTGTTGTTGTGCGATGTCTCCGGCTCAATGGACAACTACGCGCGCGCGCTGATCCTCTTCCTCCATGCCGTGGTCGGCAGTGGTCGCGGCGTCGAGGCGTTCGCGTTTGGCACGCGGCTCTCCCGCCTCACGCCCGACCTCGCCACCCGCGATCCCGAGGCGGCGCTCGCGAAGTGCACGGAGGCGGTGGTCGATTGGGGGAGCGGCACGCGGATCGGAGCGTCGCTGCGCGAGTTCAACGACGTGTACGGGCGCCGCGCCTTGTCGCGTGGCGCCGTCGTCGTGATCGTCTCCGACGGCTGGGAGCGCGACGACCCCGACCTCGTCGGCCGCGAGATGGCGAAACTCGCCCGCGCGGCGTACGCGGTCGTCTGGGTCAATCCGCTGAAGGGCAATCCCGATTACCAGCCGCTCGCCGGAGGGATGCGCGCGGCGTTGCCTTTCGTCGACAGGTTCGTCGCAGGTCATAATCTCAGGAGTCTCGAGGAGCTGGCGACTGTGCTCGCCGGTATCGAAAGGAGGCACGCGGCGTGAAGGAGATTCTGGAGGAGGTGGAGCGGTGGAGGGCGGACGGTGAGAAGGTCGCGGTCGCAACGGTGGTCGCGTCGCGACGCTCGGCGCCACGTCCGGTCGGCTCGAGCCTCGCGATCTCGGAGTCGGGGAAGATGTGCGGGTCGGTCTCGGGCGGCTGCGTCGAGAGCGACGTCTACGAGCACGCGATGCAGGTGCTGCGCACCGGCGAGCCGACGCTGGTCTCGTACGGGATCACCGACGATCTCGCTTGGTCGGTCGGGCTGCCCTGCGGCGGCGAGATCGATGTGTTCGTGGAAGAAGTCTAGCGTGGGGGAAACCATGTTCCCCCCACGAGCCCCCTTCTTTTCGATTCATGGACATGGCACCGGTGAGCCCTCCCGGCCGAGTGAATCGGCCTTCGGGCGCGGCGTGGGATTGGATGCAACGAGCTTCGGCGATGACTGACCGGATGGGCCTGCTTGGTCAGCTGTCGGAGCTTCAGGCCCGCGATGGCCGTGGTGTGCTCTTCACCGTCATCGAGGGTGAGGGACTGGGCGGCAAGACGCTCGTCGTCGAGAACGGCGAGACGGAGGGCGACGGCGTTCCGGAGTGGGCGCTCGAACAGTTCGACGAGCTCGTCCGTCGCGGTCGTAATCGCCTGCTCGAGGAAGACGGGACGAAGGTGTTCACCGAGTGGTACGGCCCTCCGCCGCGCCTGCTGGTGTACGGCGCGGTCGATACAGCGGAGTCGCTCTGCGCCGGCGCGAAGCTGCTGGGGTGGACGGCGATCGTCGCAGACGCTCGGGGAACGTTCCTGACGTCCGAGCGTCTTCCCTCGGCCGATGTCCTGATCGCAAAATGGCCGGAGGAGGCGATCGCAGAGGTCGCTCCCGACCACCAGACCGCGATCGTCGTGCTCACCCACGACGACAAGTTCGACGAGCCTGCGCTCGCGGCATCGCTCGAGACCGAGGCGTTCTACATCGGAGCGCTGGGCTCGCGACGCAACCAGGAGCGGCGCCGCGACCGCCTGCTGGAAGCGGGCGTGCCGGAGAAGTCGCTCGAGCGGATCCAGGGACCTTGCGGGCTCGACATCGGCGCCGACACGCAACCCGAGACGGCGATCTCGATCCTCTCCGAGATCCTCGCCGTGCGAGCGCGCCGAGGCGGCGGCCCGCTGCGCGACGCGAAGCAGCGGATCCACGTCGAGACGTCGTAGGGGCCGCGACTCGTGCCCCATCTTCGAGCGCCTGAAGCGAAAACGTGTAGGCGCCGGGCATGCCCGGCGCCAAGTGCGAGCGAAGCGACGCACTAGATCGACCAGCTCTTCCGGCCGGCCGCCCACAGCTGGAACGGCAGCAGCGGCCACAGCGAGAGCTCGCGCAGCGCGAGCCGTAGCGACGAGCCCTCCGGCGAGCGTGAGCGCACCTTCACACCAGTGTGGAGGAGCAGCCAGCGCATCGCGGCCTTCGCGCGTGGAGCGTGCCAGCGCGAGGTGACCACGATCACCTCGCGGGCGCCGACGCGCAGGACGTCGTTGAGTGCGTTGGCGAGGTTCTCGACCGTGGTGCGGGCGTCGGGGTCGACGACCAGCTCGGCGCTCGAGCCGCGCCAGGCCGACGCCATCAGCTCGGCCTCGGCGGCGCCGCGTCCGCGGCGTGACCAGCCGGAGAGGACGACGACGTCGTCGGAGGTCGCACACTCCGCGGCCAAGGCGAGGCGTGCGGCACACACGGGATGGAGCTCGCCCCCGCGTCCGTCCGAGTAGCCGAGCACGACGACGACGCGACCGTTCACGAATCGCGCCGCTTCCGCAGCCAGCCGAGGAAGACGAGCGTGCCGATCACCGTCAACACCAGCTCGACCGCCTTGCGGCCCTTGAGCTTCGACTCGCCGCTCTGCCGCGCCCGCATGTGCACCGCTACCTCCGTGACGCGCAGGCCGGCGCGCCTCAGACGGAGCAACGCCTCCACCTCGGGCGCCCCGCTGACGTAGGGAGCGGCCATCACGGCCATCGCATCGCGGTTGGCCGCGGCCATCCCCGACGTCGGGTCGTGGAACGGCGTTCCGAGCCGCACGTGCATCGCCTTCTGGAGCAGGCCGATCCCGAGCCGGCGAGAGCCACTCGGCGTGTACCGGTCGGCTGCGTATCCCTTGTCGGCGGCGAAGCGCGAGCCGACGGCCACGTCGCAGGTGTCGGCGCGGACGAGGTCGAGCAGGCGCCGCAGCTCGTCGGCGGGGTGCTGGCCGTCCGCGTCCACGCGACCGCAGTAGGCATACCCGCGGTCGTGCGCCTGGCGGTAGCCGGCCGCGATCCCCGCGGCGAGCCCGAGGTTGACGCCGAACGAGACGACGTCGGCGCCATGCGCACGCGCGACGGCGGCGGTGCTGTCGGTCGACCCGTCGTCGATCACGAGCACGTCGACGTCCGGGAGCGCCACCCGCAGCTCGTCCAGCACGGGCCCGACCGCGGCCTCCTCGTTCCACGCGGGGATGAAGACGACCGTCTTGCGTTGCGGCATCGGGAGAGCGTACGGTCAGCGGGTGCAACCGAGCTCGGCCGGGTCGGCGGATGTCCCTTGTGACACAGTGTCACAAGGGACGTCTGTTGGGTCGCGGCCCGTTCAGTCGACGAGGTTGACGACGTACCGCGAGCGGGCCTCGCTGAGCTCGGTGAGGACGAGCTCGCCGCGCGCGCCCGCGTACGCCTTGGTCCCGCCGACGACCGGGAGCCGGATCCGCTTCCCGAACGTGATGTGGCCAGCCGCCTCGATCGTTCCGCGCGGGAGGATAATCGCCCCTTCACAGCGCGCCTGACCCTGGCGGAAGAACATACAGCGGATCTCCGTCCTGCCGAATGCGGGGCTCGAGGTGCTGCCGCGGTAGAGCCGCTCCCCGAAGAGTGCGATGTCGCCGGGGCCTTCGCCCTTCGTGCCGAGGTCGAGGTACACCTCTCGCTTCGAGTTCTCGACTGCGGCGAGCGTCAGCGTCTGCGGCGTCGCCTCGTGCGAGGCGGTCGCCGCGCCCGCGACGACGATTCCGACGACGGGAGTTCGTGCTAGACGGACGCGAACGCGCAGCGAGCGAGACGTGGAGCGGGTGACGGGACGGGTCTAGGGTAGCGCCGAGGCGAGCGCTTCCACGACCTCTTCCTGGAGCCACGACAGATAGTGGTAGAGCGCGTGTCGCGGCGCGTCGGGGTCGCTCGGGTCGATGCCGCTCGTGTGAATCGACTCGCCGACGTCGAGCTGGGTTCCGAGCGTGAGTCGCAAGCTCTCGAGCGCGCCGAGCCATGCGCCGAGCTCTTCCTCGGTGAGCCGCTCGGCGAATGTCGTGCGCTCGAACTCGGCGAGGGCTGCAAGACGTCCCTCGACGAGGCTCTCGCCGACGAGCTCGTGGTAGCCGGCGTTCGCCGCAGGATCGTCACGGTGCGCCGGTGGAAAAAGACGGAAGAGGCTCGGCTCGTCGGCCGCGAGCGCCTCGCGGAGCTGCCCCGGGAGCAATGCGAGCACCTCGCGCTCGGCGCGCGGCAGCCGAACGGTGTACCCGCCGGCGCGTGCGGGGCGGATGCCTCGGCGGACGCTCACGACGACACACGCTACGACACGCGACAATTACGAGGTGAGCACGCAGCTAACCGAAGCGCCGGTCTCGGTCGAGGAGCCCGAGCTCGACAACGCCCCGCGGGACGACAGGCCCTGGGTCGTGATCGTCTGGAACGATCCGATCAACCTGATGAGCTATGTGACCTACGTCCTCCAGTCGCTCTTCGGCTACTCGAAGGCGAAGGCCACGAAGCTCATGCTGCAGGTGCACAACGAGGGCAAGGCTGTGGTGTCGTCGGGGACACAGGAGAAGGCGGAGCTCGATGTCGCGCGGCTCCATGCGCACGGGCTGTGGGCGACGATGCAGCAGGATTAGAGGCGGGGTCTGTCTCCTCCCGGACTGACCCCGGTTCTTGACGTGCGGGTTGTGACAACAGATCGCGAATGAGGGCGAGGCATGCCTCGCCCCTACGAGCCGATCCTGGGGCAGGGTGGTTTCCGGACGGGCACCGGGCGCGTAGGGGCCGGGCATGCCCGGCCCTTTGCCCGCCGTCGGGATCCGCTCCCGCGGATCCCGACGTTGCGGAAAGAACAGGCCTCCCCTACGCCGTGCGTCGGCCCGACCCGAGCGATTGAGACGATTCGTCATGGTCGGCTCGCGCGACCGGCTCGGTGTCGAGCCAGAACGTCCCTTGCTCGTCGTAGCTCCCCCGGTCGCCGGTCAGCGACCACCAGCCCTCTTCGGCCGCATCGATCGGGAGCACATCCGGCCAGTAGCCGCGGAAGAGCGACGGCGGCCGACCGTACAGCGCGAGGTCGCCTCCCGTTCCGGGCGCGACGACCGCGCCCCCTTCGTCGATCGGCCACACGGTATGGCCGGGAAGCGGATCGCCGACCGATCCAGGCGGCGAATTGGAGCCGGGAGTCTGGGCGAGGATCGTCCCCATCTCAGTGGTCGTGTACGCGTTGAGGAGCGGCGCGCCGGTCACCGCACGGAATCGTTCTGCAAGAGAGGTGTCGAGGCGTGCTCCGGTCGACCCGGCGAGCCGGAGCCGAGGAAGGCGCGTCCCGTCCCTCTCCAGCAGCTCGAGCAGCCGAGCGTGACCAGACGGCGTGTCGACGAGAATCGTGGGAGCGAAACGCTCGAGCATCAACGCGCGCTCGTCGGGCTCGACCTCCGAGCCGACGATCAGTACCTCCGCGCCGATCGCGAGTGGGCCGAAGATCGTCAACCAGACAGCTGCGATCGTTCCGGCGTGGGTGCCGCAACAGACGACGTCACCGGGACGAGCCCCGAGCCACGCATGGGTCGTCGCGCGAGCGGCGAAGGTCGAAGCGTGTGAGTGCACGACCGGTTCGGGAAAGGCGGTACGGCCACGGGTGAAGAGGATGACCGCAGGCGTGTCGCTCGACGGATCACGGAACGGTCGTTGCGGGAACGCGCGCAGGAGCTCCCATTCGGCCTCTTCCAGCGTGACCACCACGGGCGCCACGGAGACCCGGCTCAGTGCGCGCCGCAAGGCGGGTGGGGAAACCAGGCCGTTGATCACAACGATCGAGGCATCCACTGCCTCCGCCCGCCTCGCGAGCTCGCTGGCATCCAAGTTGGGCTCGACCGGCACCGGCACGAGGCCGCAGCGAATCGCTCCGACGATCGCGCCTACCCAGGCCGAGCTCGTGTCGAGCGCGATCAGCACGCGGGCACCCGGCGCGGGATCGCTCGCCTCCAGCAGATGGCACCAGCGGACGCTGTCGCGCGCAAGGTCCCTGAATGTCCGTCGATCGATCGTTCCGTCGGCGCCGACATAGGTCATCGCCCGGCGAAATGACTCGTCCCCGTGACCGTCGATCACGTCACGTGCGAAATTGAACGTCGGCGGAACGTCCCAGTCGGGGCCAAATGTCGGTTCCGCGACGGCGTTCGCGCCCGACCGTCGTCTACCGCGGCGCAACATCGTCATCCTCGGCTCGGCCGTGGCTCGTCATCCTCGATGGTGTCCCCTCGGACGCCCCGGCCTCGTCCTCCCGCGCACCGGCCGCTCCATACCGCTGCAAACGCTGCACCAGATCGGAGATCGGGACGTCGTCCTCGCTTGCCTCCTCGGATGTCTCCAGCCGAGCCGCTTGCGACCGA
>Ga0136617_10005425_pt1 | contig 11409 bp, 12 predicted proteins | sample AntDrymUQ3222106_2_FD_129672 | JGI IMG/M metagenome (GOLD analysis project Ga0136617, IMG submission 129672) | Polar desert sand microbial communities from Dry Valleys, Antarctica - metaG UQ322 (21.06) | ecosystem: Environmental > Terrestrial > Soil > Desert | place: Antarctica: Dry Valley...
CTGCGGGCGCCAGCTTCGTCGTTTGCCTCTTCGACGCGGAGAAGTCGGAGCTCGTTGCGGTGATCGAAGCCGACCAGCTCGGGCGGCTCCGCACGGGCGCTGCGAGCGGGGTCGCCGCTCGTCACCTGGCGCGCGAGGGAGCGACGACGCTCGGCGTGCTCGGCTGCGGCAGCCAGGCCGAGACGCAGGTTGCGTGCGTCCGCGCAGCGCTGCCGTCGATCGACCGCGTCGTCGCCTACTGCCGAACCCCTGAGCGTCTGGCCGCTTTCTGTGAGCTGGTCGGCGCGGAGGCCGGTGACAGCCACCGCGACTCGGGCGCGCAGGACATCGTCGTCACCATGACCACCTCACCCGACCCGGTCCTGCGCGGCGAATGGCTTGCTCCGGGCGCGCTCGTGATCGCCGCGGGAGCGAACGTGGCCACTCGGCGCGAGCTCGACAACGCGGTCCTCGAGCGTGCGTCGTTCGTGTGCTGCGATTCGCTCGGGACCGCGCGACTCGAGTCGGGAGACTTGATCGAGCCTATTCAAGCAGGCGTGCTCGACTGGCTCGAGGTGCACGAGCTGCACGAGGTGGTCTCGGGCGAGGTCGCGGGCCGTCAGTCCGACACCGATGTCGTCGTCTTCAAGTCGAACGGAATCGCGGCCTGGGATGTTGCATTGGGCGCGGAAGTCTTGCGCCGTGCCACGGAGCAGGGCGTCGGGACGACGCTGTAGAGTGAGGCAAGCCTCCCCCTACGGAGACGCGACCGAGGCCTTGGCTTCTTCGATCTTCTCGCCCGAGATCGCGCCCACGATCTCCGGGCGATCCAGCAGCCGGCGCTGCTGTTCCGGCGTGAGGCGGTTCTGAACGTACTTGTCGGAGAGGATCTCGTCGAGCGAGCGACCGCGGTCGTGCTCGCGGATCACATAGCGGGCAACATGCTCCTCGGCGGAGTTCCGCTGGAAGAGAAACGAGAAGAGATTCTTGAAGACGGCCACGAGACACGATTGTATCCCGGCTAGATGAAGCAGAGCGCGCGAGAGGGTCGATGCGCGGAGCGCGCGCTGGCCGGCGTCGACGACGCCGGCCGGGAGGAACGCATCGTGCTCTGGATCGAGCGTCGGGCAGAGGGCGTCTGGGCGGTGGCGCGCGCAGTCAACCCGCAGCTCCGAGAGACCGACGAGACGCGCCCCGAGGATTTGATCTTCGAGGGCTACGAGCTCGGTGATGCGCTCGAGTGCGCGAACGAGGCGCTCGAGGACGACGTCGTGGTGCTCGCGGGCGACGGGCGCGAGGCCGACGCCAGACCGTTCACCCGCAAAGAGGTATTGCCTTTGTTGGAACGCTGGTTCTTCAACCGCTAGCCGACGGCGCGGTGCTAGCGTCCCGCGCTTCGTGCGCATCCGCGTCGGCCACAGCCCCGATCCCGATGACGCGTTCATGTTCTGGGCGCTCGCGACCGAGCGCATCGAGACACGAGGGCACGAGTTCGAGCAAGTCCTCGCCGATATCGAGACGCTGAACCAGTGGGCGCGGTCGGCCCGTCTCGAGGTGACGGCGCTCTCGCTCGCCGCCTATCCGTTCGTGCAGCAGGACTATGCATTGCTTCCACACGGGGCCAGCATCGGCGCCGGGTACGGGCCGATCGTGGTCGCGTGCCGCTCGCTCGACCGTGAAGAGCTCGCGAAGCTCGAGATCGTGGTGCCTGGGGCGATGACGACGTCATTCCTCGCCCTGAGGCTCGTCCTCGGCGACTTCCGCTTCCGCGAGCTGCCCTTCGACCAGATTCCGGAAGAGGTCTCGTCGGGCGGCGCGGACGCGGGCCTCCTGATCCACGAGGGTCAGCTCACGTTCGAAGACCACGGCCTGGTCAAGGTGCTCGATCTCGGGGAGTGGTGGCTCCTCGAGACCGGTTTGCCGTTGCCGCTCGGCGTCAACGTCGCCCGGCGGGACCTCGGGGCCGAGCCGCTCTCGCAGGTCTCCGACGTGCTGCGGGAGGCGATTCAGTGCGGGCTCGACAACCGCGCGGAGGCGCTCGAGTACGCGCTGCAGTTCGGGCGCGGGATCGACGCTGCCGTGGCCGACAGGTTCGTGGCCATGTACGTGAACGAGCTGACCCAGGACTACGGGGATGAAGGCCGCAAGGCCGTGACCGAGCTCCTGCGCAGGGGCGAGGAGCTCGGGGCCTTTCCCGACGCGGTCAAGATCGACTTCATCTGAGGGCGACGTAAGCCTCCCGCCTACACTCACGCGCATGAGTCGGGCTGTCGTTCTCTCCGCCGTCAGGACACCCGTCGGCCGCTACGGTGGGGCGCTCGCGCACGTTCGACCCGACGATCTCGCTGCCATGGCGATCGCAGCCGCCGTCGACCGCTCGGGTGTCGATCCGGCCTCGATCGACGACGCGTACCTCGGATGCGCCAACCAGGCGGGCGAGGACAACCGCAACGTCGCGCGTATGGCCGTCCTGCTCGCCGGCCTTCCGGACTCGGTCGCGGGCGTCACGCTCAACCGGCTCTGCGCTTCGGGCTTGTCCGCGGTCGTCTCCGCTTGCCACGCCGTCATCGCCGGCGACGCGGAGATCGTGGTCGCGGGCGGAGTGGAGTCGATGAGCCGCGCCCCGCTCGTCATGGCGAAGCCAGAGAAGGCCTTCCCGCGCGGCAATCAGGCCATGTGGGACACGACCCTCGGGTGGCGCTTTCCCAACCCGCGTCACGAGGAGCTGTTTCCGCTCGAGTCGATGGGCGAGACGGGCGAGAACGTCGCCGAGCGCTGGGGCGTATCGCGGGAGGATCAGGATGCGTTCGCGCTTCAATCGCAAGCGCGCTGGGCGGCGGCGCACGCGGCAGGCCGCTTCGACAATGAGATCGTCCCCGTCGGCGATGTCGGCGTCGACGAGCATCCGCGACCCGAGACAACCGCGCAGGCGCTGGCCGGGCTCAAGCCAGCGTTTCGGCAGGGCGGGACGATCACCGCCGGAAACGCCGCGGGCCTCAACGACGGCGCCGCCGCGCTCGTGCTCGCGAGCGAGGCGAAGGCTCGGGAGCTGGGGATCGAGCCGCTCGGCGCGTTCGTGGGAAGCGCCGTTGCGGGAGTCGATCCTCGCGTTATGGGCATCGGTCCGGTGCCCGCGGCACGCAAGCTCCTCGACCGTCTGGAAATCGAGCCGGCCGACCTCGATCTCGTCGAGCTGAACGAAGCGTTCGCGTCGCAGAGCCTCGCCGTCATCCGCGAGCTCGGCCTGAATCCGGAGAAGGTGAACGTGAACGGCGGCGCCATCGCCATGGGGCATCCGCTGGGGATGAGCGGAGCGCGGCTCGTGGTGTCGCTCCTGCACGAGCTCGGCCGTCGCGATGGTCGCTACGGGTTGGCCACGCTCTGCGTGGGCGTCGGTCAGGGCCAAGCGGCGCTCTTCGAGCGCTAGCGTCTCCTGGGCGGATGGTCTATCTCCAGTCAGACCACAACAGCGAGGGCGGAGGTATCGTCCGGGCGATGGCAATCGCGACCGACCGCGACTACGGGCTTTTCATCGGCGGCAAGCTCGCCGAGCCTGCTTCGGGTGAGGGTCGGGAGCTCATTGAGCCGGCGACCGGCGATCCGCTCGCCCGGGCGGCGATGGCGGGCGAAGCCGATGTCGACAGAGCGGTGGAGGCTGCGCGAGACGCGCTCGACGGGGACTGGGGAAAAACCCCCGGCATCGAGCGAGCCCGCCTCCTGCACGCGCTCGCCGACGCGATCGGCGACAACCGCGCCGAGCTCGCCGAGCTCGAGTCCCGCAACGTGGGTAAGGCGATCTCCTCGGTCAAGGCGGAGCTGCATCAGGCGGTCGAGAACTTCCGCTACTACGCCTCCGCGATCGCCACGATCGGTGGTCGCGCGAATCCGATCGGCGGATCGCTCCTTTTCTACTCGCTCAAGGAGCCGGTCGGCGTCGTGGGGCAGATCGTCCCCTGGAACTACCCGTTGATGATGTCGACCTGGAAGCTCGCTCCCGCGCTCGCGGCCGGCTGCTCCATCGTGCTGAAGCCCGACCCGCAGACGCCGTTGACCGCGATCCGCATGGCCGAGCTTGCGACCGAGGTCGGCTTTCCGGCTGGCGCGCTCAATGTCGTGCCCGGTGACGGGCCGACGACCGGCGCGTATCTGGTGCGTCATCCCGGAGTCGACAAGATCGCCTTCACCGGCTCGACGAAGACCGGTGGCGAGATCATGCGATTGGCCTCCGACCCGGTGAAGCGGATCACGCTCGAGCTGGGCGGGAAGAGCCCGAATCTGATCTTCGCGGACGCCGACCTCGCGAGCGCGATCCCGAGCTCCGCCTGGGCCATCTATTACTCGGCGGGCCAGAGCTGCGAGGCGCGCTCCCGGCTGCTGGTGGAGAAGTCGATCTACGACGAGGTCGTGTCGAAGCTGGCCGAGCTCGCGGACTCGATCCGCGTCGGCGACCCACTCGACAAAGAGACACAGATGGGCTCGCTCATCTCCACCGGGCATCGCGAGCGCGTGCACGGGTTCGTCGAGCGTGGAGCCGGTGAAGGGGCGGAGGTGGTTACCGGTGGCGCGGTCCCGGAGGGTGCGGGCGCGTTCTATCCACCCACCGTCGTCGCCGCGTCCAACGAGCTCGAGATCGCGCAGGAGGAGGTCTTCGGCCCGGTGGTGACCGTCACCGCGTTCGAGGACGAGAAGGACGCGATCCGGATCGCCAACGACGTGCGCTACGGCCTGATGGCGACCGTCTGGACGGGCGATCCGGCCCGCGGGCACCGGATCGCCGCCCGCATCAAGGCGGGAACCGTCGGGATCAACATGCCGTACACAGCCTTCCCCGGGATCCCCTTCGGCGGCTACAAGCAGTCCGGCTTTGGCCGCGAGCTCGGGCTCGAGTCGCTCGAGCTCTACCTGGAGACGAAGAGCGTCGTCGTATCGACGGGCTCGCGCCCGATCAACCCGTTCGGGCTATAGAGCGTGACCGCAGGCGTGCTCGGGACGATCGGCTCGACACCGGTCGTCCAAGTGGAGCGCCTGGTCGAGCCTGGCATGGCCGAGATTTGGGTCAAGCTCGAGTCGCAGAACCCCACGGGCTCGTACAAGGATCGCATGGCGCTCGCGATGATCGAGGGCGCGGAGCGGGACGGCCGGTTGCGGCCCGGGCAGACCGTCGTCGAGTACACGGGCGGGAGCACCGGCTCCTCGCTCGCGTATGTGTGCGCGCTCAAGGGCTATCCGCTGCGCATCGTGACCTCGGACGCGTTCGCGCACGAGAAGGTCTTGACGATGCGAGCGTTCGGAGCGGACGTCGAGATCGTGCCGAGCCCGGAGGGGATCACGCCTGATCTGATTCCGCGGATGATGAAGCGGTCGAAGGAGATCGTCGAGGAGGTCGACGGCTTCGCCACCGACCAGTTCCGGAATCACGACATGCTCGTCGGGTATGCGGGGCTCGGGCGCGAGTTGCTCGAGCAGCTGGACGGCAGGATCGACGCGTTCTGCGGCTACGTCGGCACATCCGGCTGTTTCGTGGGCGTGACGCGAGAGCTGCGGAAGGCGCTTCCCGAGCTCCACCGGGTTGCCATCGAGCCGGCCGAGTCGCCGGTGCTCTCGGGAGGGGAGCCCGGGACGCATCGAATCGAAGGGGGCGGATCGGGCTTCTGGCCGCCGCTGCTCGAGCGCAACGACTTCGATGAGGTGCGAACGGTGTCCACCGACGACGCCTTCGCGATGGCGCGGCGCGCGGCGAAGGTAGAGGGCCTCTGGTCCGGCCCGTCGACCGGAGCCAATCTCACGGTTGCGCTCGACCTCGCACAGGAGCTCGGGTCCGGTAAGCGCGTCGCGACGACGCTCGTCGACACCGGGCTCAAGTACCTGGGCGGCGATCTCTACTCCTGAGCGGCGCTATCGCTGGGCCGTCCTCGCTGCCGGGACGGCCGCGCAGGCGAGCGCGTCGGCGGTCGGAATCGGGCTACCGGTGCTCGCGCCCGTGCTTCGCGACGAATACTCGCTCTCGGTCGGCGAAATCGGCGTCGTGCTCGCGACCGTTTGGGTGGGCTCGCTGGCGACGCTCCTTCCCTGGGGGCTTGCGGCTGACCGGTTCGGTGAGCGTGTCGCGCTGGCGCTCGGCCTAGCCGGATCTGCCGCCTGTCTCTTCGGCGCCGCCTATGCGCCCAACTTCGGAGCGCTCCTCGGCCTGCTCACGCTTGCGGGCGCGTCCGGCTCGAGCGTCAACTCCGCGAGCGGACGAGCGGTCATGCAGTGGTTCGACCCGGACGAGCGCGGCCTCGCGCTCGGCATCCGGCAGACGTCGGTCCCGGTCGGGGGTCTCGTTGCGGCACTCGCGGTGCCAGGGCTCGTCGCCGCGGGCGGCTCGGAGCGGGCGTTCCTCTTCCTGGGCGGGCTCTGTGCAGTGGGTGCGCTCGTGGGCGCGATCGTGCTCAGAGGACGCGACGTGACCGACGGAATCGAACCGGACACGGTCGGTCGCACGCTTCGCGACGGACGGCTGTGGCGTCTCTCCTTCGGCAGTGGCATCTACCTCTATGCGCAGGTCGCGGTGATCGGCTTCGGTGTCCTGTTTCTGGTCGACGAGCATCGCTTCTCGACGCAGTCCGCCGCGTTGGTGCTCGGGGGCTCGCAGGTGCTCGCGATCGTGTTTCGCATCGGCGCTGGACGCTGGTCGGATCTCGTCGGCTCGCGTGTCGATCCTCTCCGTCGCGTAGGCCTCGCTGTCACCGCCGCGATGATGCTGACGGCAGCGCTCGCGGGAGGCCCGGTGTGGCTGCTCGTGCCGGCGCTTACGCTCGCGGGCGGCCTCTCGATGGCGTGGAACGGGCTCTCGTTCGTCGCCGCCGCCGAGCTGGCGGGCACAGTCCGAAGCGGCGCGGCGATCGGTTTCCAGCAGACCGTGCTGTCGGGGGTTGGCGTCACCGCGCCGGTGTTCTTCGCGGCGACGGTTTCGATCTGGGGCTGGACGGCGGCGTTTGCTCTCTCGGCTCTGTTCCCGCTCCTCGGCTGGTGGGCGCTGCGGCCGCTCGGTGTGCGCTAGAGCTCGCGGCTGGGGTTACCATCAGACCCGATGGCCGCGGTCGATCTCCCCCGGAACGAGGCCGCGCGCATGGCCGCCGTCCGCCGTTATGACGTCCTCGACAGCCCTCCGGACGGCGCGTTCGATCGAGTCACCGCGCTAGCCGCCCGACTCTTCGACGTTCCAATCGCGCTCGTGACGATCGTCGACAACGACCGAATCTGGTTCAAGTCCCGGCACGGACTCGACGTCGGTGAGATCGGTCGCGACCCGGGTCTGTGCGCGTCGGCGATCCTCCAGGAGGAGCCATATCTCGTCAGCGACGCCGCGGCTGATCCGCGAACGCTCGCGAATCCGCTCGTCGCCGGCGAGCTCGGCTTGCGGTTCTACGCGGGCGCGCCTCTCACGACTCACGACGGCCACAACCTCGGGACGCTGTGTGTCATCGACCGCCAGCCGCGCGAGCTGACCGAGTCAGAGCTCAGCAGCCTTCGAGACCTTGCCGCCGTGGTGGTGGACGAGCTCGAGCTGCGCCTGTCCGCGCGTCGGACAGTCGGGCTCGAGGCCGATCTTCGACACCTCGCAGAGGAGCTTGCGGGCACGCTCCAGGAGAGCTTGCTGCCGGCGGAGCTACCCGCCGTCGAAGGACTCGAGCTCGAGGCCCGCTACCACGTCGCGCACCGCGATCAGGTAGGTGGTGATTTCTACGACGTGTTCCTCGAGCCCGCAGGTCATGGGTGCCTTGCGGTGGTAGGTGACGTCTCCGGCAAAGGCGCCATGGCGGCGGCGCTCACGGGTACAGCGCGCTGGACGCTCCGCACAATCGCGCTCGACGACCGGTCGCCTTCGGAGGGACTATCGCGTCTCAATACCGTCCTTGTCCAAGCGCATCCTGAGCCGAATCGCTACTGCACCCTCGCTCTTGTCGCCATCCGTCCTCGTCGCGACGGAGGCGCTGATCTCACCACCTCTCTCGCCGGCCATCCACAACCGCTGCTCGTCAATCCTGACGGGACGGTGGAGCGCCTCGGCACGACCGGCCCGATTGCCGGTTGGTTCGACGACCCGGTGTACTGGGACTCATCCAAGACCGCGCCGCCGGGCTCCGTTCTACTGCTGTTCACGGACGGGCTGCTCGAAGCCATCGGCGGACATGCCTGCATCAGCGACGTTCCTCTGCAGGACGTGCTGCGCCCGGTCGCTGGCCGAGGTTCCTCCGAGGTCGCCGACGCGCTCGACGCGGCGTTGCCGGCCGGCGTGCTGAGCGACGACGCTGCCTTCCTCGTTATCAAGGTCGGTGAGGCGCGATGACCGGGCTCTTCGACGTCCGCTCGGCGCAGAAGAACGGCGCCCTTTTGATCGAGGTTTCCGGCGAAGTCGACGGTGCCGTGGAGATGCAATTCGTCGAGAGTGTCGTGGACAACGTCCGCACCACCGAAGCCGCGCGTGTCGTGCTCGATCTCTCCCGGGTGGAGTTCATGGACTCCACCGGACTTCGCATGCTCCTTGTGTGCCAGCGGCGGGCCGAGGACCGCGGAATTCCGCTGACGCTGGCGATGGCGTCCAGCAGCCCGGTCTCGCGACTCATCGACGTCTCAGGCGTGGCGGCGATGTTCCAGTACGAGCCTCTGGACTGACGAGACTACGCTCCATTCGTGAGAGTGCTCGCGCGCCTCGATGAGCTCTACGCGATCGGCGGCGGCCATGGCGCCAACCGTCCGTATGGCAGCCCTGAAGAGGACGCTGCCCACACGCTCGTCGCCGACTGGATGCGCGAGGCGGGGCTGGAGGTCGAGTTCGACGCGCACGGCAACCTCTTCGGGCGAACCTCGATGCGCGACGACATCTGGGTGGGATCCCACCTCGACTCGGTGCCCAAGGGGGGTCGCTTCGATGGTCCGCTCGGCGTGGTCGGAGGGCTCGCGGCGGTGGAGCGGTCTGGGTGCGGGTCTGTGGTCGCCTTCCGGGGAGAGGAGGTCGGCTGCATCGGAAGCCGCGCTCTTTGTGCTGGCGGCGCCGCTCTCCCGGCAGCGTTTCTCGAGCTCCACATCGAGCAGGGGCCTGTCCTCGAGCGGGCTGGCGCTGCGCTCGGCGTCGTGACGAGCATCGTCGCCTATGCGCGCGGCGAGCTCGTCTTCGAGGGCCGAGCGGGTCACGCGGGCACCACGCCGATGGATGGACGCGACGATGCGCTTGTCGCTGCGGCCGCGGCGATCCTCCGTATTCGGGAAACCGCCGGGCGGATCGAGGGAGGGGTCGCGACGGTCGGGCAGCTGGCGGTCGAGCCGGGTGGGAGCAACGTCATTCCGGAGCGCGTACGGATCTCGGTCGACGCACGGGCGCCCGACGCGACACAACTCGACGAGCTGATCGCCGCGATCGGCTTCGAGCCGTCTGACCGGACTCCGCCGGCGGCGATGGCGGAGGGGCCGAGGCGAATCCTGCTGGACGAGCTCAACGGCCGTGGTCTACCGGCGATCGAGCTGCCGTCGGGTGCGGGTCACGACGCGGGGATCCTCGCGGCGGCGGGCGTGCCGAGCGCGATGCTCTTCGTCCGCAGCCTGAACGGCGGGATTAGCCACTCTCCGGACGAGCTCTCGGCCGACGAGGACGTCGAGCTCGCCGTCGATGTCCTGACCGCGAGCGTAGAGCGCATCGCGAACGACCTTGAACCTGCCAAGTAACAGTCTGTTACAAGGCGTTGGAGCTGCCGGGACTACGTTTCCCTGAAGACGATCTCCTGGGCGCCTTCCCAGAGCATGCGGCGCCCGAGCTCGCGCAGGTTCTCGCTCCCCTCCACGATCGTCGCGAAGTGGTTCCCCGCGAGCGCGCCGGCCTTGCTCGCGAACGCGACGTAGCCGTAGGCGAGCAGGAGCTCGGTCTCGCTCACGCCACCGGGATAGAAGATGAGTTCACCCGGACTCGGGTAGCGCGTGGCGTTCTCCGGGCCGATGCCGATGTCGAGGTCGCCCATCGGGATCCAGCCGCCCTCTCCCGACCAGCGGACGTGGACGATCCTCGAGTCGAGCGGAAGCAGGTGCCGGAACGCCGCGACTGTCCCGGGCGCGGCCTCCTCCTCGAAGCGGGCACGGAACATGAAGCCTGCGGCAATGATGTCGAGCATGGAGTGACCCTATTTCACTCGCACACCCGAGATGGTGCGGCAGGGCAACACTCTAACCCGTTGCGTCAGAAGCTCATGAGGCGAGACTCGGCGTCCCAGACTGCAATCTCGATCTGCACCGCACCGCGGTACAGGCTCGGAACTCCTTGTGCGCAGACAAGCTGTCCGGCACGAAACATGCGCTCCGGCGCGCGCGGAAAGTTCACGCGATCTGATCCCCAGATCACGATCTTGATCCGACTGGGGTTGGGGTATGCGCGCCGAGGTCGAGAAAGGTCGGCTGGCCACGTGAGGAGCGCGCGAAATAGGCGGAGGCTACGCGCGCTTTGACGCGTACAAGATCACCGATGCTTCCACGCACGCTCGTCCACGACTGGCTTCCGTTACACCACGCCGCAGTTCTGGACTCGACGGCAACACTCGATCCACTTGTGCTCGGAAAGGCTGCGGCAATCACTAGCACGAACAGCACGAACGACCAGCGGATGCGCGTCATCGACGAGACTCCTTTTTCCGTGAGAGAGGGTGGGTCCCCCATCGCATCGTCCGTAGGTCAACAACGATCGATCACTAAGACTGGCTTTTTGATCGCTCGGCGATCCATACGGCGAGGAGCTCGCGCTCGTCCTCGGTCATGCCCGTGGAGTTCCCCGGGGGCATTGCGCGCGTCTGCACGGCTTGGCGCTCGATGTCGTCGGCGCGGGAGGTGATCTCGGCTTCAGTCTCGAGGCGGACGCCGAGGGGCGCCGATGCGCCCGAGTGGCACGCCGTGCAGCGTCGCTCGATCACCGCCTGCACCTGCGCGAACGGCACCGGGCCGGTTTGTGTAGAAGCCACCTCGTCGGGTTTCAGCCAGAGCGCGAGCGCGACGACTACCGCCGCGGCGACGCCGAGGATCCACCACGCGCCACGCCCGGTGTGCCAGAGGTTGAAGAAGTGCCGCACCCCAGCCGTCAGGACGGCGATGAGGACGAGCACGAGCCAAGCTTCGTCCGCGCCGAACGTGAACGCGAAGTGCCCGGCCAGCATCGTGAAGAGAACCGGCAGCGTCAGGTAGTTGTTGTGAACGGAACGGCGCTTCGCCTCGAGCAGCGGCACGGGATCCGGCTCGCGGCGCTCCGCCATCGCGCCGACGAGCTTCCGGTGCGCGGGGATGATCACGAGGAGGACATTCACGGCCATGACCGTCCCGAGCATCGCGCCTACTTGGAGGTAGGCGGCGCGCGCCGCGAAGAGCTCGCTTGCTCCCCAAGCCGCCAGCGCGACGAGCGCGACGCCGACGATC
>Ga0136617_10005426_pt1 | contig 11406 bp, 12 predicted proteins | sample AntDrymUQ3222106_2_FD_129672 | JGI IMG/M metagenome (GOLD analysis project Ga0136617, IMG submission 129672) | Polar desert sand microbial communities from Dry Valleys, Antarctica - metaG UQ322 (21.06) | ecosystem: Environmental > Terrestrial > Soil > Desert | place: Antarctica: Dry Valley...
CACCACATCGGCCCGCCGCCGGCGATCTCCGGCCCCGGCGAGACTACTCCTGCGCGGGAGCACCGCTAAGGCCGCGCTCCTCGCCCCTCGGGGGGCCCGCCTGCGCGACGGCGATCAGGCCGTCACCGACCGGACCGGCGAAGACTCGGTGGGCAGCTCGGAGCGCAGCATTCGCAGCATGGCCCACCCGCCCCGATGGCGCGAAGTACGAGTACAAGGCGGTGACCTCGAAACCTGCGGCTGCAAGGGCACGGACCAGCGTACGCGGGCCGTAGTAGGTGTGGTGGTCGGGATGAACGGACTCGCGGCCGACGAGCGAGCGCAGACCGATCTTGGGACTGCATGCGTTGGGCACCGTGATGCACAGCACGCCTTCCGGAGTCAGAAGCTCGCCGCAGCTGTGCAGGAACGATCCGGCGTTCGGCACGTGCTCGAGGACCTCACCTGCCAGCACAAGGTCATACCCCCCACGCTCCTCGACCGGGGGCCTCGAGACGAGGTCGCCGTGGACAAAGCGCTCCTCGGGAAAGAGCCGCGCGAGCAGCTCGAGGTCGGCTCGCTCCACGTCGAAGCCCACGATTTCGGCGAGCGGGAGCAGTCGCTGGTGAAGGAGGCGGTTCGCGCGAACCGCCTCGAGCGTGTAGGGACTGGCGGTACAGCCAAGGTGAGCGACCTTCCGGTGCTTCTTCACCACCTCAATGAGGAACTCGTGCCGATCATGCACAAGCCCCAGCCGCACGCGCGCATCCGCCTTCATCTCCATCGCACAGTCGCGCACCGTGGTGGAGGAGTCCGAGGAGGCGCGAGCGGCCTCACGCTCGCGGCGGGGGGGCAGAAGGGCTCGGCGGGAACGCATGTTCACGCCACCGCCTCGAGACCCGCGAGTATCCGCCTCGAGGCGCTGTCCGGACGCAACCCTGCGATGTGCCGCAGGCCCGCGGTGGAGAGCGACTCTCGGAGCTGCCCGTCGCTCGCGAGCTGCGAAAGCCTCTCCGCCAGCGCTGGTGCATCGGTGGGCGGGTAGTAGGTGGCGGCCTCACCGCAGGCCTCACGCGCTGAGGGCGTGTCCGCGGCCACGACGGGCGCCCCCACCGCAAGTGCCTCGATCAGGACACGACTGAAGTTCTCGAACCGGGAGCAGCCAAGGCATGCGAGGCTGTTTTCGAGCAGGGAAAGGACCTGGGTGTGCGGAAGGGGCCCAAGGAAGCGAACTCGGTCACTGAGCCCGAGCTCATCCCGGCGCCGCTCGAGCATCTCCGCGTAGGGTCGGTCGCTCCGAGCCCCTGCGACGATCACCAGGGGACGGGATCTGCGGGGGAGCCCGGCAATCGCGTCGAGGACGACTTCGACCCCCTTGTAGCGGAGGAGGTCACCGACCACCACGAAGTACGGCTCATCGTCTGAAGGGCGCCTCTTTCGTTGAAGAAGCGGCGGCGGGGCCATGGGAATGAGCTCGGCCTGCCGTCCGCCCAGCGCATCGACCAGGTCGTAGGCCTGACGGGACAGCACGAACACCCGAGCGGCAGTCGCCACGGTCCGATCGGTCAGGCGACGCAGAAGGCGCAGGCGGGCCCATTCGCGCCCGCCGTACATCGCCGTGACGGTGGGGCTGTAGGGCGCGAGGTTCGAGAGCAGGACGGCGAGCCTTGGGTTCCCCGGCCAGCGCGTAGGCAGGTAGTTGAACGGCGAGAAGACGACGTGGGGCTTGAAGCGCCGCCGGGCGAGCATGGGAAGGATCGACTGCTGCCATACCAGTCGAGCAGGTATGGGAAGGGCGGGCGGTCCGAGGGTTGCTATCCCGTCACGCTCCAGCTCTCTGGCCAGCGCGGGCTGCGCCACGAACAGGTAGCGGTGCTGCGGCCCCAGGCTGGGTAGCGTTCGGGCGAGCTCTCGGGCGCGCGCGAGGCCTCCGCCCGTATTGGCCGCCAGCACGTCGACGAGGACACGGATGGAAGGCGTTCCTCCGAGATCCGGGCCGCTCAGCTCTCTGCCTCCAGCGTCCGGGCCAGCCAGTCCGCCGTCGCGGCCATGCCATCCCTGACGCTCACCTCAGGCTTCCATCCGAGCTCGGCCCGCGCCCGGGAGTTGTCGGCAAAGTTGCGTAGCGGATCGCCCGGGCGCCCGGGCCGGTGCTCGATCGCCGGCGGGGTCCCGAGTATGTCGGCGGCAAGATCGACAAGCTGGTTCACGGACGTCTCGATACCCGTCGCGAGGTGGTAGAGCCCGCCCTGCCTCGCCTGCATTCCTGAGACCAGGGCCGCGACGATGTCGTCCACGTAGACGAAATCACGGGTCTGTTCGCCGGTTCCCTCGAGACCGAAGGGCTCGCCCCGGAGCGCAGCGCGGAGCAGTACGGCGATCACGCTCAGCTTGTGAGAGGACCAGGGCCCGTAGACGTTCGCGAACCGGAAAGCGGTCCCCACGACACCGAACGTCCCCTCCCATGCCCGAAGCGCCGCTTCGCCGAACAGCTTGGACGAGCCGTACGGAGACGCGGGGAAGGGCACCATGTCCTCGCTCAGCGGAGGCTCCGCCCCTGCAAGGACAGCACCGGACGAAGCGAAGACCACCCTCGGGACGCTCTCGAGCCGTGCCGCCTCGAGCACGTTGAAGGTGCCGCGCACGTTGATCTCGAAGTCGCGCGCAGGATCACGCACCGACGGCGGGACGCCCGACTGGGCAGCGAGATGGACGATGTGATCGGCACCGCGCGCCGATCGCCGCAGAGCCTCGAGGTCCCGCACATCCGACCAGCTCGCCTCGACCTCGCCTTCGACGTCAGCGAGGTATCCGGCCTCCCCCTCGGACAGGTCGTCGATGATGCGGACCCGGTCGCCACGAGCGAGCAGGGCACGAACGGCGTTGGCCCCGATAAACCCTGCCCCGCCCGTGATGAGGACCGTGGCCACGAGCCGCCCAACATAGCGATCCCTCGCCCCGATCGGGGACCGCCAGGGCTTGCTTCGGCGCCTACTAGCGGCGGGAGCCAGGGTCGGGCACGAGGCGTGCGTCATCGAGATCGATGTCCCCCAGGGGGCGCACGAAGGCCCAACGACGCAGGCGATAGCCCCGAAGATCGGATCTCGACAGGCGGACCTCTCGCCAGCGTCCGTCGGGAACGAGCGAGCCGGCGCGCGTCTCGGGGCGTGCGGTCCTGATTGCCGGCGAACGGTAGATGAGCGCCCGCCGGCTGGCCGGTCCGCCCGCCGACGGATGCCCGACCCGGATGGTCACCTGCGGCACGCGTCGCGCGGGATCGTCGACCTCGGCGGCGAGCAGAAGGGCAGCGTTGGGGTCGCGGGTCCTGACCCGGAGCCGGAGCTCCTGTGGCGGCTCGAAGGTGCGAACCCGATCGAGCAGGACGTCATGAAGGTGCTCGTAGTGTGGGGGGAGGCGCCGAAGACGCAGGAAGCCGTTGCCGGCCTCGCGGACGAGTAGAGCACCCAGCATGACGACGTCCGGCGGGGGCGGACGTTCGAAGTCGAGCCGCGCCGGGCTGGGAGGTGCCGGAGGTGTGCTCGTGGCGATCAGGACATCTCCCGGGGCCATCCTGAGATGGCCGGCAAGACGCCGGCCCTCGGGCGTGAAGACGGGACGCCGTAGGCGCAACATGCGGGTCGGCCCGCCCGGGGGGTTGACAGCAGCGATTCCCGCCTCGAACTCGCGGACGAGGACGCCGTGTCGCGACCCGAACCGTCCGCGGGGCTGACCGAGCGGAATCTGCCAGTCACGGTAGACATCCAAGCCTCCGCTCCGGGCGGCGTAGGTGCGGTGGTCCACCCCCTCTGAAAGGCCATTGGCCGCCAGGAACGTGGCGTTGTACTTGAACATCGTTCTCGGGCCGCTCATGAGCAGATAGGCCGCGTACGTGGCGCGCTGGTGGCGGTAGTCCTGGCGGTAGGAGCGGTATCCGTAGGGGCTCCGGCCGAACACGAGCATTGTCTTGTCGGGATGCCGGCCCACGGCCGCGAGGTAGGGGGCGACATCCCTGTTCCAGCGGCACGAGCGCAGGAACGGGGTGCAGCCGAAGTGCTCGATCGCGGCGCCTGTGGCGTCGACGAGGAGCTTCTCCTGATCGGTCACGGAAGCCGCCGCCGCCTGGTTGGCCCAGAGGCCGTTGAAGAAGATCTGCCGCTGCCCGACCCGCTCGCGGAGCGTTGCGAACAGTCGGTCCATCGCCGCCGAGTAGCCGGCGATCAACGCCGGGTCGCCTCGCCGAGCCGTCGGCAGCCGGCGGGGCGAGCGGAAGGACTCGTCGAGCATGACTCCGTCGACCCGGTACCGCTCGATCGCGTCCTCGATGCGACCGGCGAGCCACTCGCGGTAGTCGGCGTTGCGTACATCCGCATACGCGAAGGAAGGGTTGGCTGCGAGCTGCCAGCCCGGATCCAGGAAGCCTGCGAGCATCTCGCGGTCGTTCCAGACCGACCGCTTGGCGTACTCGCTGGAATAGAGGTAGGCGAGGACGGGAAGACCCGGCCTTCGACGTTTCAGACGCTCGACGACCGTGCGAAATCCATAACCCCCCCGGCCGTGCGGCAACGTCTGTCTGGAGAATCACGATCCCGGCATGGTCGGCGATCTGGTCGAGCGCCTGGTCGTCGAATACGCGACTGGAGTCCTGCAGCCAGAAGGCTGTGCCACCCGTCTGAAGAGGGAGATCCTCCGGCGGTTGGCCGGGACGGCTTGGAAGGTTCGTCGCCACGAAGGCGACTCCGAGGATCGCGAGCACGCCGGCCAACGCCGCGGCGGCAAAAGGGCGCCCTCGGACGAGGGCGTGCATCACGGTTGCACGAGAGTGTTGCCCACGGGGCGAGGTAAAGTCCAGCGCGCCATCAAGAAGGTGCGGCCCTGTAGATCATGACGCGAGCTCTCGCCCCGACGATTTCGGAAACCGCGCTTCGCGAGCACCTCCGGCAAGTCGCCCGGCGCTTCCCCGATCCGGTCGCGCGGATGCACCTGGTCAACCTCGACCGGACGCTGTTCGACATCGGCCTCGTCGCCGAGCGCCGGGGGACGACCGTCAGGCTCGTGGACCTTGGGGGCGGGGTAAGCCTCTTCAGCCTGGGCTGCGCCGTGCTCGGCATGGATACCGTCCTCGTCGACGACTTCGCCGACCCTCAGAACCTCGAGCACGGGCCGAGTCTGCTGGCGGAGCATCGCACGGCTGGCGTGGACATCCTGGAGCGCAACATCGTCGAGGACTCCGTCGACTTTCCGCCCGAGAGCCTGGACGTGGCGGTCTCGTTTCATTCCATCGAGCACTGGCATCGGTCCCCGAAGAAATTGTTCGCCGACGTGCGGCGGTCTCTGCGACCCGGAGGACTCTTCATCCTCGCCGGACCAAACAACGTCAACCTCCGCAAGAGGCTGACGGCGCTCGTGGGGCGCGCGAAATGGAGTGCCATGGCGGATTGGTACGAGGCGGAGTTCTTCCGAGGTCACGTCAGGGAGCCGGACGTCGGCGATCTTCGCTACATCGGTGCCGATATGGGCCTGGAGGGGATCGAGATCATCGGCCGAAATTGGCTCGGACGGAGATCGCCCCATCGGGCCACCCGAGTTGCAACCGCCGTTGTTGATCGGGTGCTGCGCTTGGTACCCGGCCTTTGCAGCGACATCTACTTGGTCGGAACCAAGCCCGTCGCGGGTTGACCAAGGGCCGGCGAGGTTTCGCAGCCGAGCCGAGCCGAGCCGAGCACAACCGTGACGGAAGGCTCTCACCGCCCGGGTGCGTCTCGTCATGCCTGACCCAGCCGCGGCACGAGCCGCAGGAAGCGCCCTCCCACGGAAGGCCACAGGTACACGGCAAGGACGCCGTAGAGCACGGTCGCCCCCACCAGTGCGAGCGCGAGCGACCACAAGGGGAGTCGGCCCGCCACCAGGCCGACAGCCGGAAAGACGAGCGCGAGACCGAAGGCTGGCGCGACTCGGCGCGCCAGGCTCGCCGCCACACGGGCCGTGGAGCCGCGAAAGGCGACGCCGATCATCGCGAGAGCGCTCACGATGGCCGCGCCGCTGTGCCCCCAGGCGACCGCCTGCGGGCCGATCGGTGCGAGCGCGAACACGGCGGCGGCATGGATAGCGAGGGAGAAGGCGGCGGTTCCGGCGATCCCTCGGCGACCGCCGAGGGTCAGCAGGATGCCGCCAGCCAGCGCCGAGAGGCTGAGCGCCACGACCATCGGCTCCAGGATCACGCCGATTTCGTAGAGGAGGTCAAGCGTGTGAGGCGACAGCACGCCGCCGAACGCTACCTCCAGGAAAGGCCGGCCGAAGCTTGCGTAGGCGGCCAGCATCGGAGCCAGGACCACGAACACGAAGGGCGCCGTCTGCTCGATCTGCTCCCGCCCACCTTCCCGGCCCCGTGCCGCGACCGACTCGACGGCGTCGGGCAGCGTGACGAGGGCGACGGGATAGGAGCTGAGGTTGCTCATCAGACCGACCATCAGATAGCCGTAGGCGTAGCTCGTGATGGCGTTGCCGGCTCCGGCGCCTGCCAGCGCGGCCAGGGCCAGGCTCAGATTGAGCTGCTGGGCGATTCCCAGGGCGCTCGCGGGGAGCAGAAAGCTCAGGAGACGGCCCTGCTCCCGGTCGGCGAGCCAGGCGAGCCGGAGCCGCGGGCGCAGTCCGAGGCGCCGCGCGTAGACCGAGTGCCCCAGGAGAAGGGTGAGCGCTCCCACCACGAGCCCGATGGCCGCACCCAGCGGGCCGATCGCGGGCAGCAGCGCCACCGAGAGCCCTAAGGCCAGGGCACTAGAGAGCACGTACATCGCCACAGAGGCGGGGAAGCGACGAAGGGCATTGAGGACTCCGGAAATCGCGCCGGCCCTGACCTGGAGATAGACGGCCGGCGCGAGCACCACCAGCGTCAGGAAGCCAGTCGAGCGGGCGTCGCGTGGAAGGCCCCGGGTGAGGAACCCGGCGAGCAGCGGCGAGGCCGCGGCCAGGAGCAGCATCGCGACCACCGCGACGAGGGAGATGCGCGCGAGGAGCTCGTTGGCTCGGAGGCGGAACGCCCCGGCCTCGCCGACGGCCCCCAGGAGCGGAACCACCGATCGACGAAGCGAAACGCCCAGCAGGGCCACCGCGACGTACACCGAGTAGCAGGCCAGAAAGGCGTCCGTCGCAGGACCATCGCCTACCAGGAAGACGAGCATGAATGCCTGCCCTGCGCCGACGATGCTGGCGAACAGCAATCCGAGCGACACCCCGGCGGAGGCCCGCCCCCGGCTCTGCCCCCGCCTCATCAACGGGGCCCCCGCAAGGTCGTCGGGGTCTCCGGCAGCGCCCCCTGGCGGCCCCTCGCCGGCGCTAGACTTTCGCTTCATCGCTTACGGGCGGGGGCTGGCATCTTGTAACGGACTCGCCGCCGGCCGCGCGCCAGATAACAACATCGACTTGAGCGTCACCCACCTCGGCTCCATCCCCGGATCCCCCGGGGGCTTGCGCGGAACCTGGATGCTAGCCGCAGCGGGGGTGCTCGTGGCCGGCGTGGCGATCGCGCTGGCTCTCGTGACGAGCCCCGAGAGCCGTGGGCTGAAGGCCGTTCCCCTGCTCGTGCTCCTGGGCGGCCTGGTGCTCACGCTCCGGCGGGAGCGCCGCCTGCGCGGCCTGAGCCTGTTCAGCCCCTTCGCGATGGCGATGCTCGCCTACGGGGTCATGTTCGTCGTGGTGCCTCTTGCCGACCTTGCGTTCGACCACCCCCTCGCGCGCCATACCGGCTGGTGGTCGGCGTCGTGGCTCGCCGTGGCGGGTTTCGCCCTGATGGTTCTCGGCTACCGGCTTGTCGTATGGCGGCGAACCGAGCCTGTCGACCGCTCATCCGACGGGTCGCCGCGCCTCGTCGCAGTGCTCTCGCTGTCGCTCCTGACCGTGAGCGTCATCTCCGTACTGGCATGGATCTCGAGCTTCACCGACCTGCCGACCTACATCGCCAACTTCGGGGCTCGTACGCGGCTCTTCCCGCGACCGTCATCCTCGATCCTGATCCCCGCCTCCCTGGCTGCCCCGGCTGTGGTCCTGCAGGCCGCGAACGTCGCTCGCGATCCCTCGACACGACGTGTCGTCCTCTTCCTGCTGTTCTGGCTCCTCCCCGGCCTGCTCGTCTCGGGATTCGCAGGCCAGCGCTGGCGCGACCTGGCCATCCTGGTCGCCGTGGCGAGCGTGTACCACCTGGGTTGGCGGCGCCTCTCGCCGCGTGCGGTTGCGGCGACATTGGCCGTGCTCGCGCTCGCCTTCGTGGTCTGGGGTCAGCAACGCAACGTGGTCGGGACCCTCGCGGAGGGACCCTCCCTGCTGAGCGCGAACATCTACTACGACTACGTGGGCCAGACCCACGAGCTCGGTCAGTTCCGCGACTTCGTGATCACCTACGAGGGCATACCCGACGTGGTCGGCTATCAATACGGAGCCACCCTCCTCTCCCTGATTCCGGGCGCGCCGTTCCCGACAGCCGGGCAGGTCTACTCCACCGCCTTCTACGGGGACCTCTACCGTGCCGGAACGAGCATCCCGACCCCTCTCCCGGGAGAGCTGTACATGAACTTCGCCCTCCCCGGGGTCGCCGCCGGGATGCTGCTCTTCGGCGGCCTGCTCGGGGTGCTCGAGTCGTACCGTCGCCGAGAGCCGGCCGGATACGGGCGCCTGGCGGTCTATTGCTACAGCATCCTTCCTCTCGCGCTCGTCCTCCGGGGCGATGTCACCACATTCCTCGGGTACTGGATCGTGGGCCTGATCCCCCTGCTGCTCGCGGTTGGTCTCGTCGAAGGGCGGCTCGGACGCCTCGTCGTGCGTAACGTCCCCGCGCTCGGTTCGCGAGGAGCGTGATCGTGCGCCGCCCCCGCGCCGGCGCCGATGCGGGTCGTCGTTCGACGCTCAAGACCAGGACCCGGCAGCGCACAGCCGGCGGCATCGCGGCCGCGGCCGCGGCCGCGGCCGCTCTGACGGGCTGCGCCGCGACCGGCGGGGAGAACCAGGCTCTCACGGCCTCTCAAGCCAGGGCAGCCGTGAGCGCCGGCTTCGGCATACCGGTCTTTCCGCAGCGTCGCGTCGTCACGGAGGCGACGGTGGGGAATCTCGCTGCCGTCTACTACGGGGGCACCGAGTACGCGGACGTGCTCGTCGTGGTCTTCGACGAGCCCGGGGGGGAAAGCGCCCTGCTCGGCTCGGAGAGCGGGGCCGCCCCGCCGGGTACGACGGTCATCTCGGTCGCAAACGTGACCGTGGCCTACTCGCGGAGTGAGGAGGCGCCCGACCGCAGCGTCCTCATCCGCAAGGCCCTCGAGACAGCGCGCGCTCGCTAGCCGCGAGCCCGGGAACGGCCACTGCGGAGCGCCTTGGCTCCCTCTTCCTCGACGACAACGGTCCTATAGGCGCGAGCGAGTGATTCGGCCTTCTTGGTGGCCTCTCCCGCCTCCTCCTTTGGTGTTGCACTGCCGGTCTCGCTGTACAGCGAGTACTGCGCGAGCCCCCGATCGAGCAGCGTGTCGTAGAGGATCTTCCACTCACCGTCGCGCCCCTTTCTGAAGAGGAACGACTCCCGTCGCCGGGGGGAGAGCTTGCTCAGGAACTCGACCCCGACGAACGCCGTCTTGCCCTCGGGTGCGACTTCGACGATTCGCGGCTGGAGCTTCAGAAGGCCGGGGCGGAGCCAGCCCAAGGTGCTCAAGACCGAGACGTCGAGCACCTTCAAAACGTCCTCGTCGAACGAGGCCAGCGTCTTGGTCGGATTCCCCCACTGCGCCCAGAACAGCATGCGATAGAGCGCCTGCTGAGGGGAGTTTCGTGGTTGACTATCGACATCCTTGAGGGTCAGGGGCGGCGGATCCGCCATCAGGCGGCCGTCGCTTCCCAGCTCGACTCGGTCCCTCGAGGGGCCGTCCTTGTCTCCGCCACAGCCCATCGGAATCGCGATCAGGCCCACGGCGAGGAGCGCCAACGAGGCGCTGCGTAGGGCTGGGCGGGCGCTCGCGCGCTTCAAGGGCAGACCTCCGAGACGGTGAAACGGGACCGAACGCATGATCCTGCTTGGGGCGGAAGGAGGATAGACTAGCTCTCGTCGCCGGACGCGGGTTCCCCAAAACGCCGCTCTGTAAGACGGGCGCATGTGCTCAGGCGGCTATGCGAGAGGTTCACTCGATCTCAGCTCGGGATAAGCTCCGCCGGAGCGGATTGGAGAACCGGGTCAGCTCCGCCGACCAGAAACGCCTCGCGGGGGGCGGCCAGCCATGCGATACCTCCTAACCGGCGGAGCCGGCTTCATCGGCTCCCATCTCGCCGACGCCCTCACCACCCGCGGCGATGAGGTCGTCGTCCTCGACAACCTGAGCACGGGACGGCGCGAGAACGTCCAGCACCTGATCGACGCTGGGAACGTCGAGCTCGTCGAGGGATCGACCTCCGATGACGACCTCGTCGAGGGACTGATGAAGTCGGTCGACGGCTGCTTCCACCTCGCCTCCGCCGTCGGGGTCCAGCTCGTCGTCGAGAGGCCGCTCGACTGTCTGCTTGGCAATATGCGGGGTCTCGACACGGTCTTGGCCGCCGCCGCCCGGCACGATCGCTGGCTCCTCTTCACCTCGACCTCCGAGGTCTACGGCAAGAACAGCAAGGAGGCGCTCGGGGAGGAGTCCGACCGCATCATCGGCTCGCCGTTCAAGGCCCGCTGGGGCTACGCGATCACCAAGTCGCTCGGCGAGGCTCTCGCGCACGCCTACCACCGCGAGCGGGGACACCGATCGTGGCCACCCGTCTCTTCAACACGACGGGTCCCCGCCAGACCGGCGCCTACGGGATGGTTCTTCCCCGCTTCGTCCGCCAGGCCCTCGACGGAGAGGACCTGACCGTCTTCGGCGACGGCACGCAATCGCGCTGTTTCGTCCACGTGCTCGACACCGTGCACGCCCTGCTCCAGCTCTCCGACGCCAAGGAGGCGATCGGCAACGTCTACAACATCGGCTCCTCGGTCGAGACCGCGATCATCGAGCTCGCCGGCCGCGTGATCCAGCGGACCGGCAGCGACTCGAAGATACGGCTCGTGCCCTATTCCGAGGCCTACGAAGAGGGCTTCGAGGAGCTCGGCCGGCGCAGGCCCGACACCTCCGCGATCGCCGAGCTCGCGGGATGGCAGCCGAGCCGGACTCTCGACGAGACGATCGACGACCTGGTCGCCTACGAGCGGGGGCGGACGGGCGCCGCCACGGGATCACTGCGCCTTGCCGGTTGAGGCGCGCCTCGTCGGCGCCTTTCTCCTGCCGCTCCTCACCGTCCTCGCGGTAACGCCGCTCGCCATCCGCTTGGCCGACCGCATCGGCTTCCACGACAAGCCGGTCGGCTACAAGCGCCACGCTCGGCCGACTCCCTACCTCGGCGGCGCGGCGGTTGTGCTCGGCTTCCTCGCGGGGGCGC
>Ga0136617_10005428_pt1 | contig 11405 bp, 11 predicted proteins | sample AntDrymUQ3222106_2_FD_129672 | JGI IMG/M metagenome (GOLD analysis project Ga0136617, IMG submission 129672) | Polar desert sand microbial communities from Dry Valleys, Antarctica - metaG UQ322 (21.06) | ecosystem: Environmental > Terrestrial > Soil > Desert | place: Antarctica: Dry Valley...
CCTTCTCGTAGACGATCGCCTCCCAGAACACGCGCATCCCGGCCTTCTCGTAGAGCCGCGTCGCCCCGGTCGGGCTCTCCGCGTCGACGCCGAGCGCGACCCGCCGCTCACCGCGACGGAAGAACTCCGCGAAGGCGGTCGCGAGTAGGGCCTCGGCGATCCCGCGCCGGCGCCAGGCCGGCCTGACACCGAGGGTGCCGACCCAGCCCCACTCCCCGTGCCGCTTCCAGTAACACGCGTTCCCGGCCACGATCTCTTCCCCCTCGAGCGCGATCCAGAAGAGCGTCGGGTCGTAGCCCTCGACCTCGTAGATCTGCTTCGCCCACTCCTCGTAGGGGCGCGGCCGGTGCTCCCAGTGGTCGGCGAACGCCTCCTCCAGGGCGGCATGGAGCGCACGCCGCTCGGCAGGGTCGTGGAAGAGCCGGATCTCGATCCCCTCTGGCTGTGAGACCTGCGGCGGCGCGTCGAGGTCGATCACCATTCGCCAGAAATGCCGTTCAGGGTGGTAGCCGCGGGCCTGGAAGAGCGGCGGCACAGCCGGGTCGTTGACGAGGGCCGCGTTCTGAAGGTAGACGCGCTCGCCCTCCGGAGCGATGCCGGTGTCGGCGTGCGCCCGCTCCTCGGTCAGCCGCAGGAGCTCGGCGCCCACGCCGCGGCCGGTCAGCTCCGGGTGGACGTAGCCGTCGGCCGACAACCGGCCGCCGCCCCGATTCTCGTAGGCCGCGTAGCCCGCGAGCCGGCCGTCGAGCTCCAGGAGAAAGACGTCGCGGTCGAGGTCGTACTCGGCCCACTCCTCCCGGAGATCGGCCTCGGTCCAATCGGTCTCGCCGATCAGCGCCACGTCCGAGGCCTGTGCGAGCGCGAGGACCGCTGGAAGGTCCCCGATCGTGGCCGCACGACGCCTCACGCCGCCGGAACGAGTGCGTCGAGCGCATCGGGCAGGCCCGAGAGGTCGGGCAGCTCGAGATCCGGCTGCTCCTGAGCCGCGGGCTCGCCGAGCCTGTTGATCCAGATCGTCTTGAAGCCGAGCGCCTTCCCCGGTGCGATGTCGTGGAAGAGGCTTGCGGCGACGTGGACATGGTGCTCGCGGTCGGCCGTGAGCTCGTCGAACCGCTGCCAGTGGCCCGGCGCGGGCTTGTACGACTGGACGTCCTGCGCCACGACGACGAGGTCGAAGGGGACTCCGAGCTGCTTCTGGGAGGCCGCGATCAACTCGCGATCGGTGTTCGAGAGAATCCCGAGGCTCCAGCCGCGCCTCCGCAGCTCGGCGAGCGCCTCAGGCACCTCCGGGAACGCGGGCCAGTCCGGGAGCGACTGCGGCAGGGCGCCGCTCTCGCCCTCGGGGATCCCGTACCCGACCTCGTTCGCGAGCCGCTCGAGCGTCAGCGTCAGCACCTCTGCGTAGGAGCGGTACTGCTCGGCCTGCACCTCGGGCTCGAGCTCGTGATAGCGGCGCAGGAGGTCCGGCGCCTGCTCGGCTCCGTAGAGGCGCTCGAGGACGCCGCCGATCCCCGCATTCCAGTCGATCAGCGTGCCGTAGCAGTCGAAGGTGGCCCAGCGGGACATGGCCGTGAGCTTAGAGGTCGGCGGCCCCGAGCAGGTCGGAGAACACAGCCTGCGAGGCCGCTGCGACCCGCCCCACGAGCCAATCCCGATCGGCCCCGCCCTCGACCGCCGGCACGAAGACGACACCGGCGCGATTCACGTTCAGGTCGAGCTCTCCCACCGCTGCCTCTGCGATCGCAAGCCAGCCGTTGCCCTTGCCGGCGAGCTCGACCGCGCGACCCGCGTCGTGGATCAGGTAGCGACGCTCGCGCTTCCGGACGTACACCCGGACCGGCTCGCCCGAGCGGTATTCGGGACCCGGCTCGACGACACGCTCCATCTCGTTCGCGAGGATGCTCACGGGCGCATTCTAGGCGGCGAGCTTGCGGAAGATCACGCAGGCGTTGTGGCCGCCGAAGCCGAACGAGTTCGAGAGCCCGACCTCGATCGGCACCTCGCGCGCCTCGTTCGGGATGTAGTCGAGGTCGCACGTGGGATCCTCGACCTCGTAGTTGATCGTCGGCGGCAGGACGCCGGTCTGGGTGGCGAGGATCGTGAAGATCGCCTCGACCGCCCCCGCGGCGCCCAGGCAGTGGCCGGTCGCGCCCTTCGTGGACGAGATCGGGATCTTGCGGGCGGTCTCCTCGCCGAGCGCGAGCTTGATCACCCGCGTCTCGGATGCGTCGCCGAGCGGCGTCGAGGTGCCGTGGGCGTTGATGTAGCCGATCCCCGACGCCTCGATCCCCGCATCGCGAAGTGCCATGTTCATCGCGCGGGCGGGATTCTCGCCGGTCGGGTCGGGCTCGGTGATGTGGTTCGCGTCCGACGAGAGGCCGTAGCCGATCAGCTCGGTGTAGATCTTCGCCCCGCGCGCCCTAGCGTGCTCGAGCTCCTCGAGAACGACGACGGCGCCTGCTTCACCCATCACGAAGCCGTCGCGACCCGCGTCGAAGGGTCGCGACGCTCCTTTCGGATCGTCGTTTCGCCGGGAGAGGGCGCGCATCGCGCCGAAGCCGGCAATCCCGACGCGCGTGATCCCGGCCTCGGTGCCGCCGCAGAACATCATGTCCGCGCGGCCGAGCCGGATCGCGTCCGCACCCTCGCCGATCGCCATGTTCGAGGCGGCGCACGCCGTGCACTGGGATGAGAGGGGGCCGCGGGTACCGAGCTCCATCGAGACCCAACCCGCGCCCATGTTCGGGATGATCGCGGGGATCGAGAAGGGATTGACGCGATCGGCCCCACGATCGATCAGCGTCTGATAGCAGTCCTGGAAGGCGCCGAGCCCGCCGATCCCGGTCGCGATCGAGGCGCCGATCCGGTCGGCCTCCTTCGCGATCTCGATCCCCGAGTCGGCCTCCGCCTGACGTGCGGCAGCAAGCGCCATCTGCGCGAAACGATCCATGCGCCGCGCCTGCTTGTGCTCGATCCACTTCGTCGGCTCGAAGTCCTTCAGCTCGCACGCGAAGTGAACGGGGAACTCGCTCGCGTCGAACTGCTGGATCTCGCCCGCGCCGGACTCCCCGGCGATCAGGTTCGACCAGCTGGTCTCGACGTCGTTGCCGAGCGGGGTGACCATTCCGAGGCCGGTGACGACGACACGTCTTCTGCCGTTGTTGTCAGCGCTCAAATCCGTCTCACATTCCCAGGCCGCCGTCGACGAGCAGCACTTCGCCCGTGATGAACGAGGCCGCATCGGAACAGAGAAAGCGTACAGCTCCGGCTATGTCCTCCGGCTTTCCCAGGCGCCCGAGCGGCGTCGCTCCGAGCATCGCGCCGGTTGCCTCCTCCGGGAGAACGTCGGTCAGCTGCGTCTTCACGTAGCCGGGAGCGACGACGTTCGCCCGGACGTTGCGGGAGCCGAGCTCGCGGGCGAGCGACTTCGTGAAGCCGATGATGCCGGCCTTCGACGCCGCGTAGTTCGTCTGACCCCAGTTCCCGTGGATCCCGACGATCGAGGAGACGTTGACGATCGCGCCTGCGCGCTTCTTCATCATCGGCCGCGTGACCGCGCGGCACGTGTAGAAAACCGACGAGAGATTCGTCTCGAGCACCGTGCGCCAGTCGTCGTCGGACATGCGGGCGAGGACGCCGTCGCGTGTGAGGCCCGCGTTGTTGACGAGGATGTCGAGGTCGCCCGCCTCCTCGACGAGCCGCTGCGCCTCCTCCGGACTCGAGACGTCGGCCTGGATCGCACGGCCGCCGAGCTCCGAGGCGAGCGCCTCCGCGTCGTCCTTGCCGGAGCGGTAGCCGAGGACGACGGACGCGCCCGCCGCGGCGAGCTCGGTCGCGATCGCCTTCCCGATCCCCTTCGACGCGCCGGTCACGAGCGCGGTCTTGCCGTCCAACCCGGCGAACGTCATGCGCCGGTTCCCTCCGGCCCCCTCTGACACCGTGACTGCGTCACGCTGTCTCCATCGCCTCCTCGACCTTGTCCAGGCCGGCGAGATTGTTGACCGAGATCGCCTTCACGCTCCGGTCGATCCGCTTCACGAGCCCGGAGAGCACGTTGCCCGGCCCGACCTCGACGAAGGTGTGCACGCCGCCCCGGATCAGCTCGGTCGCCGACTGGGTGAAGCGGACGGGAGCGGTCAGCTGGTCGACGAGCAGGGCGGCGAAGCGCTGGCACGGCTCGATCTTCGCGGTCACCGTCGACATGAACGGCGCGATCGGCTCGTGGAAGCCGATCCGGTCGATCGCCGGACGAAGCCGGTCGGCCGCGCGCGCGACGAGCGGGCTGTGAAACGCGCCGGAGACCTTCAGCTTGATCGCTCGTCGAGCGCCGAGGGACTCGGCCTCGGCGCAGAGCTCCTCGACGGCGTGATCCTCGCCGGAGACGACGATCTGGCCGGGACAGTTGTAGTTGGCCGGCCAGACGCCCAGGATCTTCCGGCAGAGGTTCTCGACCACCTCGTCCTCGAGCCCGAGGATCGCGGCCATCGAGCCCGGGTGCTCGCGCGCCGCGTCGGCCATCGCCAGGCCGCGCTCGCGAACGAGCCCGATCGCCTCGCCGTGCGACATAGCCGAGACGGAGGCGAGCGCGGCGAACTCTCCGACGGAGTGGCCGACGACCACGTCCGGCTCGATCCCACGCGCCTTCAGCGCGGCAAGCACGGCGAGGCTCGTCGCCACGAGCGCCGGCTGCTGCACCTCGGTGTCGACGAGCTCCTCGAGCGGCGCCTCGAAGCAGAGCCGCGCCAGGTCGAGACCCGAGGCCTCGCTGCCGACGCGGAAGACCTCCATCGCCTCGGGCACCGCCTCCGCGATGTCCTTGCCCATCCCGGCCTCCAGCGAGCCCTGGCCCGGGAAGCAGAACGCCACCTTGTTCATGCGGCCGTTGCCTCCGTCCATTCGATCAAAGCAGAGCCCCAGGTGAGACCTGCCCCCATTCCGGTCATCAGCACGAGCTCGCCCTCGCGCAGCCGTCCATCGGCAGCCGCGTCGGCAAGCGCGAGCGGGATCGAGCCCGACGATGTGTTGCCGTAACGGTCAACGTTAACGACAACCTTCTCTTCTGGGATCCCGAGCTTGCCCGCGGCGTAGTCGATGATCCGCTTGTTCGCTTGATGCGGCACGTAGACGTCGATGTCCGCGGCCGTCTTGCCGCACTCGGCGAGGATCCTCTCGGCAGACGCGACCATCACCCGAGTCGCGAACCTGAAGACCTCGCGCCCGTTCATCTTCACGAACTTCTCGGGCTCCTCGAAATGACGGGAGCCGCTGCCGGGCAACCAGAGGTTCTCGCCGCCCCCGCCGTCGGCGCCGAGCTCGAAGCCGAGGAAGCCGCCCTCGCCGACGTGCTCCATCACCACCGCGCCGGCGCCGTCCCCGAACAGCACGAGCGTGGATCGGTCGTCCCAGTCGAGGATTTTCGAGAGCACGTCACCGCCGACCACGAGCGCGCGCTTCGAGAGTCCGGACGCCAGCATCGCGTAGGCCTGGGCGATCCCGTACATGAAGCCGGTGCAGCCTGCGAGCAGGTCGTAGGCCGCGGCGTCGGGCATCCCGAGCGAGTCGGCGAGAAGCGCCGAACTCGTCGGGAACATCATGTCCGGGGTCACCGTCGCGACGACGATCAGGTCAATCGACGCCGGGTCGACACCCGCGTCGGTCATCGCCCTCCGGGCTGCCGGAGCGGCGATGTCGGTAAGCGCCTCGTCCTTCTCGGCGAAGCGTCGTTCCCGGATGCCTGTCCGCTCGACGATCCACTCGTCGGTCGTGTCGACGAACTGCCCGAGGTCGGCGTTCGTGAAGACGCGGGCCGGAACGTGGGTGCCGAGGCCGGTGATGCTGACGCGAGCGCCGTTCGCGGCGCCGATCACGACGAGCGATCCACGGCGAAGGTCAGGGTCCCGCGGACGGCAAGCTCGCCGCCGACGGTCGCGCGCGCCTTGCCCCTGCCGATCGAACCTCGCACGGTCTCGAGGTCGCAGGTCAGCTCGAGCAAGTCGCCGGGGCGGACGATTCGCTTGAAACGTACGTCGTCGATCCCGGCAAAGAGGGCGAGCTTGCCGCGGTTCTTCGGCTCGGAGAGGACCGCGACCGCGCCGGCCTGGGCGAGCGCCTCCACCATCTTCACGCCGGGCATGATCGGGTTCCCGGGGAAGTGCCCGGCGCAGTCCTCCTCGGTGACGCGCTTCCGAGCCACGACACGCGCGCCGGGGACGAGCTCGATCACGTCGTCCAGGAGCAAAAACGGATCCCGGTGCGGCAGGATCTCCTCGATCCCCGCCCGGTCCAGAGCGACGGCGGTCATGCCGACAGTCGCCGGGCGTCGATGTGGTGGCGGAGCCCGTTTCGGGCGCGATGCGCGTAGCACTTCGCGGTGCCCACGGGCATCCCCTCGGAGCCCGCGATCTCCTCGAAGCTGTAGTCGAAGGCGTCCTTGAGCACGACCACCTTCGCTTGCGCGGGCGCGATCTCCGCCAGGCAGGCCCCGAGCTCGGCGCGAAGCTCCGCCGCCTCGAGCCGACCCGCGGGGCCGAGCTCGCGCGAGACGCGGCGATCCTCGTCGAGTGGCTCGCAGCGCCGGGCGAGCTGGCGCTGGGCGACGTCACGGCACGCGTTCACCGTCAACCGATGGAGCCAGGTCGAGAAGGCAGACTCGCCCCGGAACTGCGGCAGCTTGACGCAGAGCCGTGCGAGCGCCTCCTGCGCGGCGTCGCGCGCGTCTTCCCGGTCGGGCAGGAGGTGGTGAGCGATCCGTTCGACCCGGGCGGCGTGGCGCTCGCACAGCGCCGCGAGCGCTCGCCGATCGCCGTCCTTCGCCCGCCGGACGAGAATCGGGTCGCTGAGCCGCTCGTAGACGAGGGGGGTGTCCGATCGCAGCTCACGACCGATTGGAGGAGCTTTGCGGAGGGGCGGTTGCACGCCGCCCTATGCTATTCCGTTCACCTCTTCGAGACGGGGATGCTCGCGTTGCCTGCCGCGTCCCAGGCGACAATCCGCACGACGCCGACTCGCGGAACGTTCGGCAAGGGCACGGTGCCGGACGTGATGATCTGCCGGACCAGCGTCCGCCCACCCGCCCGGAGCATCAACTCGGCCGGCTCCGAAAGGTGCACCCTGAGCGGGAAGCGCTGGAGGATCTTGACACGTGGGGAGCGTGTGTCCGCGACGACGGGGACGGTGATCGAAGCTGTTCCGACCGCGTCGGTCGCCTCCAGGATCACCTCGTAGCCGCCGTCGAGCAGACGGCCGACTCGCTTCCTCCCATCCCACTCGAGGTGCTGCGGACCCGGCTCGAGCGGGCCGGTAAAGGGCGTCGCGACCCACTTGCCGCTGCGGAGGACCCGGAGTCGAACATCGGCCGGCGCCGTGAGCACGAACCCGAAACCGACGCGGTCCGCTTTCCCGTCCCCGTTCGGAGAAAAGGCCGCGCGCGCGGGAGCGAACGAGCCGAGCGTGCGGGTCACCGCCACGTCGACCGAGCCCGTCGCGATCCGGCCGCCAGTTCCCTTCGCCTCGAGGACGATCGTGTAGATCCCGTCTGCGAGGTCGAGCGCGTCGAAGCCGACGACGTGCTCCCCCGCCTTGCGATAGGCCTTCGAGAGCGTCGCCACGGTCACGCCGCCTGCGCTCTGCACCGTAACGAGCACGTTGGCGCCGTCGTTGAGCGTGTACGTGATGCTCGTCGCGTCGGCGGCCCCATCCTCGTTCGGCGAGATCGTCTCCGGGTCGGCGGCGAGGCCCTCGATCGTCAGCTCTGCCGTGGGGCTCGAGCTGGCGCTGCCGAGGCGACCCGTGACGGGCAGCGCGTTGCCGGCCTGGATCGAATACGCGTAGGCGCCGCGGGGCGAGAGCGCAGCGTCCCAGGTCCAGTCGATCGTCGCGCCCTGACCGCTCGTTCCGGTGACCGGGAACCCGCTCGCGTCCAGGACCTCGATCGACCAGGATTGGCCGGACGAGACGCGGGCGCGGAAGCGAACCTTCCCGGGTACGGAGCCGGTGACCAAAGGCGCCCAGAGCTTCGGCAGCCCGATCCGCTGCGCGTTTCCTGAGAGGCCGTTGAGCAGGTTGTAGAGCGCGCTGCCGGGACAGTCCGTGAAGCCGGTGTCGCGGTGGCCGGAGACGGCGCGCAGGAAGACCGGGACGCCGGCGGGAAAGCGCTGGTTGCCGTTCGAGATGAACGAGAGCGTCGAGAGCGGATCGACGTGCGCTGCGTCCAGGCGCCAGGCAAGCACGCGGGCAAGCGCGTCCTGCGCAGGCTGGGCCACGGAGAGCGACCCGTACTCGCCGAGCACCGCAACCCCGACTGAGCCCGTGTTGAAGCCCTCGGCGTGCGCTCCGACGACGTTCTTGTCGATGCCGCCGTAGCGTCCTTCGAAGACCTTGCCGAAACGGTCGACGAGGAAGTTGTAGCCGATGTCGTTCCAGCCGTTGCCCTTGACGTGGTAGATCTCGATCCCGCGTACGATCGCCGCTGACTCGGCGGCGTCGTAGCCGTTCGAGCCTGCGGTGTGGTGGACGATCGCGACCCTGAGCGCCGATGCGTAGCTGGGCTTCGCCCGCCGGATCGCCTCGTCGGCCTTCCAGCCCGAGCGAGAGACGATCGCCGGCGACCCCGCTCGCTGAAGCGCCCGCGCCGGCACGTACGAGGCCGGGCTTCGGACAAAATGGGCGCGCAACCGGCTGATCGTCCCCCGATGCCGGTACTCGATCCTGTCCGAAGGCCCCACCCACCAGGGGTTGCCGAGCCGCCAGCCGCCGCCGGCGGCACGCTCCGCCGAGCCGAGGTCTGGCTGATCCTCGGCCTCTGGAGCCGCGTCGACCCACTCGCTCCAGCGTCCGGTCAGCGAGCGGGTCCGAAACTGGACGGTGCCGGGACCGCGCCAGTGCAGTCCCACGAGGTCGAAGCGGGCCGGCGGCGCGCTCGCGAGCGTACGCTCGCCGTGGAGCGGCACCTCACGCACGGCGATCGTCGCCTCGCCCGCGCGGGCCTGCGCGGGAAGAACGAGCGCGCAGCCGAGCAGGATCAGGAGAAGAGGCTTCTTCACGTGTGCACCCAGAGTGGCGACTGACCCCTTCGCCGACAAGCGCCGGGACCCCTGCTTGACCGAATCCTTACACGCTGGGGGTGCCAGGTACGATTGCGGTGTAGTGGACGTTCCCCTCGCACGGGGTCTGACGCTCGTCCTCGCGGCTCTCGCCGCGACGCTGGTGTTCTCGGGGCCCGCCACCGCGCAGGAAGCCGGTCGCGTCCTCGTCGCAGAGTTCGAGAACGACGTCAACCCGGTCACGCAGGACTACCTGATCGACGCGATCGAACGCGGCGAGCGGGACGGGTACGCCGCGGTCGTGATCGAGCTGGATACGCCTGGCGGGCTCGGGTCCTCGATGCGCGCGATCGTGAAGAGGATTCTCGCCGCCCAGGTCCCGGTCGTGGTCTACGTCGCGCCCGCAGGCGCGAGCGCCGACTCCGCGGGCGCGGTGATCGGAATGGCCGCGGACGTGCTCGCGATGGCGCCGCAGACGAACATCGGCTCGTCGACGCCGATCTCGACCGGGGGCGAGGACTTCTCCAAGGATCTGCGCCGCAAGGTCGTGAACGACGCGGCCGCCTACATCGGCGAGCTGGCGCGCGAGCACGGACGCAACGTCGGCGAGGCGGAGAGGATGGTTCGGGAGGCGTCGAACCTCGGCGCTCGCGAGGCGCTGCGACGGAACGTCACCGACGTCCTCGCCACCGATTACGCCGACCTCTTCCGTCAGATCGACGGCCTGCGAACGCAACCGAAGGGCTTGACGGTCGCCACGCCGGCAGGCACCGCCCTCGATCGCGTCGAGATGTCTACCTGGAAGCGGATCCTCGACGTGCTGATCGACCCGAACATCGTCGCCCTGATGCTCTCGCTCGGCCTGCTCGGAATCGTGGTCGAGCTCTGGAATCCCGGCCTGATCTTTCCGGGCACGGTCGGGGCGCTCTCGCTGATCGTCGGCCTCTACGGGCTGCAGGTCCTCCCGGTGTCGGCCGCCGGGCTCCTCCTGATGATCCTCGCCGCGGCCTTCTTCGTGGCCGAGGCGTTCGTCGTCTCGCACGGTGCCCTCGCAGTCGCGGGGGCGGTCACGTTCGTCGTCGGCTCGCTCCTGCTCTTCGACCCGGCCGGCGAGGCGTACCAGGTCTCGCTCCAGGTCTCGCTCGCGATTGCGGTCACGCTGGCGGCGCTTCTCGGGTTTGCCTTTACGAAGGCCGCCCGAATCAGGACCGCTCCAGCCGCCGTCGGCACGCACCGGCTGGTCGGCGTGCCGGCGCAAGTCCGGGGCGAGGAGCACGTCTTCGTCGACGGCGAGCTCTGGCGAGCCCGGAGCGCCGACGGCTCGCCGCTCCGCCCGGGCACGGCCGTCCGCGTAGAGTCGGTGCAGCAAGAGGACCTCCAGCTCGTCGTCGCGAACCCGGATCCCGCCGAAAGGACGTAGATGTCGATCACCCTGATCGCGCTCGCCGCCGTCGTCTTCATTCTTCTCATGTTCCTCTTCGCCGCGGTCAAGGTCGCGCGCGAGTACGAGCGCGGCGTCGTCTTCCGGCTCGGCCGGCTCCTCCCGGAGCCGAAGGGGCCCGGCCTCTTCCTCCTGATTCCGGTGATCGACCGGATGGTCAAGGTCGACCTGCGCACGATCACCCTGAACGTGCCGCCGCAGGAGGTGATCACGAAGGACAACGTCCCGGTCCGCGTGAACGCCGTCGCCTACTTCCGGATCGTGGAGCCGAAGAACGCGATCGTCCAGGTGGAGAACTTCATGGTCGCGACCTCACAGATCGCCCAGACGACGCTGCGCTCGGTTTTGGGCCAGCACATGCTCGACGAGCTGCTCTCCGAGCGCGACAAGATCAACGTGATCCTCCAGAACATCATCGACGAGGCAACCTCTCCCTGGGGCGTCAAGGTCGCGATCGTCGAGGTCAAGGATGTCGAGATCCCGGCGAGCATGCAGCGCGCGATGGCGCGCCAGGCCGAGGCCGAGCGCGAGCGGCGGGCGAAGATCATCGCGGCCGAGGGCGAATTCCAGGCCTCGCAGAAGCTCTCCGAAGCGGCAGACGTGATGGCGAAGTCCCCGATGGCGCTGCAGCTGCGCTACCTGCAGACGCTGCTCGAGATCGGGGCGACGAACTCGTCCACGATCGTCTTCCCGGCCCCGATCGACATGCTCACCGCCTTCATGCCGAAGCCCGGCGGCGGCACCCCAAGCACAGGCTGAGAACGAACGGCCACATGGCCGACGACTGAGCCGACGGGCCGCAACGCGGCCCCTTTAGACCGCGTTTCGGAATGGGGCCTCGTCGACGGGGCGCGTCGGGTGGTGCGAGGCAAGGACGCAGGGAGCGTCGATATGCGGGCATATCGGGGCGACTGAGGACGCCG
>Ga0136617_10005429_pt1 | contig 11404 bp, 10 predicted proteins | sample AntDrymUQ3222106_2_FD_129672 | JGI IMG/M metagenome (GOLD analysis project Ga0136617, IMG submission 129672) | Polar desert sand microbial communities from Dry Valleys, Antarctica - metaG UQ322 (21.06) | ecosystem: Environmental > Terrestrial > Soil > Desert | place: Antarctica: Dry Valley...
CCTCACGTTGCGTCAAGGATCATCGCCGAAGCTCACGGGGAGAGGTCCCCACACCTCGGCGAGTTGCGAGTTCGCCGCCCTTTTGCGAACATGAGTTCGTGAGGGGCGACGCTACGATCCTGCACGCCGACCTCGACGCGTTCTTCGCGTCGGTGGAGCAGCGAGACGATCCGCGTCTGCGTGCTCGCCCCGTCATCGTCGGCGGCGGTGTCGTGCTCGCCGCCAGCTACGAGGCCAAGGCCTATGGCGTTCGCACGGCGATGGGTGGCGCGCGAGCGCGCCGGCTGTGCCCGGAGGCGGTCGTGGTCGAGCCCCGCATGTCCGCCTATGCCGAGGCGAGCAGGGCGGTGTTCGAGGTGTTCGAGCAGACGTCGCCGCTGGTCGAAGCGCTGTCGATCGACGAAGCGTTCATCGACGTTCGCGGGCTGAAGCGGATCTCGGGCTCGCCCAGGGAGATCGCCGTGCGGCTGCGGCGGGCGGTGCTCGAGCGGGTCGGCCTGCCGATCACTGTCGGGGTGGCGAGGACCAAGTTCCTCGCCAAGGTGGCCAGCGGCGTGGCCAAGCCCGACGGTCTGCTCGTGGTGGCACCCGACGGCGAGCTGGCGTTCCTGCACCCGCTCGCAGTCGAACGGATCGGGGGCGTCGGCCCGGTCACCGCCACCAAGCTCCACGACCGGGGGATCAGAACCGTCGGCCAGGTCGCCCTGCTCCCCGAGACAACGCTCGTCTCCCTCCTCGGGCGGGCGTCGGGGCGCCAGCTCCACGCCCTCGCGCACAACCGGGATCCGCGGCCGGTTCAGCGCGGGCGCCGTCGGCGCTCGATCGGGGCGCAGCGAGCGCTCGGCCGCAGGCCGAGCTCGCCTGCGGTCCTCGACGCCGTCGTCCTCGCCCTCGTCGACCGCGTCGCCCGCCGGCTGCGGGCGGGCCGGCGCGTCTGCCGCACCGTCGTGCTCCGGTTGCGGTTCGACGACTTCTCGCGCGCGACGCGCTCGCACACGCTGTCGGAGGCGACCGCGCAGACCCGGGCGATCCTCACCACGGCGCGCGGTCTGCTCTCGACCGCCATGCCGACGATCGAGCGCCAGGGCGTCACGCTCGTCGGCGTGGCGCTCGGCAACCTCGAAGACGAGGGCGCCGTCCAGCTCGCGCTGGCGCTCGATCGACGCCGCCCGACCGCCCTCGACGTCACGCTCGACGACGTGCGCGACCGCTTCGGCTCTGCCGCCATCACCCGAGCCGTGCTGCTCGGCGCCGAGCCGGGTCTGGAGATGCCGCTGCTCCCCGACGGTGACCTCCGAGGTGCGCCTGAACCGGTCTACTCCGGCCAGCGGTAGACCGCGGCGCGGCGGTTGGCCAGCGACGGCAGCTTGCGGCGCACCTCCGCCTGGTGGCGGAGGTCGAGGTCGCCGATCGCGAACGTCTCCTCGTCCGGGGCGACGGCGAGGACGTCGCCCCACGGATCGGCGATCAGCGAGCGGCCACCCCACTCCTCGCCGGGCACCGACGTCCCGATCTGGTTCGGGGCGATGACGAAGAGCTGGTTCTCGATCGCGCGGGCGCGGACCAGCACCTCCCAGTGCGCGCCGGTGGTGGCGAGCGTGAACGCCGAGGGCAGTACGACGACGCGCGCTCCTCGCAACGCGAGGATGCGGAACAGCTCCGGGAAGCGAAGGTCGTAGCAGATGCCCAGGCCGAGCTCGACCCCGCCATGCGCCGCGCTCGTCACGATCTGGTCGCCGGCGGCCGCGGCATCCGACTCGCGGTAGACGACGTCGCCCACCTCCACGTCGAACAGGTGGATCTTCCGGTAGACGGCCCGGATCTCGCCGTCGGGCCCGACGTGCACGCTCGCGTTGAGCGCCTTCGGGGAGGATTCCGCGCGGCGCTCCATGATCGAGCCGGCCACGAGATCGACGTGCAGCTCCCGGGCGAGCGCCCGCGCCCACATGATCGAGGGGCCGTCGAGTGCCTCGGCCCCGGCGACGAGCTGTTCGGTCGTCCCGAGCAGGTTCCAGTTCTCCGGCAGCGAGACGAGCTCGGCGCCTGCGGCGGCGGCCGCGCGGGTCAACCGCTCGGCGGTGGCGCGGTTGCGCGTCCGGTCGGGCGTGGAGTTCATCTGGATCGCGGCCGCGCGGAGCACCTCCGTCATGCGAGCGGCGTCCCGGCCATCAGCGGGCAACCTCGCCGCGGGTGCGGGCGAGGCTCGCCGCGAAGAACCTGCGCACCGGCTCGAGCACCCGGTAGCCGTCGTGCGCCACCCCGGGCACGATGTCGTACTGCACTCCGATCCCCGCGCGCTCGTAGTTCTTCCGCAGCGCGCCCAAACGCTCCAGGCGCGTACGGCCCGCGGCGTCGGCTCCGTCCATCCAGCCCGGGCTGTCGCGGTTGTTGATCTCCCAAGTGGTGGTGTCCTCGCCGCCGATCACCATCTGGACGGCGACCTCGCGCATCTCCTCGAGACGCAGCGCAATCCCGAAGCGCTCCTCGAGATCGCGGGTCCCGATCCACCAGGGCTTCGCCGGGTCGATCAGCGTGATCATTCCCGGAGCACCGATGGAGACGCCCAGCAGGCGGTCGGGATGCAGGTAGAAGAAGCGGTGCGCGAAGTGGCCGCCGCCCGAGAATCCGTGCAGCAGGAAGCGCTCGGCCTCGATCCGGTAGGTCTCGCTCACCTCGTCGACGATGTCCAGCAGCACGCGGTCGAAGCGGATGTCGCGGTACTCGATGCGCTTGTAGTTGTCCAGGTCGCCGGGCTCGACGATCCCGCAGGGAAACAGCGGAGCGAGCACGATGCAGCCGTGGCGCTCACCGAACGCGGCGAACTCGTCGCGATAGCGCTGCGCGGTGCGCGTCGTGCCGTGCACGACCACGGCCAGCGGATACGTGGTCTCAGCGTCCTCGTCGTAGTCGCTCGGGACGTACAGGCACCAGGAGAAGCGCTGGTCGGACCGCGACGCGAACAGCGACGTCGCCCCGCGCTGGTAGTAGGAGAGGGTGGCGCCGTCACCCGCGCGCGTGGGAGGGACCGCGGGTGAGCTGTCCGCCGCGAGGGGCCGGTACACGGCCGGGCGACGGTGCCGCAGGCTCGCCGCCGGGCGGTGGCAGGAGAGGTCGATGTCGGCGACCACGGTCGCCTCCCGCTCGCCGGCGCGCGCGACGACGGCACCCGCGGGGTCCACGACCATGCCCGCTGCGACCATGAACACGCCGTTCTCCACGGCGCGCGCGCGAAGCAGGAGCTCGTCCTGTCCCGCGCCCGTGTGGAGGATCGCCCGCGCCCCCTCGAGCGCGAGGCTGCGGTAGAGCTCCGGGAAGCAGAGGTCGTAGCCGATGCTCAATCCCACGCTCCCGAAAGGAGTCTGAGCGAGCCCCAGCTCCGAGCCGGCCCCGATCGTGGCCGCCTCCGCGTCGTGGACGTGGACCCTCCGATAGCGGGCGATCTCGCGGCCCTGCGGATCGAGCAGGACGGCCGCGTCGTACACGCGCTTCGAGCCGTGGATCGGCTCGACGATGCCCCCGGCGGCGACGTGGATGCCGTGTCGACCGGCCGCGTCGCCCTGGTGCGAGACGACGCCCACCTTCACAGCCGCGCCTCGTGGCGATCGCCGTCGGCGAACGAGAAGCAGCGGTACTCGTTCTCGGAGGGGGGACCGGAGGAGACCCACATGCGCCCCCTGCTCGGCTCGGCGATGACCGACGCGAACGTGATCGTGTCGATCCCCTCCCGGTCGCCGGGGTGCACGCACAGCGCGTGCGGGAAGTTGGCCCGGTCGCGGAAGAGCCCCGCCATCGTGCGCGCGTCGAGCTCGCCGCGCCGGCCGGCGAGCAGCTGTCGGATCCGGTCCAGACGCGTCCGCGAGTTCTCCAAGCGGATCGGATCGGCGGTCTCCTCGGCGGTGAGCTCGTCGGCGACGTAGTGGTTGGAGTGCGCGAGCCAGCCGTCCTCGGGCTCGAGCACCGCGGACCGCGTCGGCGTCGTCTCGAGGTCGGCCGCCGTCTCGCTCGCGTCGAGCATCATGAGATTCCGCGAGGATGCACGGGGCACGCCGTCGAGGGTGGCGAGCGCGTCGCGGATCGAGCCGTGCGCCAGCACGAGCCGGGTCAGCAGGTAGCGGGGGAACCCCACCCGCCAGCCGTCGCAGGTGAGGAAGTTGCCGAAGACGCACACGCCGACGTCGTTGATCCCGATGTAGGAGATCTGGCCGGCGGGCGTGAGCATCAGGACCTCGGGCCGGTCGCCGGCGGCGATTCCGACCACGACGCCGAGCTCTGAGTAGATGCTCGGCAGGTCGGCGTTCTGGCCGGCGAGCGCAGCGCCGTCGGCCGTCGCCTCCGACAGCGCCGCGAAGGTCGTGCACTCGTCGTCGACCTGGTCGCCGCGCGCCTGGTTGAGCTCCGCCCTGAGCTGGAGCAGGTACGCCTGACCGAGCGAGAGCCGCGCGCCCTCGGCGAGCCCCTGGATCTCCTCGTCCAGGAACCCGGCGTGTCGCTGCACGTGCCCGCGGTACTCGAGCGCCCGGTCGTGCGCGTCCTCGGCGGTCAGGCCCGTCTGCGCGCCCAACCGCTCGATCGCGAGCTCGTAGTGGCGCACGATCAAGTCGCGGCACTGCTCGCCGTACTGGCGGCCGACCTCGAGGTGGCTCCCGCTGAAGCGGTGGAACGGGTAGGCGGTGGCCGCCAGGGGCTCGTGTCGGGTCACGGGACGGTCTCCTTCTCGTGGTCGGCCGACCGGCGGACGCGCTCGGCGTGATGGCAGGCGACGATGTGTGGCGCCTGCGGCGTGCCGAGGTCGCGCAGCTCCGGCTCGTCGGTATGGCAGACGTCGGTGGCGAACGAGCAGCGCGTGTGGAAGCGGCAGCCGCTCGGCGGGTCGGCCGGGTCGGGTGGGTCGCCGGGCAGCACGATCCGCTCGCGCTCGGACTCGCGCACCGGGTCGGGCACGGGGATGGCCGAGAGCAGCGCGAGCGTGTACGGGTGCAGCGGGCGCTCCCACACGTCGGCGCTCGTCCCCAGCTCGGCCACCTTGCCGAGGTAGAGCACGGCGACCCGGTCGCTGATGTGGCGGACCATCGAGAGGTCGTGCGAGATGAACAGGTAGGTCAGCTCGAGCTGGCGCTTGAGGTCGTCGAGCAGGTTGACGATCTGGGCCTGGATCGAGACGTCCAGGGCGGAGATCGCCTCGTCGGCGATCACGAAGCGGGGCTCGGTGGCCAGCGCGCGCGCGATCCCGATGCGCTGGCGCTGGCCGCCCGAGAACTCGTGCGGATAGCGGTTCTGGAAGCGCGGGCTCAGGCCGACCAGCTCGAAGAGCTCCTCCACGCGCCCATGGCGCCCCGATGCCGCTCCGATGTGGTTGGTCTCGAGCGCCTCCATGACCGTGCTGCCGGCGGTCTTGCGCGGGTTCAGAGATGCGTAGGGGTCCTGGAAGACCATCTGCATGCGTGGGCGGATCCGGCGCAGGTCCTTGCGGTCGGCGGCGGTGACGTCCTCGCCGTCGAAGATGACCTGCCCGCGGGTGGGCTCGAGCAGGCGCAGGATGGTCCGCGCGGCGGTCGACTTCCCCGATCCGCTCTCGCCCACCAGCCCGAGCGTCTCGCCGCGCCGGATGTCGATGGTGATGCCGTCGAGCGCCTGCACCGCGCCCACCTGCCGGCGCAGCACGCCGCGCCGGACCGGGAAGTGCTTGACGAGGTCGCGGACCTGCAGCAGCGTGTCGCTGCCGTTCGTGGCGCTCATGGCGCGGCTGCCGCGAGCGGGGGGGTGTCGCGGACCTCGTCGCGCCGGTGGCAGGCGACCCCGTGATCCGGCGCGACGCCGGCGAGGGCGGGGAACTCCTCGCGGCAGCGGTCGATCACCCAGTCGCAGCGGGGCGCGAACGGGCACGACTCGACGCGCCGGGCCTGGTCGGGCGGGGAGCCCGGGATCGGCGTGAGCCGGCGCCGGTCGCCGCCGAAGGTCGGCAGCGAGCGCAGCAGCCCGACCGTGTAGGGGTGACTCGGCTGCGCGAACAGCTCGCGCAGCGGCGCCTGCTCGACCGCGTAGCCGCTGTACATGACCGTGACCTTGTCGACCAGCCCGGCCACCACGCCCAGATCGTGCGTGATCCAGACGATCGCCATCCCGAGCCGCTCGCGCAGGTCCTTGACGAGCTCGATGATCTGCGCCTGGACCGTGACGTCCAGCGCCGTGGTCGGCTCGTCGGCGATCAGGACGGCGGGGTCGCACGAGAGCGCCATCGCGATCAGGATCCGCTGACGCTGGCCGCCCGAGAACTGGTGCGGGTGCTCGCCGAGCCGGCCGGCCGCGTTCGGGATGCCGACGAGCGTCAACAGCTCGGCCGCGCGGTCCGCGGCCTGCCGGCGATCGAGCCCCAGGTGGTGCCGGACGATCTCGGTGATCTGCCGGCCGACGGTCAGCGCCGGGTTCAGCGACGTCATGGGATCCTGGTAGATCATCGCGATCTCGCGGCCGCGGATGCGGCGCAGATCGCGCTCGGAAGCACCGAGCAGCTCGCGTCCCTTGTAGCGGACCGAGCCGGCGTCGACGCGGCCGGGAGGGGAGGGCACGAGGCCCATGATCGACAGCGCCGTCACCGACTTGCCCGATCCGCTCTCGCCGACGATGGCCAGCGCCTCGCCCTCCCGCAGCGTGAAGGAGATGTCGTTGACCGCATGCACGGGCCCCTCGTCGGTGTCGAACCCGACGGCGAGCTGGGAGACCTCGAGCAGCGGCTCGCTCATCGCTCCACCTTGCGCGGGTCCAGGGCGTCGCGCAGGCCGTCGCCGACGTAGTTGACGGCGAGGACGGTCAGGAAGATCATCGCGCCCGGGAAGAATCCACGCCACCACTGGCCCTGGTTGATGACCGCCGTCTGGGACTGGTTGAGCATGGCGCCCCAGGTCGCCTGCGGCGGCTGGAAGCCGAGGCCGAGGAACGACAGCGCCGACTCGATCAGGATCGCGGTGGCGATCCCGAGCGTCGCCGACACGATCACCGGGGTCAGGGCGTTCGGAAGGATGTGGCGCAGCGCGATCTGGACGTCGCCGACGCCGATCGTGCGCGCCGCCTCGACGTACTCCTTCTCCTTGAGCGACAGGAAGCTCGCGCGGACCAGGCGCGCGGTGTTCATCCAGGAGAACACCGCGATCGCGATCACGATCGTCGAGAACCCGGCCCCCAGCAGGGTCACCAGGAGGATCACGACGAACAGGCCCGGCAGCGAGTAGAAGACGTCGACCAGCCGCATCAGCGCGTTGTCGACGAACCCGCCCGCGTAACCCGCCAGCGCCCCGACGAGGACGCCGACGACGATCGAGACGAGCACCGCGGCGCTCGCCACCGCCAGCGTGAGCCGCCCTCCGTCCAGCACGCGGGCGAGCTGGTCGCGCCCGAGCTCGTCGGTGCCCATCAGATGCGCGAGCGACGGGCCCGCGTCCTTGGCGCCGAAGTCGATCTGCTCGGGATCGATGCCCAGCACGAGCGGCCCGACGAGGACCGCGGCCGTGAGCAATCCCAGCACGGTCAGGCCGGCGAGCGCGAGGCGGTGGCGCCGGAACCTCCGCCACGCGTCGCTCCACAGCGACCGCGCCGGCGTCTGCAGCGCGACTTCGGACGCGGCGTCGCCGCCGAGCGTGTGGCTACTCATAGCTGATGCGGGGGTCGAGCAGGCCGTAGAGGATGTCGGCGAGCAGGTTCGCCAGCACCACGAGGAGCGCCGCGATGATCAGGATGCCGAGCAGCACCGGGTAGTCGCGCAGCTCGGCGGACTCGATGAACAGCCGCCCCATCCCCGGGATCGCGAAGATCGACTCGGTGATCACGGCGCCCAGGAAGAGGTCGGGGATCATCAGCACCGCGATCGTCACGACCGGGACGGCGGCGTTGCGGAACGCGTGGCGCACGATCACCCTGCGCTCCGGCAGGCCGCTGCCGCGCGCGGTGCGGACGTAGTCCTGGTGCAGGACCTCGAGCATCGACCCGCGGACGTAGCGCGTCAGCTGCGCGGTGGCGATGAGCGCGAGCACCGCGACCGGCATGATCAGGTGGCTCAGCCGGTCCCAGACGGCGGCCAGCCCGACGTGCTGCTCGCGCAGGTCCTCGAGCCCGGAGGAGGGGAGCCAGCCGAGCTCGAAGGAGAGCAGGAACAGCAGCATCAGCCCGAACCAGAAGCTCGGGGTCGCCACGCCCACGAACGACAGGCCGGACGAGACGTAGTCGAAGGCCGAGTACTGCCTGGTGGCGGCGAAGATCCCGACCGGCAGCGCGATCGCCAGCGCGACCGCGAACGCCAGGCCCGTGAGCAGCAGCGTCGTCGGGAGCCGGTCGACGATCGAGTCGATCACCGGGCGCCCGGTGTTGTACGACGTGCCCCAGTCGCCCGTGACGATCCCCCCGGCCCAGTTGACGTACTGGACCGGAAGCGGGTCGTCGAGGCCGAACTCCTCGCGCAGCCGCTCGGTCCGCTCGGCGGTCGCCCGGCCGCCGGCCGCCTCTGAGGAGGCCAGCGGCCCGCCGGGCGTCATCTGCAGCATCGCGAACAGCACGATGCTGATGCCGATCAGCAGCGGGATCGCCTGCAGGCTGCGGCGGATGACGTAGGCGCCCACGCGTTCAGCCCGCGAGGTACCAGTCGTGCGCGCTGCGCCAGATGCCGTCGAAGTAGTCCTTGCTGACGCCCTTCAGGCGGCTGCTCCACGTCCAGCCCCAGGTCGAGCTGTACAGCGAAAGCGCCGGGCGCTCGCGTGCGAGGAGCCGGGCCGCCTGTGCGTAGAGCTCCTTGCGCTCCTCCTGGTCGACGGACTCGGCCGCCTGCTTCACCAGGGCGTCGTACTCGCGGTTGCACCAGTGCGTCTCGGACTGCCCGCCGGGGTTGTCCTTCGACGGGACCTCGGCGCACGTGAAGTTCGCCGCCCAGCCCTCTTCGAGCGGGTCGACCACGTAGCCGTCGCGGCTCATCATGATGTCGTAGTTGCCGCGGGCCAGGCGGCCGCCCTCCTGGTAGGTCCCGAACATCAGGTTGCTGGGCACGTTGTTGATCTTCACCTGGATGCCGATGTCCTCGAGGTTCTGCTGGACGAGCTGCTGGTAGAGCTCGCGCGTCTGGTCACCGGTGACCGTCTGGAAGCGCAGGCTGGCGCGGACGCCGTCCTTGGCGCGGATCCCGTCCCCGCCGCGGTCCCAGCCGGCCGCGTCGAGGATCTGGTTGGCGCGCTCCGGGTCAAATGGAGCGACCGGCACCTCGGTCGCCCCGAACCCCGAGTAGAACACGGAGCCGTTCAGCGTGGCGAAGCCGTCGAGCACCTGGTCGATGACCGCCTTGCGGTCGATGCCGACGTCGATCGCCTCACGCATCGCCGGGTCGCCGAGCACCGGGTGCGGGCGCGAGTGGTCGCCGTTGTCGGACTGGTTGAGCCAGAGCCACTCCACGTGCGACCTGGTCTCCTGCACCGTGACCTCGATCGGCGCGCCGTTGTCGCGCGCCTCCGTGAGGTCCGGAAGGTCGCCCGAGGTCACGAAGAACACCGTGTCGAACTCGCCGCGCTGGAACGAGCTGATCGCCGACTGGGCGTCCGGCGTGATCTTCAGCGTGATCCCGTCCAGCCGCACGGGGCGCTCCATCTTGTTCCAGTAGTCCTCGTTGCGCTTGAGCACGATCTTGTCACCCTCGTTGAACTCCTCGAACACGAAGGGGCCGGTGCCGAGCGGCAGGCGCGTCTGCGGATGGTCGGCCGTGACGGCCGTGGAGTCGAACTTGTGCTTGGGCAGGACCTGCTGGAACAGCCCGAGGAAGTAGGGGTTCGGCTTGGACATGCGCACGCGCGCCGTCAGGTCGTCGACCACCTCGACCGACTCGACCAGGTCGTACGCCGACGGCGGGAGCGCCGTGCTCTTGGGATCCTGGATGACGTCGAACGTGAACTTGACGTCCTCGGCGCTGAACGGCTTGCCGTCCGACCAGGTGACGCCGTCGCGCAGCTTGAAGGTGACCGTCCGGCCGTCCTTCGAGACGCCGCCGTTGTCCGCGCTCGGGAGCTCGGCGGCCAGCACGGGATCGAAGCTGCCGTCGGGGCGGGCCACGAACAGCGGCTCCTGGGCCCAGAAGGACAGGAACGAGCCGCTCTGATCGTTGAACAGCGGGTTCATGCCGCCGGGCTCCTGGGTCATCGCGACCAGCGCCGTGCCGCCCTTCCGAGGCTCGCCGTCGGCGTCACCGCTCTCGCCGGAGCCGCCGCTGCTGCAGCCGGCGACGGCGAGCGTCGCTGCCACGGCGGCGAGGGTTGACGAGGACCGACGTGCGCGGCACGTGACTCGGCGCAGCGTTGCGAGGCTCGATGGCACAGTGACTCTCCTCGGGGCTGGGTTGCGCGTTCGGTTGCGTTCGACGCCTTCCGCGACCGATCGAAGGACAATAGCAAAGGACTTCGTTTAGATCCACTAGGCCACAGCCGGGCCGACGTGAGATCCGCGGGCCGGCGGCCGCTCGTGCAGACGGGCGGCGCCTGGCGAGGCGCGGCCGTCGCTCTACAGCGCGACGAGGAGCGCGTGGATGCTGCGCTCCGTGGACGCGAGGTGCTCCGCCATCGCCGCTCCGGCCGCCGCGCCGTCGCGGGCCTCGATGGCGTCGCGGATCGGGATGTGCTCGCGCCGGCTGCGCTCGTGCCAGAGATCGCTGTCGGGCAGCGCGGTGAGCGCGTCGTTGAGCACGAGCCGCAGGCGCTCGACCGCGTCGGTGACGAAGCGGTTGCGGCCGGCACGGGCGACGGCGAGGTGAAACTGCGTGTCGTGCATCATGAAGTCGACGTCGGACTCGGCGGACTCGGCACGCGCGCAGGCCGTCACGACCTCCCGCAGCTCCGCCTTGCGCCGCGTCGTGGCCGCGAGCTCCGCCGCTACGGTCTCGATGTGCCCGCGGAAGACGAGCGCCTCCTCGATGCGGGCGGCGTCGCGCCTGAGACGCACCAGCAGGTAGTCCATCGCGAGGTCGTCCGATGACGGCGCGATCACGAACGTGCCGCCGTGGCGGCCCCGGCGGCTCTCCACAAGCCGCTCGGCCTCGAGCAGCCGCACCGCCTGCTGCACCGTCGCGCGCCCGACGCCGAACAGCGCGGCGAGGTCGCGCTCGCTGGGCAGCGACCCACCGGTGGGAATGAGGCGAAGTCCGATCTGGCGCCGAATCTGCTCGGCGACGTACTCGTGCGCCCGCCACTGGGCGATCGGCTCGAACGCGGGAGCGGGCTGCGGGGCGGTCATCGGAAACGCCTCACCGTGAGGCCATTGTAACCATCCGGTGCACCGCATCCACACGCTCGCCGCGACTGCCTCGACCGCCGGCATCGAGGGAGAGGGATCGTCCGGTGCGGCATGCCCAGTCCCGCGCACGACGTTCGGGGTGTTATGGGACCTC
>Ga0136617_10005430_pt1 | contig 11403 bp, 13 predicted proteins | sample AntDrymUQ3222106_2_FD_129672 | JGI IMG/M metagenome (GOLD analysis project Ga0136617, IMG submission 129672) | Polar desert sand microbial communities from Dry Valleys, Antarctica - metaG UQ322 (21.06) | ecosystem: Environmental > Terrestrial > Soil > Desert | place: Antarctica: Dry Valley...
GGCGCGTCCGTGCGCGAAGTCAAACGCGCCGATTACCTCGAGCGCGGTGATGGCCAATCGATGTTCCGGATTCGCTCGCAGAACGCCGTGCTCGAGCTTGTCTCCTACCGGCGAGGCGGCTAACGAAGTCCTTGATTTCCACACACTGCAACCGCGAAGAATCGCCAATCGATATGAAGTCGCGTAGATTTTAGTGTCCGGATTCTCGAAACTCGCCTTGTCCCTTGCGGTATTGGTCGCGGTAATGGCATTCCCGGCTGCGGGTCAAACGCCGGCAGCCGCCGCGAGCGCGACGACAGGCAAAGCCGGAGAGGTGCAGGAAGGCTTGGCCGCGTTTTATGGCACGCGCTTGAACGGGCGCAAGACGGCTAGCGGCGAAAAATATGACCAAAACGCGATGTCCGCCGCTCACAAGACGCTGCCCTTCGGCACCCGCGTGCGAGTCACGAACACGCGGAATGGCCGCTCCGTCGAGGTTCGCATCAACGACCGCGGACCGACGCAGCCCAACGGCATCATCGACCTTTCCCGAGCAGCGGCCGCCAAGCTCGGCATGCTGCGGGCCGGCAACGTTCCGGTCCGCCTCGAGGTTCTGAACGTTGCGCCGGCGGCGGAACCCCGCCGGCGCGCGCCCTAGTTCTGCTCGGGCGTGTTCACACTGTTCACTCGCGTTGTTGCCCTGCCGTTCCGCCAATCAGTAGCGATACGTGTCCGGCTTGTACGGACCGTTGGCCGTAACGCCGATGTACGTCGCTTGGCTTTCTGTCAATGACGTGAGCATCGCGCCAAGCTTCGTGAGCTGCAGCCGGGCAACCTTCTCGTCGAGGTGCTTCGGCAACACGTAGACCCCGACCGGATACCGGTGCTCCCCCCGTTGTGCGTCACCCCACAGCTCGATTTGCGCCATCACCTGGTTCGCGAACGATGAGCTCATGACGTACGAGGGGTGCCCGGTCCCGCAGCCGAGGTTCACGAGTCGCCCTTCGGCGAGCAGGATGATCCGCTTGCCATCCGGAAAGACGACGTGGTCGACCTGCGGCTTGATGTTTTCCCATGTGTGGCGCTTCAGTCCGGCCACGTCGATCTCGTTGTCGAAGTGACCGATGTTGCACACGATGGCGTTGTTCTTCATCCGCTTCATATGCGCGAGCGTCAAGATGTCGATGTTGCCGGTGGCGGTGACGAAGATATCGGCCTTGTCGCACGCGTATTCCATCGTCACGACCCGGTAGCCCTCCATCGCCGCCTGCAGCGCGCAGATCGGATCGATTTCGGTGATCCAGACCTGGGCGGAGAGCGCGCGCAACGCCTGCGCCGACCCCTTGCCCACGTCGCCATAGCCCGCCACGACAGCGACCTTGCCGGCGATCATGACGTCGGTTGCGCGTTTTATGGCGTCGACCAGCGACTCGCGACAGCCGTACAGATTGTCGAACTTCGACTTGGTCACCGAATCGTTGACATTGATCGCGGGGAACGAAAGCCGCCCTTCCTTATGCATTTGGTACAAGCGCTTGACGCCCGTCGTCGTCTCTTCGGTGACTCCCTTGATATTGGCCTTGATCCGCGAATAGAAGTCGGGGTCATCGGCGAGCCGCTTGGCGATCGCTGCGTACAGCGCGAATTCCTCCTCGTTGCGGGGATTGGAGATGACCGCGCGGTCAGTTTCGGCCTTCGCGCCGAGATGCACGAGCAAGGTTGCATCGCCGCCGTCGTCCAGGATCATATTTGGCGTGCCGAGCGACGTGTCGGACATCGGCCACGCGAAAATGCGATGCGTGTATTCCCAGTACTCGTCGAGCGTTTCGCCCTTGTACGCGTACACAGGCGTTCCGCGCGCGGCGATCGCCGCAGCGGCGTGGTCCTGCGTCGAATAAATGTTGCACGAAGCCCAACGCACCTCCGCGCCTAACGCCTGCAGCGTCTCGATCAGCACGGCGGTCTGAATCGTCATGTGCAGCGAGCCGGCGATCTTGGCGCCGCGCAATGGCTGCGTCGGCGCAAACTCCTCGCGAATGGCCATCAGGCCGGGCATTTCCGTTTCGGCAATCGCGATTTCCTTGCGCCCCCATTCGGCAAGCGCAAGGTCGGCAACGTGAAAGTCGGCGAAATTCTTGGTATCGGTAGCAGCGTTCATCGGTCACTCCATTGTTGGTGACCGCGCCGGCGGAAAAGACGAGGGATCCGCCACTCGTCGCTCCGTGCGCGATTCACGGTTCAACGAGCGCGGTTCACAAGAGAAGAGTGAAACACCCCGAGCCTGGCAGCGTTCCTTTGAGTCCGGCAGGAATCGCTGTTGCAACGCTCCTCGGGGAGCGGGCGTGATTCTACCGGATTATTGAACGGTCATTTTTTTGCCGCCACGTTCAAAGTCGCGTCGCGGCGTCAACTTCGGCAAAGAGCACGTTGGCGAGGCTCGACTCGCGTTTATAGAAGCCTTCGGTGTGAAACGTTTCGGGGAGCTTGAAGTGCTCGTAATCGAGGTGGTGCAGAAATTCGTGAACCAGCGTGCGTAGAAACGAGCGAAAGGCGACAACCTGTTTGCGTTGCACCGTCCGCATCCACACGGTAATGCGCGCCGGCGGCCGCTCCTCGCTGGGCTCATAGAGCCCGTGCAACTCGCCATAATCGCCCGAAGGACGCCGCGCGAGCACGCGCACGCGAACCGGCGGCACGCGATAACCGGCGACCAGCGTATCGAGCAGCGCTTGACAGCCGTGCTGTACCTCGACTCGGTCTTCGCGGATTAGGCCGTCGCGAATCGCGCTCACCGGGGCGACGACGATGGCGCCGACCGGCAGCTCCAGCACCTCGATGGCATCGCTGTCGCGGTAGATACGCTGGCGGTCGGTAGAGAGTCGGTCGTAATACGAAAAGCGCATCAAATCGTTCTGGTGTACGGACTGCAAAGTCACGTAGTGGTTTCCATCGCTTATCGGCACTCTCTCACTTTGGGCCGCATGCCATGACTGTAGAACCTCCACCCGCAGAGAACAAAAAGCCGCCCGCAGGCGGCCCCAACTGCATCGTCGCGCGAGCTAAGCTAATTCTTCTTCACCTTTTCGAGCATCTTGAAGATGCCCTTCGGAGCGCCGACGAACATGCGCTTGAAGGTCTTCGGGAGGCAACGCCGCTCAAGCGTGTTGCGGCGGGTCCGGGAACGTTCGGCCATTGAATTTCCTTTGCGTAGGGGAGTCGGCTTACTTCAACGGGGGCAACCGCGAATCTTTTGCCGTAGAACACAAGATTCTACGCTAATTGGCGTTATTTTTAGTTGCGTTGTCCTGAAGCAGCGTTCGCCGACACGCGTTCGAAGAGGCCGTAGAGTCGGCCCAGCGGTCGGACGGTGACGTCGTAACGGACAACCTTTGCAGGCGCAACGCCTTCTTCCAACGGTCGCCGGTACGCAAATTCAAGCGCTGCCGTTCCCGGCTCCAGCGCACGAAAACGAAACGTCGTCGTGCCTGCGACGCCCATCATGCCGGCCGGCAGCGGCGCGGGTGTGAAGTCGGAGCCGCCGGCCAACAAGAGCGGAGCGCCGGAGCTTCGTTGCAACTCCCACACATAGCCCGTCGTCAAGTCGCCCTCGAGACCGATCACGAGCGGCGCACCCCTGCGCACCACGTACGCTCCTCCGCCCGGGCCAGCAGTGACACCCTCGGGTTCCAAGGTCGCGCACGCGGTCAGTGCAGTCAATGCGCTGACCACCATCGCGCGGAGAACTGCGCCGACGATGGGCGTGCGCCGAACGTACATCACGCGAGCGCCTCAGCTCGCAGTGTATCCACTTTGTCGATGCCCGCGGCGGCGCGCAGGGTTTCCACTTTGTCGGTCGCTTCCCATGTGAACTCGGGCTCGTCGCGACCAAAGTGGCCGTACGCCGCCGTTTTGAGATAGATCGGACGCAAGAGATCGAGCATGCGAATGATGCCCTTTGGACGCAGATCGAAATGCGCGTTCACGAGTTCGGCGAGCTTTTCGTCGGAAATCTTGCCGGTGCCCTCGGTGTAAACGGTGACGTTGATCGGCTTGGCCACGCCGATCGCATACGAAAGCTGAACCTGGCACTGCGTGGCGAGACCCGCCGCGACAACGTTTTTTGCGACATAGCGCGCGGCATAGGCGGCCGAGCGATCGACCTTGGACGGATCCTTCCCCGAAAACGCGCCGCCGCCATGTGGCGCCGCGCCGCCGTAGGTATCGACGATGATCTTGCGCCCGGTAAGTCCGGCATCGCCGTGCGGTCCGCCAATCTCGAAGCGCCCGGTCGGATTCACGAGAAACCTTGCGCCGTTCAGCATGGCCGGCGGAAACACCGGTTTGATGATCTCTTCGATGACCGCTTCGGCGAGCTTGCCTTGGTTGTCGTTCATCGACGGATCGTGCTGGGTGGAGAGCACCACCGTATCGACGCTGTGGGGCTTGCCGTTCACATATCGCACGGTGACCTGCGATTTGGCGTCGGGGCGCAGAAAAGGGAGCCGGCCGTCACGCCGGACCTCACTTTGCCGCTGCACGAGGCGATGCGCGTAATAGATCGGGAATGGCATCAGCGATGGCGTTTCGTCGCACGCGTAACCGAACATCAGGCCCTGATCGCCCGCGCCCTGATTCAGGAAATCGTCGGAGGCGTGATCAACGCCCTGGGCAATATTGGGAGACTGCCGGCCGTAGCAGACCATCACCGAGCAGCCATCGGCGTCGAAGCGCAGCGCCGGATCGTTGTAGCCGATCCCGCGGATGGTCTCGCGCGCCACGCGGCCATAGTCGACGTTGGCGCGAGTCGTGATTTCCCCCGTCATGACGACAAGGCCGGTCGATACCAGTGTTTCCGCGGCGACGCGAGCCGTTGCGTCTTGCTCTAGAATCGCATCGAGCACCGCGTCGGAAATCTGATCCGCAACCTTGTCCGGATGCCCTTCCGACACCGATTCCGACGTGAACAAAAACTCGCTCATTTCTTCTCCTAGTCGTTCCTTGCGCCTGCCGCCGACGCTATCGGCTCGCAGCGAAAGCTGGGGTCCGATTCCAGACAAAGAGGTAAATTCTAGCAGTATTCACAAGCGCGGTAGCCGGCGGCGTCGCCATGGATAAGACGCGCACGCCCGGGCGGTCGCAGCGCATTGCCGTGCCGGATAGCGCCGCCGTGCAGCACGCTGCACGCCTGTTGCGTGCGGGGGAACTCGTCGCGTTTCCGACCGAAACGGTTTATGGGCTCGGCGCCGACGCGGGAAATGCCGATGCGGTGCGCAAGCTATTTGCGGCCAAAGGCCGGCCAGCTGCACATCCGGTCATCGTGCATATGCGTGACGCGGCGCAAGTGCCGCATTGGGCACGCGAGCTGCCGGCTGGCGCGCAAAAGCTCGCCGGAGCGTTCTGGCCGGGTCCGCTGACCTTGATTCTGCCGCGCACTTCGCTGGCATCCGATATCGTGACCGGCGGCCAGGACAATGTCGGATTGCGCGTGCCCGCGCATCCCGTCGCGCAGATGCTGCTCGCGGCCTTCGCTGCGTTGGGCGGCACGGGCATCGCTGCGCCGTCGGCTAACCGCTTCGGCCGCATCTCACCGACCACTGCAGAACATGTTGCCGATGATTTTGGCGATGCCGTTTCACTAATTCTCGATGGCGGCGCGTGCGATATCGGCATCGAAAGCACGATCGTCGCTTTTTCCGGAGGCGAAGCGATGCTGCTGCGGCCGGGCGCGATCGACCGCGATGCCTTGGTGCGCGTGCTGGGTCATTCGCTCGGCTCGCCCACCGCAGCTGCGCCGCGTGCGTCCGGAAGCCTGCCATCGCACTACGCCCCGCGCACGCCCCTTTATGTCGTGACCAAGGCCGAGCTGCCGCTGGGAATCGGGCGGCGCGAAGAACGCGGCGAGCGTGTCGCGGTGCTGGCGTTGACCGTTGCGCGGCCGGCCGGCTTTGAGGGTGCATGGATTGCGGCATCCCGCGATGCCGCGCACTACGCACACTCGTTGTACGCGCATTTGCGAACGCTCGACGCGAGCAACGCAGCGGCGATTCTCGTCGAGCAGGTTCCGACCGCTACGGCATGGCTCGCGGTGCGCGACCGGCTGGGACGCGCCGCGAGCAGTGTGTCGGTTGCAAGCGCGCGACGCGTTTAGGACCGGCGGTCGATCTCTGTCAGCGTCCGCAGGCGTTCCAGCTCGGCGCGACGGAGTGTGGTAAGCACATCCGCTTCGGCACGTTCGCGTGCGCAGCGCGCTCGCAGGCACGACTCGTTTATGCGCGCGGCCAGCGCGGTCGCGTCGGCATCGATCCCGGCGTGCATTTGTGCAAAAAAAGTGTCGCGCACGACCGCGCTCGGAAACTTTTTCGGAACGAGCCGAATCGAGACGTTGCCCGGATATTCGACCAGCGCGCCGGTTCCCACATCGACTGCCAAAGCGAGGGGCGCTAGCAGTCCGAGCACGCCAATGATGCCCAGGCCCGACGATACGGCGCCGGGCACAACGCCCACGAACGGATTCGCAGCGCCGGCGCCGCCGATGGCGAAGCTTGCCAAGTTGGGAATCGATGTGGCGCCGACGATCGGACCCGAAAGATCCGACGTCAACTTCGACGTGGCGTCGAAATAACCCTGCTTGCGACACCGAATCGTGAGATCGAACTGCGAGCGCGCGATCTCGATTTCGGCGGGCGTAGATGCGATCTCCGCGATGTCGCCGCCCTTGCGCTCCAACGTACACTCGGCCCCAGGCGGGTCCGTCGCCACGGTGAGCGTTTGCGTCAAGCCATACATGATCGTTGCACAGCCGCTGAACGCGACAGCCGCCGCAAGCGCACAGCATGTAGTCGCGACACGGGGAGTCAGCATGCTCGAGCTAGCAGTCATCACGGAAGGCGCGTTCGACGAACGGCACGATCGCATCAATCAAGGCACCGGTCGCGTTTGCGAAGTAATGGTCGGTCGCGGCGATTCGCACTTCGCCGGAGCATCGATCCCGCGGCCGCTGCCTGGCGCGCGCCCGAACGCTCGTCAAAGCTTCGGGAAAATCATGCTCGGCGACGACGTCGAGCACTGGCATTTTGGGGACGGACGCGAAATCGACCAGCATGCCGACCGGAATCCAGGCAACGATCGCCTTTCCCTTCGCGGCTGCCAAGTAGGCGCTGGCCATTGCAGCACCCAAGCTGTGCGAAACCACGGCGATCCTGCCGTGGCCTTTACTCTGAAGGAAGGCAACGGCAGCCGACAACCGCTCTCCCGCGATTGGAAACAATGCCGAGTAGCTTTCGCGCAGCGCATCCGCGGCGAATACCGGCATCTGCACCGACAGTGTTGCGAACCCCCGATCGGCGAGCGCGACCCGAAGCGCGCCATTCAAGCCCCAATCAGGATGCACGCCCAACCCGTGAACCAGCACGATGCCGCCCTTGGCAGGTTGTGTGGGCTCGCTGTAGAGCGCCAAGACGTTGGCGCGTTGTGAAGTTGCGAGCCACACTGCATCGCCCACGACAACTTGCGGCACGATCTCGCGCGCCCAGCGTTCTTCGCGGGCTGCGTCGGGGGCGACCACCGGCGACGCGCAACCGGCTGCGAGCACCGCTAGTGAGAAAAGGGAAAAAAGATGCATTGTGGCGGCGTGCGATCTACGCTCACGCTAACTGTGAAACGAATCAAGGGCAAGCGTCAAGAGAACACCTTTCTTGTGGGTCTTTTGGAAGGCGTGTGGGCAAATTGAGCGGGTTGGTGGCACGATCATTCAGATAATTTGGGGTTGGACATGTTGAAAATCTGGGGAAGAAAGAACTCGGTTAATGTGCAGAAGGTGCTCTGGTGCTGCGAGGAAATCGGAGTCGAGTATCAGCGCATCGACGCCGGTGGTGACTTCGGGATCGTGCAGACCCCGCAATACCGTAGTCTCAATCCGAACGCCCTCGTGCCCACAATCGAGGACGAGGGGTTCGTTCTTTGGGAGTCGCACGCGATCGTCCGTTACCTTGCCGCAAGGCACAAAGCCCGGGGTCTCTGGCCCAACGATCTTAAGACCCGCGCGGAAGTGGACCAATGGATGGACTGGAGCAGCTCGACGTTCTGGCCCGCCCTCCGCCCACTATTTATGGGGCTGATCCGCGCGCCGGCAAACCAGCGTGATCCGCATGCACTCGAGGATCACCGTCTCCAGACCGCCGCGGTGCTCGCGATCGTGGACCGACACCTCGAATCCCGCGTGTTTCTTACCGGGGATAATTTTACGGTGAGCGACATCACGCTCGGCTGCGCGATCTGGCGCTGGATGGCGCTGCCCATTGAACGCCCCTTATTGCCCCACGTTCAACGGTGGTTCGACTCACTGGCGCAGCGGCCGGCGTACCAGAAGATTGTGATGCTGCCGCTAAGTTGAAGTTAAGGGGTTAGTTTGCCCTCAGTTTGCTTTCACGTTCGCCGCCCGTACGACGACGCCCCAGCGCTCGAGCTCTTCCTTGAGAAAGCGGTCCGCTGCTTCGGGCGAGTTACCGATGATTTCCGAGCCCGTGTCGAGCAGCCGCTGGCGGACTTCGGGAATGGCGAGAGTCTTCACGATTTCCATGTGGAGCCGGGCGATCACCTCGCGCGGCGTTCCCGCGGGGGCCACGACTCCGAACCACGCGACGGTCTCGAAGTCCCGCACACCGGCCTCGGCGATCGAAGGCACTTCCGGCAGCAGCGGATGGCGCTTCACGCTCGAGACCGCAAGTGGACGGAGCTTGCCCGCCTTGAAGTGCGGCATCAGCGCGACGATGTTGTCGAACATGATCTGGATCTCGCCGCTCAACAGGTCAACGTGCGCGGGCCCGGAGCCCTTGTACGGCACGTGCAGCATGTCGATTCCCGTGGCGAGCTTGAACTTTTCGCCGGTGAGGTGGTGCGACGTGCCGACCCCCGCCGAGCCGAAACTCACCTTTCCCGGATTTTGTTTCGCGTAGTCGATCAGCTCGCGAACCGTCCTCGGCGGAAAGTTGAGATTCGCCGCCAGCGCGAGCGGCGAATGCGTCATCACCGTAATCGGTGCGAAGTCCTTGCCGGTCTCGTACTTCAGGCCTGGATACACCCAGGCGCTGATAGGCAGCGCGGCTGTGGACAAGAGCAACGTATAGCCGTCGGGCGCTGATCGTGCGACGAACTCCGCGCCGATCGTGCCTCCCGCGCCGGTCCGGTTCTCAACCACAAACGGCTGACCCATCGCCTGCGTGAGCCGCTCGGAGATCATTCGCCCGATGATGTCCGAGGTGGTGCCGGGCGCGAAGGCCACGATCACCTTCACCGGGCGGACTGGGTAGGTCTGGCCTAACGCGCTACCTGCGGAAATCGCCAGGAGTAATGCGAGCACATGCACGAACAGTCGGATCATGACGCATCCCTTTGCGTGGCGGTGCTTGCTTTGATCATAGCGCGCTGCCGCTCTCGCGCCGCTGCGCAGGATCGTAGGGGCGCCGGCGGTCAGCATGCGGCGGCTGTCCGACATGACGAGATCGTCTGCGCCACCGGATCGTACACGAACTGACGCTGGGTGCGTGCGGACAAGTCCTGCCCCTTCAAACTGGAGCGGTTTTAGAACCCGCTGCGGATCGCGACCAGGGTGACCAGCGCAACAAAGCCCGCTGCGATGCCCACGAAAAGATTCCGGCGAAAGACAAAATAGACGATGAGCGCGATCGCGCAGGCGACCAGACGCTCGGGTAACGGCGTGGCCGCGAGCGTACCCGTGGGCAGGAGCAGGATGCGCACCGCTAGTCCGGCGATCAAGGCATAGGCGACACAGCCGGCCCAGATGAAGAACTCGCTGTCCATGCGCACGCGGCCCGAGACCAGCATGCCCAGACCGCGCCACAGGTACGTCGCGAGGGCGCATCCTAGGATGAGCAGCGCGAGTTCAAGCACGCTTTTTCACTCCGACCAGCAGCCCCCACGCCAGGGTGCCGCCGATCAGCCCTCCCAGCAACACGCTCCATTGCGGCGCAGCCACGTGGATCAGCGGGCCAGCCACGGCGCCGCAGGCGAGCGCCACCACGCCATGGCGGGTGCGCGTCTCGCCCGTGAGGATGAGCACGAAATACAGCGGTCCGATGAACACCAGTCCCTGTCGCACCAGCGGTGGCAGGGACTCGGCGAGCTCATAGCCGACCGCGGTGGCCACCAAGCAGGCCACCCAATTGGTGAGCGCGAAGCCAACGAACCAAGGCAGGCGCTGCTCGAGCGGCAGATCCGGGCAGCGTCGCATGCTGGCGGCCCATCCGGTCATCGCGAGCAGATGCACCGCGGCATAGATCTGCCAGGCGGGACGGCCGACTGTGCGCAGCATTGGCAGCAGCGCCACGGTCATGGGCAGAAAGCGGGCCGCGGTGAGCGAAACCGTGATCACGATCATGACCGGCACCGACCCGGCGATCGACATTTCCAACATTGCCAACTGGCCCGGCAAAGCGAAGATGGAGACCGTGGATAGCAGCGCCGCCCACAAGGGAAACTGGCCGTTGGCCAAGGCACCGAACCCCAGATAGCCAGCGGCGAGCACCATCGAGGGCACGCCTATGGATTCGCGCACCGCCGCCCAGAAGGCGGCTCGGGCATCAGGATAGGGGGGAGTGCTAATGGCTAACGGATGCCGGAAGCGAGCGTCGTCGTGTTCGCGTAATGCCGCCGCTTAAATCTTGATTCGCGGGTCGAGCCAGTCGCGCAGCGAGTCGCCAAACAGGTTGAAGGCGAATACTGCCAGGCTGATCGCCACCCCGGGAAATACGATCATCCACGGCGCCTGCTGATAGAAGTCGATCGCCGATCCCGACAGCATCAAGCCCCAGGCCGCCGTGGGCTCGGTCACGCCCAATCCCAGAAAGGACAGCGAGGCCTCGAGCAGGATCGCCTGGCCGACAAAAGCGGTGAGCATGATGAGGTACGGAGCGACCACGTTGGGTACGATGTGCCGGAAGATGATGCGGGTGTGTGAGAAACCGGCCGTGCGCGCCGCGTCGATGTACGGCATCTCGCGCACGGCCAGCGCGGACGAGCGCACCACGCGCGCGACTTTAGGCACCATGGGCAGGCCGATGGCGATGATCAGGTTCCAGTCGATCCCGAACACGACGTTCTTGCCCAGCACTGCGACCACCGCCAGCGCCAGCACGATGATGGGGAAGGCGAGGATGATGTCCATGAAGCGCTGGATGATCATGTCGGTGCGGCCGCCGAAGTAGGCCGAGGCCACCCCGATGATTGCGCCCAGGGTCGAGCCGATGAGCGAGGACAGGAAACCCACCGCCAGCGCAGTCTGCGAGCCGTAAATGATGCGCGAGAAGACGTCGCGCCCGAAGTTATCGGTACCGAGCAGATGCTCCCAGGAAGGCGGGGCCAGTATGTTGCCGTAGTCCACCGTCAGCGGGTCATAGGGCGCCACCC
>Ga0136617_10005431_pt1 | contig 11402 bp, 11 predicted proteins | sample AntDrymUQ3222106_2_FD_129672 | JGI IMG/M metagenome (GOLD analysis project Ga0136617, IMG submission 129672) | Polar desert sand microbial communities from Dry Valleys, Antarctica - metaG UQ322 (21.06) | ecosystem: Environmental > Terrestrial > Soil > Desert | place: Antarctica: Dry Valley...
GACCGAGCTCGAGATCAAGATCGAGAGCGTCCGGGTCAGCGGCCCGCGGGCTGTCGCCGACGTGATCGTCAAGACAGAGGCGGCGCCGAAGGGGCGCTCCGTACCCGTCGAGCTCGAGAGCGGCCCCGACGGCTGGCTGATCACCCGCCAGGTGATCACGGGTTAGCTAGAAGAGCTGGTTCTCGCCGGCGAAGATCTCGCTCACCGAGTCGTCGGCGAAGATGCGCCGGATCGAGTCGGCGAGGGTCTGGGCCGTCGACAGCACGGTGATGTTGTCGGGGGCGCCGGGGCGCAGCGGGACCGTGTCGGTGACGACGATGCGATCGATTCCGGAGGCGTCGAGTGCGAGGCGCTCGTAAGCCGGTCCGGAGAAGACGCCGTGGGTCGCGCAGGCGATCACGCGCGCGGCGCCCTCGTCGAGAACCGTGCGAGCCGCGGCGGTCAGAGTGCCCGCGGTGTCGATCATGTCGTCGACGAGCACCGCCGTCTTGCCCTTGACGTCGCCGACGATGTAGCCGATCTCGGCGACCTGCTGGGCGGGGCGCTCCTTCTCCATCACGGCCCAGTGGACGCCGACCTTGCGGGCGAAGTTTCGCGCCACCTTGACGCGGCCCGCGTCGGGGGAGACGATCACCAGCTCCTCGTCGAACGCCTGGTCCATGAAGTACTGGGTCAGCATCGGCATCGCGGTCATGTGGTCCACGGGCTTGGAGAAGAATCCCTGCACCTGGCCCGAGTGCAGATCCATAGTCAGCACCCGGTCGACGCCGACGGCCTCGAGCGTCTGAGCGACGACGCGAGCTGAGATCGGCTCGCGCGGCGAGGACTTCTTGTCCTGGCGCGAGTAGCCGTACCAGGGCATCACGGCGATGATGCGGTGCGCCGAGGCGCCCTTGGCGGCGTCGATCATCACGAGCAGCTCCATCAGGGCGTCGTTGGGCGTCATGTCCTGCTGCTCGTTGCCGGCCGTGGACTGGATCAGGAAGACGTCGGCACCGCGGATCGACTCCTCGTAGCGGCAGTAGACCTCGCCGTCGGCGAACGTCCGCAGATCGACCTGGCCGAGGTCGACGTCGAGCTGGCCGGCGATCCGGGCCGCGAGCTCCATCGAGCAGCGGCCGCCGAAGACCATCAGCCGCTTCGTGTAGTCCTGGGGCAGCGAGCTGACGATCTTGCCCTGCTGCTCGACGTCGTCCGCCGGCTCGGCCTCGACGCTGGCGGCGCGCTGCTGTTCGACGGTGCTCACGAGTCGTTCCCTTCCTCGTTCGCCTCTTCTCGCGCCCGCTTCTCGGTGTAGCCCTCGATGTTCTCCTGCTTCGGGCGGGTGATGCCAAGCGCGCCGGGCGGGACGTCGCTCGTGATCACCGACCCGGCACCAGTGTAAGCCGCATCCCCGACATTTACGGGGGCGACGAGCTGAGTGTCAACCCCTATGCGCACGTGGTCGCCGATCACCGTGCGGTGTTTGCGGAATCCGTCGTAGTTCGCCGTGATCGTCCCGGCACCGAGATTGGCGTCCTCGCCGATCTCCGCATCGCCCACGTAGGAGAGGTGCGGGACCTTGGAGTCACGCCCGATGCGCGACTTCTTTATCTCGACGAAGGCACCGGCCTTGACGCCCTCGCCGAGCCGAGTCTCGGGGCGCAGGTAGGTGAACGGGCCGACGATGCAGCCGTCGAGCAGCTCGCAGTCGAGCAGGTAGGAGTGCACGACGCTCGCGCCGGCGCCGATCGTCGAGTCCGTGACCGTGGAATGCGGCCCGACGACCGCTTCGCGGCCGACGCGGGTCGCGCCGCGCAGCGAGCAGCCCGGCTCGATACGGGCGTCGGGCTCGATCTCGACGTCGGCATCGATCCAGGTCGCTGCGGGGTCGACGATCGTGACGCCGTCGCGCATGTGGCGCTCGAGGATGCGCCGCCGTGCCTCGGCGCTGACCAGCGCCAGGTCGACGCGGTCGTTAACGCCGAGGTTGACCCCGGAGTCGGACTCGTTGTGGGCGACGACACGCAGGCCGGCCTCACGCAGCAGCGGCAGGACGTCGCCGAGGTAGTACTCGCCGGCCGAGTTGTCGTTGGCGATCCGTGCCAGGGCGTCGCGGAGCGGCGCGGCCTCGAATACGTAGGTGCCGGTGTTGACCTCGCGGATCGCGATCTCCTCGGGTGTGGCATCGGTCGGCTGCTTGGTCTCGACGATGCGCGCGACGTCGCCGGCGTCGTCGCGGACGATGCGCCCGTAGTCGCCAGGGTCGTCGAGCTCGGTCGTCATCACGGTGGCCGCGGCGCCGGACTGGCGATGGGCCTCGAGCAGCGACGAGATCACCTCGGCGGAGATCAGCGGATGGTCACCCGACAGCACGACAACCGGCCCGTCGCCCTCGATCAGCTCGCCCGCCGCCCGCACGGCGCCGCCGGTGCCGTCGGGCTGGGGCTGCACGACGGTCTCGACATCGTCGGGTAGCCCGGACGAGATGTCGCGCTCGGGCGAGACGATCACCGCGACGCGCTCGGCGCCGGCATCTCGCGCCGCCAGGATCGGCCAGCCGACCATCGGTCGCCCGCACACGGGGTGCAGGACCTTCGGCAGCCGCGACCGCATCCGCGTGCCCTCGCCCGCGGCCATGATCAGAACGGTAGGCGCGCTCACGCGAAGATCGTAGAGGCGCGGGCCCGAATGGCGGCGCTCGAGCGTCAGGCGATTGCGCGCTTGCGCGAGGCCGTGCTTGGCGAACACCGCGCGAGATTCCGGTCGAGCCGCCAACGGCCAAGCTTTCGCTAACTAGCGACGTCAAGCGAGTCTGAGTTGTCCGTGCGCTCCCGTTCGCGGTCGTATTGGCGCACCCATTTTCGGATCGCGTTGTCGGAAACGCCGTACGCACGCCCGACGGCTAGGTAGCTGGTGGCCGCTATCTCGCGCAGGAGCTGTTCATAGGGCGGTCGCTCCACCGTCCTCGCGGCGGGGCGAGGGACACCCACGCCGCATTTCTTCCCATCGATGTCGGCCCGATCCCAGCGCGTGCCACAGGCCTGCGAGCAGTACCTATGGCGGGGGTATTTGACGACGAAGGGCCGGCCACAGCGAAGGCAGTCGCGTTCGACCGGTGGCAGGCGGTTCTTTCGACCGCAATGTGTCGCAAGCGTGGCAGCACAGTTGGGGCACACGATGCGTAGATTCTCGAGGCGGTTGTCGTTCGAAACCCCGTTGATGTGGTCGATGACCAACGACATCCGACGGCCGTTCCACGTTTCGTCCTGCCCGCACAGCTCACAGCGCCTTTGCTTCAGCCCCTCGGCGAATAGACGCTGCTTCAGATCGAAGCGGTTGTAGGAAGACCCCGCGACAAGAATTTCGGCCAGTGGAATTGGCGCTCTCCCGATCCGTTTGAGGGTTGCCAACCGAGCCGCGCCAGCGTCGAAGTGATCCGTTGAGATGCTCCAGAGTCGAACGTATTTCTTGAATGTCCGGGGATTTGCCCCTGTATGGCAATAGCCGAGCTGCCGGAGCGCCTCGCTGATCGACAGGGAGCGAGCGACCGCCCTCCGCAGCTCTGATTCGGTGAATCGAGGACCCACCGCCACCCGGTGAGCTGCCCGTGAATCGAAATGATCAGTCGCGATCTTCCAGAGTCCCGCGTACTTCCTGACCGTGCGGGTGTTGTTGCCGGCATAACCGAGTCGGCGACAAGTCTCAGTCCAGGACAAGGAATGCTCGATCGCAAGCCTCAACTCCTGCTGTGTGTATCGGACTGCCATGCGAACATATGTTCGCATAAGAGTCGGACGGCATTCTCAAGCTGGGGAGTCCGGACTTGAACCGGAATTTCTCGGACCAAAACCGAGTGTCCTGCCGATTGGACGACTCCCCAAGGATGTTCCTCGACCAGCCTAAGGCTCGCGACCGGGTCGGGTAGCGTCGAGCTAGCCTGTGCCGCCGAACGGCGCGTCGCGCTCGAAGCTGCTCCGCGGGTCGTCAGCATCCGGTGGCCGTGGCTTGGACTCGGTGGCGGTGCCGTCGGGGGCTTCCTGCGGGGGGAGATTGGTTTCGGCTATGCGCCAGCGACCGTCCGCCGGATATGCGATCCAGCTCGAGTCGGAGTCGCGCTCGAGCTCGCGGCAGCGTGCCTCGGCCTCGGGACGCGAATCGAAGAACTCCTCCTGATCGGCGGACACGATCGAGAGCTTCGAGCGCGCCGGCGCGATCCCTTCCCCGCCACGGTGGCGCCTATACGATCCCGGCATGAGGCGGCCTGGCCCCCTGCTCGCAGTCGGATTCGCCTTCGCGGCCGTGTTTCCGGCCTCCGCCGCGGCCGAGATCTCCTGCGCCTACACCGAGGGCGGCGCCGCGGGCCCGGTCGGCAACGTGCTCGCGATAAGCGCGACGACGGCCGAGGTCGACGTCGTCGCGGTCCAGCGCTCCGCAGAGGAGATCGTCGTGTCCAATGACGCGATGGGAATCCAGGTCCCGTGCGCGGGCGGGACTCCCACGGTGACCAACATCGACACGATCAACTTCAGCGGCGCCGAGGGAACCAGCGTCGCGATCGACCTTCGGGGCGGCCAATTCGCCCCGGGCGCCTCGCCGTCAGCGCTCAGCCCCGAGATCGAGTGGAACTTCGATTGGCAAAACGGGTTCCTGCTCGTCAACTCCGCGCCCGGCGCCGATTCGATCGGGCTCGGGCTGACCGACTCGGGCCCGCGCGCCAACTTCAACCGCGCCGAGGACCCGGCGAGCGCCGAGATCGCACTGGGGGCAGCGCCGACCCTCTACCTGCGCGGCGACCGCGGTGAGGAGTTCTTCTCCGCCGCAGGCAGCGTCGCCCCCTTCGACGAGTTCAGCGGTCCGCTCGCCACCACGGTGAACCTCGAGGGCGGTGGCGGCAGCGACGTCCTCCACGGCGGCTCGGGGCGCGACCTGATCGACGCCGGGGGCGGCAAGGACGAGGTCATCGGCGGCCTCGGGCGCGACGACGTCATCGGTGGCGGCGGAGCCGACACGATCGACGTTCGCGACGGCGTTCGCGATCACGTCAATTGCGGCAGCGGAAACGACAGCGTCCGCAAGGACCGCAAGGACAAGCTGTTCAGCTGCTAGGTATCGACCATGGCCCGACCCACACGCCAAGGGAGAGCTCATCCCAGGCTACGTCGCCGTCTGGCGCTTGGCCTGATGCTTGGGATTTCGGCGATCTGGCTACTGGGTCCCGCCGACGCCAGCGCGATTGTCTCCTGCTCGTACTCAGCCGCGAACCCCGAGGCCGCGACCGGGAATGTCGTCTCGATCCAAGGCAGCCAGGGCAGCTACAACCTTCCAGCCCTCAAGCGCAGCGGTAACACGATCGAGATCGTGGATGCGGTGCTCCAACAACCTGTGAGCTGCGCTGGAGGTACGCCCACGTTGACCAACACCGACACCATCGCTCTCAGTTCCGGAACCCACACTGCGCTGACCCTCGACATGCGGGAGGGTGCCTTCGAGCCGGGCGCCACCGACGAAGGTGACGGTTTCTCCGAAATCGAGTTCGACCTCGACTGGCAAGGCGGCTTTCTCAACATCATCGGCGATTTGGGAGGTCAGCGACTCAGCTTCGCCAAGGTCGGCTCCGTTTCAGGGCTCAATTTCAATCCCGGACTGGAGCCTGCAGAGGTCGACGCTGACCTAGGCGAAGTCGCAGGAGTCATCGTGCGTGGGTGGGCCGGGACCGACGTCTGGGACGCGAGCGGCCGATTCGGCTTCGGCAAGCCTTTCCGACGTCCCGTGCAGTTTGATGCACGAGGGTCGTTCGACGGCCTATATGGAGGTTCCGCTGACGACCTGCTCGAAGGCGGCGCCGGCAACGACCGTATCGATGGCGGCCGGGGCAATGACACGATCAAGGGAGGCGGTCGGGACGACAACATCACCGCGCGCGATGGCGACCGCGACCAGATCCGATGCGGGAGCGGTAAGGATCGGGTAGAGGCCGACCTACGCGACGTCGTCATCGCGTGCGAGGTGGCCACCGGCGGTGCCTCCGATTAGTCCTCGTTCGGGCGCCGAACCCGGCCGGCCTCGGTGCCGGGCTCGTCGGCGGGGCCCTTGGGCGCCGAGATCCCCAGCACCCGCATCGCCTTGAGCCCGAGGCCGAGCTTCTCGCGGCCCTCGGTCGAGAAGATGTCGAGCCCGCAGAGCTCCTTGACGCGCTCGAGGCGGTAGCGAATCGTGTGGCGGTGGGTAAACAGCCGCTCCGCGGTCGGCGTCACGTTTCCGTTCTCGTCCAGGAAGGCCTCGACCGTCGCCCGCAGTCCGGTCTCGTACTGCTCGTCGTATGCGACGAGGGGAGCCACGGTCTCGGCATAGAAGCGCTCGAGCTCGCCCGGATCCTCGCTCAGCGCCGGCAGCAGCAACCGATAGGAGCCCGTCTCCTCGAAGGCGAGCAGCGCCGAGCCCTCGGCCTCACCCACGTTGGCGGCGAGCTGGGCCTCCTTGCCGGCTCTGTACAGGTCGGCCGGGTCGGAGGCCAGGCGGCTCTGGCCCACCGTGACCGCAAATCCCGGTAGCGACGCCGCCAGCTCACGCTCGAGTCCGTGCGCCGCGCGGCCGAGCTGCTGGGCATCGGTGCAGGGCACGATCGCCACGACCTCGGCCGCGCCGCGGTCGCTCCGCGCCACGAGCGCTCCGCGGCTCGCCGACGTCAGGGCGCGCACGGCGAGCGTCAGCACGCGCTCGCGCCAGTCGCCGGGCTGGGCGGCGTGCGGCGCCGCGCGCGCTATGACGATCCCTGCTCCCTCGCCGAGCTCCGCGCCGAGCTCCGCGGCCCGGGCCAGCATGTCATCGCGATCGGTGATCTGGCGCGACAGCACGGCGAGCACGAAGTCCCCCGTGACGCGGTCTGACTCCCACTGCGGCGAACGCGAGCGCTCGAGCTCGAGCGCGAGCAGCGTCGAGACCATGCGCGCCGTCGACGCGTCGGGACCGCTACCGCCCTTGGGGCGATAGCGCAGCTCGCCGACGATCGCGTCGGCGACGCGCAGCTCGACCGCCGCGACGTCTTCGTCGTGGGACAGCAGCCGCGTCTCCTCGTCGGGCGACGCGGCGGCGACGGCGAGCACCGCAGTCGAGCGGTCGATCACGGCGACGCTGGCGTCGAGCACCTTCGATGCCGCGCGCGCGACGGCGGGCAGCCCGGCGCCGGACTCGACCGCGTCAGAGAGCGCGTCGAGGCTTCCCGGCGACGTCTTCGACGCCGGCTTCGGCTTCAACTCGGTGCGCTTCGCGGCCACCGAGCGATTGTAGGAATGCGCCTGGATCCAGCCGCTTCGGGGCTAGCTCACCCAGCCGCCGATGTCGTCCCAGAAATAGACGATCGCGACACCGGCCGCGACGCCCAGCAGGATCAGGGCCGCGAGCACGAACAGCGACAGCATCGCGGCGGTCACCTTCTCCCAGCGCCGCCCGTAGGAGCCGATCGTGGGAACGAGGATCAAGATCAGGAACGCGAGCACGCTGATCAGCGCCGCGCCGCCGAACAGCAGGTACTCAGGAGCGATCTTCGCCACCACCACGATCCCAATTCTGCCGTAAGTGGGAGACCGCAACCGCGACGGTGGCGCAGCCCGAGAACGCGGCGACCCCCAGCGCCCAGCCACCGGACACGTCGCTGAGGTAGTGGACGCCGAGGTAGACCCGGGTGAGCCCGATCGCCGCGGTCAGCGCGATCCCGATCAGCACGAGCAGCGTCGCGTAGGTGAGGCCCGGGCGCACCCGCACGACGATCGTCACGGCGAACGCGGCGTAGAAGGTCGCATGGGAGGCGTGACCGCTCGGAAACGACTCACCGGGGACGGCGATCAGCCCGCCGAACGGCCGCGGCCGGTCGACGGCCGCCTTCATCGCGTCGGTCCCGACGAAGATGATCGCCAGCGCCACGACGAGCACCCCGAGCTCGGTCCAGCGACGCGTCCACCCGAGACCGACCGCCGCGAGCAGGGCAAGCGGGAGGATGACCGCCGCGGAACCGAGGTCCGTGACGAAGCGCGCAAGGTCGGTGAGCCAGCCGACGCGCAGCTCGCGCACCACGTCGATCGCGGCCGAGTCGGCCCCCGTCGGGCCGGGATCGCCCGAGAGGATGGTGGTGTAGGCGATCAGCACGAAGAGCGAGACGGTCAGCGCCGCGAGCAGCGCCGTGAACTCGAGCCCGAGCCCGCCCGGCGTCAGGCGCCCCCAGAGAAATCGCGCCTGCGGCTTGACCACCCGGGCCGCGGCGACAAGCCGCCGCAGCACCGAGTTGCGCTCCATCCCCTCGACGATCCGCTCCCGGTTGCCGGGCACGCGCAGGTGCCGGACCGCGGCGACGACCGCGACGATCGTCACGACGACTACCGCGAACAGGAAGGTTCCCCGTCCGGCGTACTCCGCCGCCTGGTCGATGCTCTGCGAGGCGAAGTAGCCGAGCAGCGTGAAGGCCATCGACCACAGCCCCGTCCCGAGCACGCTGTAGGGCACGAACTGGCCGTAACGCATCCCCGAGCTGCCGGCGACGAAGGGAGCCAGCGCGCGCACCAGCCCGATGAAGCGGCCGATCAGGATCGTCTTGCCGCCGTGGCGGCGAAAGTACCCCTCGACCTGCTCGAAGCGCTCCGGCGTTATCCGCAGGCGGTGGCCGTGGCGCAGCACGAAGTCGCGCCCCAGGCGGCGTCCGATCAAGAAACTGACCGAGTCCCCGGCCCACGCTGCCGCCCACACGATCGTGATCGTCACGAAGACCGAGGTCGCCCCCTGGCCGGCGACCGCGCCCGCGAGGATGACGATGGTCTCGCCGGGCGCGACGAGACCGACGAAGGCGCCCGTCTCGACGAAGGCGAAGAACCCGACCAGCAGGTAGGTCCAGCTCCCGAGCGTGGTGGAGACGTCCTCGAGCAGCTGCTCGAGGTCGATGTCGGGAAGCAGGGCCTTGAGCAGGAAGTAGCCGCCGATGAGCGCGGCGGCCATCAAGGGCCACCTGACGCGGCGGTCGTGCAGGGATAGCTGCGGCAGCTTCACGAGTAGATGTCGGGCGCGGCGACGATCGCGGCCGCATAGCGTGGCGGCAGCGCGCTCGCGGCGCGGTCGGCCTCGACGATGTCAGCGAAGAGCCCGAACGCCGTCGGTCCCGATCCGGTGACCCCGACGCGCGCCGCGCCGGCCTCGGCGAGCGCCTCCAGGGCGCCGGCGATCGAAGGGCGCAGCGAGATCGCGGCCTGCTCGAGATCGTTGACCAGTAGCTCGGAGTAGTCGAGCGGAGAAACACCCTCCCCTGCGGTGGTGCGCAGGCGCTCGCACAGCTCATTGACCTCGTTCGCGTCGCGGCCTAGCCCCAGCCGATCGGCCTCGGCGTAGACCTCCGCCGTGGCGAGCCCTTCCTCGGAGGGAATCAGCACGAAGGCATGCTCGAGCGCCGGCGCCAGCGGCTCGACCCTCTCCCCCACGCCCGAGACCAGCGCCAGACCTGGATCGAGCTGCGACGGGATGTCAGCGCCGAGCTCGGCGGCGAGCTCCTCGATCCCCTCGACCTCTCCGATCGCAAGCCGTATCACGGCGGCGGCGTCGGCGCTTCCGCCGCCGAGCCCGGCCGCGACCGGGATCCGCTTCTCGATCTCGATTCGCAGCGGCGGCTCGTCCCAGCCCCGGCCGCGAAGCGCCGCGAGCGCAATCGCCGCGAGGTTGGTCCCGCGGACGCCGGAGCAGACGACCTCGTCCGCCTCGGCCTCGCTGACGACGATCCGGTCCGAAAGCGTCAGGGCCTCGAACAGCGAGCAGATCTCGTGCAACCCGTCGTCGCGTCGCGGCCCGAGATAGAGGCAGAGGTTGAGCTTTGCGGGTGCGCGCAGGTTCACCCGCCCACCTTTCCGGCCACCGCGTCCGCATCGGCATCGGCGAGCAGCTCGTCGAGCCGGGCGAAGTCAGCCGGCGACAGCGCCTCGGCGCGGGCGTCCTCGGGCAGGCCCGCGAGTCGAAGCGCCGCCCGCGCGGAGTCGCGACTGCCCCGCCCGGTGCCGAGCTCCAGAGAACGAGCAAGCGCCTTGCGCCGATGCGCGAAGGCGCCCCGGACCAGCTCACGCAGGCGGCTCGAGGCCGCGGGCGCCCGGCGGCGCAGGGCGAGCAGCGCCGAATCGACCCGCGGTCGCGGCGAGAACACGGCGCGGTCGACCGTGCGCAGCAGCTCGACCTCGCAGGCCATCTGCACGAGCACGCTCGGCGCGCCGTACACGCGGCTGCCCGGCGCGGCGCGCAGACGATCGGCGATCTCGCGCTGCACCATCAGCGTCCAGGACTCGACCTTGGGGAGCTGCTCGATCGTGCGCAGGATCAGCGGTGTCGCGATCGAGTACGGCAGGTTCGAGACCAGCTTGGTCGGCGCCGGCTCGAGCGCCCCGAGGTCGATTCGCATCGCGTCGCCCCACGTCAGGCTGACGTTCGGGTGCTCGCGTCCGAGCGCCTCGAGCACGGGGCGCAAACGGTCGTCGAGCTCGACGACGTGCAGTCGCGCGACCCGCGGCGCGAGGCGCTCGCTCAGCGCGCCCGCACCCCCGCCGACCTCGAGCACGACGTCGTCGGCTCCGACCCCCGACTCGCGCACGATCGCCTCGAGCAGGTTGGGGTCGGCGAGGAAGTTCTGGCCGAGCCGCCGTGAACTCACCAGCCAAGCACCCGCTCGGCGTTTTGCCCGACAAGGGACTCGAGCTCCGTGTAGTCGAGGCCGCGCAGCTCGGCGAGCGCCTCCGCCGTCGCGACGACGTGGGCCGGCTGGTTGGGCTGCCCGCGGTGCGGCTGAGGCGCCAGGAACGGCGAGTCGGTCTCGACCAAGAGCAGCTCGTCGGGCACGAGGCAGGCAGCCTCGCGCAGCCCTTCGGCCTTGGGATAGGTGAGGTTGCCCGCAAACGAGCAGTACCAGCCGCGCTCGGCGACCTCGCCGACGTGGTTGGGGGTAGCAGTGAAGCAGTGCAGGATGACCGTGACGCCATCGGCGCGCGAACGCAGGACGTCGAAGGTGTCCTCGACCGAGTCGCGCATGTGGATCACGACCGGCTTTCCGACCTCCCGGGCGATCTCGACCTGAGCCTCGAAGGCGCGACGCTGGTCCTCACGCGGCGCGTTGTCGCGAAAGTAGTCGAGCCCCGTCTCACCGACCGCAGCCACCCGCGAGCTTCGCGCCAGCTCGGCGATCCCGTGGGCAGCCGCGTCGTCGAACCCCGTCGCGGAGTTGGGGTGGCGCCCCACGCTCGCGCGGACGTGCTCGTGGGCCTCGGCGGTTTCGATCGCCTCGCGGTTGGATTTCTCGTCCATGCCGACGGTGAGGATCCGACTGACCCCCACAGCGTGCGCGGCAGCGACGAGCTCGGCGTCACCGGGCTCGCACACCGAGAGGTGGGCGTGCGTATCGACCACGC
>Ga0136617_10005432_pt1 | contig 11402 bp, 26 predicted proteins | sample AntDrymUQ3222106_2_FD_129672 | JGI IMG/M metagenome (GOLD analysis project Ga0136617, IMG submission 129672) | Polar desert sand microbial communities from Dry Valleys, Antarctica - metaG UQ322 (21.06) | ecosystem: Environmental > Terrestrial > Soil > Desert | place: Antarctica: Dry Valley...
CGGCCAGAAAGTTGGTGGGCTCGAGGGCCGCGACTACAAAGGCGCCCATGACCAACCCAACGCAGTCCTTCGATGTGACCCTGTTTCTCGTTTTCAAGTCGACCCCGGAAGGCGCCGCAGCGCAGGGGCTCAAGAAGGAGATGCGGTTGCCGGCCGCACCTTCGGTCGGCCTGACGCTCGAGGTAGGCTCCGACGGCTTCCCCTGGGAACACACCTGCCGAGACATCACCCTCGACGTGAAGTCAGGCTCCTTCATGCTCATCGAACAGGTCGCATGGGACGACCTCGCGCATCTTCGAGGGGCCGGCTTCGTGGAGGCGCCTGAGATCGAGCACGTCGCCGCGCGGCACTGAAGGCCGGCCTTCATACCGCCCTCGATGCGGCGAGCGCGCGGCGGACCTTAGGCACCAGGACGATGGGAGGGGGCGGCGGCGTGATCGCGATCGCCTCCAAGCAATGGACGCACGGGTGACCCAGCAACTTGATTCCTTGGCATGCCTCGGGACGGTGCTTCGCAACGGACACGGGCGACTCCCTGCGACGGGGTGGGTGCTGAGGAACCAGGAAGGGGGCGGCGGCCGTCACGGGACCTTCCCGGAGACCAGCAGCGCGAGTGCGGCTTGGATGACGGAGATGCGGCCCGGGGCGCGGGTGAGCGCCATCCGAAGCGCCATCTCCAGCTGCGACGCCTCGGCGGCGGAGAGCACAACCGAGGCGCTTGGTACGTTGTTACGACTGCGAGCTACGGAACGTGGGTTTTCGTGGCCATCGTCCCCTGCCCCGTCGCCGTAAAGCCCCGAGAATCCGCGCTTAGCGGCGCTGGACTCACCTGAACCGCCCTGCATGTCCCCGGTTCGAATCCGGGTGGCGCCTTCTGGATTGTCGTGAAACTCCGCGAGGTTGCCGGATGCCGTACCAAGCTCCGTACCAAGGTCGCCGTTTCCGCCGCCCGCCGCGGCCATTGGCATCGAGATGACCTCACCCGTTTTCGTTCGCTGAATCTTGAGCTTGGCGACCTCGCGGCACAACACGTCCCACTCGAACGTGGTGTAGCCCTCGATGACTTCCTTCGGCGGCTTATGGGTGCCCCGGCGGAGGATGTCGGAGCGAGCCCCGTCGGTGCGGGCGAGGGAGATCATCGTCCGCCGGAGGTCGTGCCCGCGTCGATGGCGCATGCCGAGCGCGAGCAAGTCGTTCGTCAGCCGGCGCCAGCTGTTCTCCTTCTTTCGCATCTGCCCGGGACGCCGGCTGGTGGGCTCAAGCGGCACGACCAGGTCGTCGTCGGCCGGCTTGCGACCCATCATCTCGGCCCACCCGTGGAGCTTCCACTCGGCCAGCATCGCGGCGAGCGTTGGGTGAATCGGCATGAACCGGGCGACGCTCGTCTTCGTTCTGCCCTTCCCGTACGAGGTGGAGATCGCGAGCATGTCGAGCGGCTCGCCCGGGAGGATGTGGCGGAACCGCAGGCCCGCCGCCTCGCCGTGCCGCAAGGCCCCTACCCCTTCGAGCGCGTAGAGGAGCCGGCGATCCATCGGCACTGCCTCGTCGGAGATGAGGCGCTCAAGCTCGGCGCGCGTGTAGATAGCGGTCGGCCTCCACTCCGGGTTCGAGTCCACCTTCGCGCCGAGCTGGTGCTTGGTCAGGATGCACGGCGAGGTGACGATGAGGTCTTCTAGGCGCGCGTCGCGGAAGAAGGCGGACACAGTCCCGTAGATGTTGTGGATGGACTTCGGCGAGAGCTTTCGGACCTTGCCGTCAGCGAACTTCCGCTCGACGTTCTTCTTGCGCAGGTCCTTCACCAGCTGCGTCAGGTGGAGCGGCCGCACCTCGTCGAGGCGGAGCTGGCCAATGCTGGGCAGCACGTGCAGCCGCATCGCCGCCTCGTCGTTCTCCCACGTGCCCACGTTCTCCTCGCGGTCCTTCACCCAGCGCTTGGAGAACTGCTCGACCGTGACGGGCCGCATGTCGCCCGCGACCATCAAGCCTGCGGCGAGCTTCGCCTCGATCTTCGCGAGCGCGACCTTGGCCGCAGCCTCCTGGCCGGGTCGAAAGTCGGACTTCAGCGCTCGCCACGCCCACTTCCCGTCGAGCAGCAGCTTGAGCTTGAAGTAGAGGCGGTTGTCCTTCGCGTAGATGCTGCTCATTTCATTCGCCCAATGCGCCCCATCATTGACGTGACTTGATCGTCCACGCTTGCCACCGGAGATTCCTTCGAACGCTGGCGCAGCGCGATGAAGCGCTCCAGATCCTCGGCACGCACGCGGAACTCGTGGCCCGGCTTGCTGGCCAGGAGGCGGCCGGAGTCGATCCATGCGCGAACAGTCGGCGGCTTGACCCCCATCGTCTTCGCCACCTCCATCACAGACAGGAGAGCCAGGGGGGCGGCTACAACCTTGGGCATCTCGCCCGGAGTGAAGGAGCGCAGTTCCTCTCGAACGACCATTCGTAATTCCTCGCGCAGCACAGAGAGAATTCCTTCGAGCCCAAACCCGCCAGCCGCCTGCGAAGCCGACATCTCTTGCCTCCTTGCGACACAACCGGCCTCTCACTTCCGGTGTCGCAGTCCCGGAAGGAGAGGTCGGCGCCAAATCGACCCAAGATGATGTGATTCCGAATCGGCTGCGACGCCGATTCGTCGCGGATAGAAATGCGCCACACAACGTTTGCCGTCAAGAGGAATCAAATGAATTCAAACGATGCCTACCAGGCCGCACCGTTGCCGCGAACGTGCGAGGTTGTCGGGAAACTACTTCCCTGGCGGAGAGCGGTGGTCGGGGTCGCGGGAGTCGAGTTCCCGGAGCTGCTTCTCGCGGTCCCGATCGTACTCCTGCATCGCCCACTGGAGGGCATAGAGCACTGTTTCTGCCCTGCTATTGCCCGTCTGGGCCGCAACCTCGTCAATCTTCGCGAGGAGCGTCTTCGGGATTCGATTGGTCATTCCGACCTTGGGTCCGCTGTAGCCCTTGGTTGGAATCACGCGATTCGACATCGACGCCATCGGGCCGACCGCCTGTTGTCGCTTCAAAGAAGTACGCCCTCTTGCCATCATTTCACATCCCTTCCCTGCCGGTGCGAGGCGTTCGCATCATCTCGAGTGAAATCAAATGAATTCACTTGGATTGACATGACTCCAAAACGAGACTATCCTTCTTTTTGCTTGACGGACGCAAGTCCGGTCTTTCCGCAAGGAGAATCGCCATGCACCTCTCGTCCTCAATCACCTTCATTCGCGACATCGGCCGCCGCGCCGAGGTCATCATCGAGGTCCACATTCCCGTCTCGGGTAGGGTGACCGAGACGCGGGACGAGTACCTCGTGCTCTTGGACCGGGGGCTGGATCTCTGGACGACGGCGGAGATTGAGGAGGCGGAGCAGGCCCTCATTGCCGCGTACCTCCTCGCCCACCCCTACGTGCTGTCGGAGGCTGCGTGAGCGCGCCCAAATCCACGCCGGGGCCGTGGGAAGTGGTGCCTGCCCCGGAAAATGGCGGATGGCTCCTCTTGATCCGTTCACAGACTTTTCTGGATGTCTGCACCGTGGACGGGGCGGAAACGGACGGGCTTAACGAAGCCAACGCCCGCCTCATCGCCGCTGCGCCGGACCTGTACGAGATCGTCGAGCGCTACGTGGCCCGCGACGGCGCGTCGGGTGAAGTCGACACCGAGTTGCACCGCGACGCCCGCGCCGTCCTCGCGAAGGCGGAAGGGAAGTGAGCGCGCTCGAGGAGCGGTTTTCCAACGTCACGTGCGAACGCTGCGCTGATGGATTCGTGCGCGACAACGAGGACAGCATCAGCCGCATCTGCGCCTCGTGCATCGAGGCGGAGGAGCGGGACGAGAGGGCCGAGGCCTACCACGACGCCTGGCTCCATGACGCCTACGACAGGGCGGGCGACCGATGAGCGCGCGCGTCGTCCCGATGCCGACGGGCAGCCGCATCGACGTGTTCCTGGCGCGCCTGGCCGAGTGCGAGGCGGACTACCTCGCCGCGAAAAACGCCCACGCCGACGCCCTGACGCTACTCGGCCTGGCGCTGGTCGATGGCACATGGGCCGCTCGGCACCAGCACGCTGTCGAGGCGAGGGCGCAGGAGCTGCACCAGGCAGAGATGGAGCGGAACGCGGCAGTCGCGCTGCTTCTTCGGGAGTGGGCGCGATGAGTCCGCTGAGTGACGAGCAGAAGGCGATGCGGCTCACCGGCATTGGCGGAAGCGAGATTTCAAGCGTGGTCGGGCTGAATCCGTGGGGCTCGCCCATAGATGTCTGGAGGGCCAAGGTCGAGGGCGTGGTGTTCGAGGGGAACGCCGCCACCGAGCGGGGCAACTACCTCGAGCCCGCCATCGCCGCATGGTACGCGGACACCACCGGCGCGGTGCTGCGCGAGGCCACGACCACCCGACATCCGACCTGCAAGATTGCCCTCGCAACGCCAGACCGCATCGCCACCAGTGCCACCGGCGAAGGCGAGTGGTTGCTGGAAATAAAGAGCGCGAACATCCGCCAGCTCGACAAGTGGGGCGACGGCGATGACGAGGTGCCCGCGCACCATCTCTGCCAGGTGCAATGGACGATGGCGTGCACGGGCCTGAACAGCGCAGACATCGCGGTGCTGATTGCCGGCGACACGTTCCGGAAATACCGCATCCCGGGTGACCCAGAGATGCAGTCGATGTTGCTCGAGGCGGCGGAGGACTTCTGGAGGCGCTACGTGGTGACAAAGACGCCCCCGCCGCCCGATGCGTCGGAGGGATATGCGAAGTGGCTCTCCGAGCGGTTCCAAGCCGACAAGGGCGCGGTCCTGATGGCTGACCTGGAGACGACGCTCATCGCATCCCGCCTCCGGGCCGCGCGCGAACAGAGGGCCGCAGCCGAAGCGGCCGAACTCGAGGCGCGCAACGAACTCCTCGCCCGAATGAACGCAGCGGGGGCGGAGAAGATTGTCGGGTCCAACTGGCGGGCGAGCTACTCGCTGACCAAGGGTCGGGCCCAGGTGCGATGGGAGGACGTGGCGCGAGAGGCGGGCGTGCCGGATGAGTTGATTCGGAAGCACACCACCATCGGAGCGCCCTTTAGGACGTTCCGACCTTCCTTCAAGGGAGCAATCGATGAGTGAGACGAACGGAGTCGAGGCGGACCAGTCGGCGCAGCTGAACGAGTTGGCGGCGGCCCTGGCCAAGGCGCAGGGACAAATCGAGGGCGCGAAGAAGGACAGCCTCAACCCGCACTTCAAAAACAAATACGCGGACCTGGCCTCGGTCTGGGACGCTTGCCGCGCGGCGCTCAGCTCCAACGGCCTCGCAGTGATTCAGCTTCCGGGCAGCGCGGGCAAGGACGTGATGGTAACCACCCTGCTCCTCCACTCCTCGGGCCAGTTCATCCGCTCGAGGTATGTGATGCCGGTGTCTCAGCCGGGGCCACAGGGCGTTGGCTCTGCCATCACCTACGCTCGTCGCTACTCGCTGGCCGCGATGGTCGGCGTCGCGCCCGAGGACGACGACGCCACCGCGGCGGTCGGTCGTCCGCCCACGCGCGAGACGTTCGCCAAGCCCGAAACGTCCCCCGTCCTTCCGCCCGTCGCCGGCCGCACCGCACAAATAAAAGAGAAGCTCGCCCAGCGGAAGATTGTCGACGTGAAGGACGGCGAGAGCGAGCGCGAGGCGGAGGCGCGTACACAGGCCTCGGCATTCGAGCGCATCCGCGAACTCGGCAAGCGCCACGGCATCGAGGGAGTGCGGATGGTGTCGCACGTGAAGGGGTGCGGCATCACGAAGACGGACCCGGCCACGTACACCGAGAAGGATTATGACACCGTGGCCGCATCGCTTGCGTACTTGAACGGAGGGAGCCAGGCGTGAGCGAGGACCGCATCCGCGAGCTGGAGGCCGCCCTGGCCGAGATGGAGGCCGAGCGGGACCGAATCAACGGCATTCGCCACGAGCACGGGCGGAACCTGGCGCTGGCACAGGCGGACCGGGATGAGCACCAGCGCGAGCTGGTCGCCCTCCGCTCCGAGGTTGCGCGGCTCAAGCGGGTGATTGGCAAGGCGCACGCGGTCGCCTGCAAGGAGGACTGGGACGCGACCTACGAGATTCTCGACATCGAATGGTGTCGACAAACACCCGCCCTCTCGGAAACGGAGGGGAAGCCGTGAGCTGCCGCCAGTCACGCAGTTCAAACACAACCAAGGGAGCACCAATGGCAGCGAAGACAAAGAAGAGCGGCACCGGAGAGCGCGCAGTGTTGGTCACGACCGAGCACCGAGGAGTTTTCTTCGGCTACGCGCGGGAAACAGACGGGCCGACCATCAAGCTCCGCGCGTCGCGTCTCTGCATCTACTGGAGTCGCGACGTGCGCGGACTCATGGGTCTGGCGAGCGACGGACCCTCGAAGGACTGCCGCATCGGACCGGCTGCTGACATCGAGCTCCGGGCAATCACCGCCGTGGCAGAGGTAACGCCGGACGCCGAGGGGAGGTGGAACGCCGCCCCCTGGGGCGAGTGATGGTCGCGTTGCTTCGAGGAGCGGCGCCCGAGTGGGCAACGCGACCCTACGGCTACGGCTCCGGCTACGGCGACGGCTACGGCGACGGCTACGGCTACGGCTACGGCTCCGGCTATGGCGACGGCTACGGCGACGGCTCCGGCTACGGCTACGGCGACGGCTACGGCTACGGCTATGGCGACGGCGACGGCGACGGCGACGGCTATGGCGACGGCTACGGCGACGGCTACGGCGACGGCTCCGGCTACGGCTACGGCTACGGCTACGGCTATGGCGACGGCGACGGCTACGGCTACGGCTACGGCGACGATATCGTCACCAAGGCCCCGTCGACAGCCCCGCGGCTTCGGCAGGGGGTGTTGTGAGCGACCTCACCGAGAAGCTCGCCGGGCGGAAGGTGATTGCATCCGTCTCCGGCGGGAAGGACAGACGGGGTGTTGTGATGGTGAGCCAATGGGAGGGCGGCATCACCGCCCGGAACAGGATGTACGAGGAATCGGCGGAAGTGCGGCGCAAGCTGTTCCGCGCCGAGGATGAGCTAGCGAAGGCGCAGCTCGAGATTGCCCGGCTTCAGCGCCAGGTCGACAGGCTGCAAGCGGCCCTCGAGGAGAAGGGGCGGTGAGGCCGTCCTGTGCGCACCCAACGTGCCCGGGGCCGGCGGAGCAGTGCCGGGCGGTGAGGCCGTCCTGTGCGCACCCAACGTGCCCGGGGCCGGCGGAGCAGTGCCACGTCGCTCTGGACTTTGGACCCGCGGGGGCGAAGCCTGTGAAGCACAGCTCCGACAAGCCGCGCCTGTCCCTCGCGATGGGTCCGGGCTTCGTCGAGATCGGCAAGGCGATGACCTACGGCGCGCAGAAATACTCGGCGCACAATTACTCGAACGGCGGCGGGCTCCCACGCCTCGACCTCATCGACGCCGCCGCACGCCACATCGCAGCCTATGTCGATGGCGTGGACGTGGATTCCGAGTCTGGCCTGCACCACCTCGCCCACGCAGGAGCGAGCATCCTGATGGCGCTTGACCTCATCGCAAGAAGCAAAGGCGAGGACGGTCGCTACCAGCGAAAGGCCAAGCGATGACCCTCATCTCGGAACTCGAAGCGGAGATCTCCTTCGCGGGCGGAAGGACGGAGGCACGATGACTCGCTGGCGCAACGGCACGCAGGTGGGCCGCACCATCTACGTCTGCGAGGGCGAGGATCCGAAGGGCAAGCTGATCGGCCTGATGGATACGCCCGAGCTGGCGAAGCGCGTGGTGGATGCGGTGAATGGCTCGGCCACCATCTCCCCTGCCGTGGCGCGGCACGCATGGGAGGCATTGAAATTGGCGCTCACGCGCCACCATCGGCTGCGCGACGTGAACGACGAGATACTCAACGCCATCGCCGCCCTCGAAGCGGCGCTCAAGGGGGAGGGGTGATGGGGCACCTCGCCGATATGGTGCTGTCGATGGTCTGGGCGTTCCCCGCGAACGACAGCCGCCGCGTGTCCGTGCGCGAACTGGCGGCGGACATCGACGCCCTCTACGACCAGCTCGCCACCGTTACCGCGCAACGTGACGCGCTCCACGTCACGCTCGCCAGCCGAGTGGACCAGGCCGTGAGCCAGGCCCTGCGGTCGAGGCTGGATGAGATGGGCGCGGCGCTGAGGGCGGCGGAGGGCATCCTCGCCTCGTGGTCCGCAACGCTGCGTGCGTCCGACAATGCAGACCCCGAGATGGCCGCCGCGCTCTGTGCCGTTCGCGCCGCGCTCGAGGGGAAATCGTGAGCGTGTGCGAGTGCTGTCCCGAAACACCGGGCGTATTCGAGTGCGCGATGAAGTGCGCGTGTGACTGTCACGACCTCCGCGCCCAACTCGCCCGCCAGACCGATGCGCTGAAGCTGGCGGAGGCGGCGCTGGTGCTGTGCTCGGAGGCCCTCGCGCTGCATGACCCCTGCGCCAAGAACGACTGCTGCGGTCGCGCTCTCGGGGCCCTCGCCGCCGTTCGCGCCGCGCTCAAGGAGACGAAATGAGCACGCTCTCTGACCTACTGGACGGCCTCCGCGCTGAGATTGAGGCGGCCACGGATTACCAGGCCCACAGAGGCAAGGGCGGGCAACACGTCCCTTTCCACGGCGACTTCGCCCACGTTCCCCTGTCCGGCCTGCATCGGCTGGCGTGGTGGGAGCGTGCGCTGCGTGGTGCCGTCTCTGCCGCCGCGCTCAAGGACGCCGAACCATGAGCCTGCCCCCGCCGCGCACGCACTACCAGCTGCCGGGCCGAGCAAGGCCTGCGTGCAAGAGCAAGATGGCCGACATCCGCATCAGCGCCGACCCGGCGCAGGTGACGTGCTGGACGTGCGTCGCCCGGATTCGGCATTGGGGGCTGCTCAAACCCTAACCTTTCCAATAACTTGCGCCAGTGTTGACAACCGAATCCCGGTCAGTCATATTGTCTCTTGTCGACGCGGCATGGAGCCGGCGACGAACGGAGAGAGACGAAATGATTCCGGCCAAATCCCCCACTGACGCCGATGTCCCCGCGATTCGCGCGGCGGCCGAGAAATATGGCGTCCATCCCGACGTGCCGGTGATTCGCAGCATGACGGTCCACGGGCGCGCGTGGATTGTGGCCGAGGTCGCCAAGCTCAAGGCGGCTCGCACACCGGCGAATTCCGCGAAGGTCGACCGCATCCTCGCCCAGGCGCGCGTGGCATGGGAGGTGGCGCAGTGATGACCATCGGCGAGGTGTTGGAGGAGCGCGTGCGCGCCGGTCGACTCTTGCGTCTCTATCGACCTGCGTCCGTTGCGTTGGTTTGGGTCGGCGAGGATGAGGACCGATCGCTTTGGACGTGGCCGGCGGAGGGCGGCGGTTGGGCCGACCGTCGGCAGTTTGCCGGGGACCGCGCATCACTCGTCGAGGCGCAGCCCCACAACGCGGCTGGCTCTGGCTGGCCCGGCCTGTCGGCGCCGCAGTGAGCACCGCCCCCTGCATCCACTGCGGCCGAGCGCGCGGTAGCGGTAGCGCAAAGGGCTGGTGTGCCCGCTGCTACCGCCACACCCTTCGGCACGGGGGCGAACTGCCCTCGCTCCTCCAGCGCGGCGAGGTGGCGTCCGAGCAGCTCGCGGTGCGGCTCGCCCCGGCGCTCCTGTCTCACGTGCGCGAGGCGGCCAGGCGCGAGGGCTGCACCCCGGTCGAGTGGCTCCGCCGCGCGGCGAGAGAGCGGGTACTGCGGCAGGCGTTGCCGACCCGACGCTGACCAAGAGTCCGAGCGCAGCTAGAACGTCCACCGTAGTCCTCCACCAACCGACGACTCATCAGGCTGCCATTCGCCGAAGGCGAAGGCCGCCAGGCTGGGCATCACGAGGACTCCGCCCTCGAGCCGAGCGAAGGGGCCGGCAATCGTCGTGGCGCCCGCCGCGGCCTGCACGTAGGCCCGCCGCATCGGCGGGGAGATTTGGGCCAGCCCCACGTCGATGTCGAGCTTCAGGTCCCGGAGGGAACTCATCCGGGGCTGCGGGGCTGCGTAGTCGACTGCTACGGAGCCCCCATCGTTTTTCCCAGAGCCGTCTCCTGCGCCGACTGCACCTGGGCCGCGCCAGAAACCTGGGCGACCTTGAGTTCGGTGCGCGAGCCGATGAACTTATTCGCCACCCCGAGCATGGTGCCCAGGCCCGCGAGGATGCCGATCGAGGTGACTATCCACCCGTTCGCGGGGAACACGTCACGGAGCTGCGAGACGGTGACGGAGAGGCCCGCCACGATGGCGCCGATGATGCCGACTACCGTGGCGACGCGAAACTCCGTCGTCTGGGTGCCGGGCTTGTTTGGATCCGAGGAGGCCGGCGCCACCCTCAGCGCTGGGAAGTCAGGCGGCGTGGGGGTTTCCGATGACATCGTGCTCCTCCTTGGGGAAGGGGTACCTACGGTAGCCTCTAACGTCAGGACGGTAGAGGACGGAGCGCCGGCTCTTGACGCACGCGCCGGCCTTCATCGCGACTTCCGGTGACGTGGTGCTGCTGTTGCCGCCACAGGCGCCGTACACCTCGCCCTCGGGTGTCCAGAAGAACATCACGTGCGAGATTTGGCCCGGCTGGCCGTAGAAAACTAGATCCCCAGGGCGGAGCTGGAAAAACTCTATCGGCTCTAACTCCGCGAAGAGGCGCGCGGCGTTGTGAGTCGCTCGCCAATCGGGCAGGTCGAGCGCCTGCATCGAGGCCGTCACAAGGCCCGAGCAATCAAACGTCTCAGGCCCCTTCCCGCACCAAACGTACATCTTGCCGGACTGGGCCACGAGCCAGTGGATGAGCTTCTCGCGGTTTGGATCCGTCGCCCACTGGTCCACGTCGTCTCGGTGCGGCGTCACGGTTCACCCTCGAGCTTGTCGGGCATCTTGTTCCCCGAGCGGGCGAAGCCCATCCGAGCGAGGAAGCGGCCGAAGTCCTCGTGACGCTCCTTGAGCCGGGCCAGCGCATCCTTTGACTGGCGGAGTTCCTCGTTGAGGTACTTCGACTGGATTTGCAGCTCGAGGATGGCCTGGGCCTGACTCCTGTCGGTGTTGTCGAGCGCCTTCAAGTCAATCTTGATGCTCCGGATGGAGTCGTCGAGATCTCCGATGGCCCGCTTGAGCAGGAAGCCCACCAGGGCGATGGCCGCCGTCTGGACTATCCACCCCACCGCCGCCGGACCGAGTTCGAGGCTCATGCTTGGGCCTCCGGTGGAAACGCGACCCGTCCAGACAAGGCCCGATACTTCTTCGAGGGGCCATCTGTAGGGGTCGCGGATAGGCCTGTTTGGCGGCGCCTGAAATGGCGTTCAGGTGCAGTCATGCCACCATGCTCAAGGGAGACGTTATGGCGAAAAAGAGCAACGGGCACATGAGCGAGGCTGAGTCGATTGTGAGGGCGATTGAGAAGCTGGGCGC
>Ga0136617_10005433_pt1 | contig 11400 bp, 14 predicted proteins | sample AntDrymUQ3222106_2_FD_129672 | JGI IMG/M metagenome (GOLD analysis project Ga0136617, IMG submission 129672) | Polar desert sand microbial communities from Dry Valleys, Antarctica - metaG UQ322 (21.06) | ecosystem: Environmental > Terrestrial > Soil > Desert | place: Antarctica: Dry Valley...
GAGCGCCTCCAGCGCGTCGGCTATCAGATCCACCAGCGCGGGGGGAGTGAGGTCCGCGTGCTTCGGCATCGGGTCTAGATGGGACCCGAGCGGCAGGTCGAGCGTCACGCGCTTGAAGCCGTCCAGACGCAGCACTACCTTCCGCCACAGGTTCGCGTTGACCAGTGCCCCGTGAACGAAGACGATGGGCGGCCCGTCGCCGGTCACATGGGCGCGGATTCGGCGCCCGGCGCCCAGGTCGAGCACCTGACTCGGACCCAACGCCGGTGCTCTCCAACTCACTCGGTCTTCCACGATTTCAGCCTCCATACAGATTGTATGGGAGTAGCATACAGGTTGTATGTCGAGGGGGGACACCACGCGGACCGCGTTGGTCGGCGCTGCGCGCCACCTGTTTGCCGAACGCGGCTACGCCGCAGTGGGAACCGAGGAGATCGTGGCCCGCGCCGGGGTGACCCGGGGCGCCCTCTACCACCACTTCGCCGACAAGCGCGACCTCTTTCGGGCCGTCCACGAGCAGCTCGAGGCCGAGCTGATGGCCTCGATCGGCGAGCGCATCGCCGGCATCGAGGACCCCTGGGATCTGCTCGTCACCGGGTTGAGGGCCTTCCTCGATGCCTGCACCGACCGGGCGCTGATCCGCATCGCACTGCTCGACGCGCCCGTGGTGCTGGGCTGGGCCGAGTGGCGCGAGATCGACGCGCGCTACGGCCTGGGCCTCGTCTCCTTCGGCCTCCAGAACGGAATGGAGCGCGGCGTCTTCGCGCGCCAGGACGTCACACCGCTGGCGCACCTGCTGATCGGCGCGATGACCGAGGCGGCGCTGATGATCGCCAACGCCCCCGACCACGGCGCCGCGCGACGCGAGGTCGAGCCGCCGCTGCTCGCGCTGCTGGCCGGGCTACGGCAGTAGCACGACCTTGCCGAGCTTGCCTCCCGCGGTGAAGCGCTCGTAGGCCGCCTCGGCGTCGTCGAGGGCGAACGTGTCGGCCACCGGCACCTTGAACGTGCCGTCCTCGAAGCGCGGCAGCACCTCTTTTTCGAGCAGCCGCGCGCAGATCGCCTTCTCCTCCAGCGGGCGCGCTCGCAGGGTCGAGCCGTGCAGGCGCGCGCGCTTTTGCATCACCTTGAGCAGGTTGATCTCGGCCGTGGGCCCGGTGCCCCCCACCCCGATCACCGCGATGCGCCCGCCCAGGGCGAGGGAATCCAGGTTCTCCGCCAGGTTGCCCGCGCCCACCAGCTCGAGGATCACGTCGTAGGGGCCGCTCTGGCCAAAGCCCTCCGGGGCGATGACGCTTGCCCCGAGACCCGCGACCGCCGCGCGCTGCTCCTCGCGGCGAACGGTGGCGGTCACGCGCGCGCCCGCCGCCCGCCCCAGCTGAACGGCGGCGGTGCCCACCCCGCCCGCCGCGCCGTGGACCAGCAGGTGCTCGCCGGAGCGCAGGCCGGCCTGCGTGAAAACCGCGTCGTGGGCCGTGGTGAAGGTCTCGGGCAGGCCGCCGGCCTGTGGCCAGTCGACGTTCGCGGGCACCGGCATGGCCGCGCGTTCGTGCACGAGCGCGAGCTCGGCCTGCCCGCCGCCGCCGACCACCGCCATCACCCGGTCGCCCTCCGAGAAGCGTCTCGCCCCCGGGCCGACGGCGGCCACCTCGCCGGCCAGCTCGAGACCGGGAATGTCGGCCGGCGACCCTGGCGGCGCCGGGTAGGAGCCCCGGCGCTGGAGCATGTCCGCCCCGTTGAGACCCGCGCCGCGCACGCGCACGAGGACTTCGCCCCACCCGGGCTCAGGGTCCGGACGTTCTGAGACGATGAGATTCTGGTCTTGAATGGTTAGGGCCCTCATGGGAGGGAACCTATTCGTACGTTGATGTGAAAGGACCGTCCCTCACTCTGCTGAGTTCGCGGCCGCCGCTCTGGCGAGAGGCCCGATTCGGGCTGGAAGCGGCCGCGCTCGTGCGCGATCCGATCTTCCGGGGGGAAGGCTTGGGTGACGGTCGCGGGCGTCCGGTGCTGCTGATTCCCGGCTTCTTGGCCGGCGACGGCTCGCTCGGGCTGATGGCGGGCTGGCTCAAGCGAGGCGGCTACCGTCCTACGCGGGCGGGCATGCGCGCCAACATCGACTGTTCGGGCGCCGCGCTCGACCGGCTCGAGGAGCGCCTGGAACGCATCGTCGACGAGCAGGGCGTGCGCGCCGCCGTGATCGGCCAGAGTCGCGGCGGCGGCCTGGCCAAGGCGCTGGCGGCACGCCGGCCCGACCTCGTGGGCGGCATCGTCACGCTCGGAACGCCACAGCTCGACCCATTCGCCATCCATCCGCTTGTGCGCCTGCAGGTGGAGGCGGTGAGCCGCCTCGGCTCGCTGGGCGCTCCCGGGCTGTTCAAGCGCTCCTGCCTCGAGGGAGAGTGCTGCGCGAGCTACTGGGAGCAGCTCGCGGCACCGTGCCCCGAGGGAGTGGAGTTTGTATGCGTCTACTCCCGCAGCGACGGCATTGTCGACTGGCGCGCCTGCCTGGACCCGTGTGCCGACGAGCACGTGGAGATCTCGGCCAGCCACTGCGGGATGGCTGTTCACCCCGCGGCCTGGCGGGCCGTTGCCGAGGCGCTCGAGAGCGTAGGTCGCGAGCAGAAGGGCCGTACGCGAGCGCCGCGCTCGGGCCTGCGCAGCGTCGCCTAGCCCGCGCCGTTTCGCGCGGCGCGCGCCGGCGCCGGGCTGCTTCCCACCTCGGCCAGGCCCGAAAGGCCGTAGCTCCGGCCCTTCCGGACGAGCGCCGCGAAGCGGCCGGGGAGCTCCAGCGTGACGGCGATCGTGGCCAGGCCGTTCTTGGCCGTGCGGCTCGAGTTGCCGGCGAAGCTCACACGCGCGCCGCGCACGGGGCGGCCACGGCGCGTCACGCGCACGGTCGCCTCGAAGCTTCCGGGCCCCGTTGTTCCCGCGACGGCCACGACCGTGACCTCGAAGCGCTCGCGGTCGGGGCGGCGCACGAAGTGCAGCAGCGCTCCGGTGGGGCCGTAGGTGAGCTCGCAGCCGGGATCGAAGGGCGCGATCAGCCAGTGCAGGCGACCCCCGAGCGTCGGGATCGTGTCGAGGCCTTCGGACTCCCCGCAGAGACTCGTCTCGAACTCGAGCCGGCGCTGCCCTGAGTCGGTGTCGACCGACCAGATCTGGTAGGTACCGCCACTCTCGCCGGCCAGGAGCAGGCGGCCGTGGCGAAACACAGCGCCCGTCACGCCCGAGGGCGGAACAGCACCCGCCAGGCGTCGAACGGCGCGAATCGGCGCGGCTCCGGAGGCGGCGTTGGCCGCTGAGATGTCGCTCGAGCGATAGGCGAGCAGGTCGGCCCCACTGCTCGTCCATACCAGCGTGCCGTCCGGTGAGCTTTCGGCCCACATGGCCTTGGGAATCTCTGCGGGATCGAGCTTCACGTAGTAGCGAAAACCCAGCGTGGCGGGGTCGGCGACGCCGAAGGAGCCGGTACCGCAGGTATTGCCGACTCCGGGCGTGTAGCACTCGAGCGGTAGGAGGACGCGGCCGCCCTCGCCGGGATCCCAGGTCGGATCGCCGATGTGGTTATAGCCCTCGATGGCCTTCACGTCCGGCGGGATGGCGTTGCCCACTCCAGCCGTCTGCCCGAGCAGCGGAGTGGTCTGCCAGAGCCCCTCGAACACGCCCACGAAGAAGACGCGCTCTTGGGTCGGATCCGATGTCAGGCCCTGCCAGTAGGGGATCGGCACCGAAGAGGCACCGGTGAGCAGCCAGCGGCCGGGATCCTCGGCCCGGGCGCTCGGGACGGCCACCGTCGCAAAGACGGCGGCCAAGACTATCCAGAACCGGGCACGACCCACGCACGCAGGGTAACCCAGCGGCTCAGGTAGCCGGGGCTAGAGTGAAGCCATGACTGAAGCGACGAGCGTGGGCAGCACGGGGACGCTCGCTAGCGCCGGAGTGATCGGCAGCGCGGGGACGGTGGCCAGCGCGGGGGTCATAGGCAGCGCAGGAACCGTCGCAAGCGCCGGCGTGGTCGGCTCCGCCGGCGTCGTGCTCAGCGCCGGCGTCCTGGCCAGCGCCGCCATCGTGGGCGGCGTGGCTAACAGCGGCTGTCTCGCCTGCGTGGGATGCGTCGGCTGCGTCGGCTGTGTTGGCTGCGTGGGGTGCATCGGCTGCGCCGGCCTGCGCGGCGCGGTGGGCATGGTGGGACGATCTTGAATGCGCGAGCGCCCATGAACGTCGAGATCTGGTCGGACATCGCCTGTCCCTGGTGCTACATCGGCAAGCGGCGCTTTGAGGCCGCCATGAACGCCTTCGAGCACCGCGACGAGGTGCTCGTGACCTGGCGCAGCTTCGAGCTCGACCCCGACGCGCCGTCCGAGCGCAAGGGCGACCGCGCGGCTCAACTGGCCCAGAAGTACGGCATGAGCCACGGTCAGGCGGTCGGGATGCAGGACCACATGACGGAGGTGGCCGCCCGCGATGGACTCGACTTTCGCTTCGATATGGCGCGCGCCGGCAACACCTTTGACGCTCACCGGCTCGTGCACCTAGCCGCGGCCCACGATCGCCAGGACGCCATGAAGGAGCGCCTGCTCGCGGCCTACCTGGGCGAGGGCGAGCTGATGGCCGACCGCACGGCGCTCGAGCGCCTCGCCGTCGACGTGGGGTTGGGTCGGGCAGAGGTTCGCGAGGTGCTGGACGGCCAGCGCTACGCCGCCGAGGTGCTCGAGGACGAGCGCGCGGCGGCGTCACTGGGAATCAGCGCGGTGCCCTTCTTCGTCGTCGATCGCAGCTTCGGCGCCTCGGGAGCTCAGTCGCCCGAGATCCTCGGGAAGCTCCTCGAGCGCGCATGGGCCGAGCGCTCGCCCTTGTCGGTGGTCGCGCAGGGCGAGAGCTGCGGCGCCGACGGCTGCTGAAATGCAGCCCTTCGGCCCCCTCGTCGCCGCCGCTTGGCTCCAACAGCATCTCGGCGATTCGGACGTTGTCGCGGTCGACTGCCGCTACACGCTCGGAGACCCGGGGGCGGGTAAACGCGGCTGGCTCGCGGGGCACATCCCGGGCGCGGCGTTTCTCAGCGTGAGCGCCGATCTATCGGGCGAGCTGCGCGACGGCGGCAGGGACGGCGGGCGAGCCCCTCTTCCCGAAGCCCGCGAATTTGAGGCTTCGGCCCGCCGCGCGGGCATCGCAGGGCGCTCGAAGGTGGTGGCCTACGACGAGACCGGCGAGGGCGGCGCTTCGCGCCTATGGTGGCTGCTCCGCCACTTCGGTCACGACGCCGTGGCCGTGCTCGACGGCGGCCTCGGGGCCTGGAGCGAGGCGGGCGGCGAGCTGCGCAGAGAGAGCGAGCGGCCCGCGCGGGGTGACTTCACGGCTCGCGAGCGCGACGGCGACACGGTCGCCATCGAAGACGTCCAAGAAGGCTCGCTGCGCTTGCTCGACGCGCGCGAGCCCGAGCGCTTTCGCGGTGAGTCAGAGCCAATGGACCCGGTGGCAGGACACATTCCGGGGGCACACAACCTGCCGTCGCCCGAGCTCGCCCCGAGCGGGCGCTTTGCCGAAGAGCACGAGCTCCGGGAGCAGCTCGGCGAGGAGCCCTTCGTGGCCTACTGCGGCTCGGGCATCACCGCCACGACGCTGCTCTTGGCCGCGGAGATCGCCGGGGTCGATGGTCGCCTCTATCCCGGGTCGTGGAGCGAGTGGTCGCGGCGCGGGCTGCCGGTGGAGACGGGAGAGGGCTAGCCGGACGCTTCGGACGCGCGCCAGCAGGCAAAGGCCTCCGGCGCCAGCCGCAGCAGCGGCCCGGGTGGCGGCTCGGCTCGATACTGCTCGTACTTGGACGCCAACGCCGCGAGCGCCTTGCCCGCCTCGGAGACGTCGAGCACCGACACCAACCCCCGCAGCTCGACCCATGCGAGGCGCGTCCAGTCGTCGTGGTAGGCGTCCACCAGCAGCGCCGCCTGCGGGCGGCGGCGCAGGCGACGCACCCGCGCGGGCTCCGCCGAGCGCTTGGGCTTTCGGTCGATCGCGCTCCACAGAGCGCCGTCGAACACGGCGAAGGTGACCGGCAGAACACGGGGCCGATCGCTGTGGTCCAGAAACCCGAGCCGCGCCACCGGAGTGGCAATGATCAGATCCCGCGTCCAGGGGGGAAGGTCTTCCAGGGTCATTCGGTAAGGCTAGGTTCCGTCCACCCGTGCCGCCACGATGGTGGGTCGATGCCTTCAGCCAAGCTCGTCATCGGCAGCGCCGCGGCCACCGCGGCGCTGGGAGTGCGAGTGGCCCGCTCGCTCTACGGCCGCTGGCATCTGCTACCGGAGCCCGACCGCCGGCGCACCGAGGGCCTCGCCGAGGATCTCAAGGACAAGGCGCTGAAACTGCGTGGCGCCCACGACGCCGAAGGGGCCAGCGAGGAACTGCGGGCGGCGAACGAGACCCTGGCCACCGTGCTCGTAGAGACCGCGGAGGCCAACCCGGAGGTCAGCCAGGACGAGGTGCGCGAATTGCGCGAGGACCTGAGGCGCGAGCTCGACCGGGTCGCCGGCGCGGACATTAAGGCTTCGAGAACAGCGCGCAAGCCGGTCCCTCGGCCCGGGTAGGATCCGGGCCGCCCCGACCGGGATCCTGCCTTTGTCCAATACTGATTCTCCCCCCAATTCAGAGGCGCCGTCGCGAGCCGCTGCCGCCACCCTCGAATTCCGCGAAGCCACCAAGCTCTATCCCGGCCAGTCCGACCCCGCCGTCGACAAGCTGTCGCTGGAAGTGCCCTCCGGGCATATCTGTGTGCTTGTGGGCCCCTCGGGTTGCGGCAAGACCACCGCGATGCGGATGGTCAACCGCATGATCGACATCACCGACGGCGACATCCTTCTCGATGGAGGTTCGATCCGCGACCGCAAGCCGGCCGAGCTGCGGCGCGAGATCGGCTACGCCATTCAGCAGATCGGCCTCTTTCCCCACCTTTCGATCGCGGACAACATCGCCACGGTGCCCAAGTTGCTGGGGTGGGACAAGGGGCGGATCGCCACGCGCGTGGACGAGCTGCTCGAACTGGTTTCCCTCGATCCCGACGAGACTCGCGACCGCTACCCCGCGCAGCTCTCCGGTGGCCAGCGCCAGCGCGTGGGAGTGGCCCGAGCGCTTGCGGTCGACCCCCCCTTGATGCTCATGGACGAGCCCTTCGGCGCCATCGATCCGATCAACCGCGAGCGCCTGCAGAACGAGTTCCTTCGCCTTCAGAAGGAGATCCGCAAGACGATCGTCTTCGTGACCCACGACATCGACGAGGCGATCAAGATGGGCGACAAGATCGCGATACTGCAAAAGGGCGGGAAGCTCGCGCAGTACGCCCCTCCGGCCGAGCTGCTGATGCACCCGGCCAACGAGTTCGTGGAGGAGTTCGTGGGGGCGGACCGCTCGCTCAAGCGCCTGGCGCTGCAGCGGGTTCGCGACATCGACCTGTGGACGGCGGCGCAGGTGCGCGAGGGTGAGCCTGTGGCCGAAGCCCGGCGCAAGATCGAGGACTCCGACATCGAGATCGCGCTGCTCGTGGACGACGACGGGCGCCCACAGGGCTGGCTGGCCGACGCCGCGCTCGGTGGAGAGCGGGTGGAGCGCAAGCTGCGCTCGGCGGCCGATCCGATCGTGGAGCTCGACGACATCCTGCGCGACGCCCTCGCCGACCTGCTCATGTCCGATACCCGCTACGGCCCGGTGGTCGACGACGCGGGCCGGGTGGCCGGCGTGCTCTCGATCGATGTGATCGGGAACTTCCTCCACGACGCGCCCACCGAGGCGCGCAGCGGGGCCGAGCTGGTCGAAGAGGAAGTGTGACCTTCGAGCCTCTACTCGCCCAGCTCGAGACGCGCGACCGCTCGGGCGCCGGTTGCGTGGCCGAGAACGGCTTTTGCCCGGACTGGATTGCCGACAACTACGAGCGCTACGTCGATCCTTTCGTCCAGCACATCTACCTCACCATCATTCCGGTGGCGATCGGCTTCGCCATCGCTTTCGGACTCGCGTTGCTCGCCCACCGCCGGCAGTGGCTCGTGGGGCCCGTGATCGGCATCACCGGCGCCCTCTACACGATCCCCAGCGTGGCCTTCTTCTTTCTGCTCCAGCCGCTCACCGGGCTGGGCAACACCACGGCCATCGTGGCGCTGGTCTGCTACACGCTGCTGATCATTTTTCGCAACGTCATCACCGGGTTGCGGGCGGTGCCCGACGAGGCCAAGGACGCCGCCCGCGGCATGGGGCTCACCGACCGGCAGATGCTCTGGCGCGTGGAGCTGCCGCTCGCCCTGCCCGAGATACTCGCCGGGCTGCGGATCGCCACCACCACCACGGTGGGCCTTGCGGCGCTCGCCTTTCTGGCCGGAGCCGGCGGCCTCGGAGCGGAGCTCGACCAGGATCCGTTCTTCAAGTCGAACGTGGCCGTCGCGGGCGGCCTCGCCATCCTCCTGGCCGCGTTACTCGACGTGATCATTCTCGGCTTTCAAAGGATTGCCACACCCTGGCAGAGGGCCGGCATATGACCACCACCTTCGCCTTTTTGGGGCAGTTCGGCGACGCGATCCAGTTCATCTTCCAGGAGCGCGAGTCGGTTGGCGGCGGCGTGATGGTGGGCGGCCTTTCGGAGATCGGCGGCTTCGCCAAGACCCACCTGCTGGTGAGCTTCGTGGCCATGGCCGTGGCGTGCGCCATCTCGATCCCGACCGGGCTCTATCTGGGCCACAAGGGCAAGGGCGAGTTCCTCGCCATATCCGTGTCGAACGTTGGGCGCGCCGTGCCCGCCGTGGTGCTGCTCTTCTTCTTCATCGCCTACGTCGGCAACGGCTTCTCGAATGTCGCCTTCGTTCTCATCCTGCTGGCCATCCCGCCGATCCTCACCAACACCTACGTAGGGGTGCGCCAAGTCGAACCCGAGCTCGTCGACGCCGCTCGCGGGATGGGCATGACGGGACCACAGATCGTGCGCCGGGTGCGCCTGCCGCTGGCCCTGCCGACCATCTTCGCCGGCATCAGAACGTCGGTGGTGAGCGTGCTGGCCACGGCCACTATCGGCACGTACGCGAACCTTCAGACGCTCGGCGAGCCGATCCTGATCCCACAGCAATACGGCTTCAGCGGCCAGCTGGGGGCGGCGATGGTGGTAGCGCTCATGACACTTGCGGCCGATGCGGGGATCGGCCTTGCACAGCAGGCAGTCACCCCGAAGGGAATCAAGCTGGCCGAGGAGCCGCGGGCGGTTCGCCGGCGGCTGGCTCTGCCCACGAGAAGAAGGGAAGCATCCACGTGACACGTTCACTCAGATTCATCCTCATGGCCTTCGCCGCCCTGGCGCTGGCCCTCGGAGCGGCCGCCTGCGGCAGCGACGATGACGAAGGCGGCGGCAGCGGCGAAAGCAGCGGCGGCGACAGCGGGGGCAGCGCTTCCGCCACGCTGATCGAAAAGGACCCCGCCAACGCCGGCAAGTCGCTCACGGTCGGGTCGAAGAACTTCGACGAGCAGTACATCCTGGGCGAGATCTACGCGCAGGCTCTGACGGCGGCGGGCTTCAAGGTCGACAAGAAGCTCAACCTGGGCTCCGAGCAGATCGCCTACAAGGCGCTCAAGTCGGGGCAGATCGACGCGTATCCGGAGTACACCGGCACCTCGCTCACTTCGTTCTTCGACGTCAAGACCGACGACGTGCCCAAGGATCCGGACGAGGCCTACGAGCTGGCCAAGACGGAGTACGCCAAGGAGGGCATAACCGCACTCCCGCGCACCTCGTTCGAGAACACCTTCCGCATCGCCACCACAAAGGAGAAGCAGAAGGACCTGCTCAAGGGCGCGACCACGCTGTCCGAGGTGGCGGAGCTGCCCAACGCTAGTGAGCTTTCGATCGCCGGCTTCCCCGAGTGCCGCCAGCGTACGGACTGCATGCTCGGGCTGAGGGATATCTACAAGTGGGAGCCCAAGTTCGTGGCCGACGAGGGCAAGTACGAGCCCATCGACGCGGACCGGTCGGACCTCGGCTTCGTGTTCTCCACCGACGGCGAGCTGACCACCGGCCAGTACGCGATCGTCGAGGACGACAAGAGCCTGTTCCCGCCGTACAACATCTCGTTCGGCGTACGCGACGAAGCGCTCAAGACGCTCGGACCCAAGGGCCAGGAGGTGATTGCGGCCGTCCAGGAGCCCCTGACCGAGGCAGCCATGCAGGAGCTGAACTCCCGCGTGAGCATCGACAAGCAGGAGCCCCAGGACGTCGCCAAGCAGTACCTCCAGGAGGAGGGCTTCATCAAGTAGTCGCCTTCGGTCCCCGCCCGCCCCGCTCCGGGGCGGGCGGGCGGCCCTCCCGGCATGAACCGCCTCCACTACTGGTACTGCAGCCGCGAGGCGTGGAAGCGTCACGTACGCGATGACCTCGTGCCGGCGGCCCTCGACGGACTCGAGCTCGGCTCGGACGCACTCGAGGTCGGCCCGGGGTTCGGACCGGCCACCGAGGTGCTGGCGCAGCGCGCGCCCCGGGTGACCGCGCTCGAGATCGACCCGGTGCTGGCGGGGTCGTTGCGCGATCGGCTGTCCGGCCGAGTGGAGGTGGTGGACGGCGACGGCACGGCCATGCCCTTCGGCGACGCGAGCTTCACCGGCGCCGCCTGTTTCACCATGCTGCACCACGTTCCGTCCCGGCAAGCCCAGGATCGCCTCTTTGCCGAGGTTCGGCGGGTGCTGCGCCCGGGCGCACCGTTCGCCGGCACCGACAGCACCGGGCGCGGGCTTGGGTTCGCGCTGCTGCACATCGGTGACACGAGGGTGGTGATCGACCCCGAAGGCCTCGGGGAACGCCTTGTAGCGGCGGGCTTTGACGATGTAGTGGTCAGCGGAGGACGCGACGCCTTCCGCTTTCGGGCCCTTCGGCCGAATAACTGAGTGATGCACTCCACAGGCAACACTCCGCCCTGGCCGGGGCCGGAAGCCCCACCCGTGCCGCAAGCCCCGCCCCCGGTCCCGCCCCAGCAGGGCAAGACCAGCGGCTTCGCGATCGCCTCGTTCGCGTTCGGGCTGATCGGCGGGGTGATACTGAGCGTGGTCTTCGGCATCATAGGCCTGCGACGGATCAAGAGGCGGGGCCTGCGGGGCAAGGGGTTTGCCGTGGCGGGCCTCGTGCTGTCGGGCGTGTGGACGCTGCTGATCGTCGTCGTGCTCGTGATCGCCTTCGCAACCGACGCCGACCGCGATACCACCGGCCAGGTCACCGACTCCGGCTCGGAAAGCGTCTTCGACCTGCGCGTCGGCGACTGCATGAAGGACCTCGAGGAAACCGACGCGCAGCTCACGGTGGACGTGATGCCGTGCGCCGAGCCTCACGACGCCGAGGCCGTTTCCCAGTTCCACCTCCCCGATGGCGACTGGCCGGGCATGCCCGCC
>Ga0136617_10005434_pt1 | contig 11399 bp, 9 predicted proteins | sample AntDrymUQ3222106_2_FD_129672 | JGI IMG/M metagenome (GOLD analysis project Ga0136617, IMG submission 129672) | Polar desert sand microbial communities from Dry Valleys, Antarctica - metaG UQ322 (21.06) | ecosystem: Environmental > Terrestrial > Soil > Desert | place: Antarctica: Dry Valley...
GCAAACCCGCACGTGGCTCGCTGAGCACCCGCGCTTCATCGTGACCTACACCCCCGTCCACGCCAGCTGGCTGAACATGGTGGAGATCTTCTTCTCGATCCTGACCCGCCGGATGCTGCGTCGCGGCGACTTCGCCTCCCGCGACGACCTCATCGAGAAGATCACCACGTTCATCACGACCTACAACGACACCGCCACACCCTTCCGCTGGACCTACGACGCCAAGCTCCTCAGAGCCGCCTAAACCCCCGAAGGACTTACGCGGCGCTGCACTAGAGATCCTTGGACGCTAGCCTCAGTTTCCCGGCTAGCGTGATCGCTGCTGGTGTTTCCGCTGGTCCTGGGCCTGCAGGTAGAGGTGGCTGCGCATCGAGCCGACAAAGTCAGGCAGCGACCGCGAGTGATGCGGAGCATCCGGCGCTCGTAGGCGTCCAGGAGGGGCCGTTCATCCGGCGGTGATGAGCAGCACGCCACCACCGCGTTCGTCACCGCGGTTGTCGTTGACCGTCGGTTGTCGACGACGGAGCAATTCCATGACTACCTGGTCGACGATGAGCGGGCGGAACTCCTCCGCGAGGTCGAGCGCAAGGCGGGGCCGTCCGTCGGTGTCGGCGTGCAACAGGCCAATCGCCGGGTCGAGACCGGCCGCTGCCAGCGCTGACGTCGCCTCGGCACCAGGACCGCGTAGCCGAACTACAGGGCGCTGTCGGCCAGAGGAGCAACGGCGATAGCAGTTGACGATCGCAGGACCGCGGTGCGGGAGCCACCCCGGGTATGACGGGAGCAGCGGATCTGAGGCAGATCAGCCGGGTGTGACTTGGAAGTCCCATTCCGCGAGGAGTTTGGGGCATTCGGCAGCTTTTGTCGCGGAGGTCTTGAGAACGAGCTTTTGCATGTTCGCGACATCCAGCTGAAGGCGTTTCGAGTCGCCGACCGTCCTGAGGTCCACCATTCCCACGTTGCGACCGTCGGCCTCGGCCTGGAACGTCACGGTGGGTACAGCGTCGGCCGTCCCGGTCAGTTGCGCCGTCACCTCGACGGTGGCGTACTTCTTCGCGAGATCGAAGGTCCACACCGTCGGCGGCCCACACACCTTCTGCACAATGCGTGAGTTGGGCCGGTCCTTCGGTACGAGGACTGACGCTGCCGTCGGCTGGTTGTCTGATGCGAGGAAGTCCGTGACCGTGAGAGGCGGCGGCGGGCTCGTGGTGTCCGCTTCAGTACCGACCGGCGCTGGGGTCGGCTCGGTCGGCACCGCACCGTTCGTCAATCCCGCGCTGCCGTCGGCCGCCGCGTCGCCGCCGTTCGCGATGGCCTGCTCCGGCACGAGCTGCAAGGCACCCGCCACCACGAGCAACCCCACGAGTCCGAAGAACATCTGCGGGCTCAGCCGCGGGTCCTTCCGGAGCAGGGCGCCGAGCGCCAGCACGACCGTGAAACCGATGACGAAGATCGTGGCCATGTCAAAGACGATGTCCATGCGGTCACCCCCCTTGGCCGCCGGGCGTCGCGGCCACTGCAGCGGCTGCCGGATTCTCGCGAACCGGCGTTCTCGTATGGCTGTCGGCGCCGGCCCGAATTCTGTTACCTGCTGTCATGGCGGTCCAGTGCGCAGAGGTCGAACTCCCGACTATCGACGAAATCGATCACGTACCACATCTTCTCGTACGCCTACAGTAACGATCTTTAGCGCCGCTGCGAAAGATGAGTAGCGCCCATGTAGTCGATGTCGGGGTGGGGGAACGCTCGGTCCCGGCCCGCCGCAGGCGGCATGGCGGTCGGGGTCTTGAGGAGGAGCTCAGCTGTGCACATCTCCCGCTACTACGCACTGGTCGTGACCGATATCGAGAACTGGGGCGGACGGCCCGGCGCGATCCAGGCGCGCATGCAGGTTGCGCTGCGGCTGATCCTCGAGCGGGCCATGGCGTGCGCGGGCATCGAGAACGCTGGGGTCCGCAGCACCTCACGTGGCGACGGGTTGATCATCGCGTTGCCCGCCGAGGTTTCGAAGGAGCTGATCACCGCCGGCTTCGTGAAGACTCTCAATCGCGAGCTGCGTACCTACGACGACGAGTGCCCGCCCGAGGAGGTCATGCGGCTGCGGATCGCGCTGCATGCGGGCGACGTCCATGACGGCGGCACCGAGTGGGCAGGCGAGGCGGTGGTCACCGCCTGCCGCCTGGTGGACTCTGACGTCCTGCGGCGCGTACTCAACGCGGCCGACACCGCAGTGCTCGCCCTGATCGTCTCGGCGTACTGGTATGACGCGGTGCTGCGTGCGGGCTGGGCTGATCCGACCGACTACGACCGTGTCCGGCCCGGACTGAAGGACTACGCTGGGGACGCCTGGATACGGGTCCCGGGGAAGTCCCACCCGCCGGGTCTGCTGCCGTCCGACACCGCGACGGCACCGCCGCCTCCGGCACCGGCTGCCGCATCGGTCTGCGCGGCCCCCCACGGCGTCTCCTTCGTGAACAACGGCACGCACACCGGCGACAACGTCGCCGGCGACAAGCATGTCGGCTGGGCCGACGGAGGGACCTTCCGATGAGCAACGACACCGCGCGGCCTCGTGGCGGTTCACCTGACGCGCGTAACGCGCAGGCCGTCCCGAACCAGCGGGGACAGGGCGCAGGCACCCCCGCCGGTCCGAGTCATGCCGGTCGACCTGTCAATCCTGGTCAGGCAGCACCCGGCCAGGCGGCGCCGGACGCCGCAGGTCAGGCGGGCCCAGGTCAGGGCGCCGCCGCGGGTCAGGGCACCGCGGGGCAGGGAGCCGCAGGTCAGGGGCTCGGGCAACTGGCCCCGCCACCACAAGTGCCCAATGCCCAGACCCCGGGTGGTCAGGGCCTGGCCGGTCCCGACCAGCAAGGTGGCGTGCCAGGCCCGGACGCGGACACCGTCCCCAGTCAGCGGCGTGAGGGCGTTGCGCAGGTCGTCGGGAAGTTCGGCGACCGCGGAACGCCAGGGGAGCAGGCGGAGCTCTACCGGGCGCAGGCAGAGTTCAACGTCGCCGGCACTTCGATCGGCGACAACATCGGGCGCGACAAACACACGACCGTCTACCAGTCATTCCAGGGCCAGGGTGCATCGACCTTCCGCGCCTACCGCCTCACCCCCGAGGACCTGGCGCAGCCGTTCGTCCCCGGCGCTGGCCTCGCCCAGCTGGCCGCCGCCGTGCGGTCCCAGCGGATCGTCCTGGTCCGGGGCAAGGTGGGCGCTGGCAAGGTGTCGGCACTGCTGCACACCTACGGCGAGCTGCCCCCTGACGGGGCGCTGATCGTCCGGCTCGCACCGGACACCGACCTCACCGTCCTGTCCCCTGAGAAGCTGCCGGAGAACGCCGCTCTCATCCTGCCGGACCTGACGGCCAGTGACGCCGCGCGCCTCGACGGCTTCACGATCGACCACCTGTCGAGCGAGCTGGAGAAGCGCCGCTCCCGCCTCGGCATCACGGTCGGCACCGACGTCACGGTGACCGCGTCGGTGAAACTGGCCGTCGTCGAGCTCGGGGACCGGCCGAACCCGCGAGCGGTCTTCGACAAGCACCTCGCGACGCTGCTCACCTCGTCGGCTCCGGCGCGCGCGGCGCTGCTCGCTGACCCCGAGGTGCGGCAGCTGCTGGACGACCGCCTCGTCGACGACACCACGCTCGAGCAGGCCGCGCGGTTGGCCGCAGTGCTCGCCGACCAGAAGGACGATCCCGCGGCGGCCGCCGCGGCGGTCCGCGCACTCACCGACCGCCGAGACGTCGAGGACTGTGACCGGTGGTTCCGCGATCTGCCGGGGCTGCGCGCCCATTGCATGGCGATCTCCCTCGCCGTGCTCAACGGGTTGGCGCGCGAGCTCGTCTCCGGCGCCGCGGACGATCTCGAGGAGCTGATCGCCCCGAAACCAGACCCCGGCACCGCCCAGGCGCCGCCGGCGAACCCGTTCGTCACCGGCTCCGAAACATCGCTCTCAGTGCTGTGCGCGAAGACCGCGCCCGGCACGACCTCGATCTCGACGGGCGATCTGCCCGTCACCACGATGTCGTATGAGAACCGCAACTACCCGCGGTGGGTGTTGCGCCACGCCTGGCAGGAACACGACACTGCCCGCCCCGCGATCGTGAAGTGGCTGGAGCGGCTCGGCAGGCACGAGAACCGCAGCGTGCGTATCCGCACTGCGACGGCGGTGGGGATGCTGGCGGTTGAGTCGTTCACCTTCGTCTGCCCGCAGATCATCGTCCGGTGGGCGTGGGACGAGCAGGCGGGAACCCGCGACAGCGCGGCGCTGGCCCTCGGCCCGCCGGCGTCGGACCCCCGGCTGAGCGCCCCGGTGACGGAACTCGTCGAGCGCTGGAGCCACGATGACGGCAGCCCGCTCCTGCAGGCCACCGCGGCCCGGGTCCAGGGCGGCGGTGGCGGCCTGACCAGGCCCAGCGTCTCTTTGCGGAAGCTGGCAGCCCTCGCCGAGGTCGACAACGCCGACGTCGCCGTGGCTGTGGCCAAGAGTCTCGGTGAGATGGTGACGGAGGGCACGAACGCCCTCGCCGGCCGCGTCGTCGCCGAGGTGGGCAAGTGGATCGCGACGGGCGACCGTCAGGTGCGCCTCGCCGGCCGGGTCGCCTTCCTGTGGCTCACGTACCTGCGAGGGACTCCCCGCGCTGTTGCGGCCGAGACCGGTAACAAGCAGTACTCGATGCCGACCCTGCTGGTGCTGGCCCGGCACAACCCAGCCCTGGTGGGTCCGCTCTCCGCGCTCTGGTCGAACTGCCTCAACTCGTCCGACTCCTACCCCTGGATCCACGAGTCGCTGGACGGCTGGGCCGAGTCCGTCGAGCCGGACCTCGCAGCCCGCGCCCACTTCGTGGACCTGCTGCGGCGCAGCGCGATCGACCCCCGTACCAACCGGATCCTCGTCCGCCAGGCCGGTCGCTGGAGCGGCGACGGCGGGGCGGCCCCCAAGACCTCCGAAGCCCTACTGGCGCCCGTGACTGGAGTGACGACACATGTCTGAATCGGCCCCCATCATCCTTGAGAAGATCGTCAGCGGGATGACTAGCTCAATGCCTCGGCAGACGCCGAGCGCGGTGTACGTCCTGAGCTACAACAGCGGCAAACTTCGGCTGTTCACCCGTGCCCCTTCCATTGGCGATCGGATGGGCAGCAAGTACTGCTATATCATCGATGCGTCCGAGCGGCACACCAGCGGGAAGCTGTCGATCCCCGCCCGCGATGACGTCTACTTCTTCCAGATCCAGTTTGAGGCGTCCTGGTACGTCAGCGACCCCGTTGCGGTGGTCCGACGTAACGCTATTCATGGCGACGAGCTGATCAGTTCCTTTCTCAGCAACGCGATGTGGCGCATGGGCCGCAACCACTCGCCGAACGACGCGCAGGGCGCCGAGAACGAGATCCTGCGCTCACTGCGCGCGCCATGGAATCTCGGCAACGGACTCACGCTGACGAGCATCTTCTCGCGCGTGGTGCTCGACCAGCGGCAAGCGGGCGCGGTCGCCGAGATCGACACCGATACCCACACCGGTGTACTCGAGAGGAACCGATTCACGCGGCTGCGTGCTCGCCTCGACGACGGCGACCAGTCGTACGTGCTGGAGCACCTGTCGCAGCATCCGGGCGACACGGGCTCAGTCCTGCAGATGCTTACGGCGACCAGGGAACGCAACGAGCAGACCCGGCTCGCGCTCTTTGACCGGCTGGTGAACCAGGGCTACATTCAGGACGCCGATATCGGCCCGCTGCGCGACATGATTCTCAGCGGCCCGCCCACGACCGCTCTGACCGCCGGCACCGCACCGGCCCAAGCCATGATCACTCCGATCGCATCGCCCGTGCTTGCGGCGGGCCCAGGACAGATGCTACCGGCGGGCTCGGCCAATGCGTTGTGGCCGGCCCCCCACGCGCCCACCGCCGCCGTACCCGGTCCGCGGACTCCCGATTACGAGGACGTCGACCCGGCTGCCGGGCCTTTGACCGCGCCAGCCCCTGCCGCAGCGGGCAACGTGACGAACTGGAAGCCGGTTGGCCGGACGAGGCCCGCCCGAGGCCCCAAATGACCCGACACAACAGCCCCGGCCGGACGGCCGGGGCGGAGCAGCAGTGGACGCAGCGGGCCTGCGCCCTCTTCGTCGTCGTCGCGCTGGCCCTGTTGATCGCTGTGCTGCTGACGACGCGACTGTCCGGGTGGCTCGTCGCCGCGATACTGGCCGTGGGCATCGCGGCGGCACTGGTCTTTGTCGCGACAGGTGCGGTAGTCGGTGTTCGAGTCGCCGTCGACAGCGTGATCACCCTCGGAACGGGGCACCTCCGCAGCCCTGCGCGGCCCGTAGACCACATGAACGTGTCGAGCTCAGCCGAGCAGCAACCCGGCGACGACCACCAGGTGCCCGAACCGTGCTCATGGTTATGGCCTCGGCGTCCGGCGTCCCCGGCCACTAGCCAGCGGTGGGCCGACTCCGCCCCCGACGACGGGCCTCGGCGGCTCGACCAGGGCGGACCGGGGCAGCCGCACAGCGTCCCGACACCTCAGCAGGGCGCACAGCCTGCGCTTGCTGCGGGCGGGCAGCTCGCGACCGCGGCGCGCCCGAACGTCCCCGAGCCGCAGGTCATTTCGACAGCGCAGCTCATGGCGTTCGACGGTGGAACGACCGCAGGCCCCTTGCCATGGCTGTTGCCGAGCAGGCTCGCCCAGTCCGGGATCGCCGCCGACTCGGCCCGCATCGGCGACTTGGACGTCCGGGCGGCGTCTGTCATAGGCCCCGGACACCGGTGCGAGGAGCCCGCCGTCGAGCGGCAGGACGCCTACGCCATCGCCCGGACCCGTTCGGGCGACCAACTCGTCGTAGCCGTCGCTGACGGGCTGTCCAGTAGCCCGTTCTCGGAGTTGGGGGCGCGGGTGGCGGTCTCGACAGCCATCCGGGCGCTGTGCCAGCAGCTCGACGAGGGTGCCGACCCGGAGACGGTGGTAGCCGAGCGCCTGTTCAACGACGTTGCGGGCACGATGATCGGTACGGGAGAGGCCCGGGGGATCGAGCCATGCGCGCTTCGCAGCCTGCTCGTTGTGGCCGTGGTGCCGACTGCTGCCCTCCCCGACGGGTCTCGAAGGGTGTGGACCGCGCAGGTCGGCGACGTGTCTTTATGGCTGCATGGCCTGCCCGGCTGGGAGCGCAGCACTGGTGTGGCCAAGTCGGGCATGGATCGCAACGTCGTCGAGGCCGCACTGCCCTTCAACGCAAAGGAGGTGATCACGGCGGTCGTTACCATCCCACCGGGAGCCGGCATTGCGGTGATGACCGATGGGCTCGGCGACGTGCTCGGCGACGTCTCGGGTGCGGTTGACTACTTCGCGCAGCGCTGGGCGACTCCTCCGCACCCGGCCGTGTTCGTCGCGGACATGTGCTTCGACGCGCGCGGTCAGACCGACGACCGGACCGCCGTCGTCGTGTGGTGCGGGCAGGACGCACGCCGGGCAGGAGCATGATGATGAGCAGCTGGTCGGTTTCGCCGTTCCCACCCGTGCAGCAACTGTCCGAGCTCACGATCGGCACGACGCTGCACGAGAACGGCGGGCAGTCTCGGCGAGTCACCATGCTCGTGAGCCACCCCGGCTGGATCTACAAGGAGTACCGGGTCGAACCGGTTGGACCCGAGATCGAGCGGCTCGACCGGCTGGTGCATCATCCGCACACGCTCGTTCCCGCCGATCTGCACTTGGTCAACGGCAATACCAGCTGGCCGGCAACCAGGGTGGTGGACGTCGGCCGCACGACCGGTGTGTGCTTGCCCATCGCGCCACCCGAGTTCTCCCGCGAGGTCACGATGCGCGCGGGGAAACGGACGATCACGCTCCAGGTCGACCTTCTGGCGCTGCCCGGGGTGGACCAGCTGCGGCGGGACATCCCGGGGCAGTCGCTGCCGGCGCGGGTCGCGGTGTGCGCCTCGCTGGCGGAGGTGGGCGCGCTGCTCGAGCGCTGCGGGCTGGTCTACCTGGACTGGTCGTTCGCGAACGCGTTCTGGAGCCCAGCCGGGCTGGCCGCCTACGTCATCGACGTCGACGGCTGCTCGTTCGGGGCCCGGCCTCAAATCCAGAGCCACAACTGGGACGACCCGCTCGTGCCCCAGCACACGTTGGCCGACAACGGCGTCGACCGCTTCCGCGTCGCCCTGCTGGTGGCGCGCTGCCTGACCGCGCAACGCGGGCCCGGCGTCATCGACCACGTCCGACGGCTGGGCGACGTCGATGTCGCGTTGACTCCCGTCCGGGACCTCCTGCTGAGGGCGCTGATGGCGAGCCGGACCGGGGACCGTCCGTCGCTGACCAGGCTCTCGGCCGCTCTCACCAGCGCCGCCACCGGGCTGTCCGGCGACGGCGGACAGCTGCCGTTCACCACCGATCCACCCGCGATGGGCGGCTCTGGCGTGACGGGGTGGCGGACGATCGACCGTACGAAGTCCAGAACCACCCGGCCCAGACGGGAGCCGACCGTACCGGGCCCGCGCCGGCTACAACCGCCGCGGACTACGCCGGTCAATCCCGCGCCGGGGAGCCGTACGCCGGTGAATCGCATACCGACGCCCCCGCCACGGGGCACCGAGCAGGTCCCGGGTTCGGGGACCGTCGGAAGGCCGTTCCCGCCGCTCGTCCAGCCGTCGGGCGGCTCCCCAGTGGCCACTGCCTTCCTGATCTTCATCTGCGCCCTCGCCCTCCTGTTGTTCGTCGTATCCGTCCTGTTGTGAGGGAGAAACCACAAAATGTCCAGCCCGTACCAGACCAAGGTCAACTGCCTGCCAACCTACATCCTCATCGACACGTCGAGCTCGATGCGGCCGGTCGAAGCCACCTTGAACGAGACCATGGAGTATCTCTACGACGAGCTGATCATGAGCCCGCGTATCTCCGACTTCGCGCACATCTCGCTGATCAGCTTTAACACGCAGGCGCACGTCGTGCTGGAGATGACCGACATCCAGCAGATCACTGCCCTCCCCCAGATAGAGTGCCTCGGCGTCACCAACTTCACTGAGGCGTTCCGGGTGCTGCGCGAGCGGATCGAGCAGGACGTCCCGATGCTGGACGCTGCCGGCCGGGCGGTTCTGCGCCCCGTCGCCTTCGTGCTGACCGACGGTCAGCCAACCGACATCGAGGGCCGGATCACGCAGAACTGGCGCGAGGAGTACTGGCGCCTGGTCGACCCCAACTGGCGGCGACACCCCAACGTCGTGCCGTTCGGCTTTGGCGGTGCAACCGCCGACGTGCTGAAGGAGATGTCGACGATCGATGGCGCCGCGTTCCTGGCGGAGGACTCCGGCAACAGCGAGTCGTTGCGGAAGATCTTCGCGACGCTGCTCAACACGCTAGTCGCCTCCGCCCAGCACAACCAGCTGCAACTGCCGGCCGAGGTCGACGGCTTCATCCGCGTCTCGCAGGACATCATCGAATGAGTGTCGAACCCGCGGCGGCGCCCGACCAGGTCGCGCAGCAGGACGCTGCCGTCGCCCGCCGGGCCGCCGAGCTGTTGCGTCGCACCAGCGCGGAGGCCGAACGCGCGGACGCGAAGGCGTCGATCCTGCTCGCCGGGATGCTCGCCGTCATCGGTGGGGTGTCGGCACTGCTCTCCACCTCGAAGTGGAACCCGCTCACTCAACCCGCCTGGCTGCAGGTCGGGTGGTGGGCTGCGGTGCTCGCGATGCTGGCCGGGCTGTTTGCCCTGGGTTGGGCAGTGTACCCGCGGGGTCACCGCCTCGACCCCGGGCGGACGATCGTCGGGTACTTCGGTGACGTCGTCCGTTACGGGTCGGTCGACGCGCTGGCGGTGGCACTGCGCGACGGGCCCGACGAGCACGCGGTGGTGGTTGACCAGGTCTGGCAGCTCAGTCTGCTGGTCGACGCCAAGTACCGCCTGATCCGGCTGGCCATCGGCGCGTTCCTGCTGCCGGTACTGCTGCTGCTGGTCGTCATGGTCGCTGCGCTGACGAGATGACTGCGTTTCCGAGGGGATGAACGGTGAACGATCGACCTCTCTGCGGTGGCTGCGGTGCCGAGCTGCGGGCAGATGGTGAGTGCTGCCCGCAATGCGGCCGGGCCGTAGCGCCGGTGCCGCCGCAGGTGGAGCTGCCGGATCACCAGCGGCAGCGCGGTAGCGCGCGTTCACCGGCACCGATGGGCCCGGCATCACGGGCGCCGGTTACTGCCGCAGCGCGGCCGTGGCTCGCGATGGTCTTCCTCATCGCAGCGGCTGTGGTAACGGTGTGCACCGTCGCCGTTCTGATCGTCGGCATGTGGCGGTCGGTCTCGGAAGTCGCGATCGCCTCTCCCGGACCCACACCGGCGGGCCCTGCTCCGGTGGGTCCCGCCGACGTCTCGCCTGCCTCACCGCTGGACCAGCTTGTTGCCCAGGCCGGCGTCGACCGGCCCGAGGTCGAACAGCTTGTGGGTTACTGGGTTCCCCAGGTCTCATCGAAGAAGCTGGGAACCGTCGACGCGGGGCACGAGTATTCCTACGCCGATATCGTCGAGTACCACGAGCAATTGGCGTCCCGTTTCTCCGGAATCCTTCTAACGCGCTCTGACGATTTCGGTAGTTTCGCCTTTCCCGGCTATTGGGTGACGGTGGTCGGGCGACGTTTCTCCACGGCGGCAGAGGCCAACGCCTGGTGCGACGCGCAGGCCATCCCGGCGGACCATTGCTTCGCGAAGCGCCTTTTGCACTCGTCCTCGGCGGCGGGTAATACAGTGCACCGGTGATTGCTACCCACGAACAGGTAGTGCCCGAACCCGATGAGCGTCATTACCTGGGGCATCGCATAGCTGCGACAGCGCGATCAGCTTCGCGTTGTGAGCGGGTCGCGACCGGGTGTGCCGGACCGCGACCTCCAGTTGGCGTGCCGCCAACGAAGTTTGTGCCTTGGCCGGCGTGCTTGCGCGACAAGCACGCAAGCACGCCAATCTTCGTGACATCGCCGTGTTCAGCGATGTCGGCCACTGGCCCGGAGCTAAGGCACCTCCTGAAGCGACATGTCGGGATCGACGTGCTTATCCGGCTCTTCGCAGCGAACCTGGGCGACGCTGGATCAAGACCACGATTCCGGAGAAGAGCGACCAACAGAAGGTTCGCGCCGCGAAGGGCTCCAAAGGTGGACGGCCACCGGCGTTCGACACCGCATACACCTTCTGTCGCATACACGGTGCGACATATGTGCGGAACTGGAAGGTGTGTGCGGGGGGAGGAGGTTCGGGCGCGTCGACGGCCGGCAGGGTCCGTGCGGGTCGTGGGATCAGGCCATCGCCACGGCATACCGGGCGAAGGACCGGGTGAACGTCGCCGTGCCCGACGTCATCGCCCGCAGGTCGACGGCGTAGCGCAGCAGCTCGACGCACGGCACCTCGGCACGCAC
>Ga0136617_10005436_pt1 | contig 11397 bp, 6 predicted proteins | sample AntDrymUQ3222106_2_FD_129672 | JGI IMG/M metagenome (GOLD analysis project Ga0136617, IMG submission 129672) | Polar desert sand microbial communities from Dry Valleys, Antarctica - metaG UQ322 (21.06) | ecosystem: Environmental > Terrestrial > Soil > Desert | place: Antarctica: Dry Valley...
ACGCGATGGCCACGACGCCGGGGGGAAGTTTTCCGCTGACCGGCATGTCCACCGCGTGGACGCCTGGGACCAACGGCCTCGTATCCGGTCAAGCGGTCCACGCGGTGATCGAGACCGCGGAGGACATGGCGAAGTTCCAGGGACAGCTGCGCGGAAAGTTCGTGCTCCCCTCGGCGCTGCGCGAAGTGCCCGCTTTGTGGACGTCACCGGCCACGCGCTATACCGACCAGCAGCTCGCCGAGCTCCGACGCGAGTCTGACGCGACACCGCGCGGCCAGCGCGGCGGCCGCGCCGGCGCCCCCGGACGGCAGGGGGGCCCGGGAGGCGGACGCGGAGGAGCGCAGGGGATCGCAGCGCAGCGCACCCAGTTCTTCAAGGACGAAGGTGTGGTGGCGTTGATCAGCGCCGGCCGCGGCGACGGCGGCACGATCTTCCTTGGCGGCAACAGCGCGAACCGCCAGCCGACCGTCACCGACCTCGGTCTTCCGGCGATCGTCATTGCCATCGAACACTACGGCCGCATCGTCCGTACGCTCGAAAAAAAGATGCCGGTAACGATCGAAATGGATGTGAAGAACACCTTCCATGACGACCCGCAATCCTTCAACGTCGTCGCGGAGCTCCCGGGGACCGACACGGCGCTCGCGCCGGAGCTGGTGATGCTCGGGGCACATTTCGATTCATGGCATGGCGGGACGGGGGCCACCGACAACGCCGCCGGATCGGCCGTCATGATGGAGGCGATGCGGATTCTCAAGGAGAGCGGTGTGAAGCTGCGACGCACCGTCCGGATCGGGCTCTGGGGCGGCGAGGAGCAGGGGTTGCTCGGCTCGCGTGCGTACGTCACCCAGCATTTCGCCGACCGGGCGACGATGACGCTGAAACCGGATCATGCGAAGTTCGCCGGGTACTTCAACGTCGACAACGGCACCGGCGCGATCCGTGGGGTCTATCTTCTGGGTAACGAGGCCATCGGACCGATTTTCGAGACATGGATCAAACCGTTCCATAACCTCGGCATGACAACGACGACCATCCGCGACACGGGAGGCACAGACCACCAGGCCTTCGATGCCGTCGGCTTACCCGGGTTCCAGTTCATCCAGGACGAGGTCGAGTACGACACGCGTACGCACCACTCCAACATGGACGTCTACGAACGAGTCCAGGAAGAAGACATGCGGAAGAACGCGGTGATCGTCGCGTCGTTCGTCTACCTGACGGCTAACCGCGACGACAAGCTGCCGCGCAAGCCCCTTCCCAGACCGGCCGCCGGCGGCCGGGGAACCGCGGCGGTCCGCTAAAGCCGTGCTCGAATGCGGTACCTCGCGCTCTTCCTGGCGCTGTCGCTCGCCTGGTTGTGGCCCGTCCCGGCGCGACTGACGTCCCGGGTCGCCGGGGATCAGGGGGATCCAATCCTCAATACCTGGATCCTCTGGTGGAACGCGCAGGCGCTGCCGTTCACAGAGCGCTGGTGGAGCCCGCCGATCTTCTATCCGCTGCCAGACACGCTCGCGTTGTCGGAACACCTCTTCGGCATCGCGGTGTTCACGACGCCGCTGCAGCTCGCAGGGCTCAACGCCATCGGCGCCTACAACGTCGCGCTGATCCTCTCGTGCTGGCTCTCCGGCTTCTGCGCGTTTCTTCTCGGACGCCGGCTGACAGGCTCTGCGCTGGCGGGGGCCATCGCCGGCGTCGCGTTCGCCTTCGCCCCGTATAGGGCGGGCCAGCTTTCACATCTGCAGGTGTTGACCGCGCAGTGGATGCCGGTGGCACTGCTGGCCATGCACGCGTACCTGGACGAACGGCGCGCCCGCTGGCTCGCGTTGTTCGGCGTCGCCTGGCTCCTCCAGGCGCTGTCGAACGGCTATTTCATGCTGTTCTTTCCGGTGCTGATCGGCGCGTGGCTGCTCTGGTTCGTCCGGTGGAAGTCAGATCCTCGACCAGGGCTGGTGCTGGCAGGCTCGTTCGTCCTGTGCTCGGTGCCCCTCCTGCCGTCGCTGTTGAAATACCGGGCGGTCCACGCCGACCTCGGGCTCGGGAGGCAGTGGGGAGAGATGATGCTCTTCAGCGCCGATCCTGGGGCGTTTCTCCGGATGACGTACATCCTGACGTTCTGGCCGGCCGTCACGACCAAGACCCAGGAGGATCTGCTCTTTCCGGGCATCACGGCAGTCGCGCTGGTCATCATTGCTGCACTGGCATTCACCAGGTGGAGTGCGTTGAGGCAGGCGGTGTCGAACCGGTCGCCGCTGCTCTTCTACACGCTCGCGACGATGCTCATGTGGTGGCTCGCGCTGGGTCCTGCACCTGAAGCGCAACCGCTGCAGGCGATCACCAGGCCCTACACGGGGCTCGCGCTGCTGCCCGGGTTCAATGGACTGCGCGCGCCGGCGCGCTTCGCCATGCTTGGCGCGCTGACGCTGAGCATTGCCGGTGCACTCGCGTTTCGCCGGCTCACGGTGCCGCGGCCACGCTGGAGGGTCGCAACAGCCGTCGTCGTCTTTGCCGGATTGTTCGTCGACGGGTGGGTCGATGCCATCCCGCTGGCCGCACCGATCGGGCGCTATCCCCTGCCGCCCGCACACGACGCCACCGTGCTCGAACTACCCTTCGAGGACCCTGTGGTCGGAGCGACGGCAATGTTCAGGATGATCCAGCACGGCCGGCCGACCGTGAATGGATACAGCGGCCACACGCCGCCTCACCACGGGATCATGTCTACGGCCCTTCATCGCGGCGACCCGTCGGCGATCCTGCATTTCGCGGAAGCACGGCCTCTGATTGTCGTCGTCAATGCCCGGTTCGACGAGGACCGATGGTTCGAGGGATTCGTCGGCTCGCTGCCCGGTGTGCAGTCGCACGGCGCGACAGCCGCAGGCCATGTCTTCCTGCTTCCGGCGCAGCCACGCAGGAGGGCAGGGCCGGCCGGCCCCGTGCTGCGGCCGGTACAGATCACGTACGCGGAGCGCGAATACGTCGTCCTCGACCTCGGGGCTCCGAAGATCGTTCGCACGCTGTCGGTGCCGTTGCGCACGCACTTCGGACGGCTCCATCCGCGTATGGAAGTCGAGACGTCGCTCGACGGAGCGACCTGGACACAGGCATGGCTGGACTGGACTGGAGGCGCGGCCATCGCCGGCGCACTCGAGAATCCGCGCGACGTCCCCTTCCGGATTCAACTACCTGACGTCGAGGCGCGATATCTGCGCGTCCATCCTGCGCCTGGCTGGCTGGTCCGTGATCTGTCGATCCACGCCGCACGCTGAGCCCATCGCACGTCCAGCACGTCGCACGTCGCACGTCGCACGTCGCACGTTAGGGTTTCTTACCCGGCAGCCATTCCGGCTTGAACGTCGAATCCGCCAGCCAGCGGATCGGCGCCAGCATCGATCGGATCGCGTCGGTCATATGCGAGAAGTCGATGAAGCGGGTCTCGTCGGCGGGGGTGTGGTACTCCTTGTGAAGCCCGAAACTCGAGACGGTGTGCGCCACCACGCCGCGGCGCGCAAACTGAATGTTGTCGGACCGCGTGAAGAAGCTCTGCTCCGGATGCGGATCCTGCACGAGTTTCGCGCCGCGCCTGGCAAGCTCAGGCCCGAGCGTCGACCGTTCGTAGCCTGTCAACCAGAGCGTGTGCGGCGGCACTTTCGCATCCGGCCTGCCGATCATCTCGAACTGCAGGTTTGCGATGATCCGCTCGAGCGGCACCACGGGTTTGTCGGCGAAGAACCGCGAGCCGGTTCCGCCGGCTTCCTCGCTGCCGAACCATGCGAACACGATCGTCCGCTTCGGCCGCGGCCCTCTCGCGATCGCGTCAGCCAGCTCCATCACCGCGACGGCTCCCGACGCATCATCGTCGGCGCCATTGAAGATGTTGTCGGCGCCTGCGGCCGCGTTCGGATGCGGCGCGAGATGATCCAGGTGGGCGCTGAGCAGGATCACTTCCTGCGCGTGCTGCCGGTCGCTCCCGGTGATTCGTCCGACGGCGTTCCAGGTCGTGCTCCGGGTGACGTTCTTCACGTCCCCCTCCAGGGTCACAGTCGCGCCAGCGGCGACGTTCTCCATCGCCGTGTAGGTCGCTCCGTCGAGTGCCACACACGCCGGGCGCGCCGCAGCGGGCCGCACGCCGACCGTGCGCGGTGACACGCGCGGCAGCGCGCCGGGCTGTCCTCGAATCGGGCCGCAGCCGTTCTGTCGCGCGAGCACGAGGGCAGCCGCAGCGAGGGCCTCGCCCATCTCCCGCGTCAGCTCGGGGAGAAGGAGCACCGCGCCTCGGGGGACGACTGCGCCCGGCTGGTGGCGCGTCAACGGTCCGGAAAGGCGCGGCGCGGTGATGCTCGCGACGGTGATCTCCTTACCGTGGACGTATCGGCGGTCTCCCACCGATAACACCGGCGGCGACCCCAGCTCGGGGCGCTCCACGGCGATCGCCTGCACATAGCCGCCCTCGTCACCAAGGGGCTCGAGCCCCCACCGGCGCAGGTGCGACGCGATGTAGGTTGCCGCGATCCACTCGTCGCGCGTCCCGCTCCCGCGCCCGTTCATCGCATCGCTTGCAAAGAACTCCATGTGGCTGCGGACGGACGTTTCGGAGATCGCTTCTGTCGCAACGCGCGCGGGCGAGGCGCTGCGAGCCGCGCAGCCGAGGCTGAGAGCGACGAGGACGGGGATACAGCGAATTATCACTTTCCTACTGCATAGAGGTGCTTCGTCCCGCGGATGTAGACGCGTCCGTTGGCGAGGGCGAGTGAGGAATAAACCGGCTCGTCGACGGAGTTGACGCGGACGATCTGGTGCGCGGGGCCTGCCTTGATCATGTAGGTATCGCCGTCTTCGCTCGTCATCGCAATCAGCCCGTCGTACGCGACGGCCGATCCCATGAAATGCGTCGGCTTGGGCGGGCGCCCCCCTTCATACTTCACAGCGCCGGTCGCGGCGTCGAGGCACGTCAGGATCCCGTTGTCGGTCGAGAGGTACACGTAGTCGCCGTAGAGGATGTTCGACAGCACGTAACCGGTGCCCTTCGTGTGTTGCCAGGCCACGCGCTTGTCTTCCAGCTGATCGCCCGTGCGGATCGCGATGATCTTCTTGGCGGGGTACCCGGCCGTGACGATCACGAGCCCCTTACCCACCAGCGGTGTGTGGATGGCGTTGCTCTGCACGCCGGTCGTCTTCCAGAGTTCCTTCCCGGTGGCGGGGTCGTACGAGATCACGTGCTCCGAGCCGTTGGTGACGAGCTCGGTTCTCGATCCGGCAGTGACGATGACGGGTGTGGACCAGCTGATCTGCACCGGACGCTTCGTCTTCCAGACTTCCTTCCCCGAGGTCTTGTCATAGGCGACGACGACCGACGTTTCGTTGTCCTCATCGCGCTGCAGAATGACGAGATTCTCGTGAAGGATCGGCGAGGTGCCGGCGCCGAGACCTGCGGTGTGAAACTTCTCGACCATCTTCCAGGCCAGTTTGCCGCTCGTGTCGTAGGCGAAGAGACCTTCGGGCCCGAAATACGCGTACACCATCTTTCCGTCGGTAACCGCCGTCGGCCCGGCAAACGTGCTGCGCTGATGCCGCGCGTCGAAGACCGGCCCCTCGTAGGCCGTCTGCTCCCAGACGATCTTTCCGGTTTGGGCATCGAGAGCCAGCAGCTTCAGCGCGTGTTTCTTGTCACCCGCCACGGACTGGGGATGCGGCTGCTTGATCCTGACCGACTCGGGGATGTGCCCCGGCACGACTTCCCCTTCGATCGCGGACGTCAGAAAGATCCTGTCGCCCCAGACGATCGGGGACGAGTAGCCGTGGGGTAACTCCACTTTCCAGGCGACGTTGGTCGCAGGGCTCCATTCGGTCGGCAGCTGTTTCTCCGTCGAAATGCCCTGCCCGCCGGGGCCACGCCACTGCGGCCAGTTCTCGGCCGCGAGGCCGGCAGAGAATGCGCAGCTGAGGCAGATCGCGAAGGTTACGCAAAACGAACGTCGCATCAGGGAACTCCCGTAAACCAAAGATGAACGGCGGCGGTATTTGAAAGTAGCGACACGATTATAGACAGTGCCACCCCCGTGCCGCCCCGTGCGGGATGAGCACGCCGCTCCCGCGGACGAATGATCGGATCGCAGGGATGGCTGGACGTTGCGACCGCGAGGCCCAAAAGAGCGTCAAAACCGGGTGATATTCTAACGAGGCTGCGCCTCAGACCACGAGGCTCCGCCTCGCTAGGCCGCATTCTTGATAACGCCCCGCTTTCGCGGGGCTAGGGAGTCTATGCAGCACAGAAGCTTCTCTGCCGTTCGTGTGTGGATCGCCGCCGCGCTAATCGCCCCGGCCACGGTCGTGCTCAACGGTTCCGACTGGCCCGAGTGGCGGGGTCCGGCGCGGACCGGCGTGTCGACGGAGAAGGGGCTCCCCGAGAAATGGTCCCCATCCGGCGAGAACCTGGCCTGGCGCGTGCCCTATGGGGGCCGCTCAGCACCCGTCGTATTCGGCGACCACCTTTACCTGCAGAACACGTCGGGCATGGGCGCCGAAATGCAGGAACGGCTGATGTGCTTCAATGCCGATACGGGGAAGCTGCTCTGGGAGCATCGCTACAACCTGTTCACCAGCGATGTGCCTCCGCATCGCATTGCGTGGGCGTCCCCGGCGGTCGATCCTGCCACCGGTAACGTGTTCGCGATCAGCGGCGCCGGCCTTCTGATGTCGCTCTCCAAGGACGGGAAGGTGCTCTGGGAACGCTCGCTCGCCGAGGAGTTCGGGATGTGGACGACCCACGGCGGCCGCATGTCGTCGCCGGTCATCGATCGGGATCAGGTGATCGTCAGCGGCCTGACGTACTTGTGGGGGCAGCATGCCGGGCCGGGCCATCGCTTTCTGTCGTTCGACAAGACGTCAGGGCAGGCCAACTGGGTGAGTGCCCCCGAAGGGCGTCCGACCGACACCATCTACGCCAATCCATTCATCGCGGACATGAACGGCGTCCGGACGTTTTTCTCCGGCGGCAGCGACGGCGCCATGCACGCGCTCAAGGTGAACACCGGCGAGCCGATCTGGAACTGGAAAGTCAGCCAGCGCGGGTTGAATACGGCGGCGCTGGCGCTCGGCGATGATTTGATCATCACGCACAGCGAAGAAAACCTCGGCACCAGCGAAATGGGCATGGTCGCCGCAGTCCCGGCCGGGTCGAAGGGGACGCTGGCCGACAAGGACGCCCGATGGCTGCTCCGCGGGGTTCAGGCCGGTTACGCCTCTCCCGTCAGTGATGGCGAGCGCCTCTACCTGCTCGACAACGGCGGCGTGCTGATTGCGATCGACCTGAAGACCGGCAAACAGGTGTGGAGCGAGGGTCTCGGCACGATCGCCAAGGCCTCACCGGTGTATGCGGACGGAAAGCTGTATATCGGCACGGAGAATACGGGGAATGCCGGCGGCAAGGTGTTCATCATCAGGCCGACGGCAGAGAAGGCGGAGATCCTCGACCAGGACTGGCTCGGAACACCGGCGAAATCCGAGTTGATCATTGCGGCGCCGATCGTCGCGCGTGGGCGCGTTTACGTCACGTCGATGGACGCGCTGTATGCCATTGGTCCGAAGGGGGTGCCATCGGGCTCCCGCGCGTCCGTGCCGCCGACTGCGCCGGCAGCGATGGTGGGGCCTCAGGGCACCGCTCCCGCGACGGCGCTCGTCACGCCGACCGAGCTGATCCTCAAGCCGGGGCAATCGATCGACCTCACGGTGAAACTGTTCGATGCAAACGGCAACCACATCAGCGGTCCCGCGGCAAACGTGACGTGGAGCGTCGAGAACCTCAAAGGCACAGTCGCGAACGGAAAATTCACACCAGAAGCCGGTGCAGGCCCGCAGGCAGGGGTTGTCAAGGCCGCTGTCGGCGGCGTCACCGGCGTGTCGAGAATCCGCATCATTCCGGATCTGCCGTGGACCTTCGACTTCGAGAACGTCGGCGAGGTGCCTCCCACCTTCTGGATCAATGCGACCGGTAAGTACGCCGTGCGTGACGTCGAGAAAAACGGCAACAAGGTGCTGGTGAAGCTAGCCGAGAATCCGTTTGCGTTCGTGAAGCGGGCGCGGCCGTTCTTCGGCCAGACCGACCTGAGCGACATCACGATCGAGTCGGACGTGCGCGCGCTCGAGCGCCGCCGCCAGATGGGGGACGTCGGCATCGTCGCGCAGCGGTACGAACTGGTGCTGTTCGGAACCCACCAGCGCCTCGAACTGCAGCCGTGGCAGCCCGAGACTTCACGCACGCAGCGCGTCGAGTACAAGTGGGAAAAAGACACGTGGTACACGATGAAGCTCGAGGTGCAGAACCTCGACAAGGGGCGCGTGCGCGCCCGCGGCAAGGTGTGGCCGAAGGGGGAACCGGAGCCCACTCCTTGGACGATCGAGCGCATCGACCCGATCGGGAACGTCAAGGGCAGCGCCGGAATTTATTCGGACGCCCCGTCGAATCCGGCCGGCGGGTCGGAGATCTATTACGACAACATCAAGGTTTATCGGAATAAGAAATAGGGCACATGAAAAAGACATGTCTTTCCCTCGTCACAGTCGTCGCGGCTTCTCTTACGGCAACTGCGCTCTCTGATCCAGGCGGCAAGGAATGGCCGATGTGGGGAGGCACCGCCGACCGGAACATGGTGTCGGCCATGAAGGGTGTGCCGACGACGTGGGACCTGAAGACGAAGAAGAACATCAAGTGGATCGCCGAGCTCGGCTCGCAGGCCTATGGCAATCCTGTCGTCTCCGGCGGCTACGTGTTCGTCGGCACGAACAACGAGGCCTTGAAGGACCCCAACATCAAGGGTGATAAGGGGAACCTGCTGGCGTTCCGCGAGTCGGATGGGCAGTTCATGTGGCAGGCAGTGCACGACAAGCTGCAGGCGGGCCGTGCGAACGACTGGCCGTTCCAGGGCGTGTGCTCCTCGCCGCTGGTCGAGAACGGCATCGTGTACTACGTCTCGAACCGCGGCGAGCTGATGGCGGTCGATCTCGACGGCTTCCGCGACGGGAAGAACGATGGCCCCGTGACCGACGAGAAGCTCACGCGTGAAGTGGACGCCGACGTCCTGTGGCGCTACGACATGATGGAGGAGCTCGGCGTCCTTCAGCACAACATGGCGAATTCGTCGCCGGTGGCCTTCGAGAATCTGATCCTGATCAGCACGTCGAATGGCCAGGACGAAAGCCACGTCAATGTCCCGGCCCCGAAGGCGCCATCGATCATCGCGGTCGACAAGACGACCGGAAAGCTCGTGTGGGAAGACAATCCCGTCGGCGAGAAGATCCTCCACGGCCAGTGGTCATCGGTGGCGGTCGGGTCCATTGGCGGCGCCATGCAGGCCGTGGTCGGCCAGGGGGACGGCTACGTCCGCGGCTATGAGGCAAAGACCGGCAAGCGGCTGTGGGAGTTCGACCTCAATCCCAAGCAGTCGGTCTGGCCGAAGACGCGCAACGAAGTCATCAGCACGCCCATCATCGTCGACAACATTGTCTACATCGCAAATGGCCAGGACCCCGAGCACGGCGAGGGGGAAGGCCACCTCTATGCGATTGACGGTACCAAGCGTGGCGACATCACGACGAGCGGGCTGTTGTGGCACTACGGCGACATCCGGCGTTCGATCTCTACCGGCGCTTTGTACAACGGGATCCTCTTCTACTCCGACTTCAGCGGATTCCTGCATGCTGTGGATCCGAAGACCGGCAAGCCCTTCTGGAAGCACGACATGTTCGCCGCCATCTGGGGCTCCCCCATCGTGATCGACGGCAAGGTGTTCCTCGGCGACGAAGACGGCGACGTCACGATCCTCAACGCGGACAAGGCCATGAAAGTCGTCGCGGAGAACAACATGGGCAGCTCCGTGTACTCCACCGCGACCCCCGCCAACGGCGTGATCTACATCGTCAATCGGAACCAGTTAGTGGCGGTGGCGGAAACAAAGTAATGAGGCTGCTCCCCGTTGTCCTCGTGGCATCCATCACCTCGATGGGTGGCCAGGCCTCCGCCACCTCCTGGCCGCAGTTCCGAGGCCCTGAGGGGTCCGGGGTCGCGCTCGCGTGGAAGACGGATCGAGGCGCTCCATATACCTGCACGCCTATCGTGTATAACGGTCTGCTCTATGCACTTACCGATAACGGGATCCTCAGCGCCTACAACCCGAAGACCGGCGAGAGGATCTACCAACAGCGGGTTGCGGGAGGCTCAGGCTTCAGCGCATCGCCCGTCGCGGCAGACGGCCGCCTGTATCTCTCCAGCGAGGACGGCGACGTCTACGTCGTCAAAGCCGGCCGGACCTACGAGTTGCTGGCGACAAACGCCATGGGTGAACCCCTGATGGCCACCCCGGCGATCAGCGGCAACACGCTCTTCTTCCGGACGCTGTCGAAGCTGGTGGCGATCAGACAATGATTTTCGTTCCTCCGTTCCTCCGCGGTGCGTTTCTCTCCGTGGCCTTCGTCACCTCCGTCGCGGCTGTTGGAGGGCAGGCACCGGCTACATCGTGGCCACAGTTCCGCGGCACCACCGCGCTTCTCGGGACGACACAGGCGACGCTCCCCGCGAAGTTGAACGTTCTGTGGACGTACGAAGCGGGTGAGGCGATCGAGTCGTCCGCAGCCATCGCGGACGGCGTCGTCTATGTCGGGTCCGGCAATGGAGATCTCCACGCCGTGAATCTGGCCGATGGCAAGCCCAAATGGAAATACAAGGCGTCGGCGGACGGAATCGGTGAGTCGTCGCCCGCCGTTGCCGGTGGGCTCGTTTACATCGGAGATCTCTCCGGTGTCGTTCACGCCGTGGACGTGAACACTGGCAAGGCGGCCTGGACGTTCAAGACGGGGAGCGAAGTGAAGTCCTCTCCTGTGGTGTCGGGCGGCAAGGTCCTGATCGGCTCCTATGACGCCCACCTCTACGCACTCGGGGCGAAGGACGGCAAGCTTGCCTGGAAGGTACAGACCCAGGGCTACGTCCACGCGACGCCTGCGGTCGTCGATGGCATCGCCTATATCGCCGGATGCGATGAGATCCTGCGGGCGATCCGCGTCGCTGATGGCAAGGAAGTGTTCAGCCTGTCCTCGGGGGCCTATACCGGTGCGTCACCGGCGATCTCGAACGGGCGCGCCTACTACGGCACGTATGAGAACGAGGTGCTCAGCGTCGACCTCAAGGGACGCAAGATCGTCTGGAGATACAAGCACCCGCAGCGCAACTTTCCGTTTTATTCGTCCCCGGCGATCTCCGGCAATCGCGTGTTCGTCGGCGGGCGCGACAAGATGCTGCATGCGCTCGACCTGAACAGCGGCAAGGCGATCTGGACCCTCACGACCGGTGCGCGCATCGACTCCTCCCCTGCCGTCGTCGGCGGCCGCGTCTACGTCGGCAGCAGC
>Ga0136617_10005437_pt1 | contig 11397 bp, 12 predicted proteins | sample AntDrymUQ3222106_2_FD_129672 | JGI IMG/M metagenome (GOLD analysis project Ga0136617, IMG submission 129672) | Polar desert sand microbial communities from Dry Valleys, Antarctica - metaG UQ322 (21.06) | ecosystem: Environmental > Terrestrial > Soil > Desert | place: Antarctica: Dry Valley...
GAGCTGGGTTTAGAACGTCGTGAGACAGTTCGGTCCCTATCCGCCGCGCGCGCAGGAGACTTGAGAAGAGCTGTCCCTAGTACGAGAGGACCGGGACGGACGAACCTCTGGTGTGCCAGTTGTCGTGCCAACGGCACTGCTGGTTGGCTACGTTCGGCAGAGATAACCGCTGAAAGCATCTAAGCGGGAAGCTCGCTTCGAGATGAGGTCTCCCACAGGGTTAACCTGGTAAGGCCCCCGACTAGACCATCGGGTTGATAGGCCGGAAGTGAAAGTGCGGACTAACGACGCATGCAGCTGACCGGTACTAATAGGCCGAGGGCTTGACCACAAAACAACATGTTTGCGTCCACTGTGCGGTTCCCGAGGTGCGGTCTCTTGACCGACATCTCCATAGGGTTTCGGCGGTCATAGCGAGAGGGAAACGCCCGGTCCCATTCCGAACCCGGAAGCTAAGCTTCTCAGCGCCGATGGTACTGCGTGGGAGACTGCGTGGGAGAGTAGGACACCGCCGGACATAACTTCCCAAGGAGGGGCTACTCGTCTGAGTAGCCCCTCCTTGGTGTCGTGCATCGAGGCATGACCCTTCGAATGCACAGGGAAGGACGACATGGCCGACGAGGCTGGCCGCCGCCGTTCCCCGCAGCGAGCGGGAGGTCGGCCAGGGACGCCCAAAGACGTCGATGCCAGACGCGGCGCACAGCCGCCGAAGCGTTTCGAACGAGGAACGACACCGGCGCCTCAACGGCCCGAGCGCGGCGGGTCGCCGCCGCAGGGCAACGACCGACCAGGCCGTCCCGAGCGACGGTCACCTGCACCCCAGGCCGGCCGCGCCCAGGGGTCGGCTGACTGGCGCAGGCAGCGCCCGCAGAATCGTGCCGGTGAGAACGCCGCCCGCGACCTGCGGCAGGTTCAACCGCCAGCGGGCGCTGATCCACATCACCTTGATCCCGAAGTCCGGCAGGCACTACGGTCGCTAGCCCCCGCGACTGCCGACCGGGTCGCCGCCCACCTCGTCGCGGTCGGTGAACTGCTGTATTCAGACCCCGACGCCGCGCTGGAGCAGGCCCGAGCTGCCCGGGCCTTCGCCTCCCGTATCGGCGTGGTACGCGAGGCAGCGGGGCTCGCCGCGTACGCGGCAGGACAATGGCATGAGGCGCTCGCCGAGCTGCGTGCCGAGCGGCGACTGACCGGGTCCTCGGTGCATCTGCCCGTGATGGCTGACTGCGAACGTGGGCTCGATCGTCCCGAACGAGCATTGGAGCTCGCCCAGTCACCGGACCTTCGGATGGTCGACGAGGCCGGCCGTGTCGAGATGCTCATCGTTGCCTCCGGCGCCCGGCGTGACCTCGGGCAGGCTGACGCGGCAGTCGTCGTGCTCCAGTCGGCGAACCTCGACCGAGACAAGCCCCGGCCCTGGTCGGCGCGGCTCTGGTACGCCTACGCCGAGGCCCTGCTGGCTGCTGGTCGGCGAAGCGAAGCACGGGACTGGTTCGACGCAGTGACCGGCATCGATCAGGGCGACACCGACGCCGAGGAGCGACTGATGGAGCTTGACGGCCCGCCACATCCGCCTGTGGACTGAAGGCCGCGCCACCGGAGGCGTTGTCCACAGATTCAACTGCGATCAATGGCAGCGCCGATGGCGAGCCGAGGATGGGTTCCCAGGAGGAGCCCATGACATCGCACGAGAACACAGTCCATCTCATCGGCCGACTTGCCGTAGCGCCCGAGGTGCGAGTGATGCCCAGCGGCGACCAGGCCGTGGTCTGGCGGCTGGTCGTTGACCGGGCCCAGCCTGATGCGCGTGGCCGCATCGACACCCTGGCGTGCATCGCATGGTCTGCCGCACCGCGCCGAGCGGCGCTGCGATGGCGGGCAGGCGACATCGTCGAGGTCGACGGAGCCCTGCGGCGGCGATTCTGGCGCACGCCGACGGGTCCGGCGAGCCGCTACGAGGTCGAGGTTCAGCGGGCCCGCCGGGTGGCCGCGGCGACCCCATGAGGCCCCTCGGTCGTCGGACTCCTGCTTGCCGGCCCCGTCGTGCGACGATGGGCGGCAGCACCGGCTGGGGCTGGTGGGTGACATTGACGACTGAGGAGGTCGATCAGCAGTGCCCGACGAGCTACTCGACCGTGACGACGACCAGCCGTACGACGGCGCCCCTGCTGGCGAGTCATACGACTGGTACGTGCGCGGCCTCGGGCTGCTCGAGTCGGGGAACGCGGCGGCGGCCGTGCAGGTGCTGGCGCACGCGGCGACCGCGGAGCCGCAGTCGCGAGCCGCCCGCGAAGCACTGGCTCGGGCGCAATTCGATGCCGGGCTCTATTCCGAGGCGCTGCAGAGCTTCGAGTGGATAGTGACCGCTGACCCGACCGACGACTACGCACAGTTCGGGCTGGGGCTCGCGGCGGCTCGAACGGGTGACTTCCGGACAGCGGTCGAGCATCTATCGCTGGCCGCAGCCATGCGCCCCGATGTCGCGCACTACAACATGGCGTTGCGCGGCGCCCGGGCCGCGCTTCGCTCGTGAGGCAACCCATCGGCAGCCCGGTGCCGGCATCCCTGCCACCGGACGACGCGCGGACCAGTCGCCCGCTCACTGAAATCTACGACGTGGCGCTGCTCGACCTCGATGGCGTCGTCTACGTCGGCAGTGAGCCAGTGCCCGGTGTCTCCCACATGCTCGCTTCAGTACGCGAAACCGGAATGCGTTTGGCGTACGTGACAAACAACGCTTCGCGGCGAGCGTCGGAAGTGGCCGATCTGCTGGCGGCGATGGGAGTCCCTGTTGCGGTGGAGGATGTTGTCACGTCAGCGCAGGCCGCGGCGCACCTGTTGCACGAGCGGCTCGTACCTGGCAGTGCGGTGCTCGTGGTGGGCACCCAGGCGCTTGCCGAAGAGGTCCGCGGCGCCGGTCTGACACCCGTCGCTGTTGCCGATCCGACGCCTGCCGCCGTGGTCCAGGGCTACGGCCCCAACGTGGGTTACCGGGATCTCGCGGAAGCGACTGTCGCGATCCGCAGCGGAGCGCTGTGGGTGGTCACAAACACCGACAGCACGTTGCCGTCGCCACGCGGTCCGCTGCCCGGCAACGGCGCGATGGTTGCCGCGCTAAAGGTGGCGACCGGTGCCGTGCCCACAGTTGTCGGGAAGCCGCAGCCGGGGTTGCTCAAGGAGAGCGTGGAGCGCACCGGGGCACGACGCCCGCTCGTCGTCGGCGACCGGCTCGACACCGACATCGAGGGGGCGGTGGCCGTGGGCGCCGACAGCCTGCTCGTACTGTCTGGCGTGACGACGCCGACCCTTCTGCTCGCGGCGCCAGCCGGCCAGCGGCCGACCTACGTTGCCCAGGACCTAGGCGGGCTGCTGCGGGCCCACCCGGCCGCGACCGTTGTCGACGGCACCGCCAGTTGTGGCGACTTCGTGGCCCACTGGGACGGCGCCGAGATCGTGCTCGCGGGCGACGGGGACGAGCCGCTCGACGCGTTGCGCGCTCTCTGCGCCGCGAATTGGGCAGCGGATCACCCACCCGCCGCCGTGCGGGCTGTCGACCCCGCTGCCGCCGCAGCCCTACGTACGCTCGGACTGGCCAGCTAGGTCAGAGCAGCGACCACAGTTTGAGCAGGTCGAACACGCTGGCGTCGATCCGCAATCGTCCGGTGGCCCAGGCCGCGCCGATGTTCAACCGTCCCTCAGTCAGAGCCAGCAGGTCATCGCTGGTCAGGCTGATCCGGACCTGGGCGTCCGGGTCTGCCCGCGTCTGGAGGTCGACCAGTTCGCCGTTGTCGATACGCCCGGAAAAGTCCGCTTCAAGATCGATCACGTGACAGGAGAGGGTGCGGTCAAGGGCATGCCGCTCACGCAAGCCAGGCTCGACGTCACTGAGCCGACCGGCCAATCCGCGCAGCGCGGTCTCGCACTCCTGGACCGTCGGCATGCGCCCTGCGGACCTTTCCGTCGGTGTCCCGGCCTCCGGCGTGATCAAGCGCCAACCAAACGCCTGACCGCCACAGTCCCGGCTTCCCGGTAGCGTGATCTCAACAGCCTGAAGAGCCGACAAGCTGTACGAAAGAGAGGCACCGATGCGGGATGCTTTGCGAGGCTACCTGGCCATGGCCAATGGACTGACCGAGGTCCCGCGCCGACGTGCTGCCGCAGCGGCCAAGGCGCTACTTGCCCAAGGCGAGGCCACTGCTGAGCAGGTGAGCCAGCTCACCGACGAGCTGATGGCGACGAGCCGCAGCAATCGAGAGGCGCTGTCGAACCTGATCCGGTACGAGGTCGATCGCACGCTCGACCAGATGGGCCTGGTCACTGCCGACAAACTGCGCGCCCTCACAGCGCGAGTTGCCACTCTAGAAGCTCAGGCGCGCTCCGGAGGAGATGTCGAGATCGCCCCAAAACCCAGCGGACAAGCAGCCATGCACGCTGAACCGGCTGCGAGCACGGCGACGGCAAAGAAGGTGGCCAAGAAGGCACCAGCCAAGAAGGCACCAGCCAAACGGGCCGCTAAGAAGGCCGCGGCAAAGAAAGCCCCAGCCACGAAGGCCGCTCCATGATCGACGAGCCCTCGGCGGTGGCCACACCCGAGCACCCAGCCGATCCTGCCGACCCGCTCGACTCATCCAGTACAGGCGACGATCGAGTCGATGCCGCCACCGGCGCGCTGGGTGAGCTTGACGCCCTTCCGGTAAGTGACCACGTGGAGCGATACGCCGAGGTGCACTCACAGTTGCAGGACATCTTGAACGAGGTCGGTAGCCCAGCGTCTCCGGTGGACCGGGGCCGGTGACCGGTCGCACCGGGGCGTCACGTGCTCGTCTGGACGCTGAACTCGTCCGGCGTGGGCTGGCACGTTCGCGCGGTGAGGCAGCCGACCTCGTAGCAGCCGGTCGGGTGCGGATCAGCGGTCAGCAGGCGACGAAGGCGGCGACCCGCGTGGCCACGACCGACCCGCTGAGCCTGGTCGAGTCACCCTCAGGGCCGTCTTACGCCTCGCGCGGCGCGCACAAGCTGATCGGTGCGCTCGCCCAGTTCGCGGCACACGGGCTGCAGGTCGCCGATCGGCGCTGTCTCGACGCGGGAGCGTCCACGGGAGGATTCACCGACGTTCTCCTGCGAGGCGGGGCGCGTGAGGTGGTGGCGGTCGACGTCGGTTACGGCCAGCTCGCCTGGTCTCTGCGTACCGATCAGCGGGTGCGGGTCATCGATCGCACCAACGTGCGCAGCCTGACACCGGGACAGATCGGCGGACCGGTCGATCTGGCCGTGGCCGACTTGTCCTTCATCTCCCTTCGTACGGTGCTCGGAGCCCTGACGGAATGCGTACACCCCGACGGGGACTTGCTGCCCATGGTGAAGCCACAGTTCGAGGTCGGCCGCGACCGGCTGAGCGCAGGCGGCGTGGTGCGTGACCCGGCGTTGCGTGCCGAGGTAGTCCTGAGGGTGGCCGAGGCTGCGGCCACGTACGGCTGGGGTGTCGCGGGCCTCGCCCGCAGTCCGCTCCCGGGGCCGGCGGGCAATGTTGAGTACTTCCTCTGGCTGCGGACCGATGCACCGCCAGTGGGAAGCGCGGCAGTCCATGCCGTCGTGGACGTGGCCGAGCTGAGCGCTCAGTGACCCGCCGGGCCCTGCTCGTCACTCACTCCGGACGCCCTGACACGGTCGAGTACGCCGGCAACCTCGCTGAGCGGCTCGAGGCACGCGGGTTCGTCCTGCGCGTGCTCGACACCGAAGCGAAGCGGCTGGCATTGTCCTCGGCTGAGGTCGCCGACGAAGAATCGGCCGCAGTGGATGTCGAGATCGTCATCGCGCTCGGCGGTGACGGGACGTTTCTGCGTGCGGCCGAGCTTGCCCGTCCGCAGGGGACGCCACTGCTGGGTGTGAAGCTCGGCCGGGTGGCCTTCCTCGCGGAGGCTGAGGTCGACACGATGGACCAGACGGTCAGCGGCGTCGCCGACCGCAGCTATCAGGTCGAGGAACGGCTGACCGTTGATGTCAGCGTTCACCTTGAGGGTGAGGTACTGGCGACCGGGTGGGCTCTCAACGAGGCTTCGGTAGAGAAGCTGTTTCGGGAACGCATGCTCGAGGTCCTGGTCAGCATCGATGGCCGGCCGGTGTCCCGGTGGGGCTGCGACGGAGTGGTGTGCGCGACGCCGACCGGATCCACGGCGTATGCGTTCTCGGCAGGGGGGCCGATCGTCTGGCCCGAGGTCGCGGCCCTGCTGCTCGTCCCGATCAGTGCGCACGCGCTGTTCAATCGGCCCATGGTCGTCGCGCCGTCGTCGCTGCTGACGATTGATGTGGCGGGGGAGGGCGGGCCGGCTGTTCTCTGCTGCGACGGCCGGCGGACCTTCCATCTCCCGCCCGGCTCCACCGTCCAGGTGCGCCGGGGGATGCTGCCCGTACGGGTCGTCAGGCTCCATCCGAAGTCGTTCACCGACCGGCTGGTCGAGAAGTTCGCCCTGCCGGTGGATGGATGGCGCGGTCTCGGTGGCGACGGTGGGAGGAGTCGCAACAGCCCCAAGATCGAATAGCCCTGCGGTGCCGACGATCCGGAGTGGCTACTCTCAATGGGTGCTCGAGGAGTTGCGGATCAGGGGGCTCGGTGTTATAGCCGACGCCACGCTGGAGTTGTGCCCCGGCCTGACTGTCGTCACCGGTGAGACAGGCGCGGGCAAGACGATGGTGGTCGCCGGGCTCGGCCTGCTGTTCGGCGGTCGTGCGGACACCGGCCGGGTGCGGGTCGGGGAGCGGCAGGCGCTGGTTGAGGGCCGGTTGGCCTTGACCGAGGACCATGCCGCCCTGACCCGCGCGTTGGAGGCCGGAGCCGAGTGCGACGACGACGGCACGCTCCTGGCCAGCCGTACGGTCTCCGCCGAAGGCCGGTCCCGGGCACATCTCGGTGGCCGCAGCGTGCCGATGGGTGTGCTCGGCGCGCTCGGCGAGGATCTGGTCACCGTCCACGGTCAGGCCGACCAGTTGCGGCTGCTCCGCCCGGCCGAGCAGCGGGCAGCGCTCGATCGATTCGCCGGTGCCGACGTCAATGGCCTCTTGACCGAGCATCGCGCGTCGTACGACCAGTGGCAGGCGGTGATCCGGGACCTCGCGCAGCGCAATTCGGCCGCTCGGGAGCGTGCCCAGGAGGCAGAGTTGCTCCGCCACGGCCTCAAAGAGATCGAAGCCGTCGATCCGCGGCCGGGCGAGGATGACACGTGCCGTGCCGACATGACCCGGCTGGAAAACGCCGACACCCTCCGGACCGCCGCCGCGGGTGCGGCGACCGCACTGGTGTCCGACCCCGCCGACGACGCGCCGGATGTCGCCGGGCTACTGGCCACGGCGCAGCGGTCGCTTGAGGCCGTGGCCGAGCACGACCCGGTCCTCGCGGGTCTGGCCGGGCGGGTCGGCGAGCTCGGTTACCTGGCCAGCGACGCGGCCGGTGAGCTGGCCGTCTACGCCCATTCGTTTGAGGCCGACCCGGGTCGGCTCGCGCAGTTGCACGACAGGTGGGCCGTGCTGCAGGGGCTGGTGCGTCGCTACGCGGACACCATCGACGGCGTCCGCGAGTGGGCGGCGACTGCCGCGGTGCGGCTCAACGAGCTCGACGGCTCGCAGGAGAAGCTGGCCGAGCTAACTGCTGAGCGCGACGCCGTCGCGGCGGAGCTGACGTCAACAGCGATCGAGCTGTCGGCGGCCCGGTCGGCTGCTGCCGAGGTGTTCGCCGCGGCGGTGACCGCGGAGCTGGCCGACCTGGCCTTGCCCAATGCGCGGATCGAGGTGGCCCTGCACCGCCGCGACGCCCCAGCCGGCTCGCTCGGCCTGCTGATCGGCGACCAGACGGTGGCGGTCTCCGCAGACGGCATCGACGACGTGGAGCTGCTCCTCGTACCCCATACCGGCGCTCCTGCCCGGCTGCTGAACAAGGGGGCCTCCGGCGGTGAGTTGTCGCGGGTCATGCTCGCTGTTGAGGTGGTCTTCGCCGGGGCCAACCACGTGCCCACTCTGGTCTTCGACGAGGTCGACGCCGGTGTCGGCGGCCGGGCCGCCGGCGAGGTCGGCCGGCGCCTGGCGAGACTCGCCCGCACCCACCAGGTGCTGGTGGTGACGCACCTGCCCCAGGTCGCTGCCTTCGCCGACCGGCACCTCGTGGTCAGCAAGGACGACGATGGCTCGGTGACCGCGAGCGGGGTCCGTCAGGTCGCCGCCGAGGAGCGCACGCGCGAGCTGGCCCGGATGCTCGCCGGGCTCGACGAGAGCGACACCGGTGTCGCCCACGCTGAGGAGTTGCTCGAGGCCGCACAGCGCGACAACCGGGTGTCGGTGTCACCACATCCGTCACCCGAGTGACAAACTGGGCGGCAATGAAACTTGCCACCCTGCGTCGTGGCCGGGCGGCTGCTGCGCCCGGTATTACCGCGATCGCCCGACTCGACCGGCGCACCAAGCGCATCACCCACCGGCTGCGCCCGGGTGAGATCGCCGTCATCGACCATGTCGACCTCGACCGCGTAGCCGCCGATTCCCTCGTCAACTGCAAGGTCGCCGCGGTGATCAACGCCGCGCCCAGCATCTCCGGGCGCTATCCCAACCTCGGCCCAGAGGTGCTCATCAAGGCCGGTATCCCGGTCCTGGATGCGGTCGGCGAGAAGGTGTTCGAGCAGGTCTCCGAGGGCCAGCGGGTACGCCTGCACGGTGACAGCTTGTACGCGGGTGACACGCTCGTGGCCACCGGATTCCGGCAGGACGCGGACACCGTGGCGGCGGCCATGCTCGACGCGAAGGCCGGCCTAGCCACCCAGCTCGAGGCGTTCGCCGCCAACACGATGGAGTACATGCGGCGTGAGCGTGAATTGCTGCTCGACGGCGTCGGCGTTCCCGACATCACCACCAACATCGACGGCCGGCACTGCCTCATCGTTGTCCGTGGCTATGACTACGAGCAGGACCTGCGAGTGCTCCGGCCCTACATCCGGGAATTCAAGCCGGTATTGATCGGGGTCGACGGCGGGGCCGACGCGCTCTGTGAGGCCGGCTACACGCCGGATCTCATCGTCGGTGACATGGACTCCGTGAGCGACGAGGTCTTGCGCTGCGGCGCCGAGGTCGTCGTACATGCCTATCCCGACGGCCATGCACCCGGCCTGGCTCGGGTCCAGGATCTCGGCGTCAAAGCTGTCACCTTCCCGGCTGCCGCGACCAGCGAGGACATCGCGATGCTGCTCGCCGACGAGCACGGTGCAGCGCTGATGGTCGCCGTCGGCACGCACGCCACGCTGATCGAGTTTCTTGACAAGGGCCGGGCCGGCATGGCCTCGACGTTCCTGACCCGCCTGCGGGTGGGCGGCAAGCTGATCGACGCCAAGGGCGTGAGCCGGCTGTACCGGCAGCGGATCGGGGCCCGGTCGTTGCTGGTGCTCGTCATGGCGGCGATGATCGCGATCGTGGCCGCGCTGGGCGCATCGGATGTGGGGCGCTCCTACATCACCGTTCTGGCCGACCTCTGGGACGGCCTCATCTTCTGGTTCCGGGACATCTGGTGATCGACTTTCGCTATCACATCGTGTCGCTGACCGCGGTCTTCCTCGCGCTGGCTGTTGGGGTCGTGCTGGGTACCACGGCACTCAAGGGGCCGATCCTGGCTGACCTTCGCAGCCAGGTCTCGCGGCTGGCCGACGACAACCGAGCGTTGCGCCAGGACGTGCGCACTCTCAAAGACGACGCCAGCAAGCAGGATAGTTTCGCCGAAGAGGTAGCGCCGGCCCTGCTAGCTGGTCGGCTCACCGGCAAGTCAGTCACCGTCGTTTCCGGACCCGGGGGCGACACCCAGGATCGCGACGCCATCGTGGCCGACCTCACCAGGTCCGGGGCAAAGGTTATGTCGCGAGTGCGGCTGGCCAAAGACTTCACCGACCCGAAACGTTCGGCCGAACTCAAAGCCCTGGTCTCGCAGCTGCTCCCTGCCGGCGTGCAGATTCCCGAAAGTGCAGACGGCGCCGCTCAGGCAGGCCGCCTCTTGGCGGCGGTCTTGACCAGCGGTGGTACGAAAACGCCGGTAGGCGCGGCATCCAGACAATCGGTGATCTCTGGATTCCAGGGGCTGAATCTCCTGGCTGTTGACGGCGAGATCACCGAAGTCGCCGATCTTGCCGTGATCGTTACGGGTCCGCCGAACACCGGTGCGGAAGACAAGACCCGCAACTCGGCACTATTGGAGTTTGTCAAGGAGTTCGACACCCAGGCGAAGAAGACGGTCCTCGGAGCGGCCACGACCGACGGTGACGGCAACGTCGTCGCCGCGGTGCGTGGTGACGACAACGTCGCGAAGTCATTGAGCACAGTCGACGACATCGCCGACCCGGCCGGCCGGATCGCCGTGGTGCTCGCGTTGGCTGCTGAGTCCGGCGGCCGCAGCAGCGGGCAGTACGGGATCGGTGACGGCGCCACCGGCCGACTGCCCCCGCTCGAGCCGTGACCCGCAGCCGCCGGCTGCTGCTTGCCGTGGCCGGCGCCACCGCTGCCCGGGGGCTGCTCGCCGGCGCGCGCCACGCCCCGGCCGGGCTCAGCGATCCGTTCGTACGGACAAATCACCAGGGCCGGCCGGTGAGCCTCATGGCTGGTCCGGTCCTGGCGACCGTGGCTGCCGTGACCGCCTGCGCCGCCGCTCCGCGCTCCGCGCTGGGCCGCGGTGCACTCCTGGTCGGGCTGGCCGCTGGGGCGCTCGGTGCCTACGACGACATCGCCGGGGGCCGCCCCGAGCAGCAGGGCGACAAGGGGCTGCGCGGCCACCTCGCAGCGGCCCGCCAGGGCCGGGTTAGTGCCGGCCTGGTGAAGATCGGTGGTCTGGGCGCGGCCGGCCTGCTCGCGAGCCGATCCGTCGCTGCGGGTCCGCTCGATCGACTGACCACCGGCGCCGTCATCGCCGGCACCGCCAATCTGGTGAACCTCTTCGACCTGCGACCCGGCCGGGCGCTCAAGGTGGGCCTGCTTCTCGGCCTGCCGGTCCTTCCCGGCCGGGCAGGTGCCGTGCTGGCCGGGCCGGTGGGCGCAGCGGCCGGGCTGCTGCCCGACGATCTGCGTGAGCGCACGATGCTCGGTGACTGCGGCGCCAATGCGCTCGGAGGGATCATCGGCCTGGGTCTGGCCGCCAGCACCGGCCGGGCCGGTCGGGCCGGCCTGCTCGGCGTGGTGGTCGCCCTGACGGTGGCCAGTGAAAGGGTGAGTTTCACTGCCGTGATCGAGCGCACGCCGTTGCTGCGCGAGCTCGACGCGTTGGGCCGGCTGTCAACTCGCTCCGTGCCTCGCTCCGCTCGATGCTCACTCGCCCAACTGTTAACTCGCTCCGTGCCTCGCTCCGCTCGATGCTCACTCGCCCAACGCCCCGCCGTCGCGCCC